>Ga0209342_10008931_pt1 | contig 10049 bp, 6 predicted proteins | sample RifCSP16_2_FD_184023 | JGI IMG/M metagenome (GOLD analysis project Ga0209342, IMG submission 184023) | Soil microbial communities from Rifle, Colorado - Rifle CSP2_sed 16_2 (SPAdes) (version 2) | ecosystem: Environmental > Terrestrial > Deep subsurface > Rock core/Sediment | place: Rifle... | reverse complement strand
GAAAATTCTGCAATTCGCCTTTGACAGCGGGCCGGATAATCCCTATCTGCCGCACAACCATCGCGTGGCGAGCGTGGTCTACACCGGCACGCATGACAACGACACGACACTGGCGTGGTTCGAGAATCTGCCGGCGGAAACGCAATTACGCGCCGTGGAATATCTCGGCTATCCGCACGAGTCGATGCCATGGCCGCTTATCCGCTCCGCCTTCGCGTCGGTATCGCAGCTGGCGATTATTCCCATGCAGGACGTGTTGGCGCTCGGGCGCGGATATCGCATGAACACGCCGGGCACGACGGAGGGGAACTGGCGCTGGCGTTTTGCCTGGGAGCAATTGCCGCCCGATCTGACGGAGCGCCTGCGGCGGATGGCGCGGCTGTACGGCCGTGAAATTAAACAGGCATGAAAAAATGATTTAAACCGCCAGGGTCGCCAGGAAAAGCAGAAAATGAATGAGGCTTGAAAAACTCCTTTCAGTTCTTTTGGTTTTCCTGGTGTTCTTGGCGTCCTGGCGGTTAAGTTATTAAAGCCAGATCATGTACCCCGATTCGAAGCGATGGGACATGGTGGGATGGAACGGAAACATCCGGATCTTGTAATACTGCAGGCCCGGCAGCCGCGGGTAGAGATCGAGCCTGAACAGCGTCTCGCCCGATTCGTTATGCGATTCCACCGTGAAGATGTGGCTGTCCAGACGGATGAACTCGCCGTTTTCCGACTCGTGTCCCACGAGGCACTCCACGAGGACGTCTTCCGGGTGCAGGCCGTTCAGGCGCGCGGACACGCGCAGCGAAAATACCTGGCCGGAACTGATTTCAGACGGACCGCCGTCCACGCGCCGCAGGCTGATGTTCGGCCAGCTCTGATCGAGGCGCTTGCGCCACTTGGCGATTTCCTTGGCGCGCGCGTATTGGTTGCCCATCATCATGAGGCGCTGGCGTTTCGCGGGCGCGTAATAGTTGCGCACGTAGTCCATGACCATGCGCTGGGAATTGAAGCGCGGGATCAGCGACTTCATGGAATGCTTCGATTTCCTGACCCACCCGTCCGAATAGCCGTGGCCGTTGCGCGCGTAGTAAAGCGGAATCACCTGCTTTTCGAGGATATCGAGCAGTTCCTGGCCTTCCTCGCGGTCGCGGTAGACGCTGTCGTACTGCGGTCCGTGCGGGGTGATCGCCCAGCCGTTCTCGCCGTTGTAGCCCTCGCCCCACCAGCCGTCGAGCACGCTCAGGTTGATGACGCCGTTGATGCCGGCCTTTTCGCCCGAGGTGCCGCTCGCCTCCATGGGATATTCCGGCGTGTTCAGCCACACGTCCACGCTGCTGACGAGCTTGCGCGCCAGCGCCAGATCGTAGCCCTCGAGCAGGACGATCTTGCCCTCGAATTCCGGACGGCGCGAGTACTCGTGAATGACCTGGATCAAATGCTGTGCCGGCAGGTCGTGCGGATGCGCCTTGCCGGCGACGATCAGCAGCACGCGGCGTTTGGGGTCGTCGAACAGGCGCGCCAGGCGCGCCGGATCGGAGAACAGCAGCGTGGCGCGCTTGTAGGTGGCGAAGCGGCGCGCGAAGCCCACCGTGAGCACGTCGGCGTCCTGCGGCATGAGATATTGCGTGTAGCGTTCGATCAGCGCCTCGCTCGTGCCGTTGCGCCGGTGCTGCAGGACCACCCGGCGTTTTACTTCCGCGAGCATTTCCGACTTCAGCGACTGGCGCAGACTCCAGAAGCTGTGGTCGGGAATGTCGTCAATGTGCTTCCAGAATTCATCGTTGAGCAGCTCGTTGCGCCAGCCGCTGCCGAAGCGCATGTCGAAAAGGTTCGCCCATTCACGCGCCAGGAACGTCGGCACGTGCACGCCGTTGGTGATATGCCCCATCGGATTTTCTTCCGGCGATATCTGCGGCCAGACGTAGGCGGCCATGCGCGCGGCCACCTCGCCGTGAATGCGCGACACGCCGTTACGGAAGCGCGAACAACGCAGCGCGAGCGCGGTCTGGTTGAACCCGCCCTGGCTGCTCGGACTCGATCCGAGCCCCAGAAAGTGGTTCATGTCGATGCCAAGCTGCTTCGCGAAATCGGAGAAATAAGTGCTCATCATGTGATGATCGAAGATATCGTGTCCGGCCGGCACCGGGGTGTGGGTCGTGAAGATGGTGTTGGTGGCCACGAACTCGAAGGCGCTGTCGAAATCCAGGCCCTGGACGACGTGTTCGCGGCAGCGTTCCAGCAGCATGAACGCGGCGTGTCCTTCGTTGATGTGCCACACCGTCGGTTTTAGTCCGATGGCCTGCAGGGCGCGCACGCCGCCGATGCCGAGCGCGATTTCCTGCTGGATGCGGGTGTTGCTGTCGCCGCCGTAGAGCTGGTAGGTGATGCGGCGGTCGGCCTCGGCGTTGTCCGGCAGATCGCTGTCCAGCAGGTAGAGGGTGATATGGCCCGCCGTGGCCTTCCAGACCTTGAGCATGACGCGCCGGCCGGGCATGTCGACCTGCACGTGGATTTCCTTGCCGTCGGCGTCAATCGCCGGAAAGATCGGCAGGTCGTCGAAGTGAGTGGGCGCGTAATGCGCCACCTGGTTGCCGTGCGCGTCGATGGTCTGGGTGAAATAGCCCTGCCGGTAAAGCATGCCGACCGCGACAAAGGGAATATTCAGGTCGCTGGCCGCCTTGCAGTGGTCGCCGGCGAGGATGCCGAGACCGCCGGAGTAAATCTGGAAGCTCTCGTGGAAGCCGAACTCGGCGCAGAAATAGGCGACCAAATCCTCGTTCGGATCGAGATACTGGAGGATGTCGGAGCGGGCGCGCTCCTGATGGTATGTGTCGAAGCCCGACAGGACGCGGTTGTAGTCCTCCATGAACACGCGGTCCTCGGCGGCTTCGTTCAGCCGTTTCTGCGCCACGCGCCGCAGAAATACCTTGGGGTTGTGGCCGCAGGCCTCCCACAGTTCGCGGTCGAGGCGGAAAAACAGGCCGCGCACCTCCCGGTCCCAGCTGTACAGCAGGTCATTGGCCACTTCCTGCAGGCGCTTCAGGCGTTCCGGAAGGACGGGTTGGACTTCAAGTGTGTAACGGGTGCCGGGCATGGTTCCTTGCGTTCGTTCCGCGACTATCTCTGGCTACATAGTATAGTATGCCGACCGTTCAGGGCGGTTGAGGCATTTCCGCGCGGCGTTCGCGGGACTTGGTCAAAGTACATGCGGAAATCCGATTTTCATTATTCCCTTCCCCACGATCTGATCGCGCAATATCCGGCGGCGTCGCGCACCGCCAGCCGTCTGCTGGCCCTCGACGGCGCGAGCGGCGCCCGGCGCGATCTGCGTTTCACCGATCTGCCCGCGCTGCTGCGGGCGGGCGATCTGCTGGTGTTCAACGACACGCGCGTGATCCCCGCGCGTCTCTTTGGCCACAAGGACAGTGGCGGGCGCGTCGAAGTGCTGGTTGAGCGTATTCTGGATGCCCATCGTGTGCTTGCCCAGCTGCGCGCGAGCAAGCCGCCGAAGCCGGGACAGAAACTGACGTTGGAAGGGAATGTTACCATGACCGTGCAGCAGCATGAGGGTGAATTTTACGCCCTGGAGTTCGAGATGGATACTCCAGTGACGGAAATTCTTGAGCGCATCGGTCATGTTCCGCTCCCGCCCTACATCGAACGCGCGGACAATGCGAGCGACGGCGAACGTTATCAAACGGTGTACGCGCGCCATCCTGGCGCCGTCGCGGCGCCTACCGCCGGTCTGCATTTCGACGAGGCCATGCTCGCGCGTCTCCGGGGGATGGGGGTGGAGACCGCCTTTGTCACCTTGCACGTCGGCGCCGGGACGTTTCAGCCGATCCGGGTGGACGACATCCGCGAGCATCGCATGCACGCGGAATATCTCAGCGTATCGCAGGCCACCTGCGATGAAATCAACACGGCGAAGCGGGAAGGGCGGCGCGTCGTGGCAGTTGGCACCACCGTGGTGCGGGCGCTGGAGACGGCGGCAGACGGCGGGAGCGTGACACCCCATGAAGGCGAGACAGAAATTTTTATCTATCCGGAATACCGTTTCCGGATCGTGGACGCGCTGCTGACCAATTTCCATCTGCCGGAATCGACGCTGCTGATGCTGGTGTGCGCCTTCGGCGGCACGGAAAACGTGCTCAACGCTTACCGCCACGCGGTGGAACAAAAATACCGTTTCTACAGTTACGGGGATGCGATGTTTGTCACGCGCCAGGGAAGCTCTGAACAAGTTTCCCTTCGACAGGCTCAGGGCGAACGGATTTGAGCTTATTCAGAGTTTCTCTAGCGCGGAGCGCGCTGAATCCGACCGTTACGGGCACGTCTCCGTACGAGTGCGACAAAGGCGAGAAACATGGAGATGACAACCCAGTCACCGTTACTCGTCGTTTGTGATGGCGCCGTAACGATCGAGCACCCTCCTCCGGACTGATTTGACTGAGCCGAAGTGTTTGCCGTCACCACTGCCGGCGCGCCGGTGTGGGTTACGCTGCCATTAGTCGAGTCGAGATCGTCATCGCCGCGTTTGCCGTCAACGAAGTGCATTATGACTTTGTTTCTCACGATCTCGGCGCCGGTTTCGCCGTCGTACGAGAAGTCATACCAATGCGGTGCTGTGTTATCGGGCGTTTTGCCGTAAGCGTAATAGTGAGTCGGAATTATGGGGTCATCGCTGAACAATGTTACGACGCGGCTGGACGGCATCGTGCCGGTCAGAGTGAAGGCGAATATCCCGTCGTTGAACTGTACGGTCTTGTGTGCAGGTGGGCTGAATGTTGCCAGCAAAGAGGCCGTGTCGGTTGTGCTGGCGGTAGCCACGCCACTGAATATCATGTCGAGATCGGCGGTGAATCTCACCAAGGCTCCAGACAGGGTGTTTGTAAATGCGACTTTGAAAATACCGGTTACCTGCACGAGATTATTTGGCTGCAGGCCTGTTGTCGAGACGAATTCAATGAGAGGAAGTTCACCGAGTGCACCATTGACCGATGTTGCATTCCATGTATCCAAGCTGGCAATAGCGTCCACGACATTCATTCCGGTGAGTACATGGCCAAAAACAGTGAACCCGCCGTTCTGGTAATCAAGATTTGCAGAGTTGTCGGCCAGATTGAAGAACCACTCGCTGGTCGCACTGTTCGGATCGTCGGGTAATTTGGCCATGGCAATCGTGCCGCGAATATTCGAGCGCGACGCAGAGAATTCGTTCTGAATCGGTGGGTCAAGTACCGGAATACGGGTGACGAAAATCCCAAGTGGTGAATTCCCATAGATGTATCCTCCGCCCTGCAAGATAAACCCGGGCACGCTGCGGTGAATAAATCCGTTGTTGGTGTAGTCACCGCGACCGGCGTAGGCGAGGAAATTGGCGACGGTTATCGGCGCCTGATTATCATAAAGTTCGATATCGATGCCGCCGAGGGTAGTTTCCATGCGCACGGTTGTTGCTGCCGCGAGCTGAGGTGAAGAAAACAAGGTAGCCAGAACAGCACAGGCCGCGAGCCGCAGATACGCCTGGCTGTGGCGATAGCGACGACAGTAAAAAACTATTCGGGAAATTGCCCGCACGATGATCATACCCTCCTCCCCCTCCATGATGGTATCTATGGAGCTTTGTAGTGACCGTGCATTTTCTCATGTTCCGGTTGCCGGTTCCAATCGAACGAGCAACAGGCTGTTTTGCCAGTGCTTTGCATTTATTACGCCGTATCCGTGACAGCCATTACGGTCATGGCATGGACGCGGCGATCGGCGAGCGAGTGGCGCGGCTGTGCTACCATCGGCGCCCGACATGAGCCTGAAATTCGAATTACTGGCAACCGATGGCACTGCCCGTCGCGGCCGCATGATCTTCGAACGTGGCACCGTCGAGACGCCCGCGTTCATGCCGGTCGGCACCTACGGCACGGTCAAGGGCATGACGCCCGAGGAATTGCGCGAGTGCGGCGCCGAGATCATTCTCGGCAACACCTTTCATTTAATGTTGCGCCCGGGCGTGGAGACGATCAAGGCGCATGGCGGACTGCACCGGTTCATGCACTGGGACGGCCCCATCCTTACCGACTCGGGCGGTTTCCAGGTATGGAGCCTCGGGCAGCTGCGCAAGCTGAGCGAGCAGGGCGTGTGGTTCCAGTCGCCGGTGGATGGAGCGAAAATTTTCCTCGGGCCGGAGGAGTCGATGGCGGTGCAGCAGGCGCTCGACGCCGACATCATCATGATCTTCGACGAGTGTACTCATCACCCGACGACCGAGCCCGAAGCGCGCGCTTCGATGGAGCTGTCGCTGCGCTGGGCCGAGCGCTCCAAGATTGCCCATGCGGATCATCCCGCGGCGCTGTTCGGCATCGTTCAGGGCGGGATGCACGAGCAGCTGCGCGATATTTCGCTCACTGGCCTCAAGCAGATCGGTTTCGACGGTTACGCCATCGGCGGGCTGTCGGTGGGCGAGAGCAAAGCGGAGATGTTCCGGATTCTCGACCATATCGCGCCACGGATGCCCGCGGACCGGCCGCGCTATCTGATGGGGGTTGGCACGCCCGAGGATCTGGTGGAAGCGGTGCGCCGCGGCATGGACATGTTCGATTGCGTGCTGCCCACGCGCAACGCGCGCAACGGCTGGCTTTTCACCCATGACGTGGCGGTGAAGATCAAAAACAGTCGTTATGCCCGCGATACCGGCCCGGTGGACCCGCTGTGCGACTGTTATACCTGCCGGCATTACACCCGCGCCTACCTGCGCCACTTGCAGCAGGCGAACGAGATTCTGGGCGCGCGCCTCGCCACGATCCACAATCTCCACTATTACCAGCGCCTGATGCAGGGCCTGCGCCAGGCCATTGCAGAAAAAAAACTGGATGATTTCGTCGAGAAGTTTTATCGTATGCGCCGGCCGGAACCCCCGGACGGTCCTGAAAACTGAAAATTGACAGGATTAACAGGATTTACAGGATTAGAATCTAGAACAAACAGATTTTTCAGCCCATATTTTGGTTTTTAAATCCTGTTAATCCTGTCCATTATTTTTTGAGGAAATAGCGATGAACTTTCTGATTTCCGAAGCCTGGGCCGAAGCCCCGGCCGCCGCCGGTGCGCCGGCACAAGGCAGTCCGTACGTGACCCTCATCATGCTCGGCGTGCTGTTCGCCGCGTTTTATTTCATTCTCATCCGCCCGCAGGCCAAACGCGCCAAGGAACACAAGGCCATGATCGCCGCGCTTGCCAAGGGTGACGAGGTGGTGGCGGCGGGCGGCGTGCTTGGCCGAGTCACGAACCTCGGCGATACCTACGTGACGGTGGACATTGCCGAGGGGGTGGAGATCAAAGTGCAACGGCAGGCGATCCAGACCGTCCTACCCAAGGGCACGATCAAGTCGGTTTAAGAATCAAAATATGATCTGAACCGCCAGGACGCCAGCATCGCCAGGAAATGAGAACAAGATACGATTTTCCTGGCGCCCTGGCGGTTAAAAATAATTTTTAGATATGAACAAATACCCGCTCTGGAAATACCTGCTTATCCTCGCCATCGTCGTGGTCGGGATCGTCTACGCCCTGCCCAACATTTATGGCGAGTATCCCGCCGTGCAGATCTCGCCGACACGCACCACCAAGGTCGATCAGGGCTTGCTGGCCCTTGCCGAGAACCAGCTCAAGCAGGCGAATATTTCCTACGTGGGTGCCGTGCTCGACGACAAGGGCGCGCGCATCCGCTTCACCGACACGGAAACCCAGCTACGGGCACGCGATCTGGTGCAGAAGGCCGTGGGTGAGCAATACATCGTCGCCCTGAACCTGCTGCCGGCCACGCCGGGCTGGCTCGCGGCGCTGCGCGCCAAGCCCATGTACCTCGGTCTCGACCTGCGCGGCGGCGTGCATTTCCTCATGCAGGTGGACATCGCGGCGGTGCTGAAGAAGGCGGAGGAGAGTTACGGCGACAAGGGGCGTGACATTCTCCGCAAGGAGCTCCCGGACCTCGAACTGGTCGACGCGGATCGTAGCGGCGACTTCGCCATCAGCGCGAATATGAAGCAAACCGCCGTGTTCGAAAAGAGCCGGTTTGCGCTGGAACAGAACATGAACTCGTTGCGCAACCGCGTCAACGAACTGGGCGTGGCCGAGCCGATCATCCAGCAGCAGGGACAGGACCGCATCGTGGTGCAGCTGCCCGGCGTGCAGGACACCGCCAAGGCCAAGGAAATCCTCGGGCGCACCGCGACCCTCGAGATCATGATGGTGGACGAGGAGCATGACCTGAGTGGCGCGCTCGCCGGCCAGGTGCCAGCCGGGTCGAAGCTGTACAAGATGCGCGACGGGCGTCCGATTCTTCTCAAGAACCGGCTCATCTACTCGGGCGACAACATCGTGGACGCCGCGCCGGGTTTCGAAAGTCAGACCGGCAGCGCGATCGTCTCGATCACTCTCGACGCGCGCGGCGCGGCCATCAACCAGCGCGTCACCGGCGAGAACGTCGGCAAGCGCATGGCGGTGGTGTACATCGAGATCAAGTCCGAACCCAGGATTGACGAGCAGGGCAAGCCGGTACTGGACGCCAATGGCCGCGCCATGCGCGTGAGCAAACGCGTGGAAGAAGTGATCACGGCGCCGGTGATCCGTTCGCAACTGGGCAAGCGTTTCCAGATCGAGGGCCTCGATTCCGTGCAGGAAGCGAATGAGCTCTCGCTGCTGCTGCGGGCCGGCGCGTTTGCCGCGCCGGTGGAGATCATCGAAGAACGCACCGTGGGTCCGAGCCTCGGCGCGGATAACATCGCCAAGGGCTTCCATTCGACCTGGGTCGGCTTCGCCGCGATCGCGGTCTTCATGAGCGTTTACTATGTCATCTTCGGCTTGATCTCGGTGGCGGCGCTGGCCGTCAACGTGCTGCTGCTGGTGGCGTTGCTGTCGATGCTGCAGGCCACGCTCACGCTGCCCGGCATGGCCGGTATCGCGCTCACCGTCGGCATGGCGATCGACGCCAACGTGCTGATCAACGAGCGCATCCGCGAGGAGCTGCGCAACGGCAATACACCGCAGGCCAGTATCTACGCCGGCTACGAACGGGCCTTCGGCACCATTCTCGACTCCAACGTCACCAACCTGATCGCGGGACTGGCGCTGTTCATGTTCGGCACCGGTCCGATAAAAGGTTTTGCCGTCGTGCTGTGCCTGGGCATTCTCACCTCCATGTTCAGCGCGGTGATGGTGTCACGCAGCATGGTCAACCTGATGTACGGCGCCCGGCGCAAGCTGGAGAAGATTCCGATCGGCAATACCGCCTGGAAAGAAACGAGTTCGGCCACGGGATAAGACGCGTCATGGAATTTTTCAAGATCAAAAAAGACATCCCCTTCATGCGCCACGCGCTGGCGTTCAACGTGATCTCGGGGATCACGTTCCTGCTCGCGGTATTTTTCCTGATCGTGAAAGGCCTGAATTTCGGCGTCGATTTCACCGGCGGCACGGTGATGGAGGTCAATTACCACCAGGCCGCGGATGTGCCGCAGATCCGCGATTCGCTCGCCAAACTCGGCTATCACGACGTGGCGGTGCAGAATTTCGGCACCTCGCGCGACGTGCTGATCCGCCTGCCGCTCAGGAAGGAAACGTCCAGCGCCAAGTTGTCCGAGACGGTCATGGAATCACTGCGCCAGGCCGACCCGACGGTTGAGCTGCGCCGCACCGAATTCGTCGGCCCCCAGGTCGGCCGCGAGCTGGTGGAGAACGGCGCGCTGGCGCTGCTGTTCGTCTCCATTGGCATCGTGCTCTACCTCTGGTTCCGCTTCGAGTGGAAATTCGGCGTGGCGACGATTATCGCGAACCTGCATGACGTCGTGATCATCCTCGGCTTCTTTGCCTTCTTCCAGTGGGAGTTCTCGCTCACGGTGCTGGCCGCGGTGCTCGCCATCTTCGGATACTCGGTGAACGAGTCGGTGGTGGTGTTCGACCGCGTGCGGGAAAATTTCCGCAAGCTGCGCAAGCATACGGTGCCGCAGATCATCGACAACGCCATCACGCGCACGATTTCACGCACCATCATCACCCACGGCTCC
>Ga0209342_10008930_pt1 | contig 10050 bp, 7 predicted proteins | sample RifCSP16_2_FD_184023 | JGI IMG/M metagenome (GOLD analysis project Ga0209342, IMG submission 184023) | Soil microbial communities from Rifle, Colorado - Rifle CSP2_sed 16_2 (SPAdes) (version 2) | ecosystem: Environmental > Terrestrial > Deep subsurface > Rock core/Sediment | place: Rifle... | reverse complement strand
TGCGGCTTGTCCCTACAAGAAGACCTACTTCAATTGGGCCACGGGAAAGTCGGAAAAATGCATCCTGTGTTTTCCCCGCCTGGAGACCGGACAAGCGCCGGCATGTTTCCACTCGTGTGTCGGGAGGATTCGATACCTCGGCGTTCTGCTGTACGACGCCGACAGACTGGAAGCAGTGGCAAATCTCCCGAACGACGAGCTTGTCGAAGGTCAGCGGTCGCTCATTCTCGATCCGAACAATCCGGAAGTGATCGAAGCCGCACGGAAAAACGGCATTCACGAATCGGTTATTGAATCTGCCCAACGCTCTCCCATCTACAAGTTTGTGAAGGAATGGAAGATCGCTCTGCCCCCCCACATCGAATATCGAACTCTGCCGATGCTTTTCTACGTCCCCCCCATGTCTCCGGTGATGTCAAACCAGCAGGACGGCACGGTGTCGAGTGTTTCCGACAATTTCTTCCATGACATCGAACAGGCCCGCGTGCCGCTCAAGTTTCTTGCGAACATGTTTGGTGCCGGCGGGGAGGGAAAGGTTATTTACGCTTTGAAGAAACAAAAGGCGGTCAGGATGTACCGGAGGGCTTTGACGGTGGGAGATATCACCATGGAGACGGCGGAGCGCGCACTCGCCGAGGCGGGATCGTCGAAAGAAGAAGCCGAAGCTATCTACAATCTGACTTCGCTTTGCACATTTGAGGACCGGTTCGTGATTCCCCCGATGCATCGGGAAGAGGCAATCGAAATGCTCAAAGAGCCGCACGAGCACCGCTCGTCGGTTGGATTTGGATTCGTTGAAGGTCCGAAGAGGGGTCTATGAGCCGACAAACCTTTGAAATGCTCTCGGCAGTTCTTGAGTACCCGCAGGCCGGTTATGTCGAGCTCGTGAAGGAATACACCGCGGCAGTAGCAGCGGAGATCGAGCCGGAAGATAAGGGTGTCTCCGACGCGTTGATCAGTTTTCGGGACGGAATTTCGAACAAGAACCGCGAGGAATTGGAGGAGCTCTACACACGCACATTTGACCTGAATCCCGTCTGTTCACTCGATCTTGGCTGGCATCTCTACGCGGAGAACTACGACCGTGGAGCATTCCTTGTCAAGATGCGCGAGGCCCTTCGAACCCACGGGATACCCGAGACGAACGAGCTTCCCGATCATCTGCCGTCAGTTCTCACATTGCTCGCCCGCCTGCCCGAAGAAGAAGGCGGCGCTCTCGTGGGCGAATCGGTTCTTCCCGCGCTGAAAAAAATGATCGGCGGATTCGGCGATCAGGGAAATCCTTACGGCTCCCTCATCAAAGCGATTGAAGGAATTCTTCTCCACAGGTTCTCACAGGAAACACGGAGCATCCACCCATGACGAATCTTGCAGGTGTTCTGGCCGACCTCCTGCTGTTTGCCGTCCTTCCGTACATCGCCCTGGTTCTCTTCTTTGTGGGCACAGTGGTTCGCTACAGGAAGTACGGCTTCAGCTATTCCAGTCTGTCATCACAGTTTCTGGAAAACAAGCATCACTTCTGGGGTATTATCCCTTTCCACTACGGCATCCTCACGATCTTCGCCGGACATCTTGTCGGATTCCTGATTCCGCGCGAGCTTCTCTGGTGGAATAGCCATCCGCTGCGGCTGTATGTCCTTGAGATCTCCGGTTTGGTTGCAGCGATGCTGACCATCGTTGGATTGACGAGCATGGTGATGCGCCGGCTGTTTGATCAAAAAATCAAGGCTGTCACCAGCACATCGGACTGGATCCTTCTCTCCATGCTGACGCTCCAGATCCTGAGCGGAACGCTGGTGGCCATTTTTCATGCCTGGGGATCGTCGTGGTTTGCGGTCTCGGCCGCTCCGTATCTGTGGGGCATTCTTACCCTGAATCCCGACATAACGTACATCGTTGCCATGCCATGGCTAGTCAAATTCCACTTCGTCGGAGCCTACGTCATTATCGGCGCGTTTCCGTTCACGCGACTCGTTCACATTCTCGTGGTTCCCAATCAATATCTCTGGCGAAAGCCGCAGGTGGTTCGGTGGTATGGAAGCAAGAAGCGAAGAGAAAGGTCAATCGAAGTTTCGACATTAAGCAAAGGAATAATCAATGCACCAGGTCAAAGGTAGTCCGGGTCTTGGGCTGAAAGCAGCCACCCTCGGTTTTTTCATTGGGTTTGCGGCTGTGGCGTTGTTCGGGATAACGGCTGTCAGCCTCAAGCAGACAATGGGGTTGACCCCCCTTGAACTGTCGATACTTGTTGCTGTCCCCTCGCTGACGGGTGCGTTGCTGAGGATCCCTTTTTCAGGTTGGGTTGACACAACGGGCGGACGGAAACCGTTCCTGACCTTGCTGGCTCTCTCGATCGTCGGAATGCTCGGACTGACGCTCATGATTGGGACAATGTATCCCGACGAACTTCGAAAAGAGCATTACTATCTGATTCTGTCCTTCGGTGCGCTGTCAGGATGCGGCATTGCAACCTTTTCCGTTGGGGCAAGCCAGGTCGCGTACTGGTTTCCGCAGAAGAATCAGGGAAAAGCGCTTGCCCTGTTTGCCGGTGTCGGTAACCTTGCGCCTGGCATTTTCACGTTGATGCTTCCCATTGCCATTGTGGCAGTCGGACTCAGCGGCGCGTATCTGATCTGGTTTTCGCTTCTCATTTCCGGCACAATCCTCTATGCTTTGTTTGGACGTAACGCATGGTATTTCCAGTTCATTGCAAACGGGATTTCTCCCGCTGAGGCCCGGGATCTCGCGAAGAGTAAAGGGCAGGAACTCTTTCCGGTCGGCGGGATCAGAAAAAGTCTCCAGACTTCTGCAAAGGCGTGGCAAACGTGGGCACTTGTGTCTATCTATTTTACCACATTCGGCGGCTTTATTGCGCTCACCGCTTGGCTGCCAACCTACTGGATGCAATTCCACGGTTTCGGTCCCGTCGTGGCAGGCGTTCTCACTGCAGGCTATTCGATTATGACTTCTCTCGTGAGGATCGCGGGCGGAGTCTTGTCTGACCGATTGAGAGAAGGAGGGGAAAACACAGGGGTTCTCGCGCTGCTCATCATGCTGATGGGAGCTTTGATGATGACATTGTCACAGGTATACCAGCTGGCGATTCCAGGCCTCATCCTCATGGCGCTCGGAATGGGAATATGCAATGCAGCCGTTTTCAAACTGGTCCCCCAACTCGTACCACGTGCAGTCGGAGGGGCGACTGGATGGGTAGGCGGCTTGGGAGCCTTCGGCGGTTTTCTGATTCCGCTGGCGATGGGTCTCGCTGTGAGCGACCTGGGGATGCCCGGCTATCCGATTGGATTCGTCATCTTCATCTTCCTGGCCATTTTCGCGTTGACGATGATGTGGATCCTGAAATACATGAGAGAAGAACCAGTGCAATCTGCAACCGGTGAACGTATGCTTGAACCTGTTGTGGTAGAAGAGTTTTAGATGCCGGACGAATCCACCGCACCACTCCGGTACGTCTCTGAGGAATGGAAGGGTGAGATCGTCGGGGTGCCCGCCATGTTCATGGCGCTGGGGGTTTTTCTGCGTTATCCGGGAAAATACATGCTGGAATACTTCCTCGAGCCGGCTCTGAGTCGAAGCATTCTCATGACGCTGACAGTGTTTCTGACGCTGTTTGCAGTATACGTGGCATATCGTTTCGGTGCACAATTCCGTGCGGACAGACGTGTTCTGTGGGACTATTCGGTCAATCATCTTCGAATCGGTACTTGGGTTGCTGGCGTGAATATCATGGCGGTCCTACTCTTCCCGATTTCCCCGATTATCGCAAAGATCACGCATGCTTTCGGTTTGTTGTTATGGGGCTCGTACATCACTTGGATCGTCAGGATGGCTGTACGCGGTGAGTTGAGAGGTGGGAATTTGAGCGGGACCGTTTTCCTGACGACCGTGGCCACACAATCGGTCGTCGTGGTTTTTATGACGATCTTTGTTGAACACGTTTCAGAATTTCTTCCTTGGCTGATAATGTTGAACGTTCTTGGAATCATCTTCTACTGGATATCATTTGCCCTGATGTGGGTCGCCGGAGGGTTCGTAGAGCCACTTCTGAACTGGGTTCCACAGAACAATATCACACACGGCGCCCTCTCAATCACGATGCTGGCGGCTCAAATGATCGAAGAGAGCATGCCGGGCTCACTTTCATATTTTCACTTGGTGATTCAGGTGGCTTGGGTTATTACGAGCCTCTTCTTTCTATCATCACTTTTCTATGAGTTGTACTTGATCTTGTCCCGGAAAAAGCAGCTGCTCGGATTCCAGCTTGGTAACTATGCTCGGAACTTCACCTACAGCATGTTTTTTGCCTGTTCGTTCTATGGCTATGTCTATTCCCACCAGTCAGTCATGAAAGACATACTCAATCCCTCTACACTCCTCGCGATGGGATTCGTTGCCCTTTTCGTGAATCTGTGGGAGCTGACGCACCAAAGCTCAATTGTGCTATTTCGCCGAACTCGTATGAATCAGTTATTTCGGTTTGATTCTGAAAACGAATGAAACAGGGCAATGTCATAACCGTTCTTCTTCTCGTGGGGCTTGCGCTGACTGCTTTGACGCTGATCCAGGCCGTGTCGCAAAGCTATGCTCTTCCCGGCAATAACATAGGATACGAGCCGGTCCAGCTGATAGCATACCCGCATCGTCTTCATGCGGGCGAGTTGGGCATCGACTGCAAGTTCTGTCATACAGGCGCCGAAACGAGCCGCACGGCGGGAGTCCCTTCCGCCAATGTCTGCATGGACTGCCATCGGTTTGTGACCGCTCCTTTCAATCAGGTTCGCGCTGAAGATGAGGCGGCAACGAAAGAAAATCGGAAACCCCGGCGCATTGTCTCTCCCGAGCTTCAGAAGCTCTATTCGGCACTCGGCCTTGATTCGACGCTGCAACGAAGCGCAACAGCCGAAGAAACGCGGATTGTCTGGATGAAGGTGCACTCGCTTCCCGACTTCGCCTACTTCGATCATCGGGCTCATGTGAATGCATCCGTTGATTGCCAAACATGCCATGGCGAGGTCCAAACCATGGAGCGTGTGCGTCAGGTCAGCGATCTGACAATGGGATGGTGTGTGAATTGTCATCGCAGCTCGAATGCCCGGGGAGTGAAGGGTAAACCTGTCAAAGCATCGACCGATTGCGTCACTTGTCACTACTGATAGGCAAGAAGCAAGGATTATGAACGGCCATCATACACATGATACGATGGAGCACGATAATGAGACATCCCGGCTCGATCGCCGTGATTTCCTGAAGCTTGCGGGATTCACGTTCGCCGGTGTTGCGCTGACGGGATGCGAACAGGCTCGAGTCGAAAAGGCGATTCCCTACCTTATCAAACCCGAAGAGATTACTCCGGGAAAAGCCTCCTGGTACGCCTCGACATGTGCCGGATGTAATGCAGGGTGCGGGATCCTCGTCAAGAACCGCGACGGTCGGCCCATCAAGATCGAAGGAAATCCTGATCACCCGATTTCGCGCGGCGGACTCTGTGCCATAGGGCAGGCACAGGTGCTCGGCCTCTACGATTCTCAGCGATTACAGGGCCCGCAGATCAACGGAGCGACTTCGGATTGGCCAACGTTAGACCGAACGATCCATGCGCGGTTGAGGGAGGTCAGGGCCGGCAACAAATCCGTCCGATTCCTCAGCGGAACGATGACGAGTCCTACGACGCTTGCCCTGTTGAAGAGATTCCTCTCTTCGTTCAAAGACGGGAAGCACGTTGTATATGACCCGATCTCACGTTCGGCAATTCTGGAGGCACATGCACGGACGCATGGTATCCGCGCCCTGCCGCACTATCGGTTTGACCGGGCCGAGGTTATTGTTGGACTTGAAGCGGACTTCCTCGGGACGTGGATATCACCCGTGGAGTTCACCGCCGCCTATGGTTCGGGCCGAACACTGGAAGGGAATCCGCCGAAGTGTTCATACCACGTCCAGATCGAATCCCGGCTTTCTCTGACTGGCGGCCGGTCAGACAAGCGTTATGCGATTTCCCCATCCGAAAGAGTTCCCTTGCTTGAAGCACTTCTTGCTCTGCTTGAAGGGAAAAGTCAATCTGCGAAACTTCCCCATTTTTCTTTTTTGAATGATTTGGCGGGAAGGCTCAACTCGGCGCGAGGAACGTCGCTCGTCGTTTGCGGTTCAAACGATGTGGCGAGCCAAATCCTCACAAATGCAATCAACGAACTGCTTGGCAATTACGGTAAAACGTTGGACATGCAGTCGCCGTCGTATCAGCATCAGTCGAACGACAACGCCCTGCAAACCTTGCTGACTGAAATAAGGGGAGGCAAGGTCGGGGCGTTGTTCGTTCATGGAGTGAATCCCGTTTACGATCTGCCGAAAGGGAGGGAAATCGGTGAGTTGTTATCGCGCCTCCCACTCGTGGTGAGTTTTGCCGAGCGTGTTGACGAAACGGCGCAGCACGCCGGCTTCGTATGTCCCGAACCCCATCCCCTGTCGTCATGGCGCGACACGGAGGCGGTTGCCGGTGTGGTCTCGATGACTCAGCCGGCACTAGCACCACTTGAGAACACCAGAAGTCTGATGGAAAGCCTCTCGGAGTGGCTTGGAAATCGGGCATCGGCCCATGAGTTGATGCAGCAGGAATGGCGCAAATCAGTCTTCCCCCGTCAGAGCGCAGAAAAAGACTTGGCGGCATTCTGGAACCGGTCGGTTCACGATGGCTTTGCAGCTGTGGCCCCCAGGCCTCACCGTACCGAAAAATACGATTCCCGTCCGGTTCAAAATGTTGCTTCGCCGGAGACGGGTGCTGACTCGTTCGAACTTGTCCTCTATCCCAAGGTCTCAATGGGCGACGGACGCCACGCCCATAATGCCTGGTTGCAGGAGGTGCCGGACCCGATCACCAAGATTACCTGGGACAACTATGCGATCCTTTCGGAGGCGGCGGCAAAGAAGCTTGGCGTTCTCTCCGGTGATATTGTCCGCTTGTCTTTCACTGATCCCACTGCGGCCAGTGGAATCGAGCTTGAACTGCCAACATGGATCCAACCGGGCCAGAAAGATTCAGTGGTCGCCGTGGCACTCGGATACGGCAGGAAAGGGACCGATCGGTTCGCCAACATTGGGCCGCGGTGGTTCGAGGGGAAGCCGTCCGTCGGACCAGGCGGATTGGTGGGTGTGAATGCCGCACCGGCGCTTCAATTCTTGAACGGCCAGTTGTTGTACGAACGCGGGGGAGTGAGGATCGAGAGAACGGGCCGTCATCAGACTCTTGCCTGTACTCAGACATATCATTCCATCGATACGCCGCCGCTCCTTGCGCAGGGGTCTGAATCGAGGAGGCCGTATGTTCAGTATGCGACCCTCGCTGCGTATGCCGAGGATCGCGCAGCCGGAGGCGGGCCCAAGCATGAATCACGCAGCATGTGGCCGGAACAGCACGAATACAAAGGGGCGCACTGGGGAATGATGGTCGATCTGAACGCCTGTACCGGCTGTGCGGCGTGTGTGGTAAGCTGTCAGGCGGAAAACAACATTCCCGTGGTCGGAAAAGATGAGGTCCACAGGAATCGCGAACTCCATTGGATTCGGATAGACCGGTATTTCGTAGAGAATGACGGCGAGCTGGATGTTGCGCACCAGCCCATGATGTGTCAGCATTGTGCGAACGCCCCTTGTGAAACTGTCTGCCCCGTGCTTGCAACGGTCCATAGCGAAGAGGGGCTGAATCAACAGGTGTACAACCGGTGTGTCGGAACGAGATACTGCGCCAATAACTGTCCGTACAAGATACGCAGGTTCAACTGGTTCGATTATCTCCATGAAGATGCCAAACAAAACATGGTGTTGAATCCCGACGTGACGGTCCGTTCGCGGGGAGTCATGGAAAAGTGTTCGTTGTGTGTGCAGCGGATTCAGGAACAGAAGATCGAGGCGAAGAAAAACGGCAAGAAGGTCGCCGACGGAGCCATCAAAACGGCCTGCCAGCAATCGTGTCCTGCCCAGGCGATCGTTTTCGGCGACATGAATGATGCTGACAGTTTCGTCAGCAAGAGGATCGCCGACGCGCGACGATTCAATCTCCTGGCCGATCTGGAGACCAGGCCGTCGGTCGGGTATATGACGATGGTGCGCAACAGGACAAACAAATCAGACGAGACGCCACATGGTTGACGGCATTTCAATACTTCGGTCGCCTCTGATTCTTGGCAACAAGTCAGCCTCACAGGTGACGGATGATGTGTGCGCCCCGCTTGACAGGGGTCCCGGCATGACATGGTGGTTCGCCCTTGCCGTCAGCCTCTCCATGTTCACACTGGGTGTCATTGCTGTAACGTATCAGCTTGCCACCGGGATTGGCACGTGGGGCTTGAACAGCACGGTCGGATGGGCGTTCGATATCACCAATTTTGTTTTTTGGATCGGCATTGGCCACGCCGGGACTCTGATTTCGGCGATCCTTTTTCTTTTTCGTCAGCGTTGGCGGACTTCGGTGAATCGTTCCGCGGAAGCGATGACGATCTTTGCCGTTATCTGCGCGGGCTTGTTCCCGATTATTCATATGGGCCGTCCATGGCTGGCATTCTGGGTGATCCCTTATCCGAATTTCCGCGGCCCGCTCTGGATCAATTTCCGCTCGCCGCTTGTGTGGGATATGTTTGCTATAGGAACTTACTTTACGATCTCCCTGGTCTTCTGGTACGTCGGGCTTATTCCGGATCTTGCTACTCTCCGTGATCGGGCGGTTTCTAAAGTCAAGAAAACCCTTTTCGGATTCTTCAGTTTCGGCTGGGACGGGTCAACCAGGACATGGCAGCGGTACGAAACGGTGTATCTGCTTCTTGCCGGACTTGCGACCCCCCTGGTGGTCTCCGTGCACACGATCGTCAGCTGGGATTTTGCCACCTCGGTCATCCCCGGCTGGCATTCGACGATCTTTCCTCCGTATTTCGTCGCCGGCGCAGTGTTCTCGGGTTTTGCGATGGTCCTAACCTTGATGATCATTGCACGAGCGGTTTTGCATTTCGAGGAATACATCACGCTGCACCACATCGAATCGATGAGCAAGATCATCATTGCCACGGGCGGCATTGTGGCCATGGCGTATATGACCGAATTGTTTGTCTCGTTCTACTCGGGAAATGAGTATGAACGATTCGCCTTTATCAACCGCATGCTCGGCCCGTACGCGTGGGCATACTGGATCATGGTGGGATGCAACGTCGTGACCCCGCAATTCCTCTGGTTCAGGAAGATCCGGAGGAACGTTGCACTGGTGTTCATCCTCTCCATCTTTATTAATGTGGGGATGTGGTTCGAACGGTTTGTCATCATCACGATTTCCCTGACGAGGGACTATCTCCCGGCCAGCTGGGATAATTATGCTCCCACGTTGATCGAACTTGCAACATTGGTGGGAAGCTTCGGTCTGTTCTTCACGCTCTTTTTGATCTTCGCCAGGTTTCTTCCGATGATCGCGATCGGCGAGGTGAAGGCGGTGCTCTCGTATGGGAGAAAGGAGAGTCATGGGAAGGCTCGGGAAGAAGAGGGTAGGAAAGTAGGAGAGTACGAGGGATTGCACGGAGGCACGTCATGAGCAGGCGGCTGTTTGTCGCATACTTCGAGCAGGAGGAAGACATCTTGGGCGTCACCCGGGCGGCGAAGGAGGCAGGGTACGAAATCCGTGACGTCTATACTCCCTATGCTGTTCACGGGTTGGACAAAGCAATGGGGCTTCGCAAGTCGCGGCTTCCGTGGATTTGCCTTGGTTTCGCGCTCCTGGGTGCGACTGCAAAGCTGTGGTTCCAGATCTGGACATCGGCCTTCGATTGGCCCGTGAACGTCGGCGGGAAACCCCTCGCCTCAGTGCCCGCGTTCGTCCCGGTGACTTTTGAGATTACGGTCCTTTTTGCCGGCCTCGGAACGGTTGCAGCCTTCCTGCTTGTGAGTCGGCTTCGTCCCGGCAAGAAGCCGCTGATGAACTTCAACCGCGCAACAGACGATCGTCACGTTCTGGTCCTTGTCGAGAACGACGCGGCGTTCGATCCCATTGAGGCTGCCGCG
>Ga0209342_10008928_pt1 | contig 10051 bp, 10 predicted proteins | sample RifCSP16_2_FD_184023 | JGI IMG/M metagenome (GOLD analysis project Ga0209342, IMG submission 184023) | Soil microbial communities from Rifle, Colorado - Rifle CSP2_sed 16_2 (SPAdes) (version 2) | ecosystem: Environmental > Terrestrial > Deep subsurface > Rock core/Sediment | place: Rifle... | reverse complement strand
CGCCCACGACGTGGCCAAGGCTCGCCGAACGAGCGTGAATGCGCTGGTGCGCCAGCTCCTCGAGCAGCTCGACCGCCTGGAGCGAGAGCAGGAGCTGAGTCGCGCCTATGACCTTCTGGGGCACGACGCCGAGGCTAACGTCGAACCGTTCTTCGAGGCCCAGGGCGAGGTCGCTCGCCGTGGCTGAGACGCGAGCGCCTCGCCGCGGCGAGCTGTTCTGGGTCGATTGGTCGCCCGCTCGCGGCTCCGAGGCAGCAGGTCGCCGGCCAGCGTTGATCGTCCAGCGCGACGCGGGGAATCTGGCGAACAGCTATCCGAACACGGTGGTGGTCGCGGTGAGCAGCCAGGGGCATGAGATCCCGCTCCATGTCCGCGTTCGTCCCACCCGTGAGAACGGGCTGCGCAACGTGTCGTTCGTCAAGTGCGAGCAGATCTTCACAGTCGGGAAGGAGCGCCTGGGGGCTCGTCTGGGGACGCTGCGCCCGGACGAGATGGCCAAGGTCAACGATGCCCTTCGCCTGAACCTCGACCTCGAGGACGCGGCGCCGGATCGCCCGTAGGTCGCCTATGGGTGATTGCCGGCGCCCACTTGCGGGGACCGCCGGAGGTGCTGTCAGATGAGCGCGTGCGCGTGCTCTTCCTCGAGAACGAGGACTCGTTCACCTGGAACGTCGTCGACGCCCTGCCCTGCGAGCGCTCGGAGGTGCTGCTGCACCCCGGGCGCCTGGGGCGCGCGCTGGTCGACGCGGGGATCCTCGGGGAGGTGGACGCGGTGGTGGTCGGGCCGGGGCCGACGGATCCGGAGCGCACGGGGCTGGCGAGCGTCGTCCGCGCCGTGGCCGCCGCGCCGCGGCCGCTGCTCGGGATCTGCCTCGGCCACCAGGCGCTCGGGCTGGCGTTCGGCGCGCGCCTCGTCCGCACGCGGCCCGCGCACGGGAAGGTCTCGGCGATCCGCTTCCAGGCGGCGCGGCTCTTCCCCGGCATCGGCGGCGAACAGGAGGTGATGCGCTACCATTCGCTCTCCTTGGCGGACGTGGCGCCGCCGCTCAGGGTGGTGGCGGCCACCGCGGACGGGATCCCGATGGCGATCGAGCACGAGTCCCTGCCCCTCGCCGGGTTGCAGTTCCACCCGGACTCGTACGCGACGCCGGCGGGCAGGCGGATCATCGCGGCCTTCTTCGAGGCGATCCGGTGAGGCTCTCCTCCCTCGAGGCGCTCCCCTCGTTCGCGCTGCTCGGGCCGGGGTTCGGAGGCGGCCGGTTCCTCCTGGTGACGGACCTCGCTGAAGCGGGTGGCGACCCGGACCTCGTCTTCGCGCCGTTCGAGGCGGACGGCCGCGCGCCGCGGAGGATGCGCGGCTCGGTGCAGCCGGTGGAGCTGGAGATCGACGTCGCCCCCCGACCGATCGCGATCTCGCTGCCTGCAGAGGGTTACCGCGAGGCCGTGGCCCGGATCCGCGAGGCCATCGAGGCCGGCGACGTCTACCAGGTCTGCCACTGCCTCCTCGCGCGCGCGGGAGAGGCCAGCGGCGCGGAGATCCTCGCCCTCATGTGCCGGCGCGGGGTGCCCCGGTTCGCGTCCTGGGTCCGCCTGCCATGGGGCGAGGAGTTCGTCTCCGCCTCGCCGGAGCTGTTCTTCGAGACCGACGGGAGGCGGATCCACAGCGAGCCGATGAAGGGCACGGCTCGGCCGGACGCGACCGGCGCCCTCGAGGCGAGCGAGAAGGACAGGGCGGAGCTGGCGATGATCACCGACCTCGTGCGGAACGACCTGGCCCAGGTCTGCCGGGCGCGATCGGTGCGGGTCGCGTGCGCTCGGCGGATCGTCGAGCTCCCTTATGCGCTCCAGGCGGTGAGCGACGTCGAGGGCGAGCTCGCGCCCGGCGCGACGCCGCTCGCCGCGCTCGCCGCGCTTCACCCCGGCGGCTCGGTCACGGGCGCGCCCAAGCGCGCCGCGCTGTCGATGATCCGGGAGCTGGAGCCGCGGCCGAGGGGCGCGTACTGCGGGTCGCTGGGCCTCGTCGCCGGCGACCGCTCCGTCTTCGCGCTGCTCATCCGCACGGCGGTGAGGGCGGCGGGGGGATGGGCCTACGGGGTCGGGAGCGGCGTCGTCCACGACTCGGACGCGGATTTGGAGCTGGAAGAGCTGCAGACGAAGCTGGGAGCGCTGTGGTCGCCTATACCCTCCTCCACGTGACCGGGGGTGGGATCGCCCTCCGGGAGTACCACCTGCGCCGCCTGGCCCTCGCCTCGCCCGGCGCCGGCAGCGCCCCGGAGGCCGAGATGGCGCCGTTCTCGCGCTTCGCCGAGGGAGCGGCGCCCGGGGCCTGGGCCGTCTGGCGCGAGGGCGACGCGCTGCGCGCAGAGCTGCGCCCGGCGACGCGCCTCTTCGACGGCATGCAGGCGCGCCTCGCGACCTCGCCCATCGCGGAGCGTCCGGGCCCGATCCCCAAACCAGAGCCGCCCAGCGTCTACGAGGGGGTGCGGCGAGCCGGTGTGGCGACGCTGCTCACCTCGCTCGACGGGGCGGAGATCTACGAGGCGTGCACCGCCGCCGTGCTGGGATGGGACGGAGTGCGCGTGGTGTGCGTCCCGCCCGACCGCCCGCGCGTCCTGTCGACGGCCGAGGCCGCGGTGCGCGAGCACCTGCCCGTGGTCGAGGCGCCCATCGCGACGCGCTCCCGGATGCCCATCCTCCTGGTGAACGCGCTCAAGGGCACGTGCGCGGTGAACCTGCCCGGCCGGGAGGCCTTTCCCCCCGGCGCGCGGAGCGAGATAGAGCGCCTCTTCCGGGCGCTCACGACGTGATTGGACGACCCGGCGCACTCCAAAGGGGGAGAGCTGGCCGGGTCAAGTGGCCTTTTCATCCCGGCCCTGGCGCGCGAGAGGTAGAGTCCTCGTGCGTGGCGCCGTCGCGCCCGCTCAGGGAGGCCACGCCATGTCCGAGACGCCACCGACCGTGCCGCCGAACCAGGGCCCCGCCCCGTCGCCGCCGGCCCCGGCCGCACCGGTCTTCGACATCAAGGCAATCGTGGACGCGTTCGTGCGCGTGCTCACGAGGCCATCCGAGTTCTGGGCCTCCGTGCGCGAGCAGAAGGGCTTCGGACCGCCGATCATCTTCGCGGTGGTGATGGGCCTCGTCGCCGGCGTGGTGGGGGCGATCCTCGCGGTGACCGGGCTCGGCATGTTGCTGGGCGGCGTCGGCGGGGCGATCGGCGGCGTGGTCGGCGTGGCCGGCATCATCACCATGCCGATCGCCTACGCGATCGGTTGCTTCATCGGCGGTGGCATTGTCTACCTCATCGCCCTCATCGCCGGCGGCAAGGCCGATTACGAGCAGTCGGTCCGGATCGCGAGCTACGCGAGCGCCGTGGGGCCCATCGCCGTGGTCGTGTCCTTCGTCCCGCTCCTCGGGATCGTGCCGAGTCTGTACGGCCTGTACCTCGTCGCCCTGGGTGTCATCGCGATCGAGGTCGCCGATCGGAGGAAGACGTTCATCACCGCCGGCGTCCTGGCCGGGATCCTCGTGCTCTTCCAGGTCGTCGGCCTCTTCACGGCCATGGCGGCGAGGAGCGCGGCCGACAAGCTCGAGGCCCAGTACGGCGAGGGCTCGCAGTTCCAGCGGAACGTGAAACGGTCCACGGAGGAGCTGCGGAGGATGTCCGAGCAGATGGAGAAGGCCGCCGAGGAGGCGCGGAAGAACGCGGAGAAGTGAACGCTCGTCGAACCGGATGGGAACGAACGATAGTCCGCTGTCGGCCCTGCGAGGTAGAACGCGGGCGCGTGAGACGCCTGCCCATCGAGCTCTCGAGAGGCCAGCTCAAGGTCGCCCGGAGCGCGCTCTTCCTCGACGCGCACCGGCGGTCCGAGTGCGCCTTCGTCTCCCACGCCCACGGCGACCACATCGCGCGCCACGACCGCACCATCGCCACGTTCGCCACGGTCGCGCTCATGCGCCACCGGCTGGGCGCGAAGGAGAGGGGTGAGGCCCTCCCGGCCGATTACCGCAAGCCGTTCGGCCTCGGGGACCTCACCCTGGAGCTGTTTCCGGCCGGCCACGTGCTCGGCTCGGCGCAGCTCCGCGTCACGCGAGATGGGGTGGCGCTGGGGTACTCCGGCGATCTCTGCCTCGAGCCCACGCTGACGGCCGAGCCGGCCGAGGTGGTCGCCTGCGACGTGCTCGTCCTCGAGTCCACGTTCGGTCTGCCCCGCTACGTCTTCCCCGCGAAGGAGAAGGTGCTCCTCGACGTCCGCCGCTTCGTCGACGACGCCCTGTCGCGCGGCGAGACCCCGGTCCTCCTCGCGTACGCCCTGGGCAAGGCGCAGGAGGTCCTGAAGTACCTGGGAGAGGCGGGGTACCCCTGCCGCGCGCACCCGCTCGTGCACGGCGTGAACAAGGTGTACCAGGCCCTCGGGGTGGCGCTGCCCAACGTCTCGTCGCTAGGCCCTGACGGGCCGGCCCGGGGTGAGGTGGTGGTCGCGCCGCCGCACCTCGCGCGCAGCGCGCCCATCCTGCGTATCGGCGCGCGGCGCGTGGCCGTGCTCACCGGCTGGGCCATCGACGGACGGTTCCGGTCGCGGGGGGCGGACGCCGCCTTCCCGCTCTCCGACCATGCCGACTTCCCCTCGCTCCTCCGCTACGCGCGCGCGACGGGGGCGAGCCGCGTGCTCACGGTTCACGGCCACGCGCGCGAGCTCGCGGACGCGCTGCGGCGCGAGGGGATCAGGGCCCAGGAGCTCGTGGAGCAGGAGCAGCTCGAGCTGCTATGACGCGCCCGTCCCGACACGAAAGCTGGCACTGGCGCCAGGGAGCGCTGTAGAACGCCGGTCGTGCTCGAATGGAAGATCAGCGCCGACGCAGCCGGCCAGCGGCTCGACAAGTTCCTGCGCCGCGCCCTGAAGGACGTGCCGCTCTCCCATGTCTACAAGCTCCTGCGGACGCGGAAGGTGCGGGTGAACGGCGCGCGCGGCCGCGCCGAGCAGGTCCTGGGCGAGGGCGACGCTGTGCTGGTGCGGGGGGACGAGGAGCGCCTGCTCGGTCCGAGTGAGCCGGCCGGAAAGCCGGCGAGGCCGGTCGCGGTCACGTTCCGGGTCCTCCACGAGGACGAGCACCTTCTGGTCGTGAACAAGCCGGCGGGCCTCGCCGCCCACCCGGGGACGGGCATCACCGGGGCGACGCTGGTGGAGGAGGCCCGCGCCTACCTCTCCGTGCCCGCCGACCTGCCCCCGGCCGAGTTCCGCCCCTCGCCGGCCCACCGCCTCGACCGCGAGACCTCGGGCGTGGTGCTCGTCGCCAAGACCCGCCGCTGCATGGTCCGCCTCACCGAGATCTTCACGAGCGGAGAAGGAATCCGGAAGACCTACCTCGCGCTGGCCAAGGGGAAGATGCCGCGCGCCGATGGCACGATCGACCTGGCGCTCTCCGAGCACGAGCAGACCGCGCGCTCGAAGGAGGCGCGCGGGGTGAACTTCCAGGAGGCGACCACGCACTACCGCGTCCTCTCGTCGATGCGCGAGGCCTCGCTCCTCTCGCTGCGCATCGAGACGGGCCGAACGCACCAGATCCGGCGCCACTTGCAGGCGGCTGGCCACACCGTGGCGGGGGATCCGCGCTACGGCGACTTCGCCTTCAACCGCATCGCCCGGGTGCGCTGGGGCCTGCGGCGCATGTTCCTGCACGCCTGGAAGCTGGAGCTGCCTCATCCGATGGAGAAGCACACGCTCCGGCTCGAGGCGCCCCTGCCGGACGAGCTGCGAGAGGTCCTCCAGAAGATGAACCTGGCCGGACCGTGAGGGGCTTCCCGGCCGACCTCGGAGCGGGCTCACGCCCGGCGGCGCTCAGGTCCTCGGTGCGGGCCGCGAGGGCTTGTCGCGCCCCTCGGGGATCGCAAGCTCACGCTCGAAGGCATCGATGAGCTGCACCAGCTCGACCGCCTCGAACGCGCGGTTCCGGCGGCCGAGCGTCACCTGCTTCACGATCCCGGCGTTCTCCAGCGTGGCGAGCGCCTCGTTCGCGGCCTGCTTCGATCGGCCAAGGATCTGCGCCGCGGACTCGACTGTCACGACCGGATGGGCCGCCAGCTCCTCGATGAGGAGCGCAGCGCTGGAGTCGCGGCGCGCCCCGGCACGGGCGAGCCATGCCTCCTGGAGCTTCTGCAGCGCCTCGGCGAGGACCATGGACCTTCGGGCCGCGGAGCGCACGGCGTGGGAGAAGACGTCGATCCAGTCGGCGAGGCGCTCCTCACGATAGGCCGTGAGCCCGGCGACGTACTGCGCCGCGCTCGTCGCGAGGACGAGGCTCACCGGCGGGACGAACCGGTTTGCGATCCCGCGCCGGCGGAGGACGACGTGGATGAGGGCGCGGCCGACGCGCCCGTTGCCGTCATGGAATGGGTGGATCGTCTCGAACTGGGCGTGCGTGATGGCGGCCTGGATCACCGCCGGAAGGTCGTCGCGGCTCATGAAGCGAAGAAGGTCGTCCACGAGCGGACGGACGTACTCCGGCGGTGGCGGGACGAACACTGCGCTGAGCGGGTTGTACGGTGTGCCGCCGATCCAGTTCTGTGCGGTGCGCAGCTCACCCGCCCCGGCGGGCCGCGAGGTGCTCTGCATGAGCAGCCGGTGAATCCCGAGCAGATCGGGCAGGCTCATCGCCCGCCCGGTCGAGGCGAGCGCGACCGCCATGTCCATCGCCACGACGTTGCCGAGCACGGACCTGGCCGTGACGTCAGCCTCTTCGAGCTTCAGCTCGGCGCGGGCGAGTCGCCGCTGGGAGATGCGGAGCCCCTCGATCCACGAGGAGGCGACGGCCTCGGCTCGGAGGAGTCGCCGGGCGAGCACCTCCAGGCTCCCGAGCTGGGGTGGGGCGAGGTTCAGCTCGCGGGCCGCGTGCTCTGCCTCCACCGCCAGCGCGACGATGTTCGTCGGGAGCGCCGGCGCTGACTCTGCGATCTCGTCCGGGACGTAGACCTGGTAGCTGAACGCCCGCCGGTTTCGGCGCCCTCCGGGCGCGGTGAAGTCGGGACTCCAATGGCGCGTCTCGTGGCGCGGCATGCCACGAGATCCTGGAGTGCGACGGAACTGTAGTCAAGACTATCTCCGATCCTTGATCATGGCCGCGAGGCGATCAAGGTTCTGCCGGGAGATCGCTGCCCTGCCGACAGTGGGCTTGGCTCGCAGGCGGCTACACCCACGCCCTGCCGCTCTGCGCGGTGCTGTCGCCGCTCACCCTACGCGGCCTCTGGCACGGAAAACGGCCCCAGCATGAGCGGCCGCGGCACCCGCGGCCACCACACCGGAGCCGTGCTCACTCCGTGCTCACTCGGGGGCTGCTTCGTGCGCTACCGCGCCAGCATCGTCGGCGAGGTAGCTGCTGGCACCTGCTGTGGCTGCTGCTGCGCTGGCGCGGCGGGGCGCGGTTCGATCCTCTCGCCCTTCGCGAGCATCTTCAGCGACAGCGAGAGCAGGCTCGCGAGCAGCTCGCCCGAGCCGGGCACGTCGAGCTTCCGGTAGATCCTCTTGCGGCGAGCCCTGATGGTCTCAGGTGAAACGCCGGCCGCAGCCGCCGAGTCCTTGCAAGCGAATCCCTGGGCGATCCTCAACACCTCCGCACGCTCTGCCGGGGTGAGGGTCGTGCCCTCGAGGAACTTGGCCGCGAACGGAGTCAGGATCTCGATATCGATCTGAGGCATCTTGTTCACCTTCCCGCTATTGGGCCCCCTCGTGAGAGCCAGTCCGCCGGTAGACCTGACCGCCGGGCGTTCGATCCTAGGGTACGCCCCTTCTCGGCCGGTTTGTCCAGCGACTGGCACGATGATAACGCCCCGCCCGGTTGCCAACCCCCTCTCCGGCTTCCTGGTTAACCCCCCAACAGGACATCGTTTTTGCCCAGTAGGGTCCCGGTGGTGTGGGATGTTTCCTATATGGCCCATATAGGAGCGCCATATGGTGAGGGGCGTCAGCTCATGCACGTACAGCCCCGGGTTGGTACTCGGTACCCACCAGCTGCGCCACAGAAACCCCGGCGGGTCGGGATATCGGCGAAGAAGGGCCGAGGGCGGGGCGACCCCCGCAGCGAGACGATTCCAAGGAACTGCGCTGCGCAGGAGAAAAGATCGTAGCATGCTTCCCCCGTGCAGCCCCGACGGATAGCGCTCGCGCAAGTGAACACGACGGTTGGCGACTTCGCCGGAAACGCGGCGAAGATCCGCGAGGCCACGTCGGCCGCCAGGGCAGGGGGCGCGAAGCTGGTCGTGTTCCCGGAGCTGGCCGTCTGCGGCTATCCCCCGCGCGACTTCCTCGACATGCCCGAGTTCCTCGACCGCGTGAGCCAGACGCTCTCGGATCTGGCGCAGCCGGCCGAGTGGTCGCGCGGGCTCTCCATCGTCGTCGGGTTCCCCGAGGCGGTTCCGGACGCGCCGCCCCCTGGCGTCTACAACTCGGTGGCGCTCATCGAGGGGGGCCGCGTGGCGGCCGTGGGCCGAAAGTCGCTCCTCCCCACCTACGACGTGTTCGACGAGACGCGTTACTTCCTCCCGGCGCCGTCCAGCGTCGCCGCAGTGTCCGAGGGGATCGGCGTCGCGCTCGGCCTCTCGGTGTGCGAGGACATCTGGAACGACAAGCGCTTCTGGGTGAAGCCGCGCTACGCCCGGGACCCGATCTCGGAGCTCCGCGCGCGCGGTGCGGGCCTCATCGTCAACATCTCGGCGTCGCCTTACAGCCTGGGCAAGCCTGCGCTCCGCGAGCGGATGGTGGGCGCCGCGGCAGCTCGCCACGAGACCGCGATCGCCTACGTGAACCAGGTGGGCGGGGACGACGCGCTCGTCTTCGACGGCGGCTCGATGCTGGTCGGCTCCGAAGGGCGGGTCCTCGCCCGCGCTCCGCTCTTCGAGGAGGTGGTGGTGACGGTTGGCCTGGACGGGTCCTCGCCCGAGCTCCTCCGAATGGAGGGGTCGGCCCCGGCGCCGCCGCACCCCGAGGGCGACGGAGAAGCGGACGAGCTGTACCGGGCGCTCCTGCTCGGGCTCCGTGACTACGCGCGCAAGTGCGGCTTCCGGTCGGCCGTCGTCGGCCTCTCCGGCGGGATCGACAGCGCGCTCACCGCCTGCCTGGCCGCCGACGCGCTCGGGCCGTCCAACGTGTTCGGCGTGGCCATGCCCTCGCGCTACTCCTCGTCGCACTCGCGCGAGGACGCGGCCGCCGTGGCGCAGAACCTGGCCATCCGGTTCGCCGTGGTCCCCATCGAGCCGATGCACGCCGCCTACGAGGGACAGCTGGCGTCGGCGCTCGGGCACCCGCTCTGCGACGTCGCCGCCCAGAACGTGCAGGCGCGGGTCCGCGGTCAGATCCTCATGGCCATCTCCAACGAGGAGGGGTCGCTCTGCCTCTCGACGGGCAACAAGAGCGAGCTCGCCGCCGGCTACTGCACGCTCTACGGAGACATGGCGGGCGGCCTCGCGGTCATCGGCGACCTCCCGAAGACGCTCGTGTACCGAGTCGCGCGCCAGGCCAACGCGCGCGCCGGGCGCGAGCTCGTGCCGGAGCGCACCTTCGTGAAGCCCCCCTCGGCCGAGCTGAAGCCGGACCAGACCGACCAGGACACGCTCCCTGCGTACGGCGAGCTCGACGACATCCTCGCGGCGTACATCGAGGACCGGCTCCCGTTCGAGGCCATCGTCGCGCGCGGCCACCCGGCCGAGCTGGTGAAGCGGGTGCTGCGGATGGTGATCGGCTCGGAGTACAAGCGGCGCCAGGCGGCGCCGGTGCTGAAGGTGACGGGCAAGGCGTTCGGTGAAGGGCGGCGGTTCCCCATCGCACACGGATACCGGTACTAGGAGCCAACTCTGACTCGCCTTTCGCCGTTTTTCGTGCTCACAAACGCTGTCCTAGGGCGAGTCAGAGCGATTTCCGGTCGAGCTTCGCTCGACCTACCCCATGACGGCGAAGCCGGCGGCCCGCTCGCGCAGCGAGCGTATGCGCCGAAGGCGCAGCCGCCGGAAGCGAGCGCCGCTCCCCCCAGACCCCTCACCGGAACCAGCGAAAGGCGAGTCTGA
>Ga0209342_10008927_pt1 | contig 10051 bp, 17 predicted proteins | sample RifCSP16_2_FD_184023 | JGI IMG/M metagenome (GOLD analysis project Ga0209342, IMG submission 184023) | Soil microbial communities from Rifle, Colorado - Rifle CSP2_sed 16_2 (SPAdes) (version 2) | ecosystem: Environmental > Terrestrial > Deep subsurface > Rock core/Sediment | place: Rifle... | reverse complement strand
GTGGGCGTGGTGATGTGGGTTTGTGCTTGCGCCGTGGCTTTGATGGCTTTTGCTGGCTGGTTGCCGGGGGCCGTATGAGCAAATACACCGAGCTTGACGCAAAGATCATCCAGACCATCGCATGCGGGAAATGCACTTTTGGGTTAATTCATCCGTCTTGCTTAGGCCTTTCTTTTAACTTATCAAGAGGCACCAGCACCGAGCCATGGCGCATCGTTGACCGCCGACTTCAGGCACTGCGCAAGGCTGGAAAGATCGTTTTCAGCAAGGGCCAGTGGGCCATTAAACAAAAGCTGGAAATATGAAAAGCTGCTGCGACCACCACGGCATTGACTGCCGAGAAGGTAGGGACTGCCCGGCCCGGCAGGCTGCAAAAGTCTGGTGCGACACCAGCAAGCAGTTTTGCGCCCAGCCCTACACCTGCGCGAGCGGGTGCCAGATCAAGGCCTACAACACGGCCTATGACCCGGTTTACGCATGGGAGTCGACGCCGTTGGGTTTGGCTCTCCTGGCTAGCTTGGCGTTCTGGCTGGCGGCCATTGCCGTTTACTTTTACTTTTTTTGACCGAGGTCAACATGAAAAAAATCATTGATTTTGTCAAACTCTACCAGCTTTACAGGATCAAGCACGGGCGCAAATATGCCGCCCGCGCCGCCGCCCGTATCGCCTTCGGCTCCCTGCCATTCTGAAAGATCACCATGAAACTCATTGCCACCGCACTGCTGCAAGCCAAACAAGCCTTTGGCCCTGCGCTTAAAAACAAAGCAAACCCCGCCTTTCGGTCGAGATATGCTGACCTTGCCGCTTGCCTGGATGCCGTCGATCAGCCCTGCCTGGATGCCGGAATCGTCGTGTACCAGGAAACTTTTGAGGACGCCACCGGCGTGACCGTGGAAACCGTGTTTTTGCATGGGTCTGGCGAGTCGCTGCGCTGCGGCAAATTGCACGTCCCAGCCGCGAAGCAGGACCCCCAAGGTTACGGGTCGGCATTGAGTTATGCCCGAAGGTATTCTTTGATGACGGCTTGCGGCATTGCTGCTGAAGATGATGACGGGAACGCCGCCAGCAAACCCTATCAACCCGCCCAGCCAGCAGCCAAGCAGGACGACAGCCCCAAGGCCACGGCAGCGCGCATCGTGGCGGGTGTAGCCACCGGCGACACGGCAGGCGCAGCGCAGTTTCTGGCTGCCATGCCCCGCGAACGGCTGGATGCCATTTGGGAGCTGCTGAATGCACCGACGCAGGACAAACTCACAGCCGCCTGGCCGGTGGCAGCATGAGTACCGGGCACACACCAGGGCCATGGTGGGTTGCAGGAAGTGCGCCCGGTGAGGTCGCTCCAACCTTTCCTGTTGTACGGGGTTTTACAGATGCGACTCAGAGAATCACAGTTGCCCGAGTCGGAAACAACAATCACTATTCAAAAAATAGTGTTGACCATTCCAACGCCCGTCTAATAGCCGCCGCGCCTGAGTTGCTAGATGCGCTGGATGCAATCATAAAAAGGGCAGAAAACCCGGCGTTGAGTGATGACACTGATGCGCTTCTGCGCGCCGCCCGCGCAGCCATCGCCAAAGCCACCAAAGGAACACCATGAACCTCTACCAACTAACCAGCGCACAGCACGCACTTCAGGCCCATCTTGAAGCGGCTGGGTTTGACGATCAGACCATCCAGGACACGATGGAAGCCGAAGGCGACGAACTGCTTGAAAAGCGCCTTGGCTATATCGCCATCATCAAGAGCAAGCGGGCACTTGCAGAGGCTCGCGCCCACGCCGCCAACGACATGGCCGCGCTGGCAGAGGCAGAGGCAAAGGACGCCGGGCGGCTGGAGGCTGCATTGCTGGCCAGCATGAGCGCCACGGGCGATAGCCAGCTGGTCGGGCTCCAGTTCGAGGCCAAGATTCGCAAGAACCCGCCAGCCGTGGAGGTTCTGGATACTGCCGCCCTGCCCCTGAATTACTGGCGCACACCCGAGCCACGGCCCCCGGTGGCAGCACCAGACAAGGCGCTGATCAAGGCCGATCTACAGGCAGGCAAGGAAGTGCCCGGCGCCAAGCTGACGCAGAGCCTGAAGCTCGTAATCAAGTAAACCCCAAGCGCCCGCCAAGGCGCTTTTTCAATTCCAAACCATGACCCCATTACCGCACCACATCGAATTGCGCCAGCTGATCCGCAAGCTGGCCGGCACCCCTGACGGCTACGGACGCGCCAATGCCCGAGGCCTGCCAGGTTTTCAGTATTCCGCTCAGCACACCAGCCGCATGGTTGAAGCCGGCGAACTTGTCCGCGTCAAAGTGCCGGGCTACTTTTTGCGCTTCGTCCGTACCCAGGAGCAGGCCGAAGCTTTGCGCGCCAAGCTGTCAGCACTGACCGGCAAGCGGATACGCAAGGCCGAGAAGTCCAAAGGCCCGCGCCCGCTGCGATCCGGCCCGCTGCGCACACTGATCGAGGCGGCTGCAAAGTCACCAAGCGGCGTGGCGCGCAAGGAAGTCGCACCAGAGCCCGAGCAGGCAGGCCCATTCTCAAAGTGCGTGACGCGGCTGATTGAATCGCAGCTGCTGTATCGCGGCAAGGTCACAGGGAATCCGTTCCGCTACTTCGCCAGCAAAGCCGATGCCGAGGCCTGGCAGGACGCGACAAAGCCACGGGTCAGGGTGTATGAGCAAAAGCCACCGAGGGAGATCAAGCCAAAGGCCATCAAGCCCGCCAGCCTTCCGCCCGTGCCGTTATTCAATATCCAGCGCAGGCCGTATTCGCCGCCAGCGCCGCGCGCTTCTGCTGCGATCGTTTGGCCCGAGGGTGTCAAACACACCATCATCCCGACACCGACTCCGCGATATTCGACGTTTTCGCATAGCTTCGTGATTGGTGGATTAAGGGCCATGGCATGACCCGCAAGCGCCAGCAACCCCTGACTTACACGCTAATCCACGTCATGCTGGCCGATCCCGTGCGGCCCATGCCAGAGCCACGTCGGCAATTTCAGTTGCTGCGCATGTGGCAAGGCCTGGCGTCAATCGAGCAAGGCGACACGCCAAACACGGACGACTGGCGCGTCTTATCCGACGCCGTGAACCTGCTTGAAACGCTGGTAATTCAGGGTGTAGCAAATGACGACAGCGGCCTGATCATGGATGGGATCACGGCTTTGGCCTTGGCCGGCCGCCGCCACGTCGCAGGCGGCCAGATCAGGCTAGACGGCCCCGGTATGGCGGCTGTGCGTGCTGCGCTGGAGGATTACGCCGCGCTGCTGGAGGCGCTGCCCGAGCGCGTGATTGTGCGCTGCCATCGGGATACAGAAATGAGGATTCGGGCGATTTTGGCGGGCAAGCGCCAGAGTCATGACGTTGAAGTTGAGGTTATCGAACTTTAGGAGATCAAAAATGAATGAGAAAACAGCGCCGGGCGATAAAGCTTTTTTTGATTGGTGGCCATTTGCCTTTGATCCCGAGTGCGACGGGATGGCGCGGCAAGCATGGAATGCAGCTACTGCCGCCAAGGATACCGAGATCACCGCCCTGACCTCTGAGAGGGATGCAGCATTGGCAGCAAGCCGCTACGAGACTGACTTGTGTGGGCAAGCGCTTACTGATCTTAAGGCAATGACCGCTGAGCGGGATGCGCTGCGCAAGGATGCAGAGCGTCTGGACTATCTTGCCGCCACTACCACATGGACACATTCAGGCGACGGGTTTTATGCATCACATGTAGCTATCGGATGGGGAGACTCAATCAAACGCCGACCACTACGCGCGGCCATCGACGCAGCCATGACCAAGGAGTCAAAATGAAATTGACCGATCTGCGCAAAATCCTGGACGAAAACGGTTTCCAAGTCTGCGCCACGGAAACAGAAACCTGCCGATTTTTCCAGAGCGCAAGGCCAGACTACAACGCCCGATGCTCATATTGTGAGCGCGGCATCATCGACAAAAAACCACACAGGCTTTGCCCTGCCACCTCACCACGGCCACCCGCCAAGCCATAACCAACACCACCACCAGCCCGCCGATGCGGGATTTTTTACGTCTGAGGATTACAAAATGACAGAATACCTACCCCCGCCAGAGCTTCATGCTCTGACCGGGTTTGCGCGGGTGTCGGCTCAAGTCGAATGGCTGGCAAGTCAAGGCATCCCGCACAAGGTGGACGGCAAGCGCGTGATTGTCTCGCGCGTCCATGTGCAATCGTGGCTGGAGGGGCGTACAGTGGTGCGCTCCACCGGGCTTAATCTTGCGGGGATCAAATGAGCACAATCACACACGTCGCCATCGCTTACAAGGGCAAAATACATTCTCTACCTGCGCCCAATCGACACCACCATGTCATTCGCATGATCGGCGGCATGGGCGGTCCACACGAAGAAGGCTTCCTTGATAGTGACGGGCGCTTCTTTGGAAGAATTGCGGCGATGGAATTGGTTAAAGATAACGGGCAACTAAAACGCAGGCCTGGCGCCAATCACTACCAAGGGCCGGAACTGTACTCAGAGGATTTGTGGTGAAAAAATCAAAGTACCCACGCCTGCGCGCCAAGTCGTACAAGACGAAAGGCGGGCGCGTCCTGACCTACTACGTCTATGACATGCGCGGCACCGGGGAAAAGGACGTGCGGCTGGGCGCGGATTATTCCTACGCGCTTGAGCAGTGGCACAAGTTGCACCATCACATACCGCTGACGATTGGCCGGGTGCAGGAGGCTATTGACCGCTGGCGCACCGAGATACTGCCCGGCTACACATCTGACAACACCCGCGCGCAGTACCGCAGCTACCTCAAAAACATCGAATCGGCGTTTGGCCAGATGGCCTGGCATGAAATCGAGCTTTACACGCTGCAAACCTACCTCGACAAGCGCAGCGCCAAGGTATCGGCAAATCGTGAATTGGCCGTGCTGGCGGTCGTGTGGGGTCAGGCTCGTAAATGGGGCATGACCAAGGAACTGTACCCGGCCCGCGGCCTGAGCAAGTTCAAGAACCAAGAACAGCCGCGGCAAGTCGAGGTGACTGACGAGATGTTTGCCGCGGTGTATGCCCATGCCGACCGGGTGCTACGGGATGCCATGGACATAGCCACAGCCACCGGCATGCGGATTACGGACGTGCGTACCATTCTGATGCCTGCAAACGGGATGCTGCGATTCAAGGCCAGCAAGACCGGCAAATGGGCCGAGTTTGATGTTTCGCAATCGCCCGTGCTGTCTGCCATGGTGCAGCGCCGGGAGGCTATGGGCGTGCATTGCGTCATGCTGCTGGCGACCGACACCGGGCGGCAGGTCAGCGAATGGATGCTGTGCGAAAACCGCTGGAATCAGGCCAAGCAAGCCGCGATCAAGGCGCACCCGTATCTGGCCGACGAACTGGCCGGGCTGTACCTGCGCGACTTGCGCAAGCGTGCCGCTGATCTGGCCGAAGACATGGAAAGCGCGTCGAAGCTGTTGCAACACTCGGATGCGAAGCTGACGGCCAACCACTACCGCACAAGGCCAACCAGGCTTAAAGCGGTGCGGTAATTCGTAGGCGCATCGAATGGTTTCCCCTATGGGAGAAAAGCACCAAAACAGGCAAGCGACGCGCCTATTATCGGGCTGCAACCCGCATGGTTAAGCCAAACTAGGGGGTGACACCGAGTCCAACCGGGTTCAAAAAACACCCAATATAATCAACGACTTACGCAACGAAATAGGCGCATGTTAGGCGCGTCGTTGGCGCATGAGTGCTTTTTAATCTCGTGGAATAGTCGCCAGATAGTCGCCACCCACTGGTGACTATTCACGGTTTAATGCATAATTACCATGCACCCCAGAAATACGGGGATCATCAAGCAAGCGGCCTTGCAGCAACAACGGTTCATGCAGCGCGAGGCACAGACGTTGTTAACTTGGCTGCTTACTTGATGGTTAAGCGCAAAGGATTCCGCTGCCAAGCGGTTGCCCTGGCGCAGGATTGGGGTAGCCTGGTCGCCATCAACCCGACACGGCCCCGCTACTGGATTAATTTCCGGTCTGCGGGGTTCTTTCTTTCGGCCACCCGTCAATCAGGGTTTGTCTCTCTGTAGCGAGTCGGTCAGCGTCTTGCGCCAAGCCTGAATATTCTCGGACGCAATGATCGAATACGACTGCGCTGGCATTGGCGTACTGTTCAAGGGCAGCGCGGGTAAGACCGGGCACACTGGCGCGGACGGTGGCGAGATCGTCGCGCAGCCCGTTACGCTCAGTGCGCAGAGCAGCAGCATCAGCCGCCAGTTTCGTTTGTCGTTTGGTTGCTTCATCTTGGGCTTTCTTGATTTGGGTTTGCCATGCTGATTCTTTGGCGCGCGCTGCTTCGCTTGCGACCAGAGCCGCCGCCATGTATTCGGCCCGGACGGTCGCCTCTCGGGTGTCGCCGATGTGGTCAGCCCATGCGAAGTAGCCCAGCACCAGCGCGGCAATGAGGCCGCCAGCCAGCAGCCAGCGGTATGGATTGAGCCAACTCACGCAAAGGCCGCCTGCGCTGCGCTGTAAAGCGCCTGGCGCTCTGCCAAGCCGTTAAAACCGCCATTGATGCGGCGCGTAGCCTTTCGCACGTCGCCCGTGTCGGCAATCTCATTGAGCCCGTGCGCCTTCCACCATCAGGCAGCAGAGCTTGCGGCCAAGGGTGGCAGGCCCAGCAATTCAGGCCGCAGCAGCAGATCGAGGCCCAAGGCTTTTCCCGTGGCCGCGTAGTTGGCCCGGCCGGTCGTCTGGATCAAGCCACGCCCGCGAAATCGTGATCCGTCGCCGGGCTCGGTGTTGCCCAGGTCAAGACGGCCCTCATATCGCCGCTGTGCTGGGGTTGGCCCCCAGATTTCCACCGCATACCGCAAGCCGCCAGACTCATGGCCGATCTGCGATAAAAACATGGTTTTCCGCGCGGGTGTGTTGACATCAAACTCGACCATGGCTGATTCGATAAACGGTAGCCACTCAGTGGCGCGGTCAATACGCGCACCAGTCGCGAGTGCAAGCTGCTTTGGTGTCATAGCACCTCCTGCTTCACAGGCCGCGCCAGTACCACGCCAATCAAGCAGGCAAGCCGGATTCCCGACTTGTAGCCGCCATCGAGCCATTGCAGGCTGTCCGTGTTGTCGGCAATGAGTTGCAGCACCTCAGGCGAAAGGATGCCCAGCGCAGCTATGCGGATAGACCATGCACGCAAAAGTGTGCGCCACCAGTTCGGGATTAAGTTTGGGATCAGTTTCATGGTTTGCCCCCCGCGCCATAGCGCCACAAAACATAAAGAGCCACGCCAGCCAGCGCTACATTACGCAGCCAGACAATTGCGGCGCCCAGGTGCCTAAGCCACTTGAAAACAACCCCCGCATCGCGCCACATGGCCAGCAGATCGGAGGTGTCGGAAGCCAGCTTTTCAGTCAGTACGGTATTCGCGTCGATCTTGGATTCCATCACGATAAAGCGTCTTTGGTTATCGCTGTGGTGCGCGTCGTCAACGGGTGTTGGTGGTGTCATGGTGCGGGTTTTAAATGGATATTGGCCCGTGGCATGAGCAGGCTGAGCCACATCATCCAGATTGAAAGCGGGGTCATGTGCGGCGGCGACCAATCACGGTTAAAACGCCTGTATGCGTCACTGAGCCGAGATTCAACACGAGCACATGCACAACCGTTGCGTTTACAACGACGACATGCCCCACGACAAGTGAGCGCGAAGATGTTCCCACTGTCACATAAATCGAATCAATGTCTACATCTGCGTCATCGAACGCAGTCGGCCACGTAAGGGCGACAACCGCCTCCGAGGACGCAACAATGTTGCCTGTAGTTCCGGTGATGGTTCGGGTTACTTCGGCTTCAATGTCAGACGTAACAGCCCGATTGATCGTGAAATTTTTAACCGTGTTGCCATACGTCAAATGCCTGCCTAGCCGCCCACGGTCAAGCCCTTGCACAAGCACACCGTACTGCTGCGCGGGCACGCCCCGATTGTCATAACCAACCGGCGATGAAATGCTGACGTTTTTACATCGGTAGCTTGCGCCTGTTTGGGCAATGTTGAGTCCTGCGGAGGCATTGTTGAACCCGCCCACGGCACTACCCGTGACGTTCTCCGCGCCAAACAGAAGCACCCCGTTTGCGCTGTTCGCCTCGCCAAGCACATTGGACATTTCAATGCGGCCTGTAAAGCCATTCAGCCGCTCAAGCTGGATACCGTTGCGCCCCCTCTTCCCCTTGATGTTGCTCATCTGAATGTCATAACTGTCACGCACACTCACCGCGTCATGCACACTGTTTTGCACATCTGCAATGACGTTGCTTAAAGAAATATTGTGTGCGCCGTCATTGAGCGCGACCCCCGCATGACTTGTCGCCCAAATTCTCACGCCATCTATAACAATGTTCTCGAAAAATCCGAGCATGTTATTACCGTCTACCAGCAAACACTGGTCATTGCAGTTCGCTCCTTGAAAATTAGTTATCGTCGTGTTGCGAGAGAATCCGGCTGCTGCTGAAACCAGCGCAAAACCTTTTGCGGGTGAACTGATAATTTCAATCGAGTCAAAATCGCAGTTAGTCGGACCAACCATAAGGACAGCACAGTTATCTTGCCCAAAAAGGGCTGCGTTCTGTACTGCCCTGTTCGCATCGACACGCAAGCCAATTACACGCTGGTTAACGGGGTTAGAGAATGTGATGAAGCTCGTTGTTGCTTGCGTGTCACTGAGTTTGAGAATAGCCCCCGGTGCGAAACGCCACTCTGTATCCGCTGCCGCTAAATCGGTGGCAGAGTCCAAAACGTAAGTCCCAGCAGGTATGTCAACAATAGATTTATTGGCAATCGCATGAGCCTTGAGTGCTGCGAAAGCTGTTGTCCAATTGCCCGCAATGGCGGCGGCATTTTTAAATCTGTTAATACTTACGGTTTCACGTAGCACCGCCTGCACATCCGTAGCCACTGCCCCCGTTCCAGCAGGCATATACCCCACCAGTGATGCGCCGGATGATGCCGCCAGATCGGCCCGAAGCGAATTTGCTAGCGCAGCCGGGTTGCTGATGTTGTCCTGCGTCCACTGGATGACACCCTGCGCGTTTTTCAACACGAATTTGTAAACAACAGCCGGGTCAAGCCACAACACGCACTCGCCCCGTGCGTCGAGCGAGATGGGGTTGGTGTTGGCGATGGTGAGTTCTGAGTCCTGCCAGGTGTTCGTGGGCGTGGTCGTGCCTGCGACGTAGACTGTGAGCGTGCCACCCACCATGGGCACGCCGTTTGCGGAGAACATAAACTTCGGAATTGTTGCGATTACACCTGGCATGTTTTGCTTTCAGAATAAAAAAAGCCCCGTGATTACTCAACAGGGCTTATATTTGCGGGATGGAATTTACAGACTATCTAATTTGGAAGGCAGTTGCCATCCTCGTGCTTGCGGCGATTTATTCCTTCTGGAAGGGGTTCACTGGGCGCTGAGTACCGGAGCGACGTTACTACCCGCCGCACCGGCGCGGTTCATATAGTTCAGCAGCGCATTGCTTTGCTGGGTTCCAGGCTTTAGCGCCTTTGCCAGATCGTCGGGATTGGCCAACAGCTTGGCTAATGCGTTATTGCGCGTCTTGCCGGCAGTTTCACGCAAACCGGACAGCATGGGGGATGTGAACGACCCGACGACCGGGATACGGTTTGCCAGGATGTAGACGATCTTGCTGGCCAGCAAGCCTAGATCATTCAAGGCAGCCAGCTTTTGCGCCGTGTCCGAGCCACTGACGCGGCCCAGGTTTTCAGCCTTCAGCCCACGCTCGACCGCTTTCCCCACTTCGCCCAAGGTGGCGTTTTCCTGCGGCGTGAACAGTTCGCGGTTAGCGCCAGAGCGTGACTGCAACCATTTCCCGTATTTACTGGTCAGATCCCCGGACGCATTCGCTGTGCTGGCGCCTTCGGTGACGGCGTAGCTTTTCATGTCCCCGGTCAATATCGGGTTGTCACCGATCAGCCGCTTCAGCGACTTCACATCATCGACCTGCGATCGCCGGCCGTTGTAAAACTTGCCGGGAATCTCTGCCCCTTGCATCACCGC
>Ga0209342_10008926_pt1 | contig 10052 bp, 11 predicted proteins | sample RifCSP16_2_FD_184023 | JGI IMG/M metagenome (GOLD analysis project Ga0209342, IMG submission 184023) | Soil microbial communities from Rifle, Colorado - Rifle CSP2_sed 16_2 (SPAdes) (version 2) | ecosystem: Environmental > Terrestrial > Deep subsurface > Rock core/Sediment | place: Rifle... | reverse complement strand
TGGGCGGAAACGATCCTCCGGTTCGGACATCTCCAGGAGGTCTGCAATCTCATAGAGAACTCCGGCGACCTCGTCGTTCCGCACGATCCCGACGAAGCCTCTCTCGCCTTATTAGGGCTGGCGTACTGGGGGCGGGAGGGCCGTTATCAGCCGCCGCCAGCGCAGCCGAAAAGCTATTCAACGGGGGACCTCGTGTCGCGCCACCATGGAGATGCGGCAGGAGACGGGAATCCCGGAGGAGTTGCTCCAGTTCTTCGCTTCCATCGGCGGACATTCCCTGATCGTGAAGGGCGCCGCGGGCACGGGCAAGACGACGTTTGCCCTCCAGCTCGTCGAGGAGTTGGGCGAGGGTGGACGCGCGTTCTACATGAGCATCCGCGTGGGCGACGTCAGCCTGTACCGGCAGTTCCCGTGGCTCGAGAAGCAGCGTGAGCGGCTGAAGGTCGCCGGCAATCGCGGGCCGCGTGCGGAGGACACGCCCGCGGGCAAGGTCGACCGGACGGAGCTGCACAAGCTCGAGGGCCGGGTGGAGATGGGGAAGGAGGGCGACGAGTCCTACGAGAAGCACGGGGAAGGCGAGATCGCCAGCGACTCCCTGATCTTCGACCTCGGCTCCGACCTCCCGGAGATCGACCTCGCGTACGACGAGGTCGAGCGCAACCTGCCGGAGCCCACGCTCGTGCTCGTGGACTCGATCGACGGGCTGAGCGAGCGGTACGGCATCGTCGCCAGCAAGCTGATCAACACACTCCAGAAGGACCTCGTCGAGAGGGGGAACGCGCTCGTCGTGTACGTGATCGAGAACAGCGGGGAGACTCGGCTCGACTACCTGGGCGACGGCGTCGTGTCGTTCCGGAGCGAGGAGCACGCCGGGCGACGCCTGCGCACGATGACGATCGAGAAGCTTCGGGGGACGGAGATCCGACAGCACCGCTACATCTACACGCTGAAGGATGGGCGGATCCACGCCTTCGCGAATCGACCCTCGGCGCCGCCCGCGAAGGCGGGACCGTGGGTCCCCGTGTCGGATCGCGAAGACGGCTCCGTTTCCTGGGGCCACGAGGCGCTCGACCAGATCGCGGGAGGGCTGCGCGCGGGCGCGATGGTCGCGCTGGAGATCGATCCGGACGTGCCGAGCGCATTCGTGAACGGGATCAAGGCCGGCATCATCTGCAACTTCGCCGCGCTCGGCCGCGGGGTCGCGTACGTCCCCTCCCAGAAGTCGTCGACGGAGATCGTCCGAGACTGGCTCGGCCCGCACCTGCCGGAAGGCGCCTTCGACGACCGCGTCCGTGTGTTCGAGTCCTCGCCCCTCGGCACCCTCGAGGGAGGGAAGAACGCCCTTCACATGGAGGGCTCGAACGTCGACACGGACCTCAAGTGGAGCAACGTCGAGTACCGCCTACCGGGGAGCAAGCACCCCTTCCTCTCATTCGTCGCCTTCGACACGCTCGAGTCCGTGTACGGCGACCACGTGTTCGAACAGATGACGGGGCACTTGTCCGCGGTCCGCCGGAGCCGGGATCTTTTCATCGGCCACGTCAGCCCGATGACGAAGACGACGCCGAAGCTCGCGAACCTCGCGCACATCCACCTGCGAGTGCAGAACGTGAACGGCTCGATCCTCCTGTTCGGGCAGAAGCCCTACACGGAGCTGTTCAATCTGAGCCTCACGTACCCGCGCGGCGCGCCGAAACTCGTTCTCACCCCGATCGTGTAAGAATAAGTTTCAAGCCCGATACTGGAGTAGATAACGCTTTAAGAACCGCTCCGCATCGGAACGGCCAGATGCGGGAGAAGGACATTTCCAAGCTCCTCACGGACGAGTATTCGGAGCGCATCCTCGTCGCGACTCAGGTGCACCCGAAGTCCGTGCAAGAGATCAGCGACAAGTTCGACATCCCCATCGCGGCGTGCTATCGCAAGATCCACGAGCTCGAGGGCGCCGGGTTCTTGCGCTGTGCGGAAATCGTGACCACGCCGAAGGGGAAGACCATGAAGCTGTACGGCTCTCTCCTGAAGTCCGCCCACCTCGTGTACGAGGAAGGCGTGTTCCGCGTCAAGTTCGAGTTCGACGGCGAGAAGGACATCAACGGGAAGTGGATCGAGCTCAACGCGGCCCGCGCGGTGTGAGAATCATCCCGCGGACCGATTTACCCGCGTGAGAATCACGGCGGATATTTTATATAGACAGGCAACCCCTAAAGCCTCTTACATGGGGTTCGAGAGCGTGGAGAACGATGGTTTTGATGGCGGCGTGTCCGAGAACGACATGAGTCCCCTGCAGGCCTCCCAGCTCCTGACCGACGAGTACTCCGCGAAGATCCTGCTGGCGACGTACAAACGCAGGATCAGCGCCCAGGAGATCAGCCAGAGGTACGGGATCCCGATCGCGGCGTGCTACCGCAAGATCCGGACGCTCGAGGAGGCCGGCCTGATCCAGTGCGTCGACCGCATCCTGACCCAGAAGGGGAAGCGGAAGAACCTGTACACGTCGAACCTCCGGAACGCCTACATCTTCTTCGAGGGCGGCCGACTGCGCGCGCGGTTCCAGCTTTCCACGGGCGTCGTCAAGGACTTCGGCGGCGACTGGAACGGCATGGACCTGCTCCGTCAGTAGGCCGTCGACCCGCGTTCGAACGCGCCGGGTCCAATTCGTTCTCAGGCCGGATACTCGCCTCCGCGGGTTTATCTCTCGGAGGGTCCCCACGGGAGGGATGCCATGAGAATCCGGCTCCACAAGATTCTGAACGAGGGTCGGAGCGTGCGGTTCGAGAAGGCGGGCGACGATGTTCTCGACTTGAACATCATCGTGTTCCGAGAGAAGCAGAATCCCCGAAAGCAGTCGGAATAAGCCGATTGCGAGGGGGCCTTCGAGGTTCATTCAGGGCGTCCGGCCCGTCACTGTCGTCCCCCACGAGTCCATCGCAGGTGGAGGCCGAGGAGCAGGAGGCCCGTCCCGACGAGCGCCGCCAGAACGACGGCCGCCGTCACCTGTTTCCATACGAGGGGGAACAGGAGGGCAATCGTGTACAACCCGGAGCCGAGCGCCACGAGGTGGAGGTGCGGGATGGATCGGACGCGGGCTCGCAGGTTCCGGGTCCGCCCGCCCCTTTGGAGTCCGTTGATCCGTCCCGGACCCGACCTCGCGGTCGGGTGAGCCATGGCCCCGGACCCAGCGGGAGCCGATAAGTCCCTTGCGTCCCCGTTATCACGCATGAGTTCCCGGTTCACGGTCTCTCGACGAGACGGCCGTCGGCGACGTCCACCTTCAGGAGGGTCCGGATGGGCAAGCCCACCTCCCGCTCGAACGCCTCCTTCTCCCTGGTCTTCTCGAACACCACGATGACGTCGACGAGCTCCGCCCCGATGTGGCGGAGCGTCCGCGCGATCGCGCGCAGCGTGCCGCCGGTGGAGATCACGTCGTCCAGGAAGACGATCCGGTCTCCCCGGTGGACGTTGTTGATGAACAGGTTCGCCCGGCCGTATCCGGTCACCTGGGCGACGCTGACCTCGCCCGGAAGGCCGTACTGACGCTTCCGGAAGAAGACATACGGCCTCCGGACCCGGAGGGAGACCGCGGCGGCGAGGGGGAAGCCCATGGATTCCGCGGTCGTGATCTTGTCGCACTCCGACCAGCGGCCCAAGCGAACGATTTCGTCGATGACCTCCTCGAGGACCTCCGGGCGGCCGAGCGGAATGCCGTCCGTGATCGGATGGACGAAGTACGGGTAGTCCCCGAAGGTGACGACGGGGGACTCCGCAAGGCTCGCGCGCAGTCGCTCGAGGGGCACGTCACGGACCCCCGACGAGGTCACCGGCTACTTTGGCGGCGCGCTTCAAGATCTCCGCCTCTCCAGGCACCTTACGGTGCTCCATGAGGACGCGGCCGTCGCAGATCACGGTGTCGACGCAGTCCCCCGTGGCGGCGTAGACCGCGTTCGAGATGAGGTCGTGCGACGGGGTGAGCTCCGGACGATGAAGGTCGAGGAGGATGAGGTCGGCGAGCGTTCCTACGGCGATCTCCCCCGCCGGAAGCCCCAGGGCCCGTGCACCGCCAATCGTCGCGAGGTCGAAGACCGTCCGGGCGGCCGCGGCGGTCGGCTCGCCCGTGGCGAACTTGTGCAGCAGCGCGGCCGTCTTCATCGTCTGGAACATGTCCAGGCTGTTGTTCGACGCGGGGCCGTCCGTGCCGAGGGAGACCGTCAGGCCGGCGGCGCGCATGACCTCCAGGGGCATTGCGCGGTTCACCGCCAGCTTCATGTTCGACACCGGGCAGTGCGCGACCTTCACCCCTCGCTGCGCGAACGTCCGGACCTCCGCGTCGTCCAGCCACACGCAGTGCGCGGCCACGACGTTGGGGCCGAGGACGCCGAGCGACTCGAGGAGCTGCACAGGCGTCTTCCCGTGATCGTCCTTTGCGTCTTCGACCTCCTGCTTCGTCTCGCTCACGTGGATGTGGTAGAGGTATCCGCGCGCGTCTGCCAGGTCCTTCAGCGCTCGGAGGGACTCCGTCGAGACCGTGTAGATCGCATGCGGGCCGACCGCGGGGACGACACGCTTCGATTCGATGGCGGCGATCTTGTCTAGGATCGCTTCGTTCTGCTTCAGAAGCGTCTCCCCGCGCTTCGCGTCGAGGAGGTCGATGAACCCCTCGCTGAGAAAGGCGCGGAGGCCCATCTCGTGCACCGCCTGCGCGGCGCGGTCCATGTGGAAGTACATGTCGTTGAAGCACGTCGTGCCCGTCTTGATCATCTCCAGGCACGCGAGCTTCGTCCCCCAGTAGATCGCGTCCGGCGTGAGCCTCCCCTCGACCGGCCAGATCTTCTCCGTGAGCCAGTCGTGGAGGGCCATGTCGTCCGCGTACCCGCGGAGGAGCGCCATCGCGGCGTGGGTGTGCGTGTTCACGAGCCCCGGGAGGAGGGCCTTCCCGCGCGCGTCGATCGTGACGTCCGCGTCCCTCCGTCGACCGACCTCCGTGATCCGGTCGTCCTCCACGTACACGGACGCCGTCCGTCCGTCGGGAAGGAGGGCGTCGTGGATCGCGAGGCTCACGGGGCCGCCGATGCCCCGCTCCCCTTAAACGCTTTTTGCGGCGAGGGAGCGGAGGGCGTCCGGGAGGAGCGCGGCCACCTTCTTCGCGTTCCTCCGCGCGCCTCTCCGGATCTCCTCATAGGATAGCGTCTTGGCGGCGACCCCGTGCGCATAGTTGTCGACCGTGCACAGGCACGCGTAGCCGACGTCGGCCTCCGCCGCGAGCGTGGCCTCCGAGGCCATCGTCATCCCCACGACGTCCGCGTAATCTGAGAGGAGCCGGATCTCCGCCCTCGTCTCGAGGCGTGGCCCCCGGGTCTGCGCGTAGACGGCGCGCGCCCGCGCGGGGACGCCCGACCGCTTCGCCGCCGCCAACAGCGCCTTTCGAACGCGCTCGTCGAGCGACGGCGTCGCGTGCACGACTTTGTCGTCGTAGAACGTGGGAAGCTCCCCGAGGCACAGGTAGTCGTGGGGCACCGCCAGAGAGCCTGGACGCAAGTCCTTGTGAAGGCTCCCGACGGACGACAGCGCGACGATGCGTCGCACCCCGAGCTCGCGCAGGGCCCACACGTTCGCCCTGTGGTTGATCCGGTGCGGGGGGATCGCGTGCCCGGTACCGTGGCGCGCGAGGAAGGCGACCTCCGTTAATCCGATCCGACCGATCCGGACAGGACCGGAAGGCTTCCCGTACGGCGTGTCCACGTCCTCGGCCGACGCGTCCTTGACGACCGCCGACGCCTCGACTCCGGAGCCGCCGATCACGGCGAGCTGCGCGCCCACGGACGGGATAGGTTTGGCGGCTTCGATAAACGTATCGTGCAAGCCGCGTGCGCGCCGTCGAGGGTATCCCGTTCGGTCACTATTGATTCCGATATTGAGCGCAACACGTATATGTGCGCTCGAACCGCCTCGCGTGAACGCAAGCCCGGCCGGGGGCCTCCCATGGAGAAACACGCCGCCGTCGACGAGGACGAGCTGTTCCGCCAGCTCGCGTTCGGCGAGCCGCGCGGGCTCGAGGGCGGCCGCTCCTACATCGTCAAGGAACGCAAGCCCGGGAAGGCGTGGGACCTGTTCGAGCGGATGCTCGACGGGGGGTACGAGGGGCTGTACGTGACCCGTCAGCATCCGAACCATGTGGAGAACGCGCACGGGCCGAGGACGTTGAAGATCGTCTGGCTCTCGACGACGCTCGGACGGGACTACGTGGACCCGCACAACCTGAACGCGCTCACGAACCTCATCAACGGTTTCGTGGACTCCACGCGACGGACGATCATCCTCATCGACGGGCTCGAGTACCTGAGGCTCAACAACGAGGCCGAGCGGGTCCTCAAGTTCGTCGAGGTCCTCGACGAGATCGTCATGCAGCGGCAGGGCGTGCTCCTCCTCTCGCTCGACGATCGAGCGTTCGACCCGAAGGAGCTGGCGTTCCTCGAGCGGAACAGCGTCGTCCTCGAATGATCAGGCGCCACCGACGCCCTGCACCAAGGGAAACGAGGTCTTGAGCTCGGCGAGTTCCCCCGTCGTGAGCGTGCGCGTGTCGATGGGGATGATGCACCGCACGCCGACCTTGTTGAGCATGCCCTGCAGGCGGAGGAGGAACTCCCGGACCTTATCGTAATTGTTCATCACCATGAGAAGTTCCACGCCGTCGATCATGATGATGCCGTTCGGGCGGCGGCGGACGAAGGATTCGACGCGGCTGGCGATCGTGTCGAGCCGCATCGGGCTCACGGCACGGACGTCGCCGCGCGTGACGAGCCAGTAGTGCTCCGCGCCGTTCAGGGGGTACCGCGCGCGGACCCGCTCGGGGGGCTCGCGCGTGATGCACATGACTCTCCGCCCGGACGCCTCCTGCTCCACGAGCAGACGGTAGCTCAGCTCGGGCTTGCGTTCGTCGACCAGGACGATTCCGCCGGACATCGGCAGTTGGACGAGAGTCGTCATTCTACACCCCAGGCCCCATGCCGTTCCCGCGGTGCCTATTAGTCGATTATTGGAACATGTTCCCCTTTTGGAAGCCTTTAAGTGAACGCGGGTTCATGAAAGCTCATGGCGGGGGCGAAGAAGTACAGGTACTACAAGCGGAAGCTGCACTTCAAGACCCCCGACCGGATCCTGCTCCACCTCCTCAACTACGTGGGAAGCGAGGGCGAAATCACCCTCCCCGACGACCTCACGCAGTTCGGCATCGCGGACGCGATCGGCCTCGGGCGGACCACGGTGTCGAAGGCCATTCGTCGCCTCATCAAGATGGGAGCGATCCGGAGCGACCGGGCCCACGTGCCCTCCGGGCGCCTCCGGCGGACCGTGTACGTGCTGACGGAGGCGGGCGTGGGCATGGCGAACGCGAGGAGGCGGGAGATCGAGGAGGAGGTCGTCCGGTTCCGCGACGGTCCAGGATCGGAGCAGAACCTGCGGATGGGGGACGTGCCGGACCTCCTCCCAGGGTACGCGACGTTCCTGCAGGTCGCGAAACATGTCTCAGAGGGTGTGTTCGACCTCTCCACCTTCCGACCGGACCTGCGAAGGTGGGTGGATTTCACGGAACGGATGCCTCGCCTCCGTTATTTCTTCGGACGCGAAGGCGAATTGGCGGCTGCAGACGACTGGCTCGAGGACCCGGACGGGCGGGTCCTCGTCATCACGGGTTTGGCGGGGATCGGCAAGACGACGCTCCTCTCGAGGAAGCTGGACGATTGGCGGGATCGCCGCCATCTGTTCTTCCAGAGGATCCAGCCGTGGACGACGTTGCGCCACGTCACGCTCCCGCTCTCGGAGTTCCTCACGCGGCTGAGCCGGAAGGCGCTCGCCCAGTACGTGGAGGCCACGCAGACCACAGACATCGAGCAGGTCGTCGAGATCCTGAGGGCGGACCTCGATGGAGTCCCCGCCGTCCTCGTGTACGACGATTATCAGAACGCGGAGCCCGCGGTGCGGGACCTCTTCCTCGCTCTCCGCGCGACGCTCGAGACGATGAGCGGCCCGAAGGTCGTCGTGGCGGGTCGGCATGTGGCAGGGTTCTACGACCGGCGGGACGTGCGCGTGAAGCGGCTCGTGCGGGAGATTGAGCTCGGCGGGCTCGACCCCGTGAGTGCGGGGCAGCTCATCGAGACCCGGAACGTGCGCCTCCCGGCGACGGACCTGAAGTCCCTGCTGGACCGCACGGGGGGGCATCCCCTGTTCCTGGAACTCGCCGACCTCAGCGGCGGCACCGGCATCGAGGACATCCACCGGTACCTGAACGAGGAGCTGCTCTCGCGGATCACGGACAAGGAGGCGCAGGTCCTGACCCTCGCCTCGGTCTTCCGGGGGCCGGTGCCCGCGGACGCGCTCTACGAGGAGGACGGCGTCGAGGCGAGCACGATTCGGGGCCTCGTCGAGCAGTCCCTCCTCCGGGAAGTGTCGATGAAAGTCTTCGACGTCCACGACCTCATCCGGTCCTTCCTGCTGGAGATGGCCACCCGTAAGGACCGAAGGCGATTCCACAGGATGGCGGCGCGCTTCTACCTGTCCGCCACGGAACCGAACGCGCTCGAGGCCCTGTTCCACCTCGTCGAGGCGAACGAGTTCACGACGGCGGCCCGGCTTGCCGTCAAGGACGGGCCCCAGATCTTGAAGGGCGAGACGCAGGAGATGCTCGCCGTCCTCGACCGCTTGTTGCCTCACGTCGAGGACCTCTCGCAGGCGGTGGAACTCCGGCTGCTGAAGGCTCAAGCCCTGGACTACCGCGGGGATCCGGACGGGGCCATCCAGATTTACCTGGAGCTGATCCAGACGACGAACCCGTCCGGGTTCGAACGGAAGATCGCCGAAGCCCGCCATCGCCTCGGGGACATCTACCGTCGCCTGCGAGAGCGCACGGCGGCAGAGGAACACCTCGAGGAGGGACTTCGGCTTTACCGCGCCGGTCGGGATACCTCCGGTGAGGCAGAGGTTCTCACCGCGTTGGGCATACTCTTCGAGGACCGTGGGGAATTCGCGAAGGCCGAGCGATCATACGAACGGTCTCGGACGCTCGCCCGAAGGCTCGGAATGCGTGAAGTCGAGGTTGAGCTAGAGGTCGCCACCGCAAGACTCCTCGCTCTCCGGGGGGATCTTCAGGGGTCTTTGGAGAGAAAACGGCATGCGCTCGCCCTCGCCGAGTCCCTGGGAAATCTGCACCTGCTCTCGAAAGTGCACATCTCCCTGGGAACCGTCTACTACAACCTCGCGAAGTATTCCGAAGCGAGCGACGAGTATGAGCTGGGGATTCAATTCGCCCGCCGAATCGGAAATCTCCGGATGCTCGCGTGGGGACTTTACCACGCCGCGGGTCTGTACCTTCGCAAGGGGGACTACACGCGTGGTGAGTCATGCCTCAGGGAGGCAGGCCCTCTGTTTCGCAAGCTTGGCGACCCAGTGAGCGAGGCGCTCGTCCTGCAATACGAGGGGACCATGTGGTCGAAACGTGGGAAGTGGGGCCTTGGCAAAGCCAAGCTGGCGGATAGCGTGGCGCGCCTGCGTCGAACCTTCACGCCCGATGAGCTAGCAAAGACGCTATACGCATTCTCCTGGCAGTCACACCTGCACGGGGAAGTGGACCTAGCCCGGCAACTCATCGAGGAAGCCATCGCCCTGGCCCGGAAGATACGAATGGATGCCCTGGTCGATGAAATGCAGGGCTATCGCGATCAGTATACGCGGGGTGTCGTCGGCGAGTCAAGGCACGGCTCGATCGATGCGCCCTCTGCAGGCTGAGCTGTCACTTCGGGTCGCTCGGCGGGTAGTCCGGGTCCATGGCGTTCTCACCTCCGCCGGCCCCACGGAAACCCCGGCCCCATCAACGCTCTAAGAACATGTTCTCAATTTTGAAATCCTACCGGGACCGGGGCTCGTGCGGTAGGTTGACGCAACCCCGCGGGTCCCTCCGCGGTAGCGGTCGGCCGCTGTTTCGGTGGGCCATGTTTCTCGAATGAGGAGACGGGTATCGAAGGTCGACCGAACGGCGCCGAGGGGTCACGAAAGGAGGTCCGTCA
>Ga0209342_10008925_pt1 | contig 10052 bp, 10 predicted proteins | sample RifCSP16_2_FD_184023 | JGI IMG/M metagenome (GOLD analysis project Ga0209342, IMG submission 184023) | Soil microbial communities from Rifle, Colorado - Rifle CSP2_sed 16_2 (SPAdes) (version 2) | ecosystem: Environmental > Terrestrial > Deep subsurface > Rock core/Sediment | place: Rifle... | reverse complement strand
AGCGGCGCGAGATGCCGCCCCGAAACGAGCGCCGCGAGCTCCGGCGCGAGCCTGCGCCCCAGAAGCTCCTTCTCGAGCGCCTCGAGCCGCCGCGCCGCCGCCGAGCAGGCGCCGACCGCGATGCCGCAGCGGACGATTGTGCCGTCGGCCGCCGCGTCGACCGCCGCCGCAACCATCGCGATGGAGATCACGAGGTACTTCCGCGAGCCGAGCTTCAGGAACGTCGAGCGCGCCCGGTCACTCCACTTCGGCATCAGCACCGCAGTGACCAGCTCGTCGGGCGCGCACGCCGTCTTGCGGTTGCCCAGCACGAACGCCCCGAGCGGCACGGTGCGCAAGCGAGACGCGGCGCGAAGCTCGACCTCGGCGTCGAGCGCCAGCAGCGCCGGGATCCCGTCCGCCGCCGGCGACGCATTGCAGAGGTTCCCCGCGATCGTCCCGGCGTTCTGGATCTGCACGCCGCCGATCTCGCGCGCCGCGAGCTTCAGGCCGTCGAGCTGGCGCGGCAACGGCGCCTCGACGAGCTCCGTCCAGGTCGTCGCGGCGCCGATCCGGATGCGCCCGTTCGCCTCCCGGATTCCGCGCAGCTCGGCGACCGCAGTGATGTCGAGGACGTCCTCCTCGACCGCGCGCCCGACCCGCGCCGGATAGAAGTCGGTGCCGCCGGCGAGGATCGCGAGCGGACGAGCGGCGAGCGCGGCGAGGGCGCTCTCGAGCGAAGCCGGTCGGAGATACGTGCCCATGACGTCGCGATGGCTATTCCTCGCGCCAATGTAGCCGAAGGGCGACCCCGCTTCAACCGCGCGGGTTGCCCTCGTCCCGCGTGCGGCGGATGATCGCCTTCTCGGACGGAGGAGTTCGCCATGGAAGACGCAAACCGCAGCGGCGACGGTACCCGTTATGCGGCGTTGATGGAGGTCGTGCGCGAGCGCATGACCACGCGGCAGTTCGACCCCGGGTACGTGGTGCCCGAGGAGCACTACGCATTGATCCTCGAAGCGGCGCGGCACGCGCCGTCGGGCGCGAACGCTCAGCCCTGGCACTACATCGTCGTCACCGATCCAGGGATCAAGAAGACCATCGCCGACTACTTCGTGGCGGAGCAGCGGAACCGCGCGAAGCTGAAGATGAAGTTCCCGACGCCCAACTACCGGGGCCTCGAGACCGCGCCCGGCTTCGTCGTCGTCGTCGCGGACTTCCGGTGGACCCGCGCGTTCCCGGTCCTCATGGACGGCTCGGAGCTCGACCGCCTGTACCACGAGAACGCCGAGCGCATCCTGCTCCAGTCGGTCGCGGCGTCGACCATGTCGGCGCACCTGGCCGCCGCCGCGCTCGGCTACCAGGTCTGGTGGGTCACCGCGATCGGGCAGGCGAACGCGCAGGCCGAGATGAAGCCGCTCCTCGGCATTCCCGAGGACCTCTCGGTGATCGACATCTTCCTGTTCGGCCCGCCGGCGAAGTCGCCGTACAAGCGCTGGAAGAAAACCCTGCCGCAGATCATGGCTTTCAACCGCTTCGACATGGCGAACTACATGACGCTCGACGACATCGACCGCTGGATCGCCGAGAAGCGCCACCACGTGATGTATCGCGACGAGAGCCGCGTGGACTGAGCCGGTATAATCGTGGCTTCGATGGAACCGCGATGACCCACATCGTCACCGAGTCCTGCATCAAGTGCAAGTACACCGACTGCGTCGACGTGTGCCCGGTGGACTGTTTCCACGAGGGCCCCAACATGCTCGTCATCGATCCGGACGAGTGCATCGACTGCGCGGTCTGCATCCCGGAGTGCCCGGTGAACGCGATCTACGCCGAGGAGGACGTGCCGCCGGACCAGAAGGATTTCCTCAAGCTGAATGCCGAGCTCGCGAAGGGCTGGCCGGTGATCACCGACAAGAAGGAAGGCCCGCCTGACGCCGACGACTGGAAGGACGTCAAGGAGAAGCGGCAGCACCTTGAGCGCTGAGCGCGGGAGGCCGATGCTCAGGCTAGCGCACGGGCTCGCGTTCGAGGATCTCCACCACCGCGACGGCCTCCTCAAGCTCGACCGCCACTTCGTCGCGTTCCTCGACGCGGCCGATCCCGCGCTCCAGGCGCGTCTCGCCGCGGCCAGGGTGAATCCGGACGCGCTCGACGCCAAGGCCGAGTCGCAGCTCCTGCTCGACCTCGCCCCGCATCTCGAGCGTTTCCTTTCGCAGCTGTTCGGCATCGCCGACGAGGTCCTCGCCCTCGCCCACCGCCACGACGAGCTCGCGCCGCTCTACGCGGTCAAGCGGCAGTTCGTGCAGCGTCGCGCCGGCACCAAGATCAAGCCCGCCGACGCCGCAGCGCTCGACGGCCCCGCGCTCGAGCGCGAGCTCGCCGCGCTCTTCGGCGGGAGCTTCGACGAGCTCGCGTTCGCGACCCACGTCGAGCGCTGGCTGAAGGCCGAGGACCAGCACGCCCGCGAGCTCGAGCTCGCGCTCAAGTACGCCGGATGGGCGCTCCATGCACCGGCCGGCCGGGGGCGGCACCAGGCCGGGGTGCTGTTCAAGCAGCCGGCGAAGATCGACCCTTACCGTCTCCTCGGGCACGCCGAGCAGGAGGAGCACGACGGGATCACGAGCTACCGCATCCGACCCGACCACCTGCGCCGCCGGGACGGCTTCAAGCTGACCGATCCGGGCATGGACCTGGTCGGGGCGCTGGACCACGCGAACTACTGCATCTGGTGCCACACCCAGGGCAAGGACTCCTGCGCCAAGGGGCTGCGCGAGAAGCCCTCCGCCGAGGCGCCCCGGAAGACGGTGTTCAAGAAGAGCCCGTTCGGCGTCGCGCTCGCCGGTTGCCCGCTCGAGGAGAAGATCTCCGAGTTCCACACCGCGAAGACCCAGGGGCTCGCGCTCGCGGCGCTGGCGATCATCGCCGTCGACAACCCGCTGGTCGCGGCGACCGGCCACCGGATCTGCAACGACTGCATGAAGGCGTGCATCTACCAGAAGCAGGAGCCGGTCAACATCCCGCAGGTGGAGACGCGGACGCTGAAGGACGTGCTCGAGCTGCCGTGGGGGTTCGAGATCTACTCGCTCCTCACCCGCTGGAACCCGCTCAACCTGCGGGACCCCCTGCCGCGGCCACGCAGCGGCCGGCGGGTCCTGATCGCGGGGCTCGGGCCGGCCGGCTTCAGCCTCGCCCATCACCTGCTGAACGACGGCCATCTCGTCGTCGGCATCGACGGCCTGAAGATCGAGCCGCTGCCCGAGCGGATCTCCGGGGTGAAGCCCGACGGTACGCGCGTGGCGTTCGCGCCGATCCGGGACATCCGTGAGCTGTACGAGTCGCTCGACGACCGCGTGATGGCCGGGTTCGGCGGCGTGGCCGAGTACGGGATCACCGTGCGCTGGGACAAGAACTTCCTCAAGGTGATCCGGCTCCTCCTCGAGCGCCGCGCCGGGTTCGCGCTCTACGGCGGCGTGCGCTTCGGCGGCACGGTCACGCTCGAGGACGCGTTCGAGCGGGGCTTCGATCACGTCGCGCTGTGCATGGGCGCGGGCAAGCCGACCACGCTCGACATCCCCAATGGACTGGCCCGCGGGGTCCGCACCGCGTCCGACTTCCTCATGGCGCTCCAGCTCACCGGCGCCGCCAAGGCCAACTCGATCGCCAACATGCAGGTGCGGCTGCCGGTCGTCGTGATCGGCGGCGGGCTGACCGCGATCGACACCGCGACCGAGTCGCTCGCCTACTACGTCGTCCAGGTCGAGAAGATCCTCCACCGCTTCGAGACGCTCGCGGCGAGGATCGGCGAGGACGCGATCCGTGCCACGTGGGACCCCGAGGAGCGCGAGATCGCCGAGGAGTTCCTGTCGCACGCCCGCGCCATCCGCGTCGAGCGCGAGCTGGCCAGCGCCGCGGGCCGGGCGCCGCGGATGGTCGAGCTCCTGCAGCATTGGGGCGGCGTGACGATCGCCTATCGCCGGCGACTCATCGACAGCCCGTCCTACACGCTGAACCACGAGGAAGTCGAGAAGGCGCTCGAGGAAGGCATCGTGTTCGCCGAAGGCCTCGTCCCGCTCGCGGTCGACGTCGACGAGTACGGCGCGGTGAAGGGCATCCGGTTCTCCCGGCAACGGCACGGCGAGGACGGGAAGTGGCACGCGGACGGCGAGACCTGGCTGCCGGCCGAAACGGTCTTCGTCGCCGCCGGCACCCAGCCGAACACGGTGCTCGCGCGGGAGGACACCACGCACTTCGCGCTCGACGGCAAGTACTTCCAGGCCTGCGACGAGGACGGCCAGCCGATCAAGCCCCAGTTCTCGAGCGCGAAGCCGGAGCGGGCCGAGGTGCTGCTCTCGCGGACCGCCGACGGCCGGTTCGTGTCGTTCTTCGGCGACCTCCATCCCTCCTACTTCGGCAACGTCGTGAAGGCGCTCGGTGCGACCAAGCAGGGGTATCCGGTCGTGTCGCGCGTGCTAGCGAAGCGCGCGGCCACCGCCGCCGTCGACGACGCGACCTTCGTCGCTGGACTCGACCGCGAGCTGCGCGCGACCGTCCACGAGGTGAAGCGCCTCACCCCGACGATCGTGGAAGTGATCGTCAAGGCGCCCGCGGCGGCGCGCCGCTTCCGCCCGGGCCAGTTCTACCGGCTGCAGAACTACGAGACGCTCGCGCCGGTCGCGGGCGGCACGCGGCTGCAGATGGAGGGGCTCGCAATGACCGGCGCCTGGGTCGATCCGGTGCAAGGCCTGGTCTCGACCATCGTGCTCGAGATGGGCGGCTCCTCGGATCTGTGCGCGCTGCTGCGGCCGGGCGAGCCCGTGATCCTGATGGGACCCACCGGAACGCCCACCGAGATCGCGCCGGACGAGACGGTGCTGCTCGTGGGCGGCGGCCTGGGCAACGCCGTGCTGTTCTCGATCGGCCAGGCGTTCCGCCGGCTCGGGTCGAAGGTGCTGTACTTCGCCGGCTACAAGAAGATCATCGACCGGTACAAGGTCGAGGAGATCGAGGCGGCGGCGGACGTGATCGTCTGGTGCTGTGACGAGGCGCCGGGCTTCGCGCCGGGGCGGCCCCAGGATCGCACCTTCATCGGCAACATCGTCCAGGGGATGGAAGCGTACGGCTCCGGCCGGCTCGGCCCGCCGCTGATCCCCATGCGCGAGGCCGATCGCCTCATCGCGATCGGGTCGGACCGGATGATGGCGGCGGTCGCACGCGCACGGCACGCGGTGCTCGCCCCGCATCTCAAGCCGCACCACTTCGCGATCGGGTCGATCAACTCGCCGATGCAGTGCATGATGAAGGAGATCTGCGCGCAGTGCCTCCAGCCCCACCGAGATCCGGAGACCGGCAAGACAAGCTATGTCTTTTCATGTTTCAATCAGGACCAGCCGCTCGACTGCGTCGACTTCCACGCACTGTCCGAGCGGCTGCGGCAGAACTCGCTGCAGGAGAAGCTGACCGCCCAGTGGCTGAAGGTTTGCCTGCCCGGGCTGGCAGCGAGTCGGACACTTGTGTGAGGCGCGCCGTCCCCGGGTCGGGGATGGACAAATCGCGGTAACGCCAGAAGAATGCGGGCCTTGATGGCCCCCGTGACAGGAGGAAAGCACAGTGGACGCGGCACAACTCGAACGAGTCTATTCAGCGTATTCGCGGGTCTACGACCGGGTCTTCGGCAAGGTCTTCCAGGATTCGCGCGAGGTGCTCGCGGCGACGCTCGATGCGCGGCCCGGCCAGCGCGTCCTCGAGATCGGGGTCGGCACCGGGCTGACCCTGCCGCTCTACCCCGGCGACCTCCGGATCACCGGGATCGACTTCTCCGAGGGGATGCTCGCCAAGGCCCGGGAGCGGGTCGAGAACCTCGACCTCGCGAACGTGACGCTCGAGCTGATGGACGCGGGGCACATGTCGTTTCCGGACGACACTTTCGACATCATCGTGGCCGCCTACGTCGTGACCGCGGTGCCCGACTACCGCGCGGTCATGCGCGAGACCGTCCGCGTCGTGCGACCCGGCGGCCGGATCCTGCTCCTCAACCACTTCGTCAACGGCTCGGGGCTCATCGCAGCGTGCGAGCGCGCCCTGTCGCCGCTGACCAAGTACGTCGGGTTCCGCACCGACCTGTCGGTCGAGCAGGTGCTCGAGGGGCTGCCGCTCGTCGTGACCCGGCACGAGAAGGTCAAGCCGCTCAAGCTGTGGCACCTCGTGGAGTGCCGGAACGCTAAGAGCGGCCGCGCCGCGGCCTAGGCCCGCTCGCCGTTTACCGCGGCGGCGCCAGCGGCGTGGCGGCGAGTTGTTGCGCCGCCTGGGGGTCGAGTTTCTGCAGGTGCTGGACCGTCGCGTCGAACTCGGTCTTGCGGCCGAGCCGCGCGTAGCTGACCCCGAGACCGTAGACCGCCTTCGTGAACTTCGGCTCCCGCTCCACCGCCCGCTCGTAGAACCCGACCGCGCGCTCGGGCCGCTTCAGGTCGCTGTAGCTCTCGGCGAGGAGATACCAGGTCATCGCCGAATCCTGGGTCACCCGCAGCGCGGTGTCGAGCGTGCGGATCGCGCGCTCCGGCTGGCCGAGCGACCGGTAGGACTGCGCGAGCAGGTTCCAGCCGGTGATGTCCTCGGGGCTGAGCCGCACCGCCTGCTGGAAGTGCTCGGCGGCGCGCGGGTACTGGCCGAGCTGCGAGTACGCGTAGCCCGAGACGATCCACCAGTCGGCGTTTTGCGGATCGCGCCGGCTGTTCGCCTGCGCGAACTCCGCGATGCCTTTCCAGTCGCCCTTCTGCTCGAGGGCGGCGAGCTGCTCGCGGTTCGGCTCGCTCACCCCCCGCATGTTGGTGAGCAGGGTCGTGAACGTGCCCTCGGGGAGCAGGCTGAGGAGCAGGCTCGCCTGCGGCGACAGGCATGCGGCGAGCGCGAGCGACAGCGCCATGCCCGCCGCGGCGCGCCGCAGGCGCTGCCCGGCGTCAGTCCGACTGATAGACGTAGCCCTTCTGCTTCACCCGCGATTCCTGCGCGCGGCGCAGCTGATCGCGGTCGAGCTTGCGGTCCCACCACCGGGACCGGCCCTGCCGCTGCTCTTCGGCGAGCTCGGGTTTCGCCGCCAGCAGCTCGCGGATCATCCGCGTCGCGTCGGACTCGTAACCGGTCTTGATCTTCTTCCCGAACATGGTCGTGGCGGCTCGCTTCGAAGCGGCGCGAATTATACGCCCGGCAAGGGCTGCAGCACGCCGGGATCGTCGTTGCGGACGTCGTTGACGCGCGTGCCGATCGGCGCGACCTCGAATGCCGCGCCGGCCCAGGGCCCGAGCAGCGCCGACGGATTCGGCGAGGACAGCCATTCGTCGTAGTCGGCGGGCGCCACGATCACCGGCATGCGGTCGTGGAGCGCGCGGAGCGCCTCGTTCGCGGCCGTCGTGACGATGGTGAAGGTCGCGATCGGATCGCCCTCGGGCGGGCGCCACTGCTCCCACAAGCCGGCCATCGCGAACGGCTCGCCCGAGGCGAGGCGGACGTAGTACGGCTGCTTGCGCCGACCGGCGAGCGCTCGCCACTCGAAGAATCCGTCCGCCGGCACGAGGCAGCGCCGGCGCCGGAACGCGGCGCGAAACGCCGGCTTGTCGACCAGCCCTTCGGCGCGCGCGTTGATCAGCCGGCTCCCGATCGACGGCTCCTTCGCCCAGAACGGGATCAGGCCCCAGCGCAACCCGACCGCTTCACGGCCGCCTTCGGGCGTCTCGCGAATCACGAGCGCGGTCTGCGTCGGCGCGATGTTGTAGCGCGGCGGGTAGGCCGGGACGTCGGCGAGGCGGAAGTGCGCGGCGATCGCTTCGCTGGGCGAGGTGAGGACGTAGCGGCCGCACACCGGTGGATTATGGCATCCACTGCCCCCAGCAAAAACAACGACTTGCCCGGAAGCCGGTGCCAGGCTTGCATTTTCGTCCAGTACTGGCTATTAATACATATAGGGAGCGCTTGAGCCAAGGAGCCAGTCATGGATCACGAGAAGGCGCTTTCCATCCTCCAAGCCCTGTCGAGCGGCACCGACCCGTTCTCGGGCGAGCCATTCCCGGCGGCGAGCCCTTACCAGCATCCCGACATCGTGCGCGCGCTCTACCAGGCGGTGCGCGCGCTCGAGGCGGCGGTCACGGCGCAAAAGCGGCAGGCGGCGCGCGCCACCGGCGCCGGCAACTCCGGCAAGCCGTGGGCGAAGGACGAGGACGATCGGCTCGTCGCTGCCTTCGATGCCGGCCAATCGATCGACGATCTCGCCGTCGCGCACAGCCGCAGCCGGCTCGCGATCGAGGCGCGGCTCGCGCGCTTCGGCAAGGTGCCGATGCCGGCCGGGGTGCGGGCGATCGCCGGCATCCAGGCGCGCGAGTCGCTGCGTGCGCAGTATTCGATGCGCGCCTGAGAGCCATGAGACCGCGAATCAAAGTCCTCACGTTGGGCGTCGGCGACCTGGAAAAGTCCCTGGGCTTTTACCGCGACGGGATGGGGTTGCCGACGCAAGGGATCATCGGCACCGAATTTCAGGACGGCGCGGTCGCCTTCTTCAGCCTGAACGACGATTTGATCCTGGCGCTGTATCCAAAGGCCGCGCTGGCCAAGGAGGCCAAGGTGCCCGTGAGCCCATCCAGCCCGGCCGAGTTCTCCATCGGCCACAACGTCAGATCGAAGCAGGAAGTCGATGCGGTGATGAAGCAGGCCGAGCAAGCCGGAGCCAGGATCACCGACCCTGCGCACGACCGCTTTTGGGGTGGGTACTCCGGACACTTCCAGGATTTGGACGGACATCTCTGGGAGGTCGCCTGGAATCCTCAGTGGGAAATCAAGGAATGAGGTGCTACGAATGAAAGAACTCACTCCGCGGCAGGCGGAAATCCTGCAACTCATCCGCGACACGATCGCGGAGACGGGCTTTCCACCGACGCGCGCCGAAATTGCGCGCATGCTCGACTTCGCCTCTCCCAACGCTGCCGAGGAGCACCTGCGCGCGCTCGAGCGCAAAGGGGTGATCGAGATCCTCGACGGCACCGCGCGGGGCTTGAGGCTGAAGGAAGCCGCGGGGCTGCCGCTCGTCGGCCGCGTCGCCGCGGGCTCGCCGATCCTCGCCGAGGAGCACGTCATCGGCCGCTATGCCGTCGACCCGCATCTCTTCCGCCCGCGCGCCGACTACCTGCTGAAGGTGCGCGGCATGAGCATGCGCGATGCCGGCATCCTCGACGGCGACATCCTCGTCGTGCACAAGACCGAGGAGGCGCGGTCCGGGCAAGTCGTGGTCGCGCGCCTGCACGACGAGGTGACGGTGAAGCGGCTGCGCCGCCGCGGCGCGACGGTCGAGCTCCTGGCCGAGAACCCCGAGTTCAAGCCGATCGTAGTCGACACCCGCGAGACGCTGTTCGCGATCGAGGGCCTCGCGGTCGGGGTCATTCGGAACCGAGCGCTCTGATTATCGAGGGCCATACTTCGCGGCTAGTACAACGCGCATGCAACTGTGGCTTCAAAGTTCTACGCTTTTGAGCCGTTAGCAGACGACGGTCTCGAGACACCTGAAGTTGGTTCCTGGAGCGAAGAGAAATATCGCTTGCTTCATGGCTACGCTCGCATCTTTGCGACAGCCATGAAGAAAAAATGGGATCACCGTGTTTACATTGACCTCTTTGCTGGTAGCGGACGTTCGAAGCTAAAAAACTCGGGTCGCATAGTGCTCGCTTCTCCGTTATTAGCCCTCGAGATTCCGGATCGCTTCAATCGTTACATTTTTTGCGAACAAAACCCAGTACGAATCACGGCTCTGCGGGAACGCGTCAGGAGAGATTACAGCAGCGCAGATGTTCGATTTCTCGAGGGTGACGCAAATCAGCTAGTCGATCACATCCTCGCCGAGATCCCGGCTCACAGCAAAAGCACCCGCGTGTTGGCTTTCTGCTTTGCCGATCCATACAGATTGCAGAATCTAAAGTTCACGACGATTGAACATCTGGCTAAGCGATTTGTGGATTTCCTGATTCTCATTCCTACGGAAATGGATGCCAACCGCAATGTCTCTTGGTACACACAGCCCAACAACCAAACGC
>Ga0209342_10008923_pt1 | contig 10053 bp, 8 predicted proteins | sample RifCSP16_2_FD_184023 | JGI IMG/M metagenome (GOLD analysis project Ga0209342, IMG submission 184023) | Soil microbial communities from Rifle, Colorado - Rifle CSP2_sed 16_2 (SPAdes) (version 2) | ecosystem: Environmental > Terrestrial > Deep subsurface > Rock core/Sediment | place: Rifle... | reverse complement strand
GCAGTTACTCATCTCTTAGTATTTCTGACCGCACAGTTGAATTCCATTTGAAAAATATTTATGCCAAGTTTCAGGTAAATTCCAGAATTGAATTGATTTTGAAGCTAGTGAACGCCACAGGTTGGCTTGAAGCCGAAAAACTAGGGCGTTCCACAGTTGATAGCAAGGTGGAAATCGCCGAAAATAGAGATAGGCTCAATTCATGGATGGGTTGGGCTACATCTTTCAAAGAGGCCGTCTCTATAATCGGTAAGGAGGCACGAATGCGAACCAACCGTTTGCTTGTTCTAATAGGTGGATTGATCCTAATTCTTGGGTCACGCCTCCCCTGGATGTCAGTTCCCGTTCTCTTTGGCGTTGAAGGACCTACTTTCGAAGCCATTGAAATAGGCTGGGAAGATAATGGTTTTATCACTGCTGGTATTGGTCTCATCCTTCTTCTTGTGGCGATGTTTTGGAGGGGAAGGATTGGGAAAAGATACTCAATTCCAGGCACGATCCTGGCTGCCTTGGCTGTCTTAGTGGTTATCGGATGTTTCTATAGAATCCTTGAGATCGATCCTGGTGCTGGTTTCTTTGCGGCCACAGACGTAGGTATCTATGTGACACTCATCGGCGCTTTGCTAGCCTTAGTCGGCACATGGTATCGGACCTCCGTGCAACACAAAAGGCAGGATACTGCAATACTCTCCAGTTCCGTGTAGTCCAGATCACCATACTTTGTTCTGTTATGGTCATCAACAGCGCCCACCGATGACGTGCAATTGTCAAGAGGGAAGTTGATCGGGGTCGTGTGCTGAGCGCAAGCAACAAACGACCGTCGCCGTCAGCCTGTGGCCGGTGGCGTTTTGTTTCTATTCGCTTGCACTGCTTCACTCGCTCAAATTGAAACGAGCGAAGCACGCGGCTGTCCGCTGTGACTTCGCCCGTCTCGCATTGGGGGTCAGTCACAGTCTAGCGCAATTGCCGGCGCGCAGTCAACTCTCGGTCAAGCCCAGTTCAGCGCTCAACTCCGGCTTGAGGGCCAGCACTTCTTCGACCGGGGCGAGCGGGCGTCTCGTCCCGCCACGCTGGATGTGGGTCAGGTCGTTGCCTAAGCCCAGCCGCATCAGCTGATAGCGCACAAACTGGCGCCGCGTCAGCCCGTGCTGTTGCTCGGGCGTCAACTTCCACGACCAGGCGAAGAACTTCAGCCCGACGATGTGCGGGTCGGCATGCACATCCGTCACTTGTTTGCTCAGGACAGACCAGGCTGCTACCAGCAACTTGCGCGCCAAGGCGACGATGGCCTTGCCTTTCGCCATGCGTCCGGTCAAGCGCTCGAACTCACGTTTCCAGAACGGGTGGCGCCGGGCGGCGGTCCAGGCCGCTTCAATCATTACCCGCCGCAGGTCTTTGCGTCCCTGCTTGGTGATCCGCCCGCCGCGATGGGTCTGCCCGCTGTCGTGCACACTCGACCCTAAGCCGGCATAGCCCACCAAGTGCTTGGCCGTCTCGAACCGGCGAATGTCGCCGACTGCCCCCAAGACCGTCATGACCGTCAGTAAGCCAAAGCCGGGGAGTTGCATGAGCCGGGGTACCTCAGCCGCCCAGGGCGGCTCGCTGCTCAGCCGCGCCAACTCTTCGTCGACTTCGGCCAGTTGAGGCCGCAGGTGGTCGAGCGTGGCTAAATCCTGCTTCACCCGCAACCGCTCGGTCGGCGAGACCGCCAAGCCTGCCCACCACGCGCGGTGACTCTCCCAAAACAATTCACCGGCGGGTGGCAGGAAGTGATAGCGATGCAGCAGGCTTTGCAGTCGGTTCGCGGTCATCGTGTGCATCTTGGTCAACCGCCGCCGATGGGCGATCAGGTTGCGCAACTCGCGCACTTCGCCCGGCGGCACCCACACTTCAGGGATCAAGTTCGCCGCCGACAACCGCGCCAGTTTGAGCACGTCGAGGTTGTCCGTCTTGACCCGCGTCTTGGCGATCAGGGCGATCTTGCCGGCGTTGGCCACTGGCAAGCGGCCCACCAGCGGACGCGTTTGGTCGTAGAAGTCCCAGGCATTCGTGGTGGCTTCGACCACGAGGGTGTCGGTCAGGACAAGGTTCTGCCTGGCCCACTTCAGCCAGTCGTCGAGTTCGAGGCGGCGCGGTGGCAGGACGATTTCCTGCCGCGTGTTCACGCCGCCCACGACCAGATAGTGCTTGTGCAGGTCGACCGCTAGATGGCGGTCAGTGGAGATTGAGTCGGGTGTGGTTTTCATGCTACACTCCTGTGAGTTGAAGGGATTAAGGGTGAGCACGGATTCGAGGGCGCGAAGGTCACCTACCGATGCGGGCTTGGCGCTCCTGGCCATCCCAGATGAGGATGCGACGGGGCAACCAAATAACACCACGGGCTTAGCGCTGTTGGCTATCCCAGGGCGGCGACCGGTTGGCCCATGCGCTCCGTACCCTCGTGCGCTCCCGTCACTCATCATGAGTAACGATAGCACGTTCCGTGCTCGCCCTTCACTCTCCACTTCTCACTCAGTCCGCTGAGTAACAGGAGAGCATTGTCATCCTAATAACACAGCGTGCAGTGGATTTGTGGGAGTCTGCGGCATTTTCAAACATTTTCTGGCTTCGGTTTTTTTCTGCTCCCGAACATTATCCACGCCCGCCCCAGCGCCAGTAACGCAAACCGTTAGCTGGCATTGAATGGTGATGAACAAATGCAGAAACTTACACTCTATTTTCTAAGAACAGTTGGCGTTGCACTAATCCTCGTCGGTATAGTGGCTGCCTATTACGGGCCATTAGAAATATTCGTTTTCTATCTTTTTTCAGAAGGTGGCCGTTTTTATTATGACGGTTTTGGGATGGGGTCTTTTTGGTTTGCGGCTTTAGTGGTACAGAATATTGGATATTACGTCATTGCTGCCTTATTCATTCCAGTGGGAATCGGACATGTGAAGCTACGCCGCTGGGCATTATCTCTCACTCAACTCTATATATGGTTTTGGCTGGGAGCAGGAATCTTGCTTTTTGGCGATTTCATTTTGCTGATACCATCTGTGCTCAGACTCGACCTTAGCCAAGACGTTCTGCTTTTTCAGTTAGTCACAGTTGGAGTTTCTTCGCTTTTCTTTCTAGTTTTGTTACCAATTCTGGCACTTTGGCTCTACAAAAGAGAAACTGTCAAATTGGCGTTCGAGGAGCACGATTCAAACAAGTACTGGACGGAAAGATATCCTTTTCCATTACTGGTCTTATTACTTCTATATGTAATCATGATTGTAGCAATGCACACTGCAATTTTCTTTCAAGGCTTGTTTCCGATGTTCGGGCAAATTCTGCTTGGGCGTCCAGCAGCTTACATCATTGCTCTCTGCATTCTTACTCTGGGCATTTTGATATATGGAACAGTCCAGTTGAAAAAATGGGCTTGGTGGAGTTCTTTGGTATATATCTCTCTGCTCACAGTTTCATCAGTGATGTCTTTTTCCGGACACCGTTTTTACGATATTATTGTGATGATGAACTTACCAACCTATGAAATGGAGTTATTAGATAAGATGGTTATTCTCCACGATTATCCTCTTGTGGGTTTATTTGCTGCTCCGTTATTGATTACTTTAGGCTTGGTTATTTATTCAAGGCGATATTTTGAAAATAGTAATAATTTTGGCAAATCAAACGCCAGCTACCGATGACATGCAAATGTCAAGAGGGAAGTTGAGCGGGTCGTCGCGCTGAGCGCAAGCAGCGACCCACCACCGCCGTCAGCCAAACGCTGGCAGTATGAGATGGTTGAGAGGTTGCAGGCGAGCGAGAGGGTGAGGGAGGCGCCGGTTGCGGTGGGGGTGAATCGAGGCAAAGCATGTTGGCGGGCTGCGCAGAGTTGCGGCAAGTTACGAGGAAGAGCCCGGTGAGGTAATTCTGCGCGCCGGGATCTGCGCGGCAGCTGTCGGGCAATTGGCTGTCCTACCGCAACGGCGGCCTTGACGTAAAAGGTGACATGACGATTCGCTCAGTTCGCCACGCTATCAAGGTCGTTTCGTTCAATGGAAGGACAGCTGCCGTATGACTCAAAGAAAAATCGCTATGGAACACGACAAGAAGATCGCGCTCGTCGCCCACGATAACAAGAAACGCGACCTCTTGGAATGGGCCAAATTTAACCGCGATCTCCTGGCCCACCATGAAGTGTACGCAACCGGCACGACTGGCGAAGTTTTAGAACGAGAACTCGGCTTGAAAATCAACCGGCTCCAAAGCGGCCCCCTGGGGGGCGATCAGCAGATCGGGGCCAAGATTGTGGACAACGAGATCGACTTCTTGATCTTCTTCTGGGATCCGCTGGAACCGATGCCCCATGACCCCGATGTCAAAGCCCTCTTGCGCATGGCGGTGGTGTGGAACATTCCCATCGCCTGCAATCGCGCGTCTGCCGATTTCATGATCTCCTCGCCGCTCATGGATGGAGAATATGATCGTCTCGTACCCGAGTACGCGGAGTATCGCGCGCGGCAGATAGACTGGGGCGAACATACGAGTCAGGGCACAGAACACACAGCCGAAAGCGGCGCTTCGGGACAATCTGAGTGAACAATCGTGTAAGGCCGCCCAAGTGGTAGTCGGCGCGGTGATCGCTTCGCCCGCCGCCGCTGCGCTCGCGGCGCAGGTGATGCTGGCGTTGGGCGCACCGGGCCAAGCATCGCGACAGGACAGCCATGAGAGACGATACTCTCAAATCGCTGCCATCCCATTACACCAAAGAAGACAAGCATGCTAACCCTCGACCTTCTGGATAGACTCCTAGAGCATGACGCTTGGACAACCCAGCGTGCGCTAGAGTTCACCAAGACCCTTACCGACGAGCAACTCGATCAAGACTTCGAGATCGGGCATCGAACGGTCAGAGCGACAGTCCAACACATGATCGGCAACATCGAAGTCTGGACCGACTTAATGGCCGCCCGACCTGCCCGCCGAATGCCGACGGCCAGGCAATCGGTCTTCGAGTTGCAACGACGCTTCGATGCCGCCTTTAGCGACTTCGCTCAGGTCGCCCGAGAACTTCGCGATACGCAGCAGCTTAACGACACGTATGTAGATGTGCTTGACCAACCACCGCAACGGAAGACCTACGCCGGAACCATTTTGCATGTCATCACGCATGACCACATGCACCGGGCCGAGATACTACACATGCTTCAACGTCTAGGAATCCAGGGCCTGATTGAAGGCGATGTATTGAGTTGGGAAGCGACTCTCAGGTAATGGGCATCCAGCAGGCTGCTCGTGGCATAACCGTGCGCCCAACACGCGCATCCAGCGGACTGGCCTTCGGACTGCGACGCGCCGCAACGCGGCTGAACCCGACCATTAGGCAGCCGATAGTCATGGTCAGTGCCCCACATTCTCCTGCCAATTGCTCAATCAATTGCGAGGCCAGCGATGAACCAGGAACACCAACTTCTACCAGAGTCCAAATCCCTCTATTTCGATCTACAAGCCGACTTCGGTATTACCAAGCATATGGGTGGGCGGAGGGCTACACGTGAGTTAGCGGAGTTGTGCCACATCCATCAAGATACCTATGTCCTGGAAGTGGGCTGCGGCATCGGCACGACCAGTTGTTATCTGGCGAGTGAATACGGCTGTCAGGTGCTTGCCGTGGACCTATCCGATAGGATGGTCGCGCGTGCCATCGAGCGGGCGAAAAAGCGCGGGGTCCACACCCGTGTGGAGTTCAAGGTTGCCGATGCGCAGCAACTCCCCTTCGAGGAGGCGCGCTTTGATGTCGTCATTGACGAGTCCGTCACGGCCTTCGTTGCCGACAAGCAGAAGGCTATTTCCGAGTACGTCCGTGTCGCCAAGTTGGGTGGTTACATCGGTCTGAATGAAGTCGCGTGGGTCAAAACACCGCCTCCAGACCTAGTGCGGTATATCACGCTGATCATGGCTGGGGCTGATTTCTTGACCGGCGAAGGCTGGACGGCTTTACTGGAAAGCTCTGGCCTGAAAGAGCTTCAAGTCCGCCGCCACAAGTTTGATGCGCGCCGTCAGTGGCTTGACGAAATGCAGCAATTGGACTTGAAGGAGTCCTTCAGGGCCTGGTATCGCTTTATGACCCAGAGTGTCACCAATCCAGCCTACCGGAAATTCGCGCAGGAAGTCTTGCGTGTCCCCCGAAACATCTTCAAGTTCATGGATTACATCGGCTATGGCCTCTACGTGGGCAGAAAGTAACCTACAACATATGGCACCCCGCTGGTCAAATTAGAGTAGGACTGCCTAACACGCGGTTGGAGCCGACTGGTTCTTCGCACTCGCTCCGCTCGCACTTGAACCAGCGGCTCAACCGCCACGTTAGCCGCCATCTGTGTGATGTGAAAAGACATGGACACAAAGCTGATCGCGCGTTATGCCATCCGTGAGACCCTGGGGGTTGTCGTCATGGGGGTGGCTCTGTTTTGGTCAGCTGGGCAGATTGACTGGTGGCCGGCCTGGGCATCTCTAGCTGTGATGTTGGCTTGGATCACGGCGACGGCCATCGTCATCTTCCGCTTCAACCCGAACTTACTGGCTGAGCGCCTGGGGCCTCGTAAGGGCGCTAAGCCTTGGGACACAGCCATTATGAGCAGCCTTGGCCTTACGCAGTTAGTGCGATACATCGTCGCCGGACTTGACCAGCGTTTTGGTTGGACAGGCGGATTGCCTTTAGCAGCTCAAATTGCTGCGTTGACTCTGTGTGTTCTGGGCTATGCTCTGGTCGTTTGGGCTACGGCCTCCAACGCCTTCTTCTCGCAGATCGTTCGCATACAGTCCGAGCGTGGCCACGCTGTCGCTACAGGCGGCCCGTACCACTATGTGCGTCATCCGGCCTACCTCGGAGCGATTCTGTATGAATTGGCCGTGCCAGTCCTGCTTGCTTCTTGGTGGGCTGGCATCGCCAGCGGAGTAAGCGCCATCCTGCTCATCCTCCGCACCGCTCTCGAAGACCGCACCTTACAGGCCGAGCTGCCTGGCTATGTGGATTATGCTCGTCAGGTGCGTCATCGTCTGTTACCAGGCATCTGGTAATCAAGTGTCTACATCACAATGAAGCCGCATGGCGGCTAAGCAGAACCCCAATCGGCCATAGAGACAGTAGCGCCGATGGGCAGTACATGAAAACACATATTCTCGTCGGTTTTTTCTCAGTGTTTGTACTTCTGTCAGCGTGTGGGCTTCCGCCCGAGGCGGTCGCCACGCAAACTGCAATCGCCAATACTGCTATCGCTTCCGCATGGACTTCTGCGCCGTCCCCTACCGTAACGCTGACCCACACTGCAACATTGACTCCGACGCCTGCTTATACTCCCACACCAACCAGCACACCGACACCTACTGAACAGTTGGATCAGGCAGAACAGAAGTGGGCCGAACAGGGGATTACCAGCTATCGCATTGAAGTCTTGGTGGTCAGTATCTGGCATGCGCAATCCCATTGACAACAACAAAGGCCGCGCTCCACGCGCGGCCTTTTGTTTTTGCAGGTCACCCTCGTCACGGTATCTGATCGATGAAATGTTGAGCAAAGTTAATCGGGCGTATCTCGCTGATCTTGCCGGTCACTTCCGTTCCGGTGAAAGCCTGCGTGGGCACGCCGATCAGTTCGCCTTTGGCGTTGATCGCCATGCCGCCCGAGTTGCCGGGGTTGATCTCGGCGTCGGTCTTGATCCAGCCGCGGTCAAGGTTATTGTGGTCGTCGAACAGAAAGCCCGACACGGTGCCCCGGGTGAGTGTGGGCGTGTCGCCCCCGAGGCCGGGGAAGCCCAGCACCGCAATCGGGTCGCCGATCTTCAAGTCATCCGAATTGCCCGCCGGAATAAAGGGAAAGATAATGTCCGGCGGCAGAGGATCGCCGTTCTCCAGCCCGACGATGTGGAGCAGCGCCAGATCGAGCCGGTTGTCTTCCTGCACAACCTCGGCGCGGTAGAACGTGTTGGGCGCAGCGTCAGGATTGTCCCAATTCAAGCCGACGAGCACCCAGCCTTCCTTGTTGTAGAAACGGCCCGTCTCCGGATCGCCCACCACGTGGAAATTGGTCAGCACGTAACCTTGTTCGCTGAGCAAACTGCCGGAGCCGGTCGAAGCGTCATTCGTGGTGTTGGGGTTGCCCATCGGCGCTACTATCCACACCAGCGCCCGCAGGGCGATCCGCTCGGCCCCGGCTTGCAGGGTAGCCACATAGGAGGGTGAGTCTTCGGGCGATGTTGTCTGCGCAGCAGTCGGGATAGGGACAGGTGTTGGCTCGGTGCGGAAGGCGAAATACCACACGCCGCCCGCCGCCACGAGACCGGCCAACACAACTCCGACCACCACCAGAGTCAGGATGCCGCCGCCGAGAAACAGCCCCACGCCGAGTGTGCTGCTCTGCTTGGGCTTGGTTTCGGCGTCCACGAGCGGTCGGCTTCCCAACCGGAGGCGAAAGATGGTGTCGCCCACCAGAATTTTGTCGCCGTGATTGAGTCGAGTCGCGCCACTGATCCGTTTGCCGTTTACCCACGTGCCGTTTCGGCTGGTCAGGTCGGTGATGATCGCCTGCCCGGCAACGAGATCAATCTTGGCGTGATGTTGCGAAGCGCTCGTGTCACCGGTGAGAACCAGATCGTTATCGTCGCTGCGCCCGACGCGCATGCTGCGGTTGAGACCGAACTCGGCGCCATCGCCGCGCACGAGCGTCAGCGGCTCGGTGGTCTGCCACACCATCGTACCGCCGGCCGGGTTGGCCTGGGCTGGCGCAATCCCTTTCTTGAAAGTGAGAACATTGCTGCCAACGCGGACACGGTCGCCGTCGCGCAGTTCGGTGGGAATGGCGATGCGCTTCTCGTTGACGTAGGTGCCGTTGGCGCTGCTGAGATCGCTCAGGATCACCTTGCCCTGCATCGCTTCCACGGCGGCGTGCCTGCGCGATACGGCGTCACCTTCGAGTTTGATTGAATTGTCCACCGAACGTCCGAGGGTCATCGAACCGTTGAGTAGGATCTCGCGGCCATTCGGCAGAATGAAACGGGCGGCGGTCGAACCGTCACTCATAAATGCTCTCCATAAAAGCTTGGATGCGCCCAATATTATACGCTACCTGAGGCTGAACGTTTTTGAAGTAAAATGCCGGGCGTGATACCTGATCTCAAATTCCGCCCGCAACTTCTGGTGGCTACCGCCACCTTGCTTGCTGCCTCCCTCCGTTTCTTTCGCCTCTCTTCTCTCGCCCCCGAAGCGTGGTTCGACGAAGTATGGTTCGCCCTGCGCGCCCGCGAGTTGATTCAGCACCCCGCCCTCACCGTGTTCTATCGCACGCCGTGGGGTGGTGGCAACGCGCTCATGGTGTACCTCACCGCCGCCGCGCAACTGCTCGGGTTCACCGGCATTTCATCGTCGCGCATCGCATCGGCGGCGCTCGGCGTCATCGCCGTGCCGCTGGCCTATGCCTGCTTCGACGAAGTTCTGCGCGGGGCTTTCGAACCGCGAACCCGCCGCTGGATCGCCGCCCTGGCCGCCTTCGTGCTGTCGTACCTTTTATATTGGGTCGTCGTCAGCCGGGTCGGCACCGAACCCAGTCTTGCCCCCGCCGCGGCGCTCTTCTGCGTGTGGCAACTGAAAAGGGCAAAAAACAACGTAGGGCAAATTGGCAATTTGCCCTACGTGCTGATCGGCATCGTGGCAGGCCTCGCCCAATACAACGGCCCGCACGCCCGGTTCGTCCTGCCCCTGCTCGCTTTCATCGCCCTGCACGTTCTGGTAACATCCGCGCCCTCGCGACGATCACAACTGATCACTGGTTACTGGATCACTGCCATCACTGCCCTGCTCGTCGCCTCGCCCCTCATCGCCTTCTTCCTCCGCGAACCCGAATGGTTGTTCGCCCGCGCGCGCATCACCGCCGGCGCCAGCCGCGCGGATGAGCGGCGGCCGGCTGGTGACGATGCTCGTCCACGAGCTGGCCAGGACCGGCGGCCGCTACGGCCTAGCGACGATGTGCATCGGCGTTGGGCAGGGGATCGCCACGATCGTGGAGCGGATCGAGGGGTAGTCCCG
>Ga0209342_10008921_pt1 | contig 10053 bp, 10 predicted proteins | sample RifCSP16_2_FD_184023 | JGI IMG/M metagenome (GOLD analysis project Ga0209342, IMG submission 184023) | Soil microbial communities from Rifle, Colorado - Rifle CSP2_sed 16_2 (SPAdes) (version 2) | ecosystem: Environmental > Terrestrial > Deep subsurface > Rock core/Sediment | place: Rifle... | reverse complement strand
CACGCAGGAGGAGCTGGAGAACGAGATGAACTCCGCCCTCCAGCTGCCCGGCATCTCCAACGCCTGGACCATGCCCATCAAGGGGCGACTCGACATGCTCTCGACCGGCATCCGAACGCCGGTCGGAATCAAGATCAGCGGCGCCGACCTCGCGACCATCGAGCGCGTCGCCAAGGAGACGGAGGCCGTCATCCAGAAGGTGCCCGGGACCCGCAGCGTCTACGCGGAGCGGGTGGCGGGCGGCTACTTCCTCGACTTCGTCCTGAAGCGCGTGCAGCTCGCCCGCTACGGCCTCACCGTCGATGACGCCAACATGATGGTGATGACCGCGGTGGGCGGCGACAACCAATCCACCACCGTCGAGGGGCGCGAGCGGTACGGGATCAGCGTGCGGTATGCCCGGGACTACCGGGAGGACCTGTCCGCCCTCCGGCGCGTGCTCCTCCCCCTGCCAGGCGGGCAGGGGCAGATCCCGATGGAGGAGATCGCCGACGTGGTCCTCGCCCAGGGCCCCTCGATGATCCGCGACGAGAACGGCCTCCTCGCCGGGTACGTCTACGTCGACTTCGACACCTCGAAGACCGACGTCGGCGGCTACGTCACCGAGGCGAAGAAGGCGGTGGCGGCCGGCGTCCAGCTCCCGACCGGCTACGACATGGCCTGGAGCGGCCAGTACGAGAACATGCTGCGCGTGAAGGAGCGGATGAAGCTCATCCTCCCGCTCACGCTCGTCCTCATCTTCGGCCTGCTCTACATGAACACGAAGTCCGCGTTCAAGGCGACCATCGTCATGCTGGCGGTCCCCTTCTCGGCGGTCGGCGCGGTCTGGCTCCTCTGGGCGCTCGGCTACAACGTCTCCATCGCGGTCTGGGTCGGCATGATCGCGCTCATGGGGCTCGACGCCGAGACGGGCGTGTTCATGCTGCTCTTCCTGGACCTCTCGCACGGCGAGTACAGGGCGAGGGGCGTGCTCAGGACGCGCGGCGACCTGGTCGAGGCGATCGTCCACGGCGCCGTGAAGCGGGTGCGCCCCAAGGCCATGACGGTCTTCGCGGCCATGATCGGCCTGTTGCCCATCATGTGGTCCACCGGCGCCGGCGCGGACCTCATGAAGCGGATCGCGGCCCCGATGATCGGCGGGCTGGTGACGTCGTTCCTGATGGAGCTGCTCGTCTACCCGGCCGTCTACTACCTGTGGAAGAAGAAGGAGGTCGCGGACGACGACGCGGTCACGCCGGCGCTCGCCGCGTGATGGAGCCATCGGGCCGAGCGGGGGCTGGCGATCGCGAGGAGTGCGTTCCTAGAACGCCTTGATGCCGCAGATCTCGCGGATCTCGGGGTGGCGGCTCGCGACGTAGAGGACGCGCCCCTCCTCCTGGACCGGAGCGCCGCCGGGATAGGACGTCTCCGGGCGATCGCCGTAGGCGTTCAGGCCACGCCTTGCGAGCTCGCGGTCCACGCAGGAGCGGATCCCCTCCCCGGCCATCCCTGGCTCGGCGGCGCTGGCCGGCTCGGACCCGGAGCCCGGGGGAGGGCTGCGAGGCGCGATGGCGATCGTCCCGCCCTCCGGGCCGACTCGCCCGGTCCAGAGCGCCTCGGCGCCGCGGGCCGCGTTGGCGACGAAGCGGGCCTCGTAGCGGTACTCCCCCTCGCGCAGGCCCTTGCAGAACGGCCACAGATCGACCGTGGTCGTCCGCCGCTCGCCGGCCTCGAGGAGACCGGCGCCCCAGGGTTCCAGCGTCTCGACGGGCGCGGTGGGCGTCCTGCAGAGCGGCCGTGCCCCATCGCCGGCCGGGTAGACGGCCACCTCGAGGGCTCGGGGGGTCGGCCTCGCGATGGAGATGGTGCGGCCGCTCGCGTTGTAGACCCCCAGCTCCAGGTTGAACGGGCCCGCAGGCTCCCACCGGGCTGCCGGGGTCTCCAGCCTGACCGGGCTGCCGGCGCCGCCCGACACGCGGGCCGCGCAAGCGAACGAGAGCGCCGCGACGGCGGCGAGGGGCAACGGCGCACCGCGGGACATGGCTCCTCCTTGGCGGCGAGGGGCCCGCCTCGACGGCGCAGCATATCCGCGCCCCGGCGGCGCGCCACTGCCGGCTCGACCCACCCGCCACCTCGCTCCCACCCCTTCCCTCCCGGCCCCTGTCGTGCTAATTGAGAATGCGTATCAAGTGCAGCATGCACGGAGAGCCTCGATGTCTCGACCCCAAGAGGTGATCACGCTGGCGGTGCCGCAGGGGACCGGGGGGCGCGCGTGAAGATCTGCATCTGCTTCAACATCTCCGACCGGCTCGTGCGCGATCGCGCCCGCGAAGGTATCCCGCTCGAGGCGGTGCTGGAGGAGACCGGGGCGGGTTCGGCCTGCGGCCGGTGCCGCTTCGCCATCGCCCGGGTGCACGCGGGCGAGGCGGTGGCCGCCCCCCTGTGCGCCGGACGGGCCGCCGCCCGGGACGCGGCCTAGAGCCCGGCCGTCGCGCGCCTCGCGCGGCCAGGATCGTCCGGGGCTCCTTGGCGCCTGCGTGAGTACATTTACTGTCCGTCAAGCCCGGACGGGGCCACGAAATCGCGACCTCGATGGGGTCGAGGAGCGCTGCGAGCGGGCGGGGCACGCGCCGCGCGGCTAGGCTGTTGGCGGCCGAACCTGGGCCGGACACTGCCGGGAGGAACCGCGATGAAGGGCGACCCGAGGATCATCGACCTGCTGAACGAGGTCCTCACCAACGAGCTGACCGCCGTGAACCAGTACTTCCTGCACGCCCGGATCTGCGAGAACTGGGGGTACCAGCGGCTCTACGAGAAGCTCAGGGAGCAGTCGATCGACGAGATGAAGGACGCCGACCATGTCATCGAGCGCGTCCTGTACTTCGAGGGGCTCCCCAACCTGCAGCGGCTCGAGAAGATCGACGTCGGCGAGAGCGTGCCCGAGATGCTCCGGCTCGACCTCGGCGTCGAGAAGAGGGCGATCGGCGTCCTCAACCGCGGGGTCGAGCAGTGCCGCCAGGCCGGCGACAACGGCTCGGCCGAACTCCTCGAGGACATCCTCGAGGGGGAGGAGGAGCACGCCAACTGGCTCGAGGGCCAGCTCACCGCCATCGAGCAGATCGGCGTGCAGGGCTACCTGGCGGAGCAGCTCAAGAAGTAAGGAGAGCTGTCCACAGGGCGACCTGCGTACCAGTGGTGGACCTGCCGCCCCGGCCGCGCTAGCTTCTCCCCGTCCCGAAGGAGGGGCGGACACATGCCCGTGAGCAAGAAGCGCAAGAAGGGCGGCAAGCCGGTGCAGCGGAGGGAGCAGCAGGCCGTGGACGTCGAGCACCCCCACGGCCCGGAGTCGGCGCCAGCCGCGTCGCAGAGCCGGACGGGCAAGCCCAGCAACCCGTTCGTCGCGCAGCAACAGTCGAGGCGCGGCGCGCAGCGCGGTCGCTAGTGGCATCCGGACCCACCCGCCCCTCGGCGCGGGTGGGGAAGCTCCGCCCGCCCGCGAGGGTCAGACGCGGCGTCGCCAGGGAGGGGCTGGACGGCGGCTGGTCCGTCTACTTCCTCCGCTGCCGCGACGGGTCGCTCTACGCCGGCGCGACGAATGACCTCGCCGCCCGGCTCGCGCGCCACTCCGCCGGCAGGGGCGCGCGCTACACCCGCGCGCGCCGGCCGGTGGTGCTCGTCTACGCCGAGGCGGCGCGCGGCCGCAGCGCCGCGCTGCGGCGCGAGGCGGCGCTGAAGCGGCTCAGCCGAGCCGAGAAGCTGGCGCTGGTGGCCGCGGCCGCCGCCTCGCGACGGTAGGGGCCGAGTGGCCGCTCGGCTGTGCGCCGGGGCCGCGGACCTCGGTCCCGAGGGCGTCACCTCCGGTGCGCCCACGCCGGGTCCCGCCCGCACCGGGGCGACCCGGAGCGCGGCGAGCAGTGCGCACCTTCTCCTTCGAGGAGGGGCGCATGCCGGAGCGAGCGGACTCGAGCGCGAGGTGGATGGTGAGGCGGGCCGCGAAGATGGCCGCCGCGGGTGCGCTCACCGCGGTCGGGATCCACCACGCGGTCCGGCTGGTGCGGCGACACCAGGCGGGCGGATCGCGCGTGCTCATCCTCTCCTATCACCGCGTGACGTCCGACTTCACCGCGAGCGCGAAGGAGTCGCTCGCCTCCCTGCTCGTCTCCACCGCCACGCTGCGCCGCCAGCTCGAGCACGTCGGCCGCACCAACGAGATCGTCACCCTCGCCGAGGCCCGCCGGATCCTGGCCGAGCCGGCCCGGCGGGGGGCGCGCGACGTGGTGGCGGTGACCCTCGACGACGGCTACGCGGACAACGCCCAGCGCGCGTTCCCGGTCCTGGCCGCGCTGCGCGTGCCGGCGACGGTGTTCGTACCCTCCGGCTTCGTCGGCACCGAGCGGCGGCTCCCCCATGACCGGCTCCACGCCACGCTCCAAGAGTGCCAGCGGCGCGGGATCCCGTTCGAGCGGGCGGGGGTGCCCGGACCGATCCAGACGCTGCTCTCCGCCTGCGCCGAGCCGGGGCCGGCCGCCACCCTGGATCGGCTCATCGCCCGGCTCCCCCACGACCGGCTGGTGGCGCTGGCCGACGCGCTCGAGGCTCGGCTCGGCCGGAGCGAGCACGACCTGCCCGCCGGGACCCGGCTCATGAGCTGGGACGAGCTCCGCGCGCTCGACGCCGCCGGCCTGGACGTGGGCGGCCACACAGTGAACCACGCCGTGCTCCCCAACCTGCCGCTCGCCGAGGCGCGGCGCGAGATCCTGGGCTGCCGGGACCAGATCGAGGCGCAGCTCGGCAAGCGCCCCCGCCACTTCGCGTACCCCAACGGCTACTACACGCCGGCCGTGCAGCAGGCGGTGGCCGAGGCCGGCTTCGAAGCGGCGGTCACCATCGAGGACGAGGAGAACCGGCGCGGCGGGAGCCCGCTGTCGCTCAAGCGGAAGGTGCTCTGGGAGAACACGACGCTGGGACCGGTCGGCTGGAGCGGGCCCGTGGCCACCTGCAACCTCGGCGGCGTCTTCTGCGCGCTGGGCCTCGCGCGGCCGGTCCCGGGGGCGCGGCCCGACCCCGTCCCGGACCCGGACCGGGACCCGGTCGCGCTGGCGCCGGACCCGGCGGCGCCGGCCGCTCCTGCGGGGACGACCGAAGAGACGAGAGGGCGGACGGCGGGCTGAGATGCGCATCGCGCTCGTCGGCAACTGGCCTCGCCCCTTCGGCGGCGTCGCCGTCCACGTGGCCGCGCTCGCCCGGTCGCTCCGGGCGCGCGGCCTGGACGTGCGCGTGCTGGACATCGGCCACGGCGACCACGAGGGCGAGGGGATCAGGCCCGCCCGCGGGCCGGTCCGCTACGCCGCCGCGCTCGGCGCGGCCGCCGCCGAGGGACGGCTCCTGCACGTGCACACGAGCGGCGCCAACGCGAAGAGCTGGCTGGTCGCCCTCGCCGCGGGCCGCGCCCGGAGGCCAGGCGCGCCCCGCGGCGTCGTCACCATCCACTCCGGGTCCGCGCCGGCCTTCCTCGGCGGCGGCGGCGGCGGCGGCGGCCGGGCCGGACGGGCGCTCGCCGCCGCGGCCTGCGCCGGCTTCGGGACGGTCGTCGCCGTCAACGAGGAGATCGCGGCCGCGCTCGCCCGCGCGGGCGTGGACCGGGGGCGGATCGCCGTGCTCCCGGCCTTCTCACCCGCCGTGCTCGAGGCGCGGGAGGCCCCTCCCGGCCTGGCCACGTTCAGGGCCGCGCACGCGCCGCTCCTCGCCGCGGCCCTGCTGCCCACCCTGGTCTACGGCCTCGACCTGCTCCTCCCCGCCTTCGACGCGCTCCGCCGCCGCCTGCCGCGCGCCGGTCTGGTGCTCTTCGGACAGGGGTCGGCGGACGCCGCGCTCCGCGGGCCAGGGCGGCTCGGCCTGGGCGAGGTGCCGCACGCGGCCGCCCTCGCGATCCTGGAGGCGGCCGACGTGTTCGTGCGCCCCACCCGCGTCGACGGCGACGCGGTGTCGGTCCGGGAGGCCCTCGCCCTCGGGTGCCGGGTGGTCGCGAGCGACGTGGGCCACCGGCCCGAGGGGTGCGTCCTCTTCCGGGCCGGAGACGGTGCCGCCCTGGGGGCGAGCCTCGAGCGGGCAGCCGCGGCCCGACCCCGCCCGGCGCGTCCCGCGAACCCGGCCGGATCGGACCCGTTCGAGGCGTTGCTCGCCATCTACCAGGCCCATCACGGGGGAAGAGGCTTTGGGCTATGTCGGGACGGATGAGAGAAGGGGCGGGACCGCGCATCGCGGTGGTGGGCTGCGGGCAGATCGCCGACGCGCACGTTCAGGAGGCGCGGCGCGCCGGGGCCGTGGTCGCGGCGGTCTGCGACGCGAGCCCCCACCTGGCCGAGCAGCTGGCGGCCCGAGCGGGCGTTCCAGCCTGGTTCACCGACCTGGACGCCATGCTCGCGGAGACGCGGCCCGAGGTGGTGCACGTCACGACGCCTCCGGCGACCCACCTCGCGGTCGCGCGGCGGGCCCTGGGGGCAGGCGCCCACGCGTACGTGGAGAAGCCGCTCACGGTCGATGCGCGCGAGGCCGACCAGCTCGCCGAGGCGGCGCGCCGGAGCGGCCGGCTCGTGTGCGCGGGACACAACCTCCGCTTCGACCCGGCGGTGCGTCGGCTCGAGGCGCTCGTCGCCGCGGGCGCCCTCGGCGAGGTCATCCACGCCGAGGTCATGATGGGCTACGACCTGGGCGGCCCGTTCGGCGCGATCGTCATGTCCGACCCGGACCACTGGATCCACCGGCTCCCCGGCGGCCTGGCGCAGAACAACCTCTCGCACCCGCTCTCGCTGGTGCTGCCGCTCCTCGGCGAGGGAGCGGCGGGCGTGATCGCCTCGGGCCGCCGGCTCCGCCCCGAGCGGTTCGGCGACGCGCGCGACCGGTTCCACGACGAGGTCCGGCTGTCGCTGGAAGGCCAGCAGGCCACCGCCGCGATCCAGTTCTCCTGCCGCGTGCGGCCGGTCCAGCTCTCGCTCACGGTGTACGGCTCGCGCCGGACCGCCCTCCTCTCCACGGACGCCCGCACCCTCCGGCTCGTCGACGGCTCCCGGCTGCCCGGGCCGTTCGGGAAGGTGGACTGGGCCCGCCGCGACGCGTGGGCGGCGGGGCGCGAGCTCCTCTCTCGCGCCGAGGACCTGGCCCGCGCCAGGCTTCACTACTTCGAGGGGATGCGGGCCCTCTTTCGCGCCTTCTACGCCGCCGCCGCCGGCGCCGGCGAGCCTCCCATCCCTCTCGCGGAGGCCCGGCTCGCCGCCGAGATCATGGACCAGGCCTTCGCCGGGTGCCGCCGCGCGGAGCGCGCCCCGGAGGAGGAGCGAGCGTCATGAGGGCGCTCACGGGCGCGACCGGCTTCCTGGGCCGGGAGATCCTGCGCAGCCTGGCGCGGGATGGGGCGGAGGCGGTCCGCTGCCTGGTGCGGCCGGGCACGGCGCCGGACCGGATCGCCGCCGCCGCGGCCGCGGCGGCCGGGGCCCGGCTCGAGATCGTGCCCTGCCGGCTCGACGACCCGGTCGGCCTGCGCGCGGCGCTCGCCGGGGCGCGGGTGCTCTACCACGCCGCGGCGGTGAAGCGGGGCCCGCCGGCGGCGCTGGTCCAGGGCACCGTGGCCGCCTCCGAGCACGTCTTTCGCGCCGCGCTCGCCGCCGGCGTGGGGCGGGTGGTCCTGGTGAGCTCGTTCGGCGCCATGGGTGTCGCGGACCTGCCGCGCGACGCGCTGGTGGACGAAGAGGCGCCGCTCGAGCCGCATCCGGAGCGGCGCGATCCGTACTCGTTCGCGAAGCACCGGCAGGAGGCGCTCGCCTGGCGGCTGGCGCGGGAGCAGGGGCTCCCGCTCGCGGTGGTCCGGCCCGGGTTCGTCTTCGGCGCGGGTCAGGAGATCCTCGGGACGCGGATCGGACTCCGGCTCCCGGGCCTCTTCCTCCACCTCGGGGGCCGTGGCCGGGTCCCGCTCACCTTCGTCGAGAACTGCGCCGACGCGGTGGTGCTGGCCGGCACGGCGCCCGGCGCGCTCGGGCGCGCGCTCTGCGTGGTGGACGACGACCTTCCCGAGAGCCGCGCCCTCCTCCGCCGGTACCGGCGCGAGGTGGAGCGGCTCCCCGTGGTGCCGATCCCGTTCCCGCTCCTGCGCCAGCTCGCCCGGCTCAACGCGTGGTACAGCGCCCGGACCGGGAACCACCTTCCCCCGGTCTTCACGCCCTACAAGGTCGCCAGCACCTGGAAGCCCCAGCGGTACTCGAACCGGCGCGCCAAGGCGCTCCTGGGCTGGGCGCCGCGCGTCCCCATGGCCGAGGCGCTCGACCGCACCTTCGCGGCCCTCGCGCCGCGGACCAGGGAGGCGGCGCGGCCCATGGCGGCGGTCGGATGAGGGACGATCTCACGGGACTGGAGCCGCTCCCGGGCTCGGGCGCGGGCGCGCTCACGGGACGCGCGGCGGGCCCGACCAAGGTCCTGGTCTTCCAGAACCGCTTCCTCATCGGCGGTCAGGAGCGCCAGACGGTGCTGAACGTCCGCACCATGGACCGGGCCCGCTTCCAGCCCGTGGTGGCGTGCCTCCATCTCGAGGGCGAGCACCTCGAGGACCTCGAGGCCGCGGGCGCGCGGCCAGTCCTCTTCGACGTGCGCCGCAAGATGCTGCGGCCCAACACGGCCCGGCAGGTGGGCCGCCTGGTGCGCTTCATCCGCGACCAGGGGATCGCGATCGTCCACGCGCAGGACATCTACACCAACGCCCTCGGCACCCTGGCGGCGCGGCTGGCCCGGGTGCCGTCCATCACCACCCGCGTCGATCTCGGGCATCACATCCTCGGCTACCGCCGGCCGCTCACCCGGCTCGCCTGCCTCGCCTCGGACCGGGTCCTCGTGAACGCGCTCTGCATCCGGGAGCTGGTCCTGCGCGAGGGGGTCGATCCGGACCGGGTGGTGGTGGTCCGGAACGGCGTGGACCTGGAGGCGCTCGACCGGACCGCGCGCGAGGCGCCGGACCCCGGGCTACCTCCCGGCGCCTGGATCACCTGCATCGCGAACATGCACCATCCGGTGAAGGGGCACACCGATCTCCTCGCCGCCTTCCGCGAGGTCCTGCGCCACCGCCCCGACGCGCGGCTCGCGCTGGTGGGGGACGGCGTGCGCCGGCCCGCGCTGGAGAGGCTGGCCGCCCAGCTCGGCGTCGGCGGGCGCGTCCACTTCCTCGGCTTCCGGCGGGACGGGCCGGCGATCCTGGCGCGGTCCTCGCTCTCCGTGTCGGCGAGCCACGCGGAGGGGATCTCCAACGCGATCCTGGAGGCGATGTCGCTCCGCCTCCCGGTCGTGGCCACCGCGGTCGGCGGCACGCCCGAGCTGGTGCGGGAGGGCGTGAACGGTCACCTGGCGCCGCCCGGCGCGCCGGGCGCGCTGGCCCGCCGGATCGTGGAGTCGCTCGCGTCGAGCCCGCGCGCGCGCCGGATGGGGGAGCGCGGACGCTGGATCGTGGAGCGGGAGTTCGACGTCGGCCAGATGCGAGTCGGCTACGACGCGCTCTACGACGACCTGGCCGCGCACCCGGTGCCGCGGCTGATGGCGGGGATGCGGTAGCTACTGCGCCCCCTTTGCCCCGAGCACCGCCGGGATGGTCTTCAGGCAGATCTGGATGTCGTTCCAGAGCGACCACTTGTCGATGTACTCGAGGTCGAGCTCCATCCAGCGGTCGAAGTCGATGTTGTTGCGCCCGCTGATCTGCCAGATGCAGGTGATGCCCGGCTTCACCGACAGGCGGCGCCGCTGCCAGCGCTTGTACTGCCGGACCTCCGCCGGGATGGGCGGCCTGGGACCGACGATGCTCATCTCGCCCCGCAGCACGTTCCAGAACTGCGGGAACTCGTCGAGCGACACCTTGCGGATGAAGCGCCCCATCCGCGTCACGCGGGGATCGTTCCTCATCTTGAAGACGGGGCCGCTCATCTCGTTGTGGGCCTTGAGCGACTCGAGCCGCGCCTCGGCGTCCACGTACATGCTGCGGAACTTGCGGATGTCGAACAGGCGGCCGTTCAGCCCCACCCGCCTCTGCCGGAAGAAGACCGG
>Ga0209342_10008919_pt1 | contig 10054 bp, 12 predicted proteins | sample RifCSP16_2_FD_184023 | JGI IMG/M metagenome (GOLD analysis project Ga0209342, IMG submission 184023) | Soil microbial communities from Rifle, Colorado - Rifle CSP2_sed 16_2 (SPAdes) (version 2) | ecosystem: Environmental > Terrestrial > Deep subsurface > Rock core/Sediment | place: Rifle... | reverse complement strand
GAGCCGCTCGCCGTGCGCGATGCGCCCGCTCATCGTGAAAGGCCGCCCCAGCAGTTGCGCCGCGCGTTCGAGCTCGCCTGCGGCGAGCGCGGCGCGCACCGCCGAGCTGGACACGCGAACGCCCTCACGCATCACCTCCGGCATCGCCTCGAGCCGAAGTCCGCGCTCGCGCGCCAGGCGCTCCAGCAGCGCGAAGTCGCCGGCCCGCTTCGCGCCAAAGCGGAAGTCGCGCCCGACCAGCAGCCACGCCGTCCCGAGCCCCTGCAGCAGCATCTCGTCGACGAAGCGCTCCGCGGCGACGCTCGCCAGCCGCGCGTCGAAGCGCGCCACGTGGACCCGTTCGATGCCGGCCTCGGCGAACAACTCCAGCTTGTCGCGCAGCCGCGTCAGCCGCGTCGGCGCCGTCGCGGGTGCAAAAAACTCGCGCGCATGCGGCTCAAATGTGAGAACGCAAGACCTGACCCCAAGCGCCTTTGCGCTCGCCACGACCCGCTCGAGCATCGTGCGGTGCCCGAGGTGCACGCCGTCGAAGTTGCCGACGGTCAGCGCATGCCGGTCCGTGCCCGGCCGCAGGGTCCCGTGCGTGACGACCATCGACGCTCGCAAAAGGCTGAATTCTATCGAAGATCCGGCGTGCAGCGAGTGCCGGCTCAGTTCAGACGCGCTGACAGCGCGCTCAGCTCGATCACCTTGGCGCGGATATCGGTCGCGTCGTGCGCGTGCGGCTCGCGTTCGAGGTAATCGCTAAGGTCCTTGAGGGCGGCACGGTGGCACTCGAGACGCTGGTACAACATGCCGCGATCACGCAGCTCCGCGGTGGCGTCCGGAACCACCAGCAGCATCCGGTCGAGGACTTCGAGCAGGCGTGCCGGCTGGTCGGTCTCGCGGTAGATCGACTTCAGATTGCGCAGCAGGCGCGCCAGGATCTGGCGGTTGCTCGCCGGCTCGAGAAAGCGCTCCAGCGGCAGTTCCGACACCGGCAGCGCGCCCGTCGCGCCTTCGGGAATGACGCGCTGCAGGCGCTCGCGCAACTCGTCTTCGGACTGCGGTTCGCCGGCGGCAAACGGATCGAGCACCAGTACGCCGCCGCGCATCCTGAGCCGCACCAGAAAATGGCCGGGAAACGATACCCCCTCGAGCGGCAGGCCGATGCGCCGGCCCAGTTCCATGTAGACCACCGCGAGCGTGATCGGTACGCCGGTGCGCCGGTCGATGACATCGTTGAGATAGGAGTTGCGCGGGTCGTAGAAATCCTCGGCGTTGCCCGTGTAGCCGAGGTGCTCGAACAGGAACTGGTTGAGCGCAACGAGCTTTTCTTCGGCGCCGGCCGAAGGGCTCAGGCGCGAGCGCAGGCCGAGCGCAAGGCGTTCCAGCTCGGTCACGTATTTTTCGACATCGAGCCCCGGATAGGCGTCCTCTGCGATCAGCAGGCACGCGCGCGCCAGCTCGATGCGCACGTCGATGCGATCGATCAACGCAGCGAACGGCGCCAGCTGCGCCATCAGTCGGCGCCCCGGCGCGAAAACTGCTGCCAGCGAAAGCCGAGCGCGTGCATCACCGCGCCATAGGCCGTGACGCCGAGCAGCACCAGGCCGGCGAGCGCCGGGACCTTGGCCTGCCAGTCGGCTTGCAGCCACCAGTCCGGCGGACCCATGGCGAGCCGCAGCGCCGCCCCCATGATCGCCACCGCCAACGCCAGCTTGAGCATGAAACCGCCCCAGCCCGGCTGCGGCGAGAAAATGCCTTGCGCGCGCAGGAACCGGTAGAGCAGCGCCGCATTGAGGCAGGCGCCGAGACCGATCGCCAGCGCGAGGCCCGCATGGCGCAGCGGGCCGATGAAGGCGAGGTTCATGAGCTGGGTGGCCACGAGGGTCAGGATCCCGATCTTCACCGGAGTGACGACATTTTGGCGCGCGTAGAAGCCGGGCGCCAGAATCTTCACCAGAATCATGCCGATCAGTCCGATGCTGTAGGCGACGAGCGCCTGGCGCGTCATCCACGCGTCTTCGGCGCTGAAGCGGCCGTAATGAAACAGCGTCGCGATGAGCGGCATGGCGAGCACGGCGAGCGCAACCGCCGCGGGCACCGCGAGCAGCAGCGTGACGCGCAACCCCCAGTCGAGGAGCTTCGCGTACTCCTGCGGCGCGCCGTCGGAGTGGTATTTGGACAGGCTCGGCAGCAGGATCGTTCCGACCGCGACGCCGAGCACCCCGGCGGGAAATTCCATCAGGCGGTCCGCGTAATACAGCCACGAGACGCTGCCGGAGACGAGAAACGACGCAAAGATCGTATTGATGAGGAGCGAAATCTGGCTGATCGAAACGCCGAACAGCGCCGGCGCCATGAGCTTCAGCACGCGCCCGAGGCCCGGATGGCGCAGGCTCAGGCGCCAGCGCGGGAGCATGCCGATGCGCGCCAGAAACGGCAGCTGGAAGGCCAACTGCAACGCACCGCCGGCGAACACGGCCCAGGCGAGGGCGAGAACCGGCGGGTCGAACCACGGTGCGGCAAACGCGGCGGCCACGATGAACGAGACGTTGAGCAGCACCGGCGTGAAGGCCGGCACCGCGAACCGGTTCCAGGTATTGAGGATTCCGGCGGCGAGCGCGACCAGGGAAATGAAAAGGATGTACGGGAACGTGATCCGCAGCAGCGACACGGTCAGCTCGAACTTGTCCGGGTCGCTGGCAAACCCGGGCGCCGACACGTAGACGATGAGCGGCGCCGCCGCCACCCCCAGCGCCGCGGTGATCGCGAGTGCGACGCCGAGTGCGGTAGCGACCGCATCCACCAGGGTGCGCGTCTCTTCCGGCGACTGGCGGTTCCGGTGCTCGGCCAGGATCGGCACGAAGGCCTGCGAAAACGCGCCCTCGGCAAAAAGGCGCCGCAGCAGGTTCGGGATGCGAAACGCGACGAAGAAGGCGTCCGTGGCGAGGCCCGCGCCGAAGGCGCGCGCGATGAAGAAATCCCGCACGTAGCCCAGCACGCGCGACGCGAGCGTCATGCTGCTCACCGTGGCCATGGCGCGCAGAAGGTTCATGCTAGAATGCCGCCCCTTTTCGTAACGGGATCAAGGTCATGGCCAATATCAAGTCGGCGCGCAAGCGTGCACGCCAGGCGATCGGGCGGCGCAGCCGCAACATCAGCCAGCTCAGCGCGGCGCGCAGCGCGATCAAGCACGTCAAGAAGGCGATTGCCGCCGGCGACAAGGCCGCGGCCGGCGCCGCGCTGGAAAAGTCGCGCAGCGTCATCGACAGCGTCGCGGCCAAAGGCGTCCTGCATCGCAACGCCGCCGCACGCCACAAGAGCCGTCTCGCGCACGCCATCAAGGCGATGTCGTAGCCGAATCACGCGGCCGAGCCTCCGGCGCGCTGCAGTTGCGCCAGCACGGTGCGCTCGGCGATCCGCCCGACCCGCGTGCACAGTTCGTTGTCCTTGGCGAAACTCAGCAGGAAACGGTAGGCCATCGGCTCGATGCCTTCCAGCCGCTCATCGACCACGACACAGCGCAGGCCGTTGGCGGTGACGGGATGCACGTACGGCGAATACTGCATCCGGTGATCGCTGCCGAACGCGGCCATGACGCCGCACAAGCGCTCGGCCCAGTCGCTCGGCCGGAACGTCTTGCCGTCGGCGGTCACTCCCTCGATCACGAATTCTGCAGCGGCCGCTTCGGGCATGGTGCGGGGATTATAGGTTGGGCGCCTGCCGCAAGTCGGGCCGCCGCATGAACCCGGCAGCAACTCAAGCGTAGCCCGCGCATGGCTCGCCACACTCCGCGCCCTGCACCGCTACGCGCTCCGCACCCGGTCAGCCGCATCCTCGTCATCAACGACGAGTCGCTGGTGCTGCGCGAGATCGTCAAGGGACTGAACGCCGCGGCGCGCTCGCTCGACAACCCCTGCGGCATCACGTTTGCCGGCGTCACCACGGCCAAAGACGCGCTCGCGGCGATCGAGTCCGACGGCGACATCCAGTGCGTGCTGGTGGACGACAAGCTCTACTCGCTGCCCGGACGCGGCAGGCGCAACGGCGCCGCAAGCGAGGGCAAGCGCAGTCCCCGGCTGCAGATGTCGGCGCTCGAACTGGTGCAGCGCATCACGCGCTTTCGCCCCGAGCTCGACGTCTACATCCTGATCGCGCAGGAAAAGGAAGACGACGTGGTCGATGCGCTCTTCACCGAGGCGGTGGACGGCTACTTCTACCGCGAGGAGCGCGACCATCGCGGCATCTACCGCATCCTCAACGCGCAGCTCCAGGAGCGCGCGCGCACGCCCTTCTACGACCAGCTGAAGAGCTACGTCTGGATGGCGAAGGACCAGTGGCACACGCCGGGTCATTCCTCGGGCGAGAGCCTGCGCGCGAGCCCCTGGGCGAACGACTTCTACGAGTTCATGGGCGAGCACGTGTTCGACGCCGACCTGTCGGTGTCGGTGCCGATGCTCGATTCGCTGATGGAACCGAAAGGCGTGATCCGCGAGGCGCAGGCGCTCGCCGCCAAGGCGTTCGGCGCGCGGCGCACGTTTTTCGCCACCAACGGCACCTCGACCGCCAACAAAGTCATCTTCCAGACGCTGCTCGCACCCGGCGAAAAGCTCCTGCTCGACCGCAACTGCCACAAGAGCGTGCACCACGGTGTGGTGCTCTCGGGCGCGCACCCGGTGTACCTCGACTCGGCGCTCAACCGCAAGTTCGGCCTCTACGGGCCGGTGCCGAAGCGGGCGATCTTCGAGGCGATCGCCGCGCACCCCGACGCGCAGGCGCTGATTCTCACCTCGTGCACCTACGACGGGCTGCGCTACGACCTCGCGCCGATCGTGGAAGGCGCGCACGAAAAGGGCATCAAGGTGATCGTCGACGAAGCCTGGTACGGCTTCGCGCGCTTTCATCCCGAGTTCCGCCCCACCGCGCTCGAGGCCGGCGCCGATTACGCCACGCAGTCCACCCACAAGGTGCTGTCGGCGTTCTCGCAGGCCTCGATGATCCACGTCAACGATGCGGATTTCCGCGAGCACCTGTTCCGCGAGAACTTCAACATGCACACCTCGACCAGCCCGCAGTACGGGCTGATCGCGAGCCTCGACGTGGCGCGCAAGCAGGCGGTGATGGAGGGCTACAAGCTGCTCGCGCGCACGCTGGAACTCGCCGCCGAGCTGCGCCAGCAGATCAATTCCACCGGCGTGTTCCGCTGCCTGGAACTCGACGACCTGCTGCCGCCGGAAGTGAGGGACGACAACATCCGGCTCGACCCGACCAAGGTGACGATCGACGTCTCCGGCTGCGGCTATACGGTCGAGGACCTGCAGAAGGAGCTGTTCGACCGCTACAACATCCAGGTCGAGAAAAGCACCTTCAACACGCTCACGCTGCTGCTCACCATCGGCACCACGCGCTCGAAGGTGTCGCGCCTGTACGACGCCCTGATGCGCCTGGCGCGCGAAGGCCGGCCGCCGCGGCGCCTGGTGCAGACGCCCGAGATCCCGGGCTTCACGCGCCTGCGGTTCCTGCCGCGCGACGCCTACTACTGCGGCGGCGAGCTGGTGCCGGTATTCGACGAGACCGAGCACGTCAACCGCCATCTGGCGCAGCGCGTCTGCGCCGACGGCATCGTGCCCTACCCGCCCGGCATCCCGGTGCTGGTGCCCGGGCAGCTGATCACCGCCGAGATCACCGAGTACCTGGCGAAACTGCTGCGCTCGCAAAAGCGCATGGAACTGCACGGCATCGTGCACGAAGGCTATCAGCCCTGCGTGCGCGTGCTCACGGCGGCCGAGGAAAAACGCCTCAGGAAATTGGGGTCAGAGTAACGGCGGCACAGGGTCCTCCGGTTGGCGGGCGTGAATCTCCAGTGTGATACACTCTTGTCTCACATCATGGCCTCGAGCGCAACCGTCCGCGAGCTGCGCAACCGCTTCCCCAAGGTGCGCAAGCTGATCGAAGCCGAGGGCGAAGTCCTGTTGACCGAACGGGGTGTGCCCCGGTATCGGCTTACGCTCTATTCCCCCTCGCGCGCGCCGAGCCGGCCCGCGGCCAAAGACTACCTGAGACGGATGAAACGCCTGCAGCCGCGACCGATGAGCGCCGCCGCCGCCCGCGATCTTGACGAGGAGAATCGTGGCGGTCGTTGAAGCCACGTACGCCGACCCCAGCGCGCTGCTCAGGCTCTACCTGCATCAGCCGGAATCCGCCGCGATGAGCGCCTGGCGGGCGCGCAACCGAGGCGCGCTTGCCGTGACGCATCATGGCCGCGTGGAAATCGTGAACGGCATCTGCCTTGCAGCGTTCCGCGGCGCGATCACGGCGCCAGCCATGAGCGACGCGCTCGCTTCGTTCGACGAGGATTTCGCGGCGGGACGCTGCGTGCAGGCCGATCTGCTGTGGCGCTCCGCCCTGCAGCGGGCCGCGGAACTCAGCCGCAGGCACACGCCCGCGCTGGGCTGCCGCACGCTGGACGTGCTGCATGTCGCGAGCGCCCTGGAACTCGGCCTGGGCCGGTTCCTGACCTTCGATCTGCGGCAGCGCCAGTTGGCTCGGGCCGTCGGGCTGCGGCCAGTGGTGCTGCCGAAGGCAGGTCCGCCGCGCCGCTGATCTGCTACGAGGCGCAGCGCGTCCCGGCGCTGCTTGCCACGGTCCGTTGGATCGGCGGGCGCGGGTCACCACACCGCACGCAACCCCGCGACGCGGCGCAGTTCTTCGTCCGCCGTCACCAGCCGCGCGCGCAACACCATCGCCGTGGCGGCGATGATGCGGTCGGCGGGATCTCCCGGCATCGGGGTGTCGAACGTCCCGGCGCGCCGCGCGATCTCGACGCTCACCGGCTCGAAGCGCAGCTCGGGCAGCAGGCGCAGGTCGGCAAGCCAGCTCTCGACCGGCGCCGCGAGCTCCAAGCGCCCCCGGCGCACCGCTGTGACGATTTCGAGCACGCTGATCGTCGACGCGGCCGCCGGAGCATCGACGGTGGCGGCGCGGATCGCGCGTCGCGCGCGCGCGGAGAGGCGTTTCGAGCCGGACACCCACCACAGCAGCGCATGGGTGTCGAGAACGATCAGCGATTCATGTGCCATTCGGCCGCGTCGATGACCGGCTCGAGTGGGCGATCGAAACGCCGCACGCTGCCGCGCAGCCGCGTGCGGGCCGCCTCGATCTCGGCACCCGCCGCCGCGGCGGGCACGATCTCGGCGATCGGCCTGCCGCGCGAGGTCACACGCACGCGCTCGCCGCGCGCCACCTTCGCCAGATAAGCTGGCAGCTCCTGGCGCAACCGGCTCACCTTGACATCCGTCATTCGGCGCTCCTGAAGTGTACAAGAGCATTGTACACCCAGACCGGTGTTCGCCATGCGGTGCCTCAAGGCCGGCCCTAGGGAATTGCCCGCCCGGAACCGGGAAAATCCCGATGCCTGAGGCGCGGCGCGGACTGCATGATCGGGCCCATGCCCTCGCCCAAGCCGGTAGTGATGAGCGAGATCCTGAAGCTGATTGCCGAAGGCGTGCACACCAAGGAAATCGCCTACCGCCTTGGGCTTTCAGCGAAGACGGTCGAGTCGCACCGTGCGCAGATCAGGAACGGCTCGGCATTCGCGCCGTGGCCGGTTTGGTGCGGCTGGCGATACGCGCTGGTCTGATTTCGTCGGACAACTGAGACTCATTCGGAACGCGCGGCCCGGCACTACAGGGTTACTCTGACCCCGATTTCCTGATAGCATTTCCCGAACGGCGGTTTGGCGACCGCCGTTTTGCATTTGGAGACGCGGATATGTCTCATGTAATGAACACCTACGCGCGGCAGCCGGTCGCGTTCGTGCGCGGCCAGGGCGTCTGGCTCTGGGACGAAGACGGCAGGAAATACCTCGATGCGCTCGCCGGCATCGCGGTGAACACGCTCGGCCACAACCATCCGCGCCTGGTGCATGCCCTCGGCGAGCAGATCGGCCGCGTGATCCACACCTCGAACCTGTTCCGCCAGCCCCTCCAGGAGGCGGCGGCGGACCGCCTGGCGGAGGTGACCGGCCTCGACGAGGTGTTCTTCTGCAACTCCGGCCTCGAGGCCAACGAAGCGGCAATCAAGGTCGCGCGCAAGTACGGCCACGAGCGCGGCGTGGCGGAGCCCGCCATCATCGTCATGGAAAAGGCGTTCCACGGACGGTCGTTGGCGACGCTGTCGGCCACCGGCAGCCGCAAGGTGCAGGCGGGCTTCGAGCCGCTGGTGCAGGGCTTCGTGCGGGTGCCGTTCAACGACCTCGAGGCGGTGCGCCAGATCGCCGCGCACAACAAGAACGTGGTCGCCGTGTTCGTGGAGCCGATCCAGGGCGAGGGCGGCATCAACGTCGCGCGCCTGGAGTATCTGCGCGGTCTGAAGGAACTGTGCGATCGGCACGAATGGCTCTTCATGTCGGACGAGGTGCAGTGCGGGCTCGCGCGCACCGGCAAATGGTTCGTCTACCAGCACGCCGGGTTCCTGCCGGACGTGCTGCCGCTCGCCAAGGGCCTCGGCTCCGGCGTTCCGGTAGGCGCCTGCGTGGTCGGCGGGCGGGCGCGCGGCGTCTTCAAGCCGGGCAACCACGGCTCGACCTTCGGCGGCAATCCCCTTGCCATGACGGCGGCGATCACCACCATCGACACCATCAGGGAAGAAGCCCTGCTCGCCAATGCCGGGCGCGTCGGCAGCGCGATTCGCGACGGCCTCGCCGCCGGGCTCAAGGGCCTGCCGGGGATGGTCGAAGTGCGCGGCATGGGTCTCATGATCGGCGTCGAACTCGACCGGCCGTGCAGCGAGGTGGTGAAGCTGGCGCTCGCTGGCGGGTTGATCCTCAACGTCACCGCCGACAACGTGATCCGGCTCCTGCCGCCGCTGGTGATCAGCGAGGCCGAGGGGCGCGAAGTCGTCGAGCGGCTGGTCCGCGTGGTGAAGTCCTTCTTCGCCTCGAGCAGCGCGCAGCCGCAAGCCGCCGCCGCGCGCTGAGCCCGCCGTGGCCGCCGTGCGGCATTACCTGCAGTTCCGCGATTTCTCCGTCAAGGAGTACGCGCACCTGTTTGCGCGCACGCGCTGGATCAAGGACCGCTTCAAGCGCTACGAGCGCTACTGGCCGCTGGAAGACCGCACGCTCGCGATGATCTTCGAGAAGCAGTCGACCAGGACTCGCCTTTCGTTCGAGGCCGGCATGCACCAGCTCGGCGGCGCGGCAATCTTCCTTTCGACGCGCGACTCGCAGCTCGGCCGCGGCGAGCCGGTGGAGGATACCGCGCAGGTGATCTCGCGCATGTGCGATCTGGTCATGATCCGCACCTTCGAGCAGGAGGTGATCGAGCGCTTCGCACGCCATTCGCGCGTGCCGGTGATCAACGGGCTGACCAACGCCTACCACCCCTGCCAGGTGCTTGCGGACCTCTACACCTACATCGAGCACCGCGGCCCGATCCGCGGCCGGACCGTGGCGTGGATCGGCGACTCGAACAACGTCTGCAACACCTGGCTGCAGGCGGCGGACGTGCTCGGCTTCCAGGTGAACGTCTCGACGCCGCCGGGGTACGCCGATGGCCTGGAGAAAGGCGCGAAGAATTACGAGTTCTTCGCAGACCCGATGCGCGCGGCGAAGGGCGCGCACCTCGTCACCACCGACGTCTGGACCTCGATGGGCTTCGAGGCGGAGAACCGCAGGCGCAAGAAGGACTTCGCCGACTGGCAGGTCGACGCGAAGATGATGCAGGCGGCGCGCAAGGACGCGCTCTTCATGCACTGCCTGCCCGCGCATCGCGGCGAGGAGGTGACCGCCGAGGTGATCGACGGAAGACAGAGCGTCGTCTGGGACGAGGCCGAAAACCGGCTGCACGCGCAGAAGGCGCTGATGGAGTTCCTGCTGCTTGGCCGTGTGAAGGGCAAGGCGAAGTAGCAGCCCGCCGGGCGCATCCGCGAGGTGCCGCGCACATGCTCTGCGCCAAATGCCGTCACGACAATCCCGCGGCGACCAAGTTCTGCGGTGAGTGCGGCGCGCGCCTCGCTGCGGTCTGCGCGTTGTGCAGCGCCTCCAATCCACCCGGCAACCGGTTTTGGAGGC
>Ga0209342_10008918_pt1 | contig 10054 bp, 7 predicted proteins | sample RifCSP16_2_FD_184023 | JGI IMG/M metagenome (GOLD analysis project Ga0209342, IMG submission 184023) | Soil microbial communities from Rifle, Colorado - Rifle CSP2_sed 16_2 (SPAdes) (version 2) | ecosystem: Environmental > Terrestrial > Deep subsurface > Rock core/Sediment | place: Rifle... | reverse complement strand
GCGAGCTTTGGCGGCTGAAGCGGACAAGCTGAAGACAGGCGCGATGACCGACACTCATCCACAGCGCGTGGGCCTCGTCATCGGCTCGGGCAGCGTGAAATGCTCCGCCGCCATCGGACTGTGGCGTGTGCTCCAGCGCGAGGGCATCCGTGTAGACATGGTCGTCGGGTGTAGCGGTGGAAGCATCTTCAGCGCGTTCATAGCGCTCGGCTACGACGCTGGCGCGATGGAGCAGATGACGCTGAGGCTCTGGGCGCGAGGCATCACCGGCAAGCTCTATTACCCCTCGCTCCTCCGCGCGGCCCTGCCCCGGCTGTTCGGGTTCAATCAGCGCTTTGGGTTAGTGGACGACCGCCCGATCATGGCCGGCCTGCACGAAGCCTTCGGGGACAAGACTTTCGCCGACACCCAATTCCCGCTTTACCTCGCCGCCGCCGACATGCAGACCGGCGAGCGCGTGCTGCTGAATAAGGGCCGCCTTGTAGATGCTATCCGCGCCAGTATTGCCATCCCGATTTTGTTCCGCCCCTGGGAAGTGGGCGGCAGGCTCCTCATTGACGGCGGGGCCGCCGACCCCCTGCCGGTGAGCGTGGCCATCCGCGAGCAGTGCGACATCATCATCGCCATGGGTTTCGAAAGCCCCTACACCAGCCACTACGGCTCGCTGACCCATCTGGTGAGCCAGACCACCAGCATCATGATCAACAACCTGCTCAAGTCCACCTATGCCTTCTATAATCTGGCTCACCATGCGGAGATCGTACCCATTATTCCCGAACTGGAGCGCCGGATTGATTTGGGCGACGCGCACCAGATTCCCTATTTGATTGAAAAAGGCCAGCAGGCGGCCGAAACCCAATTGCCCTATCTGCGCCGCCTGCTCGCCAGCACTAAACCGTGATGCCTCAGCAAGCCAGCCCGTACATCGTTCCGCTCCTGCTCTCGGCGCTGATCTCGGCGGTGTTCACTACTCTGCTGGTCAGCCGCCGCTCCGCGCCGGGCGCCGCGGCCCTGCTGGGCGTGATGGCGGGCGTGGCCGAGTGGTCGCTGTGTAGCGCCATGCAGTGGGCGAGCGCCAGTTTCGCCGGCCAGTTTTTCTGGCTGCGCCTGCGTTTCCTCGGTACCGAGGTCATCTCGGTAGGGTTCCTCATCTTCGCCTTGCAATACGTGGGCAAGCTGAAGAAGCCTCAGACGCTCCGTATGCTGGCATTGCTCTCCATCATCCCCCTCGTTTCACTGGCGGCCTTGTGGACGAACGAGTTCCACGAGTTGTTCTTCCGCAACCTCCGGCTTGTCCTCAACGATTACGCGGCGCTGCGGTTTGAGTTCGGCCCGTGGTTCTGGGTACACACTCTCTACGATTACCTGCTGTTGGGCGGCGGCCTCCTGTTCTTCGCGCAGGCGTTCATGCAGACCCCTGGCCTGTACCGCGCCCAGATCGGGGCCGTCGTCGTCGCCGCCGTGACGCCGCTCGCTGCCAACTTCGTGAGCATCACCGGCCTCAGCCCGTTCCCCGATCTCGACCTGACACCGTTTGCCTTCACCCTCACCGGCATTACGCTCGCCGCCGGGTTCTACCGCTACCGCATGTTCGACGTCACCCCCGTGACACGCGATGCGGTGATGCAAAGCATCGGCGATGCGGTGCTGGTGCTCGACGCGCAGAACCGCGTTCTCGACTTGAACGCGGCCGCGGAGCAGGCGCTTGGCCTCGCGGCCTCGCAAGTCATCGGGCGGCCCGCGCGCGAAGCGCTGGCCGCGTGGCCCCAACTTGCCGAGTTCTATGGCGGCGGCACAACCCTCACCGCCCCCCTGGAAATCATGCTCGGCGAGGGCGCGGACCGGCGCTATTTCGACGTGCGCACCTCGGTCGCCGAGCGCGACGGTCAGATCACCAGCCGGTTGGTGCTGTTGCACGACATCACCGACCGCAAGCAGGCCGAAGAGACGCTACGCCAGAGCGAGAGCCAATATCGGAGCATCATCGCCAGCCTCGAGGACCCGTATTTCGAAGCCGACCTCGAGGGCAACCTGACGCTCGTCAACGCGGCCTTTGTGCGCGGCATCGGCTACAATCGCGTGGAGGAAGTGCAGGGCCGCCACTTCCGCCACTTCACCGACCGCAAATACATCCGCACCGCCTACGAAATCTTCAACACCGTCTACCGCACCGGCCAGCCCTACAAGGGCGTGGAGTTCTGGCTCCAACTCAAAGACAGTACCATCAGCCAGGCCGAGACTTCCATCACGCTGATCCGTGACGAGGCGGGCAACCCGGTCGGCTTCCGCGGCATCGGGCGCGACATTACCGACCGCAAGCGAGCCGAGGAGGCCCTGCAAAAGGCGAAACAGGCGGCCGAGCACGAACTGGAAATCGGACGGCAGATTCAGGCGGGCTTCTTGCCGGAAGCCTTGCCCACCGCGCCAGGGTGGGAGATCGCGGCGGGGTTCCACCCTGCTCGCCAGGTCGCCGGAGACTTCTACGACGCCTTCCAGCTCGGCCATAGCCAGAAAATCTGCCTCGTCGTCGCCGACGTGTGCGACAAAGGCGTGGGCGCGGCGTTGTTCATGGGCTTGTTCCGCAGTCTCATTCGCGCCTATGCCACCCAACTGTATTCGCTGAGCTGGAAGGCCCTGCTGGACGACGTCGGGGCCGACGGGACACAGACCGACTGGGGCATCGTCAGCGACCGGACCGCGCTGCTCAACATCGTTAATCTGACGAACAACTACATCGCCATTCACCACAGCCGCGCGAACATGTTTGCCACGCTATTCGTCGGGGTGTTGAACCCGGAAACCGGGCTTCTGCTCTACGTCAACGGCGGGCACGAGGCGCCGGCGCTGGTGGGCGGCGCGGGGATGAAGGCGCGGCTCAATCCCACCGGCCCGGCCGTTGGTATGCTCCCCGACCTGGAATTCCAGACCGGCCAGGCGCAGTTCGAGCCGGGCGACGTGCTGGTGGCCTTCACCGACGGCGTGACCGAAGCGCGCGGGCGCGACAAGCGATTTTTCACCGAAGACCGGCTGCTGGCGCTTTTGAAACCGCCGATTGCTTCTGCCACCACGCTGCTGGATAAGATTGAAAAGCAACTGCGCGCCCACACGGAGGGGATGGAGCAGTCGGACGACATTACTTTGCTCGCGGTGCGACGGGCAGAGCGTGAGAGCGAGGATTAGAGTGATGTCGTCATCTCCGGGTGGCTCACGAGCGCGAGATGATCCTGGCGGGCGTGTATCAGGTCTACCCGCGCGACGTCGAAGAAGTGTTGTACGAGCATCCTCAAGTGAAGGAAGTGGCGGTGGTCGGCGTCCAGCCGCCCCGCTGGCCGTTCCAGCGCGTGAAGGCGTATAAGGAGGAGACTCTATGCCTAAAATCCTCTTCGTCGGCGTTGACCTGGGCGGGACGAGCATGCGCGCCGGAGTCGTGGCGAAAGACGGCGCGCTCCTGGCAATGGAGAAGCGCAAGACGCACCCGGAGCTGGGCGGGGCAAAAGTGGTCGAGCGGCTGGCAGAGACGGTTGAGCGCGCGCTCAAGGCCGCCAACGTGAAGAAGAAAGACATCGGCGGCATCGGCGTGGGTGTGCCCGGCCCGGTGGACACCAAGAAAGGCGTGATCCGCCTCGCGGCGAACCTGGGGCGCGACTGGAACAATATGCCGCTGGCCGACAGGCTCAAAGACCGCCTGGGGTTGAACGCCTACATTGACAACGACGTCCGCGTGGGCGCGATGGGCGAGTTCACGCACGGGGCCGGCAAGGACGTGCAGGACATGGTCGCCATCTTCGTCGGCACGGGCATCGGGGGCGGCATCATTCTGAACGGCGAGCTCCGCATCGGGTTTCGCGGCGGCGCCGGCGAAGTCGGCCATACCGTCATCGCGGCGGACAACGGCATCGTGGGCAAGACCGGCCAGCCGGGGACGGTCGAACCCATCGCCAGCCGCACCGGCATGGAGCGGATGGTACGGGAGCTGACAGCGCAGGGCCGCCAGAGCGTGGCGCCGGGGCTGATGCAGAGCATCGGCGGCGGTCGGCTGACGAGCGGCGTGATTTACGAAGCGCTGAAACAGGACGACGCGGTGATGAAGGAGGTGCTCGCCACGGCCCAGCGAACACTCGGCCTGCTCGCGGCCAATGTGATCAACACGCTCGACCCAGAGATGATCGTGTTCGGCGGCGGCGTGACCGAGCGCGGCGGGGATCGGTTCGTCGCGCCGATCCGCAAAGTAGCGTATGAGAATCTCATCAACAAGCAAAACGCGCGGTTGGTGAAGATTGTCCCGGCGGCGCTCAAGGATGCCTCGGGAGTCGTGGGCGCGGCGGTGCTGGCGCGGAAGAACCTGTGAAGGCCGCGAGGCATAGGGCCTCAGCGGCAATATACACCGGCAAAGGAAAGGCATCTATGAATTGGGAGCGCTTGATCTCATTCGAGGTGGTCTTGACGCCTGGCCTGTGGTTTGGGTGGCTGAAGCGTGCGGTCGCCTATCTCGATCCCGGCTCGGGAAGTTATATTCTCCAACTCATCATCGCCGCCATCGTCGGCGCGGCTTTCGTCGTCAGAATGTATTGGGGGAAGATCAAGTCCTTTCTCCAGGGGCTGTTCTCACGGAAGAAAACCGAGGAATGACGCCCCACCAGCGGTTGCCGGCCTCATTCCGCGACCCCAGTGGGTTCCTGTTTTCAGCCGACGGCATTCTGTACCGGCAGGTCAACACCATCTACCGCGAGCATTATGATTGCTTGATCGGCTCCGGGCTGTATCAGTCCCTGACGGAGGCGGGGTTCATGCTCCCCCACACCGAGGCGGATACGGCGCCAAGTGAGCCGGCGCTGGCTTACAAAGTGATCCAGCCGGAGCTCGTCCCGTTCATTTCGTATCCGTACGAGTGGAGCTTCAGCCAGCTCAAAGCGGCCGCCCTGGTGACGCTGGCAATTCAGAGGCGCGCCTTGAAATCCGGCATGTCGTTGAAGGATGGCAGCGCGTATAACATCCAGTTTCAGCGCGGCCGGCCGGTGCTGATTGATACCTTATCTTTCGAGAGGCACCGAGAGGGTGAACCCTGGACCGCCTACCGCCAGTTCTGCCAGCACTTTCTGGCGCCGTTAGCGCTGATGGCCTATTGCGATGTGCGGCTCAACCAGCTTCTGCGCGTTTATCTTGACGGCCTGCCGCTCGAATTGACCAGCCGCTTGCTGCCGGCCCGGACACGCCTATCCTTTCCGCTCCTCCTGCACCTCCATTTACATGCGGCCAGCGAGCGCCGCTATGCCCGCCAACTGGCGCACAAGCCCAGCCACAATCGCCCGGTCAGCAAAGAGGTCCTCCTGTGGCTGATCGGCAGCCTGGAATCCGCCATCCGCGGCCTGCGCTGGGCGCCGACCCAGACCGACTGGGCCAATTACGCCGCGGAGCACAACTACCGGCCGGAAGCCCTGGAGCACAAACGGCAACTCGTCAGCGCCTTCCTCGATCGCGTTCAACCACGCACCGTGTGGGACCTGGGCGCGAACGTCGGCCAGTTCAGCCGCCTGGCCAGCCAGCGGGGAGTCTTCACCGTGGCTTTTGACTTGGATCCCGGCGCGGTGGAGTTGAATTACCGGCAATGCGTGGCGGAGGGGGAACAGCACCTGTTGCCGCTGTGGGTGGACCTGACGAATCCAAGCCCAAACCTGGGCTGGCGCAACGAGGAACGCTTCTCGCTGCTGCGCCGGGCGTCGGCCGGGGCCGTGCTCGCCCTGGCACTGGTCCATCATCTGGCGATTGGCAACAACGTGCCGTTGGAGGAAGTGGCAAAGTTCTTCAGCGACCTGGGGGCGGCGTTGATCATCGAATTCGTCCCCAAGACCGACCCGCAGACGCAGCGGCTGTTGGTCGTGCGGGACGATATTTTTCTCAGCTACACCCAGGAAGGGTTTGAGCGGGCATTCCAGGAGTATTTCACTATCCAGGCGGTGGAGCCGATCCGTGAGTCCGAGCGAATTTTGTATCTCATGCAAAGGTCAGCATGAATCGTCCTATCCTCCTGCACCCTTTCCTCGTCGCCATCTACCCCGTCCTCTTTCTGACCGCGGTCAATTTGACGCAAATCGGGCCGACGGTCATCGTGCGTCCCCTCATCACAGTGGTGGTCACGGCGACCGTCTTGCTGCTGGCAACAAAAATGATGGTCAAAGACTGGCAACGAGCCGGGTTGTTGGTCTCCTTCGGCCTTTTTCTTTTCTTTAACCATAACTATACAGGCCTCCAGCAAGTTGCCGGCTTGGTGCTCCCGGCTGAAATGCAAGCGGACCGGCCGGCGCTGGCGATCATCCTGTGGATTGGAGGTCTATGGCTGGGCTGTTACCTGATCGTCCGCAAGCTGCGGGAGCCGCGTACGCCGACTGTTTTTCTGAATATCTTCGCCAGCATCGCCATTTTCACGCTGACGGTTTATATCGCCCGCTATCTCATCGAAGCCGGGCAGCGCAGCCAGGTGGCGTGGGCGCTGCCGGTCGAGGGGCTTGAGGCTGCGCCGCCCTCGTCCGCGCAGCCCCTGCCAGATATTTACTATATCATCGTGGACGGATATGGCCGAGGGGATATCCTGCAGGAAATTTATCAGTACGACAATGAACCATTCCTCGACTCCCTCAGGCGAAAAGGATTCTTCGTCGCCCAGGATAGCCGAAGCAACTATGTACAGACGACGCTGTCGCTCGCCTCTTCGATGAATTTTCAATATCTGGGGGAGTTGACCCAAGCCATCGGGAAACACGTGGGCGACCGAAAACCGCTGACAACCCTCATCCAGCACAGCCAGGCGCGCGACTTTCTGAGCGCGCGCGGCTACCGGACGGTCGCCATTGGCACAGGCTACGACTTCACGGCCATCCCCGAGGCAGATATCTTCATCCCACCGCCGCAAAGGACCTTCACTTCGTTTGAAGATGTGCTCGTGCGCAGTTCAGCCCTGGCAGTCATACGGCGACACCCGCGCGTGGATAATTTTTTCCCGCTCTCCTATCGTGCTCATCGAGAACGCATTTTGTACGCCCTGGATCAGCTAAAGAACATGCCATCGGTGAGCGGCCCGAAGTTCGTGCTGGCTCATCTGATTTCCCCTCATCCGCCTTTCATTTTTGGCCCCCATGGGGAGGAGATTGAGCATGAGGTTGAATACAGCATCAGCGACGGGAGCGAATATGCAGGCCCACCCGAGGAGTACATCAGGCTCTATCGCGACCAACTCACTCACCTGAACACGTTATTAGAAGAAGCTATAGACGAGATTCTGGCGAAGTCCTCCACACCGCCGATCATCATCTTGCAGGGAGACCACGGGGGTGGGGCATTGCTGGATTGGGCCTCGGCCGAGAAGACCTGCCTGAGAGAGAGGCTGTCCATCTTGAACGCCTATTACCTGCCGGGGAACGATTCCCAACAGCTGGATCCTTCGATCACCCCCGTGAACTCATTCCGCGTTATTCTCAACGCCTATTTCGGCGCTAACCTGAGCCGGCTGGAGGATCGCAGCTATTTTTCCACCCTGGCGCGCCCATACGATTTCATAGACGTCACCGACGAGATCGAAGGTCAGACCTGCAATGTTCCTCAGCTCCAATAACGCTATGGACGCCTCTGCTCTTCAATCGCTGGCTCGGCTCATCCGCTCCCAGCGCCTCGCCGCGCTGGGCACACTGCGCGAGGGGACGCCGTTCGTCTCGATGGTGTTGTACGCCGAGGCGAGCGACCTCGCCGCGTTTTACCTGCACCTCAGCCGGTTGGCTGTGCATACTCGCGCTATCCAGGTTGATCCCCGCGTGGGGCTGATGATCTCCCAACCCGACCCTGGCTCAGGCGACCCGCAGACGCTGGCGCGCGTCTCCATCCAGGGACAGGCCGCTCCCATCCCTAAAGGCACACCGGAGCTTGATGCCGCCAAAACCCTCTATCTCACCAAGTTCCCGGATTCCGAGCGCAACTTCGGTCTCGGCGACTTCGACATTTACCGCCTCGTCCCGCAAACCGCGCGCTTCGTGGCGGATTTCGGGAAGATCTACAATCTGGTGCTGGAGGATCTCGGGCGGGCGGGAAAACTCCCGGCTACATAGGCGGTGCGCGGCGCAGACCGCCGAAGCTGTCCTGTTCAGCACGTCTTGGGCTACACATTAGCGCCAGGTCGTTAAAAAGCCCGCCGGGCCGCGAGAACACTCGCGGCCCGGCGTTTTTGCTTATTCGATTAGATTTGGTTGCCAATGGTCATATGACAATTTGTATCCAGTCACATGACAATCGTCTATGCAGGTTCGCCTAACTTTGTGAGCCGGCTGGAAAAAGAAAACCGGCCCCTCCCAAGGGGAGAGACCGGTTGCGGATCGCGGTTACAAACCGCTCCTACGGGCGCAATGCCTTTCCCATGTACAACTCTCCACGCTCAAACCCCTGTTTCTGGTAGTACTCCCTCGTCCCAATCGCCGAGATCACCACCAGTTTTCGATAGCCCGCCGCGCGTGCGCGCGTCTCCGCGGCCTGGATCAGCTGCGTCCCCAGGCCCAGGTGTTGGGCTTCGCCGCGCGCGGCCGCTGTGCCGATCTTCACCACCGGCCCGTACACGTGCACCTCGCGGATGATCGCCGCGCTCTGCAACTCGTCAATTCCCGTCAGGGCCGTTGCCTCAGGCGTAGGCAGCGACAGCCGCAGAAACCCCAGTAACTTCCCAGCCTCCGTATCAAAACTCAAGAATAACTCCTGTCCGCCCGTCGTCTCATATTCAACCACCCCCACACCCCTATACTCTTTCACCCTCTCCCCTCTCACCTCACGGCAGCGGATGCACTGACACGCCCGCCCCTCCGCTGCCAGCTTCCGCCGCACCACCTCGCGCAGATTCGAGGCCGTGCTGCCCGCGACGACGTGCCCCGCCGGGATGTCACGGATGATGCGGTTGAGCCGCACGTACTTCGGCGTGCGCACCTTGCACTCGGCGAGCAGCCAGATCAACTCGTCGTCGCTGTACGGGCGGTACTCGCCGCGCTCCCACCACTTCACCAGTTCGGCCTCGCGCACGAGCGAGCAGGGATAAATCTTCAGCTCGTCGGGACGCAGGCCAGAATCAGACCATAACCGCTCGAAGTCGGCCAGGTCGCCGGCGGATGTCGCGCCAAGCAGGTTGGGCATCCAGTGTAGATGAATCTTGAACCCGGCGGCGCGCAGCAGTGTCACCGCCTGCCGCGTCTGCTCCACCGAGTGTCCGCGCTTGTTCAGGTCTAAAATCCGGTCGTCCAGGCTTTGCGCGCCCAACTGCACTTTGGTGACGCCGTAGCGCCGAAGCCGCCGCACCTCCGCCGCGTCTATGTAATCGGGCCGGGTCTCGATCACCAACCCCACGTTGCGCCGCCGCGCCGTCTCGTTGATCTTCTGCGCTTCGTCGAGCGAATCTGCCTCCACGCCGTTCAGCGCGTCAAGGCAGCGCTGGATGAACCACGCCTGATAATCCGGCGGGTAGTACGACCAGGTGCCGCCCAGGATCAGCAATTCGACCTTGTCCGTCGGGTGGCCGATGTTCTCCAGCGCCCGGAGGCGACTGGCCGTCGTCTCGAACGGGTCAAACTGGTGATACTCCGCGCGGATCGCGCCCGGCTCGTCGGCCAGGTAACTCTTGGGCATCCGCACGTCGGTGGGGCAAAAGATGCACTCGCCGGGGCACGGGAACGGCTTGGTCAGCACCGTCACCGTCGCCACACCGGAGATCGTCCGCACCGGCTTCATCTGCAAGCGGCGCAGGACCTCGGGGTCAACCGCCAGCCGTCCTTCGTCGCAGAACCGGCGATAAGCGGCGACGATCTGATCCTTCGCGAACTGACCGTGCGCGCGCGGGTGCTTGCGGAGGAGCCGGGTCATGTCCTCCGGCCCAAACGGCGAAAGCGCCGCTGCCTCCTGGATCAACCTCATCAACTGCGCTTCGTCGGCGGGCGTGAGGCTTTGCCCGTGCTTGGCGTACCAGGCGTCTGTTCTCATGGCGGATTGCGTATTCCGTATCTGTCTACGCAATACGGAATACGCCCACTATAAT
>Ga0209342_10008917_pt1 | contig 10054 bp, 10 predicted proteins | sample RifCSP16_2_FD_184023 | JGI IMG/M metagenome (GOLD analysis project Ga0209342, IMG submission 184023) | Soil microbial communities from Rifle, Colorado - Rifle CSP2_sed 16_2 (SPAdes) (version 2) | ecosystem: Environmental > Terrestrial > Deep subsurface > Rock core/Sediment | place: Rifle... | reverse complement strand
CCCGTAGCAGGCCGTGCCGAGCCCGCCGCTGATAAACGGCGGAAACTCCCACCCTAACATCAAGACCCTTAAAGATTCCCCCACTTGGTTTAGTCGCATAATCACTCGTTCTACAAGAAGTAACGCAAGATTGTCTCGGCAGAGCCAGAAGTAACGTAATACCCAGGCTGAACACGCCGCCGGCATGAAGCAAAATTCACAAACCACCGGTTAAATTGCTTATCGTCAAGAACTTGCGCTGGCTTAATCTTATGCCTATAAAAAAAACGTTCGCAGAATGTTTCTCTGTAGTATAAATCGGCTTTTCAGTACCGCAGGTTCAACAAATCTTAAAAAAATGCGCGATTATGAAGGTGATAACGCAGCTATTATAGGTTGCAGGGGAAATCCCCAATACGAAAGGGAATTCCTGCTTTCGGGCCCGGTTTGAGGACCTTTTAGCAGGCAGACAGGCTATTTTCCGCGTTGCTGGGGGCTATAAGCACGCAATTATGCGCAAACGCCGCACATCATGCGTGCTGAAAAGCCGTTCCGTGCAAGAAAGCAACGGAACGGCTTAATTCAAACAAGACCATTGTGAACATAAACCACGTGTTCACAAGTATTTAGGCAAGAACACCCTACAGATCCTGTGGCTTGACGGTGCTGCGGCGGTTGGCCTGGGTTCTTGCAACAGCGCTGTCCAGCATACAATATACCTTCTCGCTGATTGCTTCAAGCGCATCGGATGAGGTCATCATCTTCTTGCTCTTGACGTAGGCCTTGACTTTACTTGCGACAATTAGAGAATCCCTTTTCTTTGCCATTTCTAAAAATCCTCCATGCTATAGAGAGTTAGAAAAGTAATATTCCGGTACCTTAATTTTTAAGTCCGGTACGTTATTTGGCCTTCAAATTACACGGGGCAATCCGATTTGCAACAAAAAAATGTGGTGAAGCCCCAAAATTTTAATGCTATCGGCCAAATGCGCGCTCAGGGTGCAAATTTCCACGCAGCCTGTTTTTTTGATTATTTGCCCTGTTTGTTTTGACGAATATATCCGGGATGTAGTTGTTGCCGTCTTGTCTCTGCAAGCCGGCGAATGAATCAGTTGATACTTACAATGGTGAAAAGGGGTCGTAGAAGGCCCGAATGGTTACGGAGAGATAGAGATGACAAAGCGCTCGAAAAAAGGTCGCGACGCACAGGCCAAGCTTGAGGGATACGTGGTTGTCACCTTTGCCGACGACGTTGAGCAGGCAAGGGACTATGAAAGTCTGTTGAGGGCCAATGAGGTCCCCGTTGAGATCACAGAGCAGGCCGACCAAATGGGAAACCGCGAGATCGCAGTCATGGTGCCCGACGAATTCCTCGACGAGGCGCATGTGATAATCGAGTCGCAGGATGCCTATGATGATTTCTACGACCTCGCACTCGAAGACGACAACGAGGAGGAATTCGACAGCGACATCTTCGAGGATGATTTCTAAGTCGGCGGCAATATTTTGAAGCTTGTCCGCGAACTCGTCCGGCAAGGCGCCGGGGACGCCGCCTGCTTCTTGAGGCAGACTCATGCCCGCAACGGAATCGGCACAAATTCAAGTGTGAGATACGATGACAAAGAATAAATCAGAAGAACGTCGTCGCGGCGAGAGCCGGAGAATCGATGTGGTCGATAGACGCCTCAGCCTGGACCGACGACGCGGACCCGGAAGACGACTCAGCGACGAACGCAAGGCCGCGGAAGAAGGCCGAATGTCCGATGAGCAGTTTGAGTTCCTCCTGGCCATCGACGAATACAAAAGGTCCAACTCCCGCCCCTTCCCCACGTGGACCGAGGTCCTCGACGTAATAAAAGCCCTCGGCTACCGCAAAGTCGCCGAGCCGCAACCTCTCGATCGGCTAACAAGCGAAGATGAACAAGTCAAAGTCCCCCTGGAAACCTGCCTGGACTAAGGGACAATTGACTCCCAAGAGAACGGGATCTTCGATATTGATGATTGATAGTCCGGCCTCTGCGGCCGACTCTTCTTCGACTCATTGAGAGACTGAAGCCTATTGTTTTCATACTACAATCCTTCAACTTCTGTTTTTTCTGCACGTTTTTTAAACCCGACATAACTAACTTGTTGAGGTTACAGTAGTTATGCTAATTCTGCTCCTCGGAAACTCTCCGATGAGTTTACCGCTTTGGGCCTCCGGCATGTTGTGCTCTGACGCCGCTGAGGAATATGCCGGTGGCTCCAAAGCGCTAAACTCCAAGTTCGCCGGAGGCTGCACATCATAATCACTCAACCGGCTATTCTGCATAAGAGCCGGACATTGGGAGAGTATAATGCTGTTTGGTTGCGGCTGAGCGAAGCGAAGCCGCGCCAAGCCAATCCAAAGCCATTAGCCGGAAGTCTGAGGAACCCACGCGGCAATCAAGTAAAGAGCCCGCATCCAGCGTGCCGCCCGATTTCCTGATAACCTGATAATTACACCCTGATCTCCTGATTTCCCGATACCCTAACGCTCGTCCCGTCATCTGCTCTCCAGCCAATGCAGCGTCATGATATGCACATCTCGAAAGTCAATAACGCAGTCGCCGTTCAGATCGCCGGCGACGATCGTCTCGCACGGCGGCTTGTCGAAGTAGGACTTGCTCGCCTGGTCCGTGCCGCCATAAGCCCCCATATTGACTACCCCGCCGTTCGGGAACGGCTCAAATCCGATGGGAGTCATCAGACCTCCCGCATCAATACAAAGGCTCGTCACTTCGTCAATCGTCCATCCTCCCTCGTTCGCATCCCATCGCCCGCCCTGGGATTTCAAGTGATAATCACCCGCTGCCCAGGAATCGTCGTTGGGGTCCCCCGGCGTTCCATTCGGGTCCCAATACCCAGGATCGGCAAAACAGGGATCGTCGTCTATGCTGCCAATGTCCAAGTCGAGCCAGGACCCTGTTTCTACGTGCGCTTGGTCCGAACCGCCGGCTACGTCGCAGTAGCAAGCCACCAATGTTGACCCATCCCGCAGCGATATTTCCGGCCCGCTCAGTGCCGTGTTTCCCCACAATATGTTATTTGTAATCGACGCAAATGAGTTCCATCGACAAGATACCCCGCCGCCTGCATCCACCGCTCGATTGCCGCTTATTGTGTTGTTGTTCATCGTTACGTACAAGGAATCTCTGCACCAGAATCCGCCGCCGTCCTCAGCCTTATTGCCGGTTATGATGTTGTTCTCGATCTGGGTCCAGAAGTTTTGGATATATATCCCGCCCCCGCTGTCATCGGCCACATTGCCCATGATGGTATTGCCGTTAATGGTCAATGGGATGGCCGGGAATTGGCTGCTTCTGCAATGGATGCCGCCCCCGTCCTTCTTTGCAGTATTGTCTTTGATCAAATTGCCGCTGATTGTGGGAAGATAGTAGGGTTGTTCCGAATAGAAGCATATCCCTCCGCCGTCCTGGCCTGCTGCATTGCCCTTGATCGTATTGCTCCCGATCGTCGGGTATGAGTAGCCGGCAATGTAGATTCCGCCGCCCATCACGGCGGAATTGGCCTTGATCGTGCAATTGGAAATTGTCGCCATGCCGTCACAGCACAGCCCGCCGCCGCTGGTGTAATACGGAAGATCCGGATCATAGGGGCCGGGAGCGTTGGCATTGCCCCCTGTGATGGTAAAACCATCAAGGAGTGCGGCTTCGCCGCCGCCGCAGTACACGACCGTATAGTTGTTCTCGCTTCGGGTCGGCTCCGTCAGCAGGTTACAGACGTCGGCGACTTCCACGTCATCGCCATTCAAGTCGCCGCTCAGGATCGTTTCGTACAGCGTAATATCTCGCGCATTGGGGTCCGGCTCGCCGAACCCGGCATACCCGCCCTTGATAGCGACATCGTCAGGAATCACGAAGCTGTCCGGTCGCTGGAGAATGGCTCCGCCGGCGTATAGACCCCTTGCGCGACCCGGATCTCCTCGGCACCGTCTGCGCCCAGCGCATCCTGCAGGTCAGTAAACGCATCCGTCCAGTTCAGCCCGTTATTCGCCCCCTCCGCATCTGCATCGACGTAAATGATCTTCCCCCAAGCAGTCCCGCTGATAGCCAGCACTACAAGAAGAACGGCGGTTTTCCCCCATAAGCTTGAACGCTCAGTCCTACACGTCATTTTATCTCCTCTATCTGCGTGCTAATGATTTCTGCAGTTTTGCAGAAGCCTTTGTGTGCTATGCCGGCGAAGCGATTCTCAGACCGCCCAAGAGGCCCACAGTTACGCCAAACGTTCAATTCGCCCATAAAATGCCGGCAACATTATAGCATAATTCGCCACAGCCGTCTATCGCGGCAACTACGGAATTTGGTGCGTTAATTTCACATACCCTGTTTCCCCCAGGCGACACAACCTGTACGCTCAGGGTAAACTTGCTTCGCCCCTCGCAATGACAGCCCCGGAATCACGTTTGCAGGATTATGATCCTAAAAAAGGGGGCCGTGAGCGTGAAGCTCACGACCCCAGTTAAGCAAACTCCTTTTTGCATTCACCCTACTTCAATTGTTATCTAACAGGCGGATACTGCCGAGACTGCTTCTCTTTCGCTCCTCATCCACCCAGGCCCCCATTAGTTAGTGAAGATTATACAACAACCTGTACGCCTTCGGGATAACTCAATTCATCAATACCCGGTCTTCATCTTCTTCATTCTTTCCTCCGCATCCAATTACCAGCGGAAGTTTAGGACAGATTATATTACTGCTTAATCCCGGCTGTCAAGCAAATTCTCGCGGGAATAACAAATTCTTTCGACCCTCAAACGAGGTGCTACTTATGAGGTAGTCGCTTGAGCGGAAGTCGAGTAAGCGAATGTCGTCCGCCAGGGGCGACGGCGCTAGGGGTGATAACCCGGGCAAGCCTGGATGCGGCCTTCTCGGCTTCAGGGGGCCGAGAAGGCGGCGTGATGTAAATTGCTAATGGGACGTCAGTTAAATACCGAAATATACTTAATGCTGCTTGCCTGGCCAATGCAAGCACTGCTAACAGAATCTGTTACAAGGAGTAGTGTTCCATGAGCGATTATTCAGTAAGTCCCACGGGGCAGAAATATGCTATTCCAACAGAAGATGAGTATGCCGCGGAACTTGAGCGTATCGAGTCGCTCGTGGCCGTGGCTCGCTGCGAGGGTAAGGAAATCGTTGTAGTGATGGGGGTAGGCTTTGTCGGTGCGGTCATGGCTACGATAGTCGCCGACACCGTTGACAAGCAATCAGGCCGACCGAGCAAGTTTGTAATAGGCTGCCAGCGGCCGAGTTCTCGAAGCTACTGGAAGATTCCGATGCTCAATCAAGGTATCTCGCCCGTTAAGGCCGAAGACCCCGAAGTTGAGCCGATGATTCGGCGGTGCGTCCTGGAGAAGAAGACGCTGGTGGCGACTTATAATAGCGATTGCCTCAAGTTCGCCGACTGCGTTGTGGTCGATGTGCAGTGCGATTATTTGAAAAAGGACCTCGGCAATATGCGGACCGGGAAAGTGGAGATGGGCGCCCTCGAGGCGACCATCAAGACGATTGCCGAAAAAGTGCCGCCCGATTGTCTGACGTTGATTGAGACGACGGTTGCGCCCGGGACTACGGAGTTCGTCGCTTGGCCTATTATGAAAAAGGCTTTCGCCAAGCGAGGTATCGATTCGCAGCCGCTACTGGCGCACAGCTTCGAGCGTGTAATGCCCGGCAGACATTACGTCTCCTCCATACGGGATTTCTGGCGCGTCTGTTCGGGGTGCAACGCCGATGCCAGACAGAGAGTGGAGAAGTTTCTGCACGAAGTGCTCAATACGGAGGAATTTCCGCTTACAGTGATGGATCGTCCGATAGAGTCGGAGACCACGAAGATCGTGGAGAATTCCTTCCGTGCGACGACATTAGCTTTTCTCGATGAATGGAGCTTGTTCGCCGAGCGCAACGGCGTTGACCTGATTAAGGTGGTTAACGCAATCAAGGTTCGGCCGACGCACAGCAATATGATATTTCCCGGTCCCGGCATCGGCGGCTACTGCCTGCCTAAGGACGGAGGGCTGGGGTATTGGGCCTATAAGCATATTCTCGGTTTCGAGGATGACATATTCAAAATAACCACTACCGCAATCGACGTGAACGACACTCGCAGCCTTCATGTGGCGACGTTGACGCGCGACGCCTTGAGGAATATGGGCCGCCAGATAGCAGGCGCCGTGGTGCTGCTGTGCGGGGCGAGCTACCGCCAGGACGTCGGCGATACGCGCTACAGCGGCTCGGAGGTCGTCGTGCGAAAGCTCACCGAGATGGGCGCCGAGATGCGGGTCCACGACCCATATCTCGAGCACTGGTACGAGCTGGAGAAACAAGATGACTATCCGGCCCCCGGCCACTCGCTGTCGCGCTTCTTCCGCAATCAGGACGGCCTGGTCAATATTCGCGTCCGGGACAATCTTCCTGCCTCGCTGGCCGGTGCCGAGGCCCTAATACTGGCCGTCCCCCACACACCCTATCTTGCTCTCGAACCGCAGAAAATCGTTGACTGGGCAGGCAAACCGTTGGCCGTTATCGATTGCTTTGGCATATTGGACGACGACAGGATTCGACGATACTTCGAGTTGGGCTGTGAGGTGAAAGCCCTCGGCAGAGGACACATACAGAGGATTAAAGAAGAGGTCAGGAAAGGAAAATAGGATACTGGGAGGGAGGATTGCAATCCTCTCTCTTGTGGCCTGGCGGACGCCGCCGCGGGCCTATGGGGCCTGGGAAACGGTCGCCGGCAATATCACAGAAGGACTCGTTGATCGAGGCTGGACAAATGTCACGCTCTTTGCCACCGGTGCTCCCTGCAATGACAATCTCATGGCCACAATACTTCCGAAACGCAGTGATAGACCGAGGGGGAAAAGCGAGTAGTCCACGGGAAAACACAATTTCTGTAAGTGCCCGTCTCTAAGGTCTTTAGCTGCCATTTGGAGTGCTACTGGCACATTGCTTTCCAATATTTTTTGCAGAAAAATGAACATTCGGGCTTGACGCCCAATATACATAGAAGTATTATGTATATGAGTTATAGGTATGCTGTTTGGAGATACTTGGAATGGCTGTATATAAGGATTTGGTGGCGGCGTCGGCTACGCCGTTGGTCCTCTCGGTCCTGAGCGAGGGCGAGAGCTACGGCTACGCGATTATCAAACGCGTTCGCGAGCTCTCAGGCGGACAGATGCAGTGGACCGACGGGATGGTCTATCCCGTGCTCCACCGCCTTGAACGCCAGGGCCTGATAAAGTCGTTCGAGCGGGTCTCAGACGCCGGCAGAAAACGAAAATACTACCGCATCCAAAAGAAGGGCGGCCGGGCACTCATAAAACAGAAAAACCAGTGGATGCTTGTTCATTCAACTCTGCAGCAATTGTGGGAGGCAAAACCATGTTTCGAGCATATACGGAACTGCTTTGGATGATAGGCCTGCCGCTAATTCTGTTGATAACGTTAATGTATCTGCGTCCTTCAAAGCTGCGCGAAGCTGGAACGCAATCTTGATCTCGGCAGTGCCGATTAAGCTGCGCCTGTCGCATTTCCGTGCAGCGTGTCGATAGTATAGGTAGTATATCGAATTAGACGTGGCGGCAGAGCGGTCGGCCGTCGCCAACGAAAGGACTGGCAGACATGATACGGCATTCGATATTCAAGGCAATCGCCGTGCTCTCGGCTGTGGTACTCGGCTTTGTTGCTCTTGCGGTGGTCGCAGTTGCCGCGTACTTCATTTATCATCTTGCCGTCCCCGAGAAGATGGATATAACAGGCCGTGTGACGGATAGCGGAGGACAGCCCCTTGAGGGAATCGAAATACGCGCCGTCCCCTTGCCCCTGGACGATCCGCACTCCGACAGCGCGATGAAGCCTCAGGATACCGAGCACACGGCAATTTCCGACGAGAACGGCAGATACCGATTCAAGCGTCTGGTCGCCTCCGTCGGCATCAAGGAGGGCAGGTGCATGCAGCCATACAATATAACAGCTTCTGCCGAGAGCCGCTCGTCGCCAACAATCCGCGCGTGCAAGCATCCGGACGACCGCGGCGGCGTGATTACGCTTGACGATATTGTCATTGAAGGTCAGGGCGGTTCCCCGGCCGGCGAGGGAGGATCGTGATCTTGTCGTGAATCTCGCCCGGCATGGCCTCCTTCAGCATCTTGCGGATCTCGTGCATAGCCGTCCGCTGGGTCGTGTGCGTGATGATGATGTGTTCGTTCTGCATACTGCCCAGCAGCATTGCCAGCTCGTCGATGTGCATGTGCTTTCCCGCCTCGGCTCGGCCAATGTGCTCTCCCTCGTAGAACGTGCACTCGGCGATCAGTATCCTGCTCTTGGCGATATAATCGAGCTGCGAGAAATCGACGTACTGAGTATCGCCTAAGTAGCTGACGATCGGGATATCGAGCGGATAGTCGATCTCGATTCCCTGCTTCTTCAGTTCGACGATTTGCGGGCCGGTAAGCCCGGTGTATTCGGCCTTGAGCTTCCTTCGCTTCTCAATAACGCTAAAACCCAAAGAGCCTTTACTGTGCTTTGTCGGGAAGGCCCTTGCAAAGAGGTTTGGCTTTATCTGATGTTCGTCGCCGGGCTTCATCCCGACAAGATTGGCGGGTATTTTATTGCCGTCCAGCAGGCCCCAGGCGTCGATTATCTTCTGCATAGGCCCCAACAAATTCTTGGGCGCAAGGATAGTCCCTGCGGATTGCCCCGTGAACTTCCGCTGCGAGAGGTAGTATGCAAATCCCGCTGAGTGGTCCATGTGCCCGTGGGTCAGCAGGACGTTGTTGATGTGAATGAGCTGGTCCGGGGCCTTGCCGATATCGAAGCAGACGTCTAACTGCGGCATCCCAACGACCGTCTCCTCCCCGGCCACCGAATACCCGATGATCTCAACTCCGTTCAATTCTATTCGCGCTAAGTTATGACTGGGCATTTTTGATTGACTATTGATTATTCACTATTGATTATTGGGTTCGTTCAGAGGCTCAATGGTAGGCCCGACCGTGGGGCGTGTCAATTTGTTTTTGATTTAGTCGTTGCAGGCGGTACACTGAAAGGCGTAATTGGTTTCGCGTATATTAAGAACAGGAGTAGCACCGATGGCAATGCGAAAATTATTTCTGAGCTTTCTGGTAATTGTCGTTTCTCTCTCAGTCGTGTATGCTGAAGAAGCCGAGGTCAAACCCATACCGCAGCTCGACCGAGCTAAGCTACCTGGAAAGCCGGTCAAGGTCGCGGCGATATGCATCGGGTTCGGCGGTGAGCGCGAGGCCAAGCTCAAAGAAGCCATCGACCACCTCCATACCGCCGGCAAAAACGGCGTCGATATCGCCTGTCTGCCGGAAGAATTCGCGGGCACCGAGGCCGAGCCGATTCCGGGACCAACGACAAATACCGTTGCGGAACTGGCTAAGCAGTACAATATGTACGTGATTTGCCCCATCCGCGAGCAGGCCGGCGACAAGCAATACAACACCGCCGTCCTGATCGACCGCAAGGGCCAAGTCGCCGGTTACTACCGTAAGGTCTTCGTCTTCTGGGGCGAGGGCCTCAACCTGAGCACCGAGGGTGTCAAAGTATTCGAGACCGATTTCGGCAGGATAAGCATCCTGACTTGCTTCGACCTGAACTACCCGGAGCTCTGGCAGAAATGCGACGACCTTGACGTCGATATCGTCTTTTGGCCGAGCGCCTACGGCGGCGGCTCCCCACTCAACGCCATGGCAATCCTTTACCATTACTACATCGTCCCCGTAGGCGCCGGCAACATCATCGACATCACCGGCAAGACCTGCCCAGACATTGAAAAGCCCCGCGACAAGCAGTTCATCGCAGCCCTCGACCTCGACCGCGCCTTCGCACACCATGATTTCAACCGCGAAAAAGTCGATAAAATGCTCAAAGAGCACGCCGGCGAGATAGAAGTCCAGCGCAATCTGAGCGAAGAAGACCTCGCCCCCTGGTGGCTCTTCAAAGCGATGAAGCCGGGTATTAGCGCGCGAAAGCTGTTGAAAGAATACAAGATTGAGACCCTAAGAGAA
>Ga0209342_10008911_pt1 | contig 10060 bp, 9 predicted proteins | sample RifCSP16_2_FD_184023 | JGI IMG/M metagenome (GOLD analysis project Ga0209342, IMG submission 184023) | Soil microbial communities from Rifle, Colorado - Rifle CSP2_sed 16_2 (SPAdes) (version 2) | ecosystem: Environmental > Terrestrial > Deep subsurface > Rock core/Sediment | place: Rifle... | reverse complement strand
CTTCGTCCGTGGTCGATCTGACGGAGTCGTACGTTCGGACCGGCCAGTGGCTCACGGCCCGCCTGGGCCTCGCCGACCGCGTCAGTCATCGGGTGGGCGACGCGCTGGCGCTCAATATGGGAGCCGAGACCTTCGACGTCGTGTGGACTCAGAACAGTGGGATGAACATCGCCGCCAAGGAGCGGCTCTATGCCGGCTTTGCCCGGCTCCTGCCCCGCGGTGGTCTGCTCGTCATCCAGGAGGCGATGGCCGGTCCCACGCAGCCGCCGATCTTCCCCCTGATGTGGGCGCGGGACGCGACGACCAGCGACCTGCGCCCGCCGGCCGAGATGCGCGCGCTGATCGAGGCGGCGGGGTTTGGCGCGCTTGCCTGGGAGGACGTTACCACCGAGCTGGCCGGCCCCAGCACCGGGGCCGCCCTCCCGGCTCACAGCATCGCGCGAATCGTGATGGGCGACGCGATCGACGACATCACGCGCGCCGGCCAGCGCAACCGGGGCGAGGGCCGGGTCGTCATGATCCAGGCCGTCTTCGAGCGACAGTAGGCAAGGTCTGGGTAGTCACTTATGCTGGCCCATCTCGATTCTGACTGGGGGTTGGGGTGAAAACTCCACGGCTCATGATGGTCGTCGGTCTCGGTCTCACCCTGCTTTCCGCGTCGCCGGCGGCCCTCGCGCAGCAGCCGGCGAAGGTCTACCGGATCGGGGTGCTGAGCACGGGAGGGCCCGAGCAGGAAAACTTCGTCTGGGCAGACCTGCGCAGGCTGCTGCGTGAGCGCGGGTGGGTCGAGGGCCAGAACCTCGTCGTCGAGTGGCGTTACGCCGAGGCGAAGTACGAGCGGCTCCCTGATCTGGCGGCGGAGCTGGTTCGTCTCCAGCCGGATCTCATCATGGCACGCGGGGGGCCGGGGGCCACGGCCGCCAAGCGGGCGACGGCGACGATCCCCATCGTAATGTATGGCGCCACCGATCCCGTCGGCATCGGGGTCGTGCAGAGCCTTGCCCGGCCGGGCGGGAACGTCACCGGGCTGTCCGACGATCCGGACCCGGAGATCGTCGGGAAGCGGCTGCAGATGTTGAAGGAGGTCGCGCCCACGGTCTCCAAGGTGGCCCACCTTGCGCGAGTCCCTCCCTCTGCCGTCGTTCCCCTCATCAGCAGATACGAGGCCGCCCTGGAGGCCGGAGCGAAAGCGTTGGGGCTGGACGTCCGGCAATGGTACCTGCAGGGCCCTGACGACATCGACAAGGCCTTCATCGCAATCCCGCGGGAGGGCTTCGGCGCGCTCCACGTTGTGTACGTTCCCGTCACGTTCAACAACGGGGGCAGATCCTCGACCTCGCGATCCGGCACCGGCTGTCGGCGATCTACTGGCACCGGACCTATGCCCTCGACGGCGGCCTCATGTCGTACGGAGAGGACGAGCGAGAAGTGCCGCGCCGCCTCGCCGCCTACGTGGACAAGATCCTGAGAGGCGCCAAGCCCGCCGACCTCCCCGTCGAGCAGCCCACGAAGTTCGAGCTGCTGATCAACCTGAAGACCGCCAAGGCGATGGGGCTGACGATTCCCCAGTCCCTACTCGTCCGAGCGGACGAAGTGATCCGGTGAACGGCCAGCAGCGTGCGGTTACCGTCGAAGACTTCCACTATTCCTTGATACGCCCCGCGGCGGCCGTCCGGATGGCCGCCCACACGCGTTCAGGCGTCGCCGGCATCTCGATGTGCTCCACGCCCAGGTGGGCGAGCGCGTCCACGATCGCGTTGACCACGGCGGCAGGCGCCGGGGTCGTCCCGCCTTCGCCCCCGCCCCGGAGCCCAAGCGGGTTGGACGTGGACGGGACTTCACTGATCTCAGTCGTGAAGGCGGGCAGCATATCGGCTCGCGGCATCGCGTAGTCCATGAAGGACGCCGAGCGCATCTGGCCGGTCTCGTCGTCATAGTCGCACAACTCCCACAGCGCCTGCCCGACGCCCTGGGCGATCCCCCCGTGGGTCTGGCCGTGCACGATCATCGGGTTGATGGCGCGGCCGACGTCGTCGACCGACGTGTAGCGGACGACCTCGACAACGCCGGTCTCCGGGTCGACCTCCACCTCGCACACGGCGCAGCCGTACGGAAAAGACGGCGTGCTCATGGTCTCCTCGCATGCCGCCTCGAGCGGCCCCCGCAATGCTTCCGGAACGTCGCTACGCAAGGCGGCGGCCGCGACCGCGAACAGGTCGACCGAGCGGTCGGTGCCCTTGACGGTGAAGCGCCGTTCGGAGAACTCGATGTCCGCCTCGGCGGCCTCGATAAGCCACGCGACGATACGCCGGCCCCTGTCGATGATCTGGTCGGAGGCCGTGGCCATCACCACGCCGCCCAGCCGCATCGAGCGCCCGGAGTGCGAGCCGCCGCCGACGGCCACGAGATCGGTGTCGCCGGTGATGAGCCGCACCTGATCCGGTTCCACGCCGAACCATTCGACGATGAGCTGCGCGAAGCTCGTCTCGTGGCCCTGACCCGCGGACAGGGTGCCGATCACCACGTCGATCACGCCTTCGGGACGCACGGTGATCTGCGCGCGCTCCCGCGGCGCACCGGTCGCGATCTCGATGTAGTTGGCGATCCCGATGCCGCGGTAGCGTCCCCGCCGCCTGGCCTCGAGGCGGCGCGCCTCGAAGCCGGCCCAGTCGCTGAGCGCCACGGCGCGGTCCTGCGCCGCCGCGTATTCACCGCTGTCGTAGACGATGCCGAATGGATTCGTGTACGGCATCGCGCCGGGCGGCACGAGGTTGCGCCGCCGCAGCTCCACGCGGTCGAATCCGTGACGGCGGGCGGCGAGGTCGATGAGCCGCTCCATGACGAACATGACCTGCGGCCGGCCCGCGCTGCGATAGGCCCCGAGCGGCGACGTATTGCTCAGCACCGCGCGCCCGCGCACGGCGGCCGCCTGCATGCGGTAGACGCTGGTCGCCAGCTCCCGCCCCTTGTTGAGCGGGACGAACGTGACGGCATGCGCGCCGACATTGCTCGTGTTCATGCCCCGCAGCGCGAGGAAACCGCCCTCGGCGTCGAGGGCCAGCTCCATCCCGGAGAGGAGATCGCGGGCCTGGTAGTCGGTCAGAAACGCCTCCCGGCGGGTGCACGTCCACTTCACGGGCCGCCGCAGGCGCCGCGCCGCCCAGGCGACCAGCGCGAACTCCGGGTAGAAGCTGTTCCGCGTGCCGAAGTTTCCGCCCACGTCCTGCGCCACCACGCGCACGGCCGTCTCCGGGACTCCGAGGATCTCCGCGAGGTCGCTCTTGTGGCGCACCACGCCGCCGGAGCCGGCGAAGAGCGTGTAGCGGCCCGTCGCCTCCTCATAGACGCCGAGCGCCGCGCGCGGTTCCATCGGCACTCCGGTGATGCGCGGCACCCAAGTGTCGAGCCGGACGATATGGGCGGCGCAGGCGAAGGCGGCGTCGGCTGCCCGCGCGTCACCGGCGACCGAGTCGACGCACACGTTCGATCTGGCCTCCTCCCAGAGCACCGGCGCGCCGCCTTGTGCCGCGGCGGGGGTGGCCGTCACTGAAGGGAGCGCCTCGTAGTCCACCACCACGCGCTCGGTGCCGTCCACGGCCGCCGCCGCGGTCTCGGCGATCACCATGGCCACCGCCTCGCCCACGAAGCGCGCGGTGTCGGCCGCCAGCGGCGGATGCGAGGCGATGAAGATATTCGAGCCATCCCGGCCGCCGAGCGGGAACTCGTTCGGATTGGTCGGCACCGGGCGGTGCGGGATCGGCGCGAGGCCATCCGCCGCGGCGTCCTTGCCGGTGAGCACCAAGATCACGCCGGGAACCGCCAGCGCCCCTGCGACGTCGATTCGGCCGATGCGCGCGTGCGCGTGCGGAGATCGGACGAACTGCGCCTGGGCCTGACCCGGAAGGTTGAAGTCGTCGCTGTAGCGCCCCCCGCCGGCGACCAGACGCGCGTCTTCCTTGCGCGGCACCGGCTTGCCGAAGCCCTGGCGCGCCGAGCGTGTGCGTGAGAGGAGGAACGACATCCGGCGATGCCGATCAGGCGCGCTGAGGCCAGAGCTCTACGGAGGCGAGCCGGGCGCCTTCGGCCATGGACCTGAGCTTGGCCCAGGCGATCTCGGGCTCAACCAGGTTGGAGCGCCCGAAGGTCGCGAAGCCGCAGTCGCTGCCCGCGATCACGCGCTCGCGCCCGACGACCTCCGCGTAGTGCACGAGCCGCTGCGCGACCAGCTCCGGATGCTCGATGTAGTTCGTCGTGGAATCGAGCACGCCCGGGATGATCACCTTGTCGTCCGGCAGTCGCACCTCGCGGAACACGATCCACTCGTGCTCGTGGCGAGGGTTGGCGCCCTCGAAGGAGAGACCCTGCGGGCGGGCCTTGAGGACGGCGCGGATGATCTCGCGGAGCGGGATGTCACGCTGGTGCGGTCCCTGGTAGTTGCCCCAGCAGAGGTGCAGGCGCATGCGATCGGCCGGTATGTCGCGCAGCGCGTGGTTGAGGGCCTCGATATTGCCCTCGGCCACCTTCACGAACTCCGCATTGCTCAGATCCGGAAATGCCAGGTGGCGGCCCATGGCCAGATCGGGGCAGTCGATCTGTAGCACGAATCCCGAGCGGTGAATGGCGTCGTACTCGTCCTTCATGACGTCCACGAGTCGAGCCAGGTAGGCGTCCCGGCTTGGATAGTACTGGTTGGGCAGGAAGTGGGCGATGACGCCGGGAGACGCGGCCGTCATGAACGCCTCGGTCACCTGGACTCCGCCGAGCGCCGCCCGCAGGTTGGCCGTGTCCTTGTCCACCGCCGCGCGGTCCTTCCACTCGATCGGGCCATCGCAGGCCGGACGCGCCACCGTCGCGCGCCGCTCGGCGCGCGCGGCCGCCTCGGGAAAATCCGCCCAGTCGGACCTGCCCCGCACCGTGCTCTGTCCCCCGAAGCCGGTGAGGCGCTGGCGCACATAGGTGGAGTAGCCGACCTTACCCTGCTCGCCGTCATTCACGATATCCACGCCCGCATCGAGCTGCTGACGCACGACCTCGGCGACGGCGCGGCGCACTCGGGCCTCGAAGGCGGCCGGATCGGGCACGGTCCCGGCGTCCAGGGCTTCGAGCATCCCTAGCAGGTCGGGCGGCCGGGGCAGGCTGCCCGTGTGCGTCGTGAGGATGCGCTCCGTGCTGCGCTTCAAGTCCGCGGTTCCGGCCGCTGGAGCCCGCTCGCCGTCCCGACCGCCGTCTTCTCTCCGTGCTGGTTCTCGCACCACACCTCGACGACAATGCGCGTGGCGTCACCTTCCAAGCGCTTCTCCTTGACCACACCGTGGACGGTCAAGCGGTCGCCGGCGTACACGGGCTTGATGAAGATCATCGACAACGTGCCGCCCCTGACGAAGCCGGCGCCGAGAAATCGGGTCATCAGCTCCGACACGTACGCCGTCGACATCATCGCCTGGGCGAGAGGAGCGCGGAATCCCTTCTGCCGCGCCCAGTCCGGGTCGGTGTGTATGGACTTCGGCCGCACGACCGAATACGCGTCGATCTTGCGCTGCGAAATCTCCTTCTGGAGCGACGGCAGGGGCAGACCGCTGGTATTCATGGCGCGCCTCAGTTCCGGAACAGCATCTGGGTGAAGCGGCCGCGCACCAGCGCCGTCCCCTTCTCGTCCTCGGTGACGAACTCCGTCACCATGTACGGCTTGCTCCGGCGCTCGTACTTGTCGACGACCGTGCCACGCGAGCGCACGCGCATGCCCTGGCGGATCGGCTCGAGGAACTCGAACTCCATCTTGGCGTGGAGCCCCGCGCGCACGATGTACCGGCTGTGGCGGAGGCGCAACGCCTGGTTGCCGAGGAGCGTCGGGTGGGCGATCGGTCCACCAAAGGGCGAGTCCTCGAAGAACCACGGATGATGGTCGTCGACCGCGAAGGCGTACGTCTCGATGTCCTCCGGGGTCACGAGGTGCTCGTCCGACACGAACTCCTCGCCCACCTTCAGCGTCTCGTAGGTAAGCGGCCTGAACTCGATCATGGCGAGCCTCCATCCTCGAACGGGTACAGCGGTCTCGGCCGCCTCCGGTACGTGAAGAGTCGCAGATCGGAGCTGGTGCAGCCGTCGCCGTCGCACATCACGATGTGCCTGGCAATCGGCTCGAAGCCCGCGCGGAAGTGCTGGCGCGACTTGATCAGGACGTACCGCTTGCGATGCGGGTCGATGCCGCAGTGCGTGAACACGCCGAGGTCGAAGGGCTCGCTCCGGCGCTCGGAGATGAGGATCTGCATGGAGCCGGTGTCGAGCACCGCCGTGCGGCCCATGCGCACGCGCGTGCCCGTGGCCATCGGCCCGGTGACGACGAACTCGCCCTCCGTGATCCGCGTCACCTTGCCGGTCACGATGAGCGGCTTGCCCATGAGATTGATCTGCGGCATGTCGACCTTGCCGCCCAGGTCCAGCGTCACGCTCGCGGCGGTCCCGGCCTCGACGACCCGCTTGACGGTGGCCGGATCGCAGATCGGTCCCGCGACGACGTCGTCGAGACCCTGCCGCGTCGCCTCCTCGATCACGCTCATCACGTCCTGCGTCCCGCCGGACGCGGTATTGTCCCCGTGGTCCACCAGGACGATCGGCCCTTCGCCGAGCGTCCTGGAATGCGCGATCTGTTCAGGGAGCGGCGCGCCCGTGTAGAGAAACGCCGCGCGGCGCTCCCAGGCCATGCCCAGCATCCGGTCCAGGAGGGCGCGGCCATCGCCATCTCCGACGGGGGCGCGCCGGTCACAGACGATCACCGCCGAGCAGGAGATGTGCGGGATGTCGGCGTGCGGGAAGCCGCCGAAGACGGACGCGTTGAGCGTAGCACCACTCGTCTCGGCCGCGATGGCCAGGTCCATGATGTCCTTCATGGGCTGCCGGGACGGCGCGTGGATCAGCGTGCTGGTCATCATCGGGCGCGATCCCCAGACCATCACGGGCTCGACCTCGCCGTTGAGCGCCCGCACCAGCGTGCGCCCGGCCCGCTGGCCGGTCTCCCCCATGTCGACGTGCGGATAGGTGCGATAGCCGGTGACAACGGTGGCGTTCTCGATCATCCGTGCCGTCATGTGCGAGTGGAAGTCGAGCCCGACAGCAATCGGCAGCCGCGGCGCCACGGCGCGGATGCGCCGCAGCAGCTCGCCTTCGCCATCGTCCAGGTGCTCGGCCACCATCGCCCCGTGGAGGGCGAGGAACGCCGCGTCGCACCCGTTCCTGATCGCACCCACGATTGCGCCGCACATGTCCTCGTACGCCGCTTTCTCGACGTACCCGGACGGGTGCGCGCCCGCGGCGAGCGGGACGACGATCTCGGCGCCGATCTCGTGAGCCACGTTGAGAAAGCCGCCGAGCTGGGTGTTGGTGTCCCTGAACTCCTCGATGGCCGCCTGGCCGGAGAGCGGCCGGAACGACGCGAGCGGCGTGGGCACCGGCGAGAAGGTGTTCGTCTCGTGCATCATCATCGCGACCACGATCTTGCGTCGGGCGTTCATCGTCTGCGACATGCGATCCTCGAGATCCGTCGCTAGCGCAGCACGGCGTCGGCGATGCGCGTGAGCTCCGACCCCATCTCAGCAATCGTCTTCACCGTCGCCGGCCGCACGAGGACCCGGTCGGCGCCCGCGTCGTGGAGCCGCCTGATCAGGTCGCGGTCGGCCGGCTGGCCGTGGACCGTGATGGTGATGGCCGAGGGATCCCGGCCGGCGTCCTTGGCGAGCCGGTCGAGCGTCGCGCGGCTCTCGCGGAGCTGCTCCGGCGTGACGCGATTCGGCAGCCAGCCGTCGCCCCAGGCGACGACGCGCTCGAGCACCTTCTTCGCCCCTCCGCCGAGGAGCACCGGCGGGTGCGGCTTCTGCGCGGGCTTCGGATAGGAGCGGACCGGCGGGAAGTCGTAGTACTTGCCGTGGAACTCGGCCTCGGTCTTCGTCCACAGCTCCTTCATGGCCAGGATCGACTCCCGCGTCTGCGTCCAGCGGTGGTCGAAGTCGCCGCCCATGAGCTCCGTCTCCTCGCGCAGCCAGCCCGCGCCGATGCCGAAGAGGAAGCGCCCGCCGCTGAAGAGATCGAGCGTCGACACCTCCTTGGCCAGCAGCAGCGGGTGCCGCTCGGGCACCAGCACGATCCCGGTCCCGAGCTTGATGCGGCTCGTCGTCCCCGAGGCGCGCGCCAGCGCGACGAACGGGTCGACGAAGTGCGAGTAAGCCTCGGGGATCACGCCGTCCTCTGAGCCCGGGAAGCGGCTCTTCGAGTGCACCGGGATGAACGGGTGCTCTGCGCAGAAGAACGACTCGAAGCCGAGCTCCTCGGCCTTCCGGGCCATGAAGCCGACGTCGACCAGGTACGCGGGCAGGGGCACGGAGATACCGACATTCATCGTGAGGCCTCCTTCATGAGTGACCGGCTGGCACGAGTGACCGGCGGGCGCCGAGTGGCCGGCGCGTGTGCCGGCCTCGTCAATCGAAGATGACGCCGCCATCGACGTTGAGAGACTGGCCGGTGATATTCCGCGCGCCCGGCGAGGCCAGGAAGACTGCGAGCGGGGCGACGTCTTCGGGATCGTTGGGGCGGCCGAGCGGGATGGCGGCGTTGCGGCGGCGCCTCATGTCCTCGACCGAGAGGCCTTCCTCGCGCGCGCGGGAGGCCACGTTCGCTTCCGACAGCGCGGTGACCGTGGTGCCCGGGCAAATGGCGTTGACGTTGATGTTGTGGCGGGCGAGCTGGAGAGCGGCGATACGGGTGAGCGAGATGACGCTGCCCTTGCTGGCGGCATAGATCGCGTTCGAGGTGCCCGCGTACCCCTTGCCGGCGATCGATGCGATGTTGACGATCACGCCGCTGCGCCGGGGGATCATCTCGCGCGCCACGCGCTGCAGGCAGAAGAACACGCCCTTGGCGTTGACGCGCATGATGCGGTCCCAGTCCTCCTCTTTGAGATCCATGATGTAGGCACGTCGCGTGACCCCGGCGTTATTCACGAGGACGTCGATCCGGCCGAATGTCGCCATCACTCGCTGCACCATCTGGTCGATGCTGGCGAGATCTCCGACGTCGGTGTCGACCGCCAGGCTCCGCGGCCCGAGCGCCGCGACGGCAGCCGCCGTCGCCCTGGCGGCCCCGGCGTCGACGTCGACGGCGGCGACGTGAGCGCCGGCTCGGGCAAAGGCCAGCGCGGTCGCCTGGCCGATGCCGTTGCCTGCTCCGGTGACGATCGCGACGCGGTCGGCGAGAGTCATGATCGTATGCGCCGACCAAGGATACCTCAGCTTGACGGCGGCGGGCGGATTGCCTTTCGGCCCGCGCGTTGGTACTCTGCTGCCACGCGTCGGTACTCTGCTGCCACGCGTCTGTACTCTGCCGAACGATCCTGACCCTCTGACGGAGGCAACTCCCTATGCCCGCCAACCGTGCCGTCGTCGTCGATCCCGAAGCGCCGGGCCGGCTCGTCATCCGGCCTGTTCCCGAGCCCGTCGCCGACCGCGGCGAAGCGCTGGTGCGCGTGCACGCGATCTCGCTGAATCGCGGCGAGGTCAGGCGATCCGGCATGGCCCCCGCCGGCTGGCGCCCGGGCTGGGATCTGGCCGGGCTGGTCGAGCGCGCCGCCGCCGACGGCTCGGGCCCGCGCGCCGGCGCGCGGGTGGTCGGGCTCCTGCCCGAAGGGGCGTGGGCAGAGCGCGTGGCCGTACCGACCCATGCTCTCGCCGACCTGCCCAGTAATGTGACGTTCTCCCAGGCCGCGACCTTCCCCGTGGCCGGACTGACCGCGCTCCATGGACTCGGCAAGGGCGGGCTGCTGCTCGGTCGCCGCGTGCTCGTCACCGGCGCAACGGGCGGCGTGGGCGACTTCGCGGTGCAGCTCGCGCGGCTCGCCGGAGCTCACGTGACGGCCTCCGCGCGGCGCGCCGACCAGGCGACGGCGCTCCGCCAGTGGGGCGCCCACGAGGTGGTGGTCGGCGACGACATTCCGGTCGCGCCCAAGTACGACCTCATCATCGAGTCCGTGGGAGGGCGCACGCTCGGCACGGCGCTGGCCGCACTCGAGCGCGCC
>Ga0209342_10008910_pt1 | contig 10060 bp, 12 predicted proteins | sample RifCSP16_2_FD_184023 | JGI IMG/M metagenome (GOLD analysis project Ga0209342, IMG submission 184023) | Soil microbial communities from Rifle, Colorado - Rifle CSP2_sed 16_2 (SPAdes) (version 2) | ecosystem: Environmental > Terrestrial > Deep subsurface > Rock core/Sediment | place: Rifle... | reverse complement strand
TGAGCGCGGCCTGCGCCTGGAGCGTTACGGGCGCGCCGGTGATGGCCAGGGTTACCGCGGCGAGCGCAGCTGCGGCGGGTTTTTTCTGCGTCTTGAGCTGGTCAAAGCGGTAAAACACTTCGCGGACGCAGAGAATCGCCTGCCGCACCGCCCAGGGCAGGCCGCGGCCGCCGACCGCGAGATCGGTGACGAAAAGCACCGCGTCCTTGGCGCCGAGAGCCTTGAGCGCCGTGGCCGCGCCGCGCGCCGCCTCGCGGAACGCGGCGGCGTCGTACTTGTCACGCTCACCCAGCCTGAGCAGCAGCACGCGCTCCGCGGCGAGGCCCGGAACTCCCCGCAGCAGCAGCGTCGAACCGGCTTTCTCCGGCAGATCGCCGCCGGCGAGTGCCTGGCGCAACGCGCCCCTGGCCGCCTTGTCAGCGGCCAGCGCTGCGCGCGTGAGGTTTTCTCCGCCCTGCACCGCGAGCACCAGGCAACCGGTCTTGCACTTCTCTGGCGATTGCGTCCTTATGCTAAATTGCACCGGATTTCTCCCATGAATTTCACTGCAAGTATCGCATGATCTTCCTCCGCACGCTGCTGCGGGAATTCGCCAACCTGGCCGTCGCCGTGTTCCTTTCGCTGTTCCTGATCGCGCTGACGACGCGCCTGATCCGGCTTCTCGGGCAGGCCGCGGGCGGCAAGATTCCATCGGACGCGGTGGTCGCTTTCCTCGGTTTCTCGGCGCTCAACCTGCTGCCAGTGCTGCTGTCGCTCACCTTGTTCATTACGGTACTGCTCGCGCTCAACCGCAGCTGGCGGGATTCCGAGATGGTGATCTGGTTCAACTCCGGCCTGTCGCTCGCGGCGTGGATCCGGCCGGTGCTGATTTTCGCGGCGCCGCTGGTGCTGGTCATCGCGGCGCTGTCGTTCTTCATTTCGCCCTGGGCGGCGCAAAAGAGCGAGCAGTACCGCAGCCGCGTCGATGCGCGCGACGACATCTCGCGCGTAGAGCCGGGCGCCTTCGGCGAGTCGCGCAGCCGCGAGCGCGTGTTCTTCGTCGAATCCATCTCCGGCGACAAGAGCTTGGTGCAGAACGTGTTCGTGAATTCGACCCAGCACCGGCGCACCGGGGTCATGATGAGCGAGCGCGGTTTCACCGAGATCGCGCCCAATGGCGACCGCTTCCTCGTGCTGCGCTCCGGGCACCGCTACGAGGGGACCGCTGGCGCGGCGGATTTCCGGCTGATGGAATTCGAGCGCTACGCAACGCGCATCCAGTCCAAGGAGGGCGACGAGCCGGCGGCGACGCAGAAGAGCACCTCCACGCTCGGGCTGGTCGAGAGCCCGACCCGCAGCAACCTCGGCGAGCTGTTGTGGCGCATCGGCATGCCGCTCTCGGCCCTGATCCTGGCGCTGCTCGCGATTCCGATGAGCTTCGTCAATCCGCGCGCCGGCCGCTCGGTGAACCTGCTGTTCGCGTTGCTGACCTACATGGTGTACTCGAACCTGCTCTCGGTGAGCCAGGCCCGGGTGGCACAGGGCAGGTTCGCGTTCTCGACCGGCTGGTGGCTGGTGCACGCGGTCATGCTGGTCGTGCTGCTGGTGCTGTTCGCGCAGCGCATGTCGCTGCTGCGGCTGCCGTGGCGCAAATGAGCCGCCGTTCAAGTTGGCGCAAATGAGGCGCCGTTGAGCGGGATACCGACCCTCGAGCGCTACCTCGCGCGCCAGATCTACGGCGCGGTCGGTTTCGTGCTGCTCGGCTTTCTCGCGCTGTTCGCCTTTTTCGACCTGATCGCCGAGTTGCGCGACCTCGGCAACGGCAATTACCAGTTGCGCCAGATCTTCTCGGTGGTCGCGCTCTGGGTTCCCGGCCATGCCTACGAGCTGTTTCCGGTCGCGGTGCTGATCGGCACGCTCTACGTGCTCGCGCACCTGTCGAGCAACTCGGAGTACACCGTGATGCGCGCGGCCGGCCTCTCGCCGCTGCGCGCCGGCGGGGTGCTGGCGAAGGTCGGGCTCGCCTTCGTGGTCGCCACCTTTGCCATCGGCGAATGGATCGCGCCCTTCACCGAGGAGCTGGCGCAAAAGGTGCGGATGCAGGCGATGCAGTCGCTGATCGGCGGCGACCTTTCCTCCGGCCTGTGGTTCAAGGACGAGCGCTCGTTCATCAACGTGCGCGAAGCGCGCGAGGCGCACTCTCTCGGCGGCGTGCGGATCTACGAATTCGACGCCGCCTACCGGCTGCGCCAGGTGACCGCGGCCGAGCGCGGCGAGTATGCCGGCGAGGGCAAATGGCGGCTGGTCGAGGTGTCGCAGACCCTGTTCGGGCCCGGCGGGCCGACGGTTGCGCGTTCTCCCGAGGCGGAGTGGCGCTCGGCGGTAAGCCCGGACCTGCTCAACGTGCTGATCGTCGCACCCGAACGCATGTCGGCATGGAAGCTCTACAAATACCTGCAGCACCTCGCCGGCAACCGCCAGAAGACCGAGCGCTATGAGATCGCGCTGTGGAAAAAGCTTTTCTATCCGCTCGCGACCCTGGTGATGATGGCGCTCGCGCTGCCGTTCGCGTACATAGACGCACGCTCGGGCATGGTCGGCATCAAGGTATTCCTCGGCATCATGCTGGGAATTTTCTTCCACATGCTGAACAGCCTCTTTTCGCACGTCGGACTGCTCAAGGAATGGCCGCCGGTGGCGGCGGCGGCGGTGCCGAGCCTGCTGTTTTTCGCCACCGCGATACTGATGATGCTGTGGATCGAGCGCCTGCGCCCGTACTGGGTGCGTATCAGGGGCTAGTCCTGCCAGGCTGCGGGTACGTGGATCAGCAGGCTTCCGGCGAGCCGGTCGTGCAGGAACTGGCGGTCACGGTCGACATAAGCCCAGGCGATGCCGATCAGGGACGGCACCAGCACCAGTGCGTACATGAAGCGCAGCAGGGCGGCCTGCGGGCTGAGCCGCCCGTGATCCTTGCGCGCGACCAGCCGGATGCGCCAGGTCTTCATCGCGAGCGTCTGGCCGCCGCGCAGCCAGCACCAGAGGAAATACGCGGCGAACACGGTGAGCATGAACAGCTGCAGCAGGTGCATGCGCCAGCCTTCGATCCGGATCGTCCCCGCGGCGAACTGGAACAGCCAGGTGGCGAGGAACGCGACCGCGAACAGCAGGATCGCCTCATACAGCATGCTGGCGAGGCGCCGGAAGATGCCCGGCGCGGTGTCGGAGCGAACCCCGGCGGCCGGCGCCGCGGCGGGCCTGCGGCCGCTCACAGCGGCGCGGGGAGGGCGTACGCGGGGCGCGGCTTTTTCTTCGGCGTGGCGGCGCGCTGCCTGCGCTCGGCCGGGGGCAGGTAGCTCGGCGGGACATCGAACATGCGCTTTTCGTGCGGCGGCAGCGACTGGTATTCGGCCCATTGACGGCGCAATTGTTCCCTGCGGTCGGGCGCAATTTTGCCGATGTTGCGATACTGCTCGCGCGCCTGTCCACGCTGCTGCGGGGTGAGCTTGGCCCAATTCTGCATGCGGGTCTGAACGCGCTTCTGCGACTCGGGTTTCATCGCCGGATAGCGCTTGGCGATGCCGAGCCACTTGACCCGCTGCTCGCGGCTGAGCTTGCCCCATTCGCCGGCGAGGGGCGCGAGCACCTGCTGCTGGTCGGCGGTAAGGGAGGCCCATTGCGGCCCCTTGTCCTTGGGCGCAGCGTCGAGCGGTGCGGCCGCGAGCGCCGTCAGCAGCACCAGGGCGATCATGGGCGCGAGGCCGTGCATCACTTGGACGAGGTCTTCTTGAGCCAGGCTTCGAAGCCCCGATCGAGGTAAGCGTCGATCGGCAGGTCGTCGGTCAGCAGCTGCGCGTCGAGTTCTTCGATATCGACGGCGCTCTGCTCGCGTTGCCAGCTGTAGATCGCGACCAGGCCGGCGACCAGCAGCGCCGCCGGCAGCAGCAGCCGGACCGAAAAGCCGCCGAAGCCGCCGAAGCCGCCGATCACGCCGGCGGCCGTGCTGCGGGTCCAGGCGAGCGCCGGTTCGCGCTCCGGCTTGCGATGCGCGATCGCGCGCTCGCGCGCTGCGCGGAGCCGTTCCGCGATGCGCGTATCAACCCGTGCCCCCTCGTTCAGGGCCTGGCGGATTTTGTTGGCGAATTTGATCTCGTTCATGGTCGTCATTTTTTCCGGACGGTGTTCAGGGCGTTACGCCCCGGGCACGCAGCGCAGCCGCCAAAGCGTGCGCCGCCCGGGAGCAGTGGGTCTTCACGCTGCCCTCCGAGCAACCCATGGCCTTTGCGGTCTCCGCGACGTCCAGCTCCTCCCAGTAACGCATGATGAAAGCCTCGCGTTGACGCGCCGGCAGCCGGGATATCTCTTGCTCAATTATTTCAATAACTTGCGATCTCTCCAGGCGATGCGGCGGCGATTCCTCACGGTTTGAGTCGCCGGCCGCCTGCAAAGTTTCCAGCGGATCCTGCTCGTCCTCGTCGCCGCGTCCGGGGGCAAGAGAGGAAAGCAGGGTCACCCAGGTCGAGCGCACCTTCTGCCGCCGGAACCAGTCCCGGATCGCGTTTTGCAGGATGCGCTGGAAAAGCGGCGGCATCTCCTCGGGCGCGCGATCGCCGTAGCGTTCGGAGAGCCGCATCATCGCGTCCTGCACGATGTCGAGCGCCGCCTCCTCGTCCCGGACGGCGAACACGGCCTGCTTGAAGGCGCGGCGTTCGACGCCCGCGAGGAACGCCGACAGCTCACTGCGTGACGCCAGTTTCTCTCCTCCCGGCCGGTGGTCCGGCTCCTTCGAAACATGTTATCAAACCACGCCGCAAAACTGCAGCCTTCCGGCTTGACCGCATCGCGGCAAGCCGTTAATCTTCAAAGCTTTTCCGCACTGCATCTGCGTTCACAGGGCCACTACGTCATGGACCGCGTCAAGACCGAAGAACTCACCGGCGCCGAGATCGTCATCCGCTGTCTGCAGGCCGAGGGCGTCGAGTACGTGTTCGGCTACCCCGGCGGCGCGGTGCTCTGGATCTACGACGAGCTGTTCAAGCAGGACAAGGTGCGCCATGTGCTGGTGCGCCATGAGCAGGGCGCGGCGCACGCCGCCGACGGCTATTCGCGGTCCTCGAACAAGATCGGCGTGTGCCTCGTCACCTCCGGGCCCGGCCTCACCAACGCGGTGACCGGGATCGCGACCGCGTACATGGATTCGATCCCGATGGTGATCATCAGCGGCCAGGTGCCGACGCACGCCATCGGCGAAGACGCATTCCAGGAGTGCGATACGGTCGGCATCACGCGGCCCTGCGTGAAGCACAACTTCCTGGTGCGGGACGTCAAGGACCTCGCGGTCACGATCAAGAAGGCGTTCCACATCGCTACCACCGGCCGCCCCGGGCCCGTGCTGGTGGACATCCCGAAGGACGTCACCACGCACAAGTGCGAGTTTCACTACCCGGAAACGGTGTCGATGCGTTCCTACAACCCGGTGAAGAAGGGGCACGCCGGGCAGATCAAGAAAGCGGCGCAACTGCTGCTCGAGGCCAGGCGTCCGATGATCTACACCGGCGGCGGCGTGGTGCTCTCGAATGCCGCGCCACAGCTCAGGGAACTGGTGAAGCTCACCGGCTTTCCTGTCACCAATACCCTGATGGGCCTGGGCGGCTATCCGGGCACCGATCCGAAGTTCCTCGGCATGCTCGGCATGCACGGCACCTACCAGGCGAACATGGCGATGCAGCACTGCGACGTGCTGATCGCGATCGGCGCCCGATTCGACGACCGCGTCATCGGCAACCCGGAGCACTTCGCGCTGAACCCGCGCAAGATCATCCATATCGACATCGATCCGTCCTCGATCTCCAAGCGCGTCAGGGTGGACCTGCCGATCGTGGGGAACATTCCCGATGTGCTGGACGATTTCCTCAAGCTGCTGCAGGACCGCAAACCCCAGGACATCAAGGCCTGGTGGAAGCAGATCGACGAGTGGCGCGGCAACGATTGTCTCAGGTACGACCACGCCGCGAAGGTCATCAAGCCGCAGTACGTGCTCGAGAAGCTCTACGAAGTGACCGGCGGCGAGGCCATCATCACATCGGATGTCGGCCAGCACCAGATGTGGGCGGCGCAGTTCTACAAGTTCGACAAGCCGCGCCGCTGGATCAACTCCGGGGGCCTGGGCACCATGGGCTTCGGCCTGCCGGCGGCGATGGGCGCGACGCTGGCCAACCCCGGCGCCACGGTGGCGTGCGTCACCGGCGAGTCTTCGATCCAGATGTGCCTGCAGGAGCTCTCGACCTGCAAGCAGTACCGGCTGCCGATCAAGATCATCAACCTGAACAACAAGTACATGGGCATGGTGCGCCAGTGGCAGCAGTTCTTCCACGGCAACCGGTATTCGGAATCCTACATGGACGCGCTGCCCGACTTCGTCAAGCTCGCCGAGGGCTACGGCCATTCAGGCGTGCTGATCGACAAGCCGGCCGATGTGGAACCGGCGCTGCGCGAGGCCTTCAAGCGCAAGAAGGACCTGGTGTTCCTCGACTTCCTCACCGACCAGACGGAAAACGTCTATCCGATGATTCCCGGCGGCAAGGGGATCACGGAGATGATCCTCTCCGAGGATCTGTAACGAAAGAGCGCTGATGCGGCACATCATCTCGATTTTGGTCGAAAACGAGGCCGGGGCGCTGTCGCGCATCTCGAACATGTTCTCGGCGCGCGGCTACAACATCGAATCGCTGACGGTGGCGCCGACCGAGGACGCCTCGATGTCGCGCATGACCGTGGTGACCAAGGGTTCGGACGAGGTGATCGAGAAGATCACCAAGCAGTTGAACAAGCTGGTCGACGTGGTGAAGGTCGTCGACCTGTCGGAGGCCGAGCACCTCGAACGCGAACTGATGCTGATCAAGGTGCGCGCCGGCGCCAGGGAGCGCGAGGACATGAAGCGCATGGCCGACATCTTCCGCGGCCGCGTCATCGACGTCTCGGACAACACCTACACCATCGAGCTCACCGGCGACGGCGCCAAGCTCGATGCGTTCATCCAGGCGCTCGACCAGAGCGCGATCCTGGAGACGGTGCGAACGGGGGCCAGCGGGATCGGCCGTGGCAATCGAATTCTTAGAGTCTGAGGAAAATCATGAAGGTTTACTACGATAAAGACGCAGATCTTTCGCTGATCAAGGGGAAAAAAGTCGCGATCCTGGGCTACGGCTCGCAGGGCCACGCGCACGCGCTCAACCTGCACGATTCCGGCATGAAGGTCACGGTCGGCCTGCGCAAGAGCGGCGCGTCATGGGACAAGGCGAAGAAGGCGGGCCTCAAGGTCGCCGAGGTCGGCGAGGCGGTGAGGAGCGCCGATATCGTCATGATGCTGTTGCCCGACGAGCACATTGCCGCGGTGTACCAGATGGAGGTCGAGCCGAACCTGAAGAAGGGCGGCGCGCTCGCGTTCGCGCATGGCTTCAACATCCACTACGGCCAGGTGCAGCCGCGCAAGGACATCGACGTCTGGATGGTGGCGCCCAAGGCGCCGGGCCACACGGTGCGCTCGACCTACGCCGCGGGCGGGGGCACGCCGATGCTGGTAGCGGTGTACCAGAACCCGTCGAAAAAGGCGCGCGACATGGCGCTCTCCTACGCCGCGGCGATCGGTGGCGGCAAGGCCGGCATCATCGAGACCAACTTCAAGGAAGAGACCGAGACCGACCTGTTCGGCGAGCAGACCGTTCTGTGCGGCGGCTGCGTGGAGCTCGTCAAGGCGGGCTTCGACACATTGGTGGAGGCGGGCTACGCGCCCGAGATGGCGTATTTCGAGTGCCTGCACGAGCTCAAGCTGATCGTCGACCTGATGTACGAGGGCGGCATCGGCACCATGAACTATTCGATCTCGAACAACGCCGAGTACGGCGAGTACGTGAGCGGGCCCAAGATCATCGACCAAGGCGTGCGCCAGCGCATGAAGGAAGTCCTCGCGCGCATCCAGTCGGGCGAATATGCGAAGGAATTCGTGCTCGAGAACCGGGCCGGCGCGCCGACGCTGCTTTCCCGCCGGCGCATGACCGCCGAGCACCCGATCGAGAAGGTCGGCGGACGGCTGCGCGAAATGATGCCGTGGATCCGCAAGAACCGGCTCGTAGACACCTCGAAGAACTAGCGGCCATGAAAAATGTTCTTTTTTCTTTCCTCATGATTTTTCTGCTTTCGGCTTGCAGCAAAACGCCCGAATCGGAAACCGCAAGGAAGATCGGCGAGCAGCCCAAGCAGATCCTCGACAAGGTGACAAGCGACGTCAACAAGGCAATGCAGAAGGGCGCCGAGCAGCGCCAGGAAGCGGAGAAAAAAGACTAGCGGATGGCGGCGCGCTACCCGCATCCGGTCATCGCACGCGAGGGCTGGCCGTTTCTGGCAATTGCTCTTGCATTATCTTTAGGAATGAATTTCTCGCTCGGCCTGGCGTGGGCGCTGCCGTTCTGGCTGGCGACGCTTTTCATCCTGCAGTTCTTCCGCGATCCGGCGCGCGAAATTCCGGACGATCTCCAGGCCGTGCTCGCGCCCGCCGACGGCCGCATCGTCGCGGTGGAGAAGGCGCGCGATCCCTATCTCGGGCGTGAGGCGCTGAAGATCTCGGTCTTCATGAACGTGTTCAACGTGCACTCCAACCGCTCGCCGGTGGACGGCACCGTCAGGCAGCGCTGGTACCACGCCGGCAGCTTCCTCAACGCCGCGCTCGACAAGGCTTCGCTGGAGAACGAAAGGAACGCCCTCTGGCTGCAGACCCGCGACGGGCAGGACGTAACCTGCGTGCAGATCGCGGGCCTGCTCGCGCGCCGGATTCTCTGCTATGTTGGCGAGGGGGCGGAGCTTGAGCGGGGGCAGCGCTACGGCTTCATCCGCTTCGGCTCGCGGGTCGACGTCTACCTGCCGCCGGAGGCCGAGGCCAAGGCGGCGCTCGGCGACAAGGTCTACGCAACCGAGTCGATCCTGGCGAGGCTGAAACCGCATGGATGAGAGCGACGAGTCCGGGGAAACCAGGCAGGAAACGCGGGACGAATTGCGGCCGCACGGTCTGCGCGCCTTGCGCCGTCGGGGGATCTACCTGCTGCCGAATCTGTTCACCACCGCGGCGCTCTTTTTCGGTTTCTTCGCCATCGTGCAGGCGATGAACAACCGCTTCGAAGCCTCCGCGATCGCCGTCTTCATCGCCATGGTGCTCGACGGCCTGGACGGCCGCGTCGCGCGCCTCACCCATACCCAGAGCGAATTCGGCGCGCAATACGACAGCCTCTCGGACATGGTGTCGTTCGGCGCCGCGCCCGCACTGATCATGTACGAATGGGCGCTGAAGGATCTCGGCAAGCTCGGCTGGATCGCCGCCTTCGTCTATTGCGTCGGCGCCGCGCTGCGCCTCGCGCGCTTCAACACCAACATCGACGTCATCGACAAGCGCTACTTCCAGGGGCTGCCGAGCCCGATGGCCGCGGCGCTGCTGGCGGGCCTGGTCTGGGTGTTCGACGACCTCGGCATCGACCGGGAACTGTGGCTCAACGTGATCGCCTGGCTGTTCACCATGTTCGCCGGCATCACCATGGTGACCAACGTGCCGTTCTACAGCTTCAAGGAAATCAACATGAAGCGGGCAGTGCCGTTCTGGGTGGTCGCAGTGTTCGCCGCGGGTCTCGCGGTCGTTTCGCTCAAGCCCTCGGTGGTGCTGTTCCTGATGGTGTTCGCCTACGCCGTTTCCGGCTACGTCCTGTGGGGCCTGGGCAGGCGGGCCCGGCCGGCAAGCTGAGCGGCCGCCCGGGCGGCGCGCCGCCGCCGCTCGGCCTCGCGTTTGCGGTCTGGGGCCTCGCGGCCGCGCTCTACCTTGCGGGTTTCTACCAGCGCGTCGCGCCGGCGGTGATCACGCGCGAGCTGATGGGCGAATTCGCGCTCGGCGCCGCGGCGCTCGGCAATCTTGCGGCGGTCTACTACTACAGCTACGTCGCGATGCAGATCCCGGCCGGCGTGATGGCCGACCGCTGGGGGCCGCGGCGCGTGCTCACCGCGGGGGCGGCGCTGGCGGCGATCGGCACGCTGCTGTTCGCCTTCG
>Ga0209342_10008906_pt1 | contig 10062 bp, 7 predicted proteins | sample RifCSP16_2_FD_184023 | JGI IMG/M metagenome (GOLD analysis project Ga0209342, IMG submission 184023) | Soil microbial communities from Rifle, Colorado - Rifle CSP2_sed 16_2 (SPAdes) (version 2) | ecosystem: Environmental > Terrestrial > Deep subsurface > Rock core/Sediment | place: Rifle... | reverse complement strand
GCACCGCTGCGCCCTGGTCTGCTCCTGCAGCCAGCCGCGCAGCGGCGCGAAATACTCGAGCATCGCCGAGGCGTCCGCCTGGCGGCTCCCGGTGATCGCCTCGAAGGCGTCCGGCCAGGGCCTGGACGCGCCGAGGGCGAGCATGGCGTTCAGCTTCCTCCCCGCCTCCTTCGAGCCGTAGATCGAGCACTCGTGGAGCGCCCCCTTCCAGCCCGCGGCCTCGCACAGCGCCTTGTGGAACTGGAACTGGTAGATGTGCGCGAGGAGGTAGCGCGTGTAGGGCACGTTCGCGGCGACGTGGTACTTGGCGCCAGGATCGAAGTCCGCCTCGCTGCGGGCCACCGGCGCGTCCACGCCCTGGTACTTCCGGCGCAGCTCCCACCAGGACTCGTTGTAGCGGTCAGGCTTCACCTTCCCGCTGAAGACGTCCCAGCGCCACTGATCGATGAGCTTCCCGAACGGCAAGAAGGCGATCTTCTCCAGCGCCCGCTTCATCTGGACGTCGATGACGCCCTTGCGGTCCTTCGGGATGGCGCGGATGAGGCCGACCTGCTTCAGGTACCCGGGAGTGATGGACAGCGCGATGGCGTCGCCGATCGCCTCGTGGAAGCCGTCGTTGGCGCCGCTCTGGAACAGCACCGGCAGGTGGACGTAGGCGCGCTGGTAGTAATTGTGGCCGAGCTCGTGGTGGATGGTGACGAGATCCTCCTCCCGCGGCCGGATGCACATCTTGATGCGCAGGTCGGCCGAGAAGGTCACGTCCCAGGCGCTCGCGTGGCAGACCACCTCCCGGTCGCGCGGCCTGGTGAGCTGCGAGTGGGTCCAGAACGTGGCGGGCAGCGGGTCGAACCCGAGCGAGCTGAAGAACGCCTCGCCGAGCTTCACCATCTTGACGGGGTCGTACTTCTGGTGCTCGAGCGCGGCGTCCACGTCGAGCGAGGGCTGGCCCTTGTAGGGCTCGAGGATCGGGTAGAGGTTGGCCCAGTCCTGCGCCCACATGTTGCCGAGCAGGTGGGCCGGGATGGGCTTCCCGTCGGGAACCCTGTCCTTCCCGTAGAGCCTCTGGAGCTGGGCTCGCACGTAGCAGTGCAGCTCGTCATAGAACGGCTTCACCTGCTGCCAGAGCCGGTCGGTGTCCGCCTCGAACGCGTCCGGCGCCATGTCGTAGCCGGCGCGCCAGAGCTGGCCCAGATCCTGGAACCCGATCTCGCGCGCTCCCTCGTTGGAGAGCGATACCAGCCGCTGGTACAGCGGGCGCATCTCCCGCGAGATGGTGTGCCAGCCCGTCCACGCGTCGAGCAGCGTCTGGTACTGGCGGCTCTTCGCGAGGATCTCCTCGAGATCCTGGAGGTCTCGACACCTCTCCGCCGACTTGGCGCTGCGCCCCACCGGGCCGCACCACTTGCCCTTGCCGTAGATCCCCTCCAGCCGCGCCGCGAGCTGGGCCAGCTCGCCCCGCTTCGCCGCGTCGCTCGGCGCTGGCAGCGACGAGGCGATCCGGAGCAGGTACAGCATCCGCTCGGTGTCGGGATCGGCCCGCACGCCGTCGAACTTCACGGACTCGCGGATCGCCGAGGAGAGGTAGGCCATCACGTCCTCGTTGAGGGCGGCGGCGTTTCGCTCCGTGTCATCGGTGATGTACGTCGACTTGATCCACTCGGCGGTGGACGAGCGGATCCAGAGCCGCTTCAGGTCCCCGTTGGCCTCCTCGACGAAGGCCTTCGCGTCTGCGGGGGTGGGCTTCGCCGGGGCCGGGGCGGCGGCGCGGGGAGCCGGGAGCAGCGGGGACTTGGGCGACTCGGCGCGAGCGGACGCACCTGCGAGCGCGCCGACCGCGAGGAGCAGGACGGGAAGAGGTCTCATGGCGGGCCATCCTAGGGTGCCCTCCGCCGGTGCGCCACAGCGGCGCGCCGGGCGGTGCCGGAGGGGTTCCCCGGGCTACCCAAGGACGGTTGCGGGCCGGGCGTCGGACCCTGCCCCTTGACCTCGGACCGGGGGGCGGGGCGGGACTCAAGCCCCCGGCGAGCACTTCGTGGCGGTCAGTGCTGCTGACCCCGGCGATCGTTCGCGAAGCTGCCGGCAAAAGCCCGGGGAGCTTCCTGAACGCGGAAGAGCGGGCACTTCTCGCAGGACCAGCTATCCCAGTCCAGCTTCACGGCCACATCCAGGCAGGCGTCATAGTGCAAGCAGTAGAGGTTTCGATGCCCCGATACAGTCGCCTCCGACCGGATGAGCGTGGCGAGCGGGGTAGGATTGGGCTGGGTGTGCATTTGACCCCCGAATGGCTGCTCGGGTCGGTAACAGCCAGGCGTCGGGTCCATTCCCGCGCCCGCAACCGATGCGAAACAGCCGAAACTGTTCAATGCGCAGAGACCCGGGAAGCCCCTCCCGAGTCAGTTCTGGTTCCATCCGCGCGTACGGCACGGATATAACAAGCCTTGCTTGGCGCGCTGCGGCGCCCTGCCTTCCGGAGCGGGAGGATAGCCATCCACTCTGTCATCCGGACCCAGCCAGCGACAAGGAGCCGCACCCTGGAGCCGGAATGAGCCATCCATGCACGGCATGTGAACTCCTGGAGGGGGCGCGCGAGGTGCCCGGAGGCATCCTCCTGCGCGAAGACGGTTTTGCGCTCCACGCCCTCGACCCATCCCCCCTGCCCGGCTGGCTCGTCCTCACCAGCGAGCGGCACGCCCGGGCCTGGTACGACCTGCACGAGTCGGAGCTGCGGCAGCTCGGACCGCTCGCGGCCCGCGTGATGGCCGCCCAGCGCGCGGCGCTCGGCGCCGAGCACGCCTACGCCTTCGCGATCGGCGACCTGCTCCTGCACTTCCACCTGCACCTCGTCCCGCGCTATGCAGGCACGCCCGAGCGGCTGCGCGGCCGCCGGTGCTTCGAGGGGTTGCCCGAGGACACGTTGCCCGCGGCGGACGTCGCGGAGGCGGCCCGCCGGGTCCTGGCCACCCTGCGGCGCTGACGGGCGGGACAGCCCCGAAGCCCGAGCTCCGCGCCCGCCCAGCCCGGCATCGATCCGTTCATGCGACTCGCGTGAGCGCCGCAGAGACGATCGCCCTCGCCTCGTCGAGGATGCGGGCCAGGTGATCCGCGTCCCGGAAGCTCTCCGCGTAGATCTTGTAGACGTCCTCGGTGCCGGAGGGGCGGGCCGCGAACCACCCGTGATCCGTCGTCACCTTGAGGCCACCGATCTCGCCGCCGTTGCCCGGTGCCCGGGTAAGCCTCGCGGTGATGGGATCCCCCGCGAGGGTGGTGGCCTCGACCGCCTCCGGCGCGAGCCGCTTCAGGATCGCCTTCTCCGCAGGGTTGGCGGCCGCGTCGACCCGCGCATAGAGCGGCGCGCCCAGCTCTGCCGTGAGCTCGCGATGGAGCTGGCCCGGGTCCTTTCCGGTGCGGGCTCGGATCTCGAGGGCGAGCAGGTCCATGACGATGCCGTCCTTGTCGGTGGTCCAGGTGGTGCCGTCGCGCCGCAGGAAGGTCGCCCCGGCGCTCTCCTCCCCGCCGAAGCCGATCGACCCGTCGAGGAGACCGGGGACGAACCACTTGAAGCCCACGGGCACCTCCACGAGGCGCCGCCCGAGCCGGGCCGCCACCCGGTCGATGAGCGCGGAGGAGACGAGCGTCTTGCCCACCCCCGCCTCTCGAGACCAGCCGGGCCGGTTCCGGTACAGGTAGTCGATCGCCACGGCCAGGTAGTGGTTCGGGTTGAGCAGCCCGGCGGAGGGGGTCACGATGCCGTGCCGGTCCGAGTCGGCGTCGTTGCCGAAGGCGAGGTCGAACCGGTCCTTCAGCGCGACCAGGTTGGCCATCGCGTACGGGGACGAGCAGTCCATCCGGATCTTGCCGTCATGATCGAGCGGCATGAAGCCGAAGGTGGGGTCGATGGTGGGGTTCGTGACCGTGAGATCGAGCGCGTACCGCTCCGCGATGCGCCCCCAGTAGTGCGCGTTCGAGCCGCCGAGCGGATCCACGCCGACCCGCAGCGACGCGCCGCGCGCTGCCTCGAGGTCCACCGCGGCCCCCAGATCTTCCACGTACGGGCCGACGTAATCACGGGTCCGGACCGTGGCCGCCGCCCGGGCCCGCGCGTACGGGATCCGCCGCACACCGCGGTTGCCGCCCGAGAGAAGCTCGTTGGCGCGCTCCTCGATCCACGCCGTGATCGCCGTGTCGGCGGGGCCGCCGTCTGGCGGGTTGTACTTGATGCCGCCGTCCTCGGGAGGGTTGTGCGAGGGGGTGACGACGATGCCGTCGGCGAGACCGGCCGCGCGCCCGCGGTTCCAGGCGAGGATCGCGTGGGAGATGACCGGGGTGGGAACGGGGGCGCCGCCCTCCGAGATCACCACCTCGACGCCGTTCCCGGCGAACACCTCGAGCGAGGTCCGCTCGGCCGGCTCGGAGAGCGCGTGCGTGTCGCGCCCCAGGAAGAGCGGCCCCGTCAGGCCGGCCCTGGCGCGGTGCTCGCAGACCGCCTGGGCCACGGCGAGGATGTGGGCCTCGTTGAAGCTGCGCCGCAGGGCCGAGCCGCGGTGGCCGGAGGTGCCGAAGGCGACGCGCTCGGCAGCCTTCGAGGGGTCGGGGGCCTCCCCCGCGTATCTGCGGAGGAGCTCGGGTACGTCCACGAGCAGCTCCCGCGGGGCGGGCTTGCCTGCAAGGGGATGGGCCATGTCCAGGATACTGGCATGGCGCCGACCCTTGTCACCGTCCTTCCCGGGCCGGACAATGGTCCACATGCCTGCCGCCGCGCTCGCCGCCGCGCTGCTGCTCGCCGGGCCGCCCGCTCCGACGGCCGGCTGGCAGATCCTCGAGCCGGGGCTGGAGCTGGGCCTCTTCGACGGCCCGGCTGGAGCCCTCGGGGACAGGAAGATCGCGGTGGTCCGGATCGACCCCTCCCGCTTCGAGCTGCGCCTGCTCAACGCCTCGGCGCCGGGGGGCGGCGCCCTGGGATCGGCGCGCGCCTGAGCCAGCCGAGCCGGGGCGGCCGCCGCGATCAACGCGAGCATGTATCAGCAGGACCTGCGCACCAGCGTCTCCCTCATGCGCACGCGCCACCACGTGAACCAGCGGCGCGTGTCCAAGGACCGGGCCGCGCTCGCGTTCGACCCGATCGAGCGCGGGCTCCCCCCGGTCCGGATGATCGACCGCGACTGCGAGGAGCTGGAGGGCGCGGCGCGGGGGTATGGGACGGTGATCCAGTCGATCCGGATGGTCTCCTGCGAGCGGGGCAACGTCTGGGCGCCCTCGCCCCGCCGCGTCTCCGTGGCTGCGGTGGGGATGGACGGGGGCGGCCGGGTCCTCTTCATCCACGCCCGCTCGGCCTGGCCGGTGAACGAGCTGGTGAACGCGCTGCTCGCGCTCCCCATCGACCTGCGCCAGGCGATGTACGTCGAGGGCGGGCCGGAGGCGCAGCTCTACGCGCACGGCGGCGGGCGAGAGGTGGAGCGGATCGGCGCCTTCGAGTCCGCGCCGGGGGCCGAGAACCGGGAGCCGTGGCCGGTGCCCAACGTCATCGTCGCGGTGCGGCGGGGGAGCTAGAGGCTAAAGCGAAGCCCGACGCCCGAGGCCTCCCTCACCACGCATACCTCAGCCTCTGCTCCTCCCGGTACGGGAAGATGTCGACGATCTCGCCGGCGAGCAGCCGCTCCTTGATCTCGCGCCACCAGCGGCCCGTGAGCAGCTCTCCGTGGGCCTGCAGGAACACCTCGCGCAGCCGCCCGCGCAGCCCCAGGAAGGGCAACAGCTCCTCCGGGAAGATGTCGTGCTCGCCCACGAAGAACCAGGGCTCGCCGGCGGTCTCCTCCTCGCCCTCCCGCGCGCCTGGCAGGTCGCGGAAGACGCAGTCCGTGACCCGCGTCAGCTCGTCGTAGTCGTAGAAGATCACCCGGCCGTGCCGGGTGACGCCGAAGTTCTTGGTGAGGAGGTCGCCGGGGAAGGTGTTGGTGGCGGCGAGGTCGCGCAGGGCCCGGCCGAAGTCGAGCACCGCCTGGCGCGCGGTCCACTCGTCCTGCTCCCGGATGAAGAGGCTGAGCGGCGTGACCCGGCGCTCCGCGTAGAGGTGGCCGATGGCCACCTCGTCCCCCACGACCTGCACGCTCTCCGCGCACTCCGCCTGGAGCTCGGCGAGCACCTGGTCCGAGAAGCGCGACCGGGGGAAGGCGAGGTGCTGGTAGTCGGCGGCGTCCACCAGCCGGCCGGCGCGGTCGTGCTGGAACACGTGCCGGTACTTGTCCATCACCTCCCGGCGGGTGGTCTGCTTCGGGGGCGGGAAGCGGTCCTTGATCACCTTGAAGACCACCTCCAGCCCCGGGAGCGTGAACACGCTCATCACCAGGCCGCGCTCGCCGCGGGTCGGGACGAACCGGTCGCCGCTCCCGCCGAGGTGGCGAGCGATCTCGCGGTAGAGCTCGGACTTGCCGTGCTTGTTGAAGCCGATGGCGGTGTAGAGCTCGGAGACGCGCTTGAGCGGCATGAGCGTCGAGAGGAGCGCCACCAGCTCCCGCGGCTTCTCGACCTCCACGTGGAAGTAGGACCGGGTGAAGGAGAAGACGATGGAGACGTCCTCCTCGGTGAAGAGGATCGCGTCGAGCACCACGCCCCGCTCGCCGTGGACCAGCGCGAGCACGAGCGGGGTGGCGTAGCGCCCCCGGCGGATCCGGCCCACCAGGTAGGCCCCCTTCCCGCGGAAGAAGACCGGCACGGCCATCTCGACCGCCTCGATGGGCTGCGCGTCCGGGAGCTCGCGCAGGTGCGCGTCCAGCTCGACCGCGGCGAGCCGCACGTCTCGGGCGAGGTCCTGGTACGGCACCGCGAACGCGTACGCCTGGAGGATCCGGCCGAGGAGCGCCTCGGTGGTCACCTCGCGCGGGAAGCGCCGCAGCAGCCTCGCCGCCTCGCGGGGCGCAGGCGTGTCCGCGGCGAGGAACTCGATGCTGGGATCGACGCCCACCCGGGCGAAGACGCGGCGGGTCACCGAGTTGAAGAAGGACCTGGCGATCTCCAGATCGCCCCGTCCCTCCGCGTCGAGGTCGTACCGCTCCTTCATCCGCTGCCAGAGGGCGTGATCGCGCGCAGCGCCGCCCAGCTCCGCGCGGACCGCGCCGGTGGTCTCGTGCACGAGCCGATCGCGCAGGTCGAGCCGCTCCCGCGCGTCGCGCTGGGCACCCGGCCAGTCCCGCGCCTCGAAGCGCGCGCGGGCGCGGCGGGTGATCCGCGCGCGCTCGCTCGCGTACTCCTCGAGGCCGGCCCGGATCGCCTGCGCCCCGGCGCGGACGAGGGCGGCCCGCTCTTCGGACATGCCTCGAGGATCTAACGCGATCCATTTGCCGGGGACGGGCCGCTCGCCGCCCCGGGAGGGGCGCACTCGGCCTCCCGCTCGCGGTGGCGGCGGAGCGGGGACCGGAGGAGCAGCGCCCGAAGCACAAGGTAGAGCACGCCGGCGGCGACCGGCGCCACGACCGCCCAGGCGGCCACCGCGCGCAGGTTCGCGGCGCCGTATTGAGCGAGCGCGCCCCAGGGATCGGCCGCGAGCTGAGCCCGGATGGCGCCCGGCGAGAAGGCGACGGGCCGCCGCCCGAAGAGCCACGCCCCCAGCCGGAAGAATGGCAGGAGGAGCGCGAGCTGCGCCGGGTAGGCGGCGTAGTTGGCCACCTGGATGGCAGGCTGGTTGAGCCGCAGCGCCACCCCGGCGAAGGCGCAGAGGGCGGTGGTGGCCCCGAGGATGGGGAGCGTGCCGACCGCCGTCCCGAGCGCGAGCGCGAGGGCGAGCCGCTCGGGCGAGACGCCCTGCGAGAGCTGGCGCGCGAGCGGGTCGACCAGCTTGCGGCGGACGAGCTCCCTCAAGGCAGGCCCCGGCGTCAGGTTGGCCCGGCGTGCGCGGCCAGGTCCTTCCAGCGCGCGAGGGCGGGGCCGTTCAGCCCGTACGGCTGGACGAGGAGGGTGAACCCACCTCCCTCGGGCCACCCGAGCTTCACGCTGGCGTAGCCGCGGAGCGGAGGATCGCAGGCGACCTTCATCTCCATGAGGATGTTCTCGGGGACGGCGTTCTTCCCGGTCACCATGCAGTGGGTGAGCGCCATCCCCAGCAGCTGGTAGCTGTACTCCCGGGCGCCGAGCTTCAGCACCACCGGGAAGGGCGGCGGCCTGGGGCCCTCGCTGGCCGGTCGCTGCGCCGAGACCAGCGTGGGGCCGCCGACGCCCTTCCACGCCTCGGCACTCTCGAAGGAGGCGACGAAGGCGGGGAGCGACTCGACGGCCCGGGCGACGATCGCCGCCTCACCCTGGGCCAGCCACGGCACGCCGGCCAGGTCCTCCGCGGAGAGGCTGGTCCGCTCACGCAGGAGGTCGACCACCCGATCCACCACCGTGACCACCTCCACGATGCCTGGATCGGCGGCCGCGGCGCCGCTCTCGGCGTGGTGGAGCGCGATCGCGTCCGCGATGACCGGCGGCAGGTCCCAGCGAGCCGCCATCACCACGCCCAGCTCCACGTGGTACCGATCGGTGAGCCGGTTCCACTCGTCCTCGGTCTTCGGCGCGACGTCCTCTCTCCTGGCGAGCACCTCCTCGATGCAGGCGATCGCGACCACCTTGCCGAAGTCGTGCAGCAGGCCGGCGGAGAAGGCGACGTCGGGGGCGAGCTTGCGCCCCTTCGCCAGGTCCTGCGCGAGGAGCGCCGAGGCCAGCGCGTCCAGCCAGGTGCGGCGCCGGATCGGGGCGAGCTTGCCGCCGGCCAGCGCGTGCGCGCCCAGGCCCGACGCGAGCGCGAGGCGCGCCACGTCCTTCGCGCCGATCCGGCCCACCGCCTGCTTCACGGATGCCAAGGGCGCTCCCCGGGAGTAGAGCGCGGTGTTGGCGCACCGCAGCACGTCCGCAGCGAGCACCTGATCGGAGGCGACGAGCTTGGCGAGGTCGTCCAGCCCGTAGCTCCCGCCGCGGACCAGGGCCTCGACCTTGAACGCGACGGCCGGGTACGGCGGCACCTTCACCGCACCCTCGCGGACGAGCTCCACAATCGCCTGGTCGAGATCGGGATCGAGCGAAGCCATCGGCGGCGCAGTCTACCAGAAGGACAGGCGGCTCCCCGGGAGGGGTGGACGAGTGTGGGAGGTCCCCAGCATCGCCGCGGCGATCTATGCCGCGTACCCGGCGCGGGCGAGCAATGTTCCGTCGTCGAACCAGAGCTTCCGGGCCAGGTTCGCGGCGATCTCGCGGTCGAGCGTGACGAGCGTCGTCCCGGCCCAGCCCCAGAGCCGGTTCTGCACGTCCCACAGGTCGAGCTGGAGCCCGAGACGATGGGCGAGATCGAGGATGCCCGCGAGCTCGGCGGCTCGGGCGGCGGGCGCCTTGCCGTCGAGCAGCGCCGAGACCCGCGACGCCACCAGCGCCTCCACGTCGCGCCGCACGGCTGCGAGGTGCAGGTGGGCCCCGAGCCGCTGGGCCAGCTCGACGGTCGCGCCGAGCTCCGCCTCGGCCGCGTCGAAGTCCAGCTCGCCCGCGCGCGCCGCGCCGGTCACCCGGAGGAGCCGCCGGGTGAGGGTCACGTCCGCCGCCACCCGCAGCGGGCTGGGCACCGGGGAGTCGATCTCCCGGAGGAACTCCATCAGGCGCCGGTTGTCCTCGAAGATCTCGAGGTAGTCGTCCTCGTAGCGCTGCATGGTCCCCTCGAGCAGCACGTCCGCCACCCGGCGCCGCTCGTCGAGGAACAGGTCGCGCAGCCCGTAGTCGCGGCCCGGGAAGAACCGGTCCACCTCCCGGAGCAGGTGGGCGAGCGACTGGGAGTGGGATCGGGCGAGGATGGCGGACTCCACCTCGGCGAGGTGGTCCGGCCCGCGGTAGGGCGTGAGCCCACAGCGGAAGTCGGCGGCACCGAAGTGGAGCACGCAGTAGAGCGCGTCCATCCGCTCCCGCGTGAGGAGGTGCTCCAGCTCGAGCCGGCCGATCGACATGGCCACCGGCCCCGACTGCGAGCCGCGCCGTCCCTCCAGCCTGAACCCGTAGCAGAAGGTCTTGCCCTCGTCCGGGACCGGCCGCACCGAGCTGGCGATGGCGATG
>Ga0209342_10008905_pt1 | contig 10062 bp, 5 predicted proteins | sample RifCSP16_2_FD_184023 | JGI IMG/M metagenome (GOLD analysis project Ga0209342, IMG submission 184023) | Soil microbial communities from Rifle, Colorado - Rifle CSP2_sed 16_2 (SPAdes) (version 2) | ecosystem: Environmental > Terrestrial > Deep subsurface > Rock core/Sediment | place: Rifle... | reverse complement strand
TGCACCCCATTGTTCGGCAATGGTATCCGATTTAATCCTGTACCGCGGGAGATATGCTCCATAACCAACAATACCAGTCATGACATCCTCCGTTGTCTGTGTTAAAGGATCGCGAATTAAGACTAGCCACCCTGAATCCTGATATGAAGCTCACTCAGTTGTTCCTGAGTAACGCTCGACGGGGATTCATCCATGAGTGACATCCCGCTCGTCGTTTTGGGGAATGCCATGACGTCGCGGATTGACTCCTCTCGCGTCATCAGCATGACGATGCGATCGAATCCGAAGGCAATCCCTCCGTGCGGGGGCGCTCCGTATCTGAATGCGTCGAGCAGGAAGCCAAATTTTTGCTTTGCCTCTTCTGCGCCGATCCCCAGCAGCTCAAACACCTTGCTTTGTAAATCTGAATCAAAAATCCTGATGCTCCCGCCCGCGATTTCATTCCCGTTGAGAACGAGATCGTATGCCCTGGCGCGCGCTTTCAGAGGCTCCGAATCGAGAAGAGGGACATCCTCGGGTTTTGGTGAAGTGAAAGGATGGTGGACGGCAACGTGACGCCTTTCTTCTTCACTGTATTCCAGCAGTGGAAAATCAACAACCCACAGAAAATTCCATTTCTTTCCGTCGACAAGATTCAAACGTCGGGCCATTTCCAGCCGAAGCGCTCCAAGGATGGTGTAGGCCTTCTGCCAGGGGCCGGAAATAAGCAGACACAGATCGCCCGTTTTCGCACCCAATCGTTCGGCAATGCGTTGTTTTTCCTCCGCCGACACGAATTTGTCGATGGAACTTTCGAGCTTTCCTTCCAACACCTTCAGAGAAATGAGCCCGCCGGCACCAAGAGACTTTGCGAAATCCGTGAGCCCGTCGAGCTGATTGCGCGTGTAGTGCGACATGCCCGCGACCGCAAACCCCGCGACAACGCCTCCCTTTGCAACAGCATCACGAAACACGCGAAACTCACTCTCGGCGACAAGATCGGAGCAGTCATGGAGTTCCATGGCAAAGCGCGTATCGGGTTTGTCGCTGCCGAATCGCTCCATTGCTTCTTTGTACGTCATTCGCGGGAAAGGAAGCGTCACATCATGCTGCACGATCTCCTTGAACAGCTGCGCCATCAATCCCTCGGTCATTCGCAGAACGTCATCTTCCCCGACAAACGACATTTCAACGTCAATCTGGGTGAACTCAGGCTGCCTGTCGGCGCGTAGGTCCTCATCCCGAAAGCATTTGACGATCTGAAAGTAGCGATCGAATCCAGCCACCATCAGAATCTGCTTGTATGTTTGGGGGGATTGGGGCAGCGCATAGAATTTTCCTTTGTGAATCCTGCTTGGTACGAGGAAATCCCGCGCCCCTTCCGGAGTACTTTTCATCAGAATGGGTGTTTCAATTTCAAGAAATCCGTTTCGGTCGTAATACGACCGGGTCACCTGATACGCCCTGTGCCGCACAGCGAGGTTCCGCTGCATCGAGGGACGCCTCAAGTCCAGATATCGGTACTTCAGCCTGAGATCCTCGCCGACCTGAAGATCGTCCGCAATCGCAAATGGAGGAGTTTCCGCCTTGTTAAGGATGACGAGTTTCGATCCCGCCACATCGATTTGGCCGGTCGGAAGGTCTGCATTTTCACCACCCGCCGGTCGCAACTGCACGTTGCCGGTGACCGAGAGAACAAACTCCGATCGCAATGCCTGGGCGGCAGCATACGCTTCGGCGTGAACCTGGGGAGAGAAGACCACCTGCGTCTTTCCGTAGCGATCACGAAGATCGATGAACACCACGCCGCCCAGGTCCCTGCGGACATCCACCCATCCCGTCAGCGTGACCGTTTGTCCGACATGCTCTTTCCTCAGTTCCCCACAGGTGTGGGATCGTTTATCGAATGAGGTTACCATAGGGTGCTTTCAATGATGGCCATAAGTCCCGTTTTGGTCAAAAACAGAAATGCGAGAAGCCGTACGACTGCCGGGCATTCTCGCATTTCGGGTATTCCGAATTCAGTTGAGATGTTTTGATATCTTGTCTGCAAGTGCTCGCTTGGGAACTGCACCGATCACCTGATCCACGACTCTCCCGCCTTTGAAAATGAGCAGCGTGGGGATACTCCGAATGCCGAATTGCATCGACACTTGTTGATTCGCATCCACATCGACCTTACCCACTTTGAGTGTTCCGTCATATTCCTTCGCCAGTTCTTCCACCACCGGTGCGATCATTTTGCACGGTCCGCACCATTCGGCCCAAAAATCCACAAGAACAGGTTTGTCCGATTTCAGTACTTCCATTTGAAAATTGTCATCTGTCAACGTTACTGGTTTCATTCGTTCTCCTTGTTAACCCTGTAGTCTGACGGCACTCGGACCCAGAAGCTGTTTGATTGCCTGCAAAAAAGCTCCATCCGGGTTCACCACATGCCGCCGTGTCAAATATAGAGAATTTCTGTCTAATCCGCCACCCGTCACCGTGAGATAACAAAGACATTTGCCTCTGTGTTCCTCGAGCACCTTCCGCAACTCGACGACGGTGTTCTCGGTGACCTTGTCCAAATCAACAAGAAGGTTCACACTCCTTGTAAACTTCTCCCTTACCTGTTCCATAGGGATCACTTCATTGACAAGGATCTTCACCGTGTCTCCGCTGACCTCTCCTTTTCCCGCCACCATGACCATCGCGTCGGGAGTAAGCATGGACGAGTACTTCTGAAAGGCATCGGAAAAAACGATGCATTCTCCTTTTCCGGTAAAATCTTCCAACGACACAAACGCCATCAGGTTCCCCCGTTTGTCGATCTTTTTCTTCAATGCAGAAACGATTCCGCAGACGCGCACCGCGGCCTGTGGATTCACGCTCTGAGGCTCACCCAGCCGGGCATTCGAGAATGCGGTGATCTCTTCTTCATATCTCTTCAGCGGGTGCCCGGAGACATAAAATCCGAGGACCGATTTTTCCCTTGACAGTTTTTCGGCTTCAGACCATGGTTGAACCGTCGGAAGAGACGGCCTCGTTTGCACTCTGGTCACTCCCGTCTCGAAAAGGCTCGACTGACCTCTTTCCCGCGCTTCCTGGACTTTCTGACCGTAGCCAATCGCACGTTCGACTGATTCAAACAGTTGCGCCCTGTTGTCATGAAGAGAATCGAACGCTCCGGCCAGAACCAGGCTTTCCAGTGTTTTCTTATTCACGGCGCGAAGATCCACGCGCGCACAAAAATCAAACAGATCGTTGAACCTGGTACCTTCCCCCCTCACACGGACAATCTGCTCGACCGCCCCAACGCCGACGTTCTTGATGGCGCTCAGGCCGAATCGAATTCCTTTCGGCGTCACAACAAAGTCGACCCCGCTTTCGTTCACATCCGGAGGCAAGACATCGATGCCCATCTTCCGGCAGTCGTCGATGAAGAGAACGATCTTGTCGGTGTCGCCGATTTCGCTCGTAAGCGTCGCAGCCATGTATTCCGCAGGGTAATGCGCCTTCAAATAGGCCGTTTGATACGCGAGGACAGAATATGCCACGCTGTGTGATTTGTTGAATCCATACGACGCGAACTTCTCGATAAGATCGAAGATTTCTGACGCGGTTTTCTTGTCGATGTCATTCGAAAGAGCTCCGGCAGCAAACTCTTTCTTCTGCTCAGCCATCAGCGCCTTGTCTTTCTTGCCCATGGCCCGGCGCATGAGGTCGGCCTTTGCCAGACTGAAACCGGCGACATCGCTGGCGATCTTCATCACTTGTTCCTGATAGACGATGATGCCGTACGTTTCTTTCAACGTCTCTTCCATCTTCGGATGAAGATATTCGATGGTCTTCCGTCCGTGCTTACGATCGATAAAGTCGGGGATATTCTCCATAGGCCCGGGCCGATAGAGAGCGTTCATTGCCACAAGGTCGTGGATTGAGGTCGGTTTGAGCTTTCGGAGATAATCCTGCATCCCCGAACTTTCGAATTGGAACACGGCTACGGTCTGGGCTTTGGAGAACAGTTCAAGTGTCTTGGGGTCGTCGCCAGGCAATGAATCGAGGTCGAGTTGCACTCCGTGATTCTCTTTGATGAGCCGCAACGCATTGTCAATCACTGTCAACGTCCGTAGGCCAAGGAAATCCATTTTCAGCAATCCCGCATCTTCCAAATCCTTCATATTGTACTGCGTCATCAGATCCGTTTGCGGGGTTTTGTACATTGGAACGTAGTCGCTGATGTCGCCCGGAGCAATCACAACGCCGGCCGCGTGCGTCGATACATTCCTGTTCATTCCTTCGAGCACCAGGGCAGTATCGATCAACAGCTTGATTTTCTCATCGGGGCTTTCCTTCATCCATTTGAGTTCGGGGATGGTTTCCAATGCTTCCGCGACGGGCGTCACTTTTCCCTGGAAGACCGGGATTTGCTTTGTGATCGAGTCTATCGTACTTAAAGGAATTCCCAGGACACGGCCGACATCCTTTATCACCGCGCGGGTCGACAGCGTTCCAAACGTGATGATCTGGGAAACGGACTCTTCGCCATACTTGTTGCGGACATACTTAATGACCTTGTCCCGTTTGTCGTCGGAAAAATCGATGTCAATGTCCGGCATACTCACGCGATCGGGATTGAGGAACCGTTCGAACAGCAAACCATAATGAAGCGGGTCGACATCCGTGATGCCCAAAACGTAGGAGACAAGGCTGCCCGCCGCACTTCCGCGGCCTGGGCCAACCCGAACACCCATCCGGCGCGCTTCGTTGATGAAATCCTGAACAATCAAGAAATATCCGGCATAGCCCATCTTCTTGATGACCGCAAGTTCGTGATGAAGACGTTGCTCCGTTTCGGGAGGCACATAGGAATATTTCTTGCGAAGGCCGGCAGTGGCAAGTTTGTCGAGATATGCCTCCAGCGTTTCCACGCCGGCGTCATTCGGGATGGGGAACCTCGGCATATAGCTCTTCTTCAGGTCGAGCTCGAGATTACATTTTTCGGCTATTTCCAACGTAGATGCGACTGCCTCCGGAAATTCTTTGAAGACTTCAGCCATTTCGCGGCCCGATTTGAAATAGAGCTGATCCGTGCCGTATCGAAGTGTTGTGTAATCGGGGACGTTCGTGCTGCTTGCTTCAGGTATGTACAACATGATGTTGTGCGGAACCGCATGGGACTGTTTGATGTAATGACAGTCGTTTGTTCCGACAATCCGGATTCCCAGCTCACGGGCAAGCCGGGGCGCCGCGGAGAGAACGGGACGTTCGACTTCCATTCCGTGATTCTGAATCTCGATGTAGAAGTCCTCGCCAAAGATATCCCTGTAGATCGAAGCGCAGGACCGGGCCGCCTCGTAATCGTTATTCACGAGATGTGCGCTCACGACTCCTCCGGCGCACGCCGACGTGGCAACAATGCCTTCCTTGTATTGAGAAAGCAACTCGGCATCAATTCTGGGTTTGTAGTAGAATCCTTCAGTGTGACCCAGGGTGCAGAGCTTCATGAGGTTCTTGTACCCGGTCTCATTCTTGACGAGCAAGAGGATATGATGGTAGGCGCCCCTCCCTCTTCCCTGCCCGGAAGATACGGGCGTTGCGGTCCTGTCCTTCCGGCTCCCCTTGGTGACGATGTACGCTTCACAGCCGAGGATCGGCTTGATCTGCGCTTTCTTTGCCTTTTTGTAGAATTCAATCGCACCGAACATGACCCCATGATCGGTGAGTGCCACAGCCGGCATGTTGTGCTCGGCTGCCGCATGCACGATCCCTTCGATCGTGGATGCCCCGTCGAGGAGACTGTAGTGGGAGTGATTATGGAGGTGAATGAACTCTGACATAGAAGAAAAGCCTTCTTCGCCTGCGCGATACAGCAGAACTACGATGCCCGGAGGACCAACAGCTTCGGTTCGGTCATCGCCTCGATTGCGTACTTGACTCCTTCCCTTCCGAATCCCGAATCCTTGACGCCTCCATAGGGCATGTGGTCGATGCGATACGTGGGATTATCATTCACTATCACGGCTCCCGCCTGAATGCGGTGATAGGCTCGGATGATGTTCTGATAGTTGTTTGAAAACACCCCTGCCTGCAATCCGAAGCGTGAATCATTGACATGATCAATGGCCTCGTCAAAGCTCTTGAACGGTTGGAGAGTCACCACCGGGCCGAACACTTCCTTGCTGTACACGTCGGTCGTGCGGTCCGCGTGAAGTAGCACGGTGGGTTCAATGAATCTTCCCTTTCTGGTACCACCTGTCAGAACCGTGGCCCCTTCCTTCACGGCGTCCTTGATCCACTGCTCGACGCGGTCAGCCGCAGCGTCGTCGATCAGTGGGCCGACCACCGTATCGCTGTTCATCGGATCCCCGCACTTGATCGCCTTCGTCGCTTCGACAAATTTCTTCATATACCTGCCGAAGATATGATCATGCACAAATATTCTCTGGACCTTGATGCACACTTGTCCGGAATAAACGAACGAGCCCATGACGTTCTTTCGCACGGCGTCCTCGAGATCGGCTGATTCGTCGATGATCGCACCCGCGTTTCCTCCCAGTTCCAGGAGAACTTTCTTCTTTCCTGCGAGACTCTTCAGTCTCCACCCAACGGCTGCACTACCCGTAAACGAAACCATGGCAATTCGCTCATCGGTGACAAGTCTTTCGGCCACATCATTCGTGCACGGCAGAGTGCTCAATGCTTTGGGCGGAAAACCGGAGGCCGCGATAATTCGCGTAAGTTCGAGCGCGGTCTGAGGTGCCTGAGGAGCCGGTTTAAACAGCACGGCATTTCCCGCCGCGATTGCGGGACCGATTTTGTGCGCTGCGAGATTCAGTGGGTAGTTGAAAGGGCAAATCGCCAGGATGATGCCAATGGGAAATCGCCGCACAACCCCGAAGAGGCCTGACGAGGATGGAAGAAGGTCAAGCGGCATTGTTTCTCCCGCGATCCGCTTTGCCTCCTCTGCAGCCAATCGAAAAGTTGTGACAGCCCGTTCGACCTCAACCCTCGAAAACTGAATGGACTTTCCGACTTCGCTCGTAATACACTCGGCAAGCCCATCCCGCCGGGATTGAATGCCATCGGCTATTCGGAAAAGTATCTCCGCCTTGTCAAAGCTCGACAACTCTTTTGTTTCGCCATAGCCTTCCAGGCCTCGTCTGACTGCTTCCTCCGCTTCTTCCGTCCCTGCGAGACTAAAGGCCCCGAGCAACGGTCCGTCGAACGGACTTGCGTTCGTTGACTCTTTCCCTGTTTTCTTCCATTCACCCCCCACATACAGGGGAGCTGGATCCATGGTTTGGTGTTGAGTCAAGACTATTCCGATTCAATACGCTTCTTGAGTGATTCAACCGCCTCTTCAATCGGGACAAGAGTCCGTTCTCCCGAACGACGTTCTTTGATTTCAACCTTGTTGTCCCGCAGGCCCCTTTCCCCCACGATAAGTTGGAGGGGAATTCCTATCAGGTCTGCATCCTTGAACTTGAATCCTGCCGTGACATTGGGACGATCATCAAACAGAACTTCGAACCCCTGCTCCGTCAATGCGCGGTATATCTGGTTGGAGACAAGAACCGCCTGTTTGCTGTTCATGCTTGCAGCAATAATATGAACATCAAAAGGACCGAGCGCCTTGTTCCAAATGATGCCGTGTTCGTCATGGCTTTGCTCAATATGGGTGGCAATGATCCGTTCAACTCCAATTCCATAGCTTCCCATGACAATCGGTTTTGAAGCACCGTTTTCATCGAGAAACGTTGAGCCCAAAGCCTCGGAGTATTTTGTACCGAGTTTGAAAATATGCCCTATTTCGATTGCATGGGTCACTTTCAGTTCCGATCCGCATTGCGGGCAAGGTTCTCCCGACTCTACCGTCCGCAAGTCGAAATATCCGTCAGGCGTGACATCACGCTGGAAATCGATATGGGCAAGATGGTAGTCGTTCCTGTTGGCACCGCTCACCAGGCCGTTGGCCCCTTCGAGTCTTTTATCGGCAATGATCCTGAATCCCTTGAGACCCACAGGCCCAATGGAACCTCCGTCAGCACCGGTCAATGACCTCAGTTCGTCGGCCTGGATGGCCTTCACGTCACCAACGCCCAGCGCGGCGAGCAGCTTTGTTTCATTTAACTGATCATTGCCCGCCATCAGGGCCAGGACAGGCACGTCATTGTGCCTCACGACCACCGACTTTGCCAGATGGTCATGATCCATGTGCAGAAATCTCGCCAGGTCATCGATGGTCCGAACGTTCGGGGTGTGAATCTCGTTCATGTTCGGCGAGTCTGCAGTGCGGCCTACTCCTTTGAGATCCGATCGGGCGACTTCAAGGTTTGCGGCGTAGTCGCACTTGCTGCAGCGGGCCACTGTATCTTCACCATCCGCTGATTCGATCATGAATTCCTGTGAACCGGTTCCCCCCATTGCGCCGCTTGACGCGCCGACCACAAAGAAATTCAGTCCGCACCGCGTGAAGGTTCTTCTGTACGCCTCCGCATGGGCCTCATAGCTGACATCCAGCCCCTCCGGAGAAGAATCCAGGCTGTATGAATCCTTCATGATGAATTGCCGGCCTCGAAGGACCCCTGAACGCGGCCTCGGTTCGTTTCGGAATTTTGTCTGAATCTGGTACCAGATCTGAGGAAGATCCTTGTACGACTGAATATGCATTGATGCAAGCCATCCTACCACCTCTTCGTGGGTGGGCGCCAGGACAAGGTCCCTCTCTTTGATGCTTAAGATCAAATTCGGGATGTACCGCCGTTTCGTTTGGATCCAGAGGCTTTCGGGGTTAAGGGCGGGGAAATGGAACTCCTGCCCCCCGATTCGGTTCATTTCCTCTCGCAGAATAGTCATTGCCTTCATCATTGCCCGATACGCGAGGGGGAGGTAGGCATAGACCCCCGCGGTCAATTGCCGCATCAGGCCCGCCCGCAGCATCAATTGATGACTTGCGATCGTTGCATCGGCTGGAATTTCTTTTTGGGTCGGAATAAAGGCTTTTGACAGACGCATGGTATCCTACTACGTTGATATGAAGTCAAGAGCGGAAATAGAATGTACCAAACTTCTCTTTGAAATCAAGGAACTGGAAAAGACGCATAGGGTCTCGATTTCCCCCTCGACTACAACACAGAGGGACATCCTCCGTCTCTCCATGATGCCCTGGGTGACTCATGTCACAGCATTCTCCCCGCATCTCCATATCTTGCACGTTCAGTTTGAGTCCGCTACGGCGGATTCAAAATGCTGGTTCCTCCCAACCAGTAAAAAAAACCGACTGATCATCTCAGTCGGTTTTTGTTTTTTGAGCTACCAACCTGTCAGAGCGACAAAGGAATGTTGACTTCGTCCGATTCAGTTTTCTCCGTTGTTGAGCGAGCTGACTGTTTCGGTTCCTTCTCCTGAATCGATGGGACTCTCCGTCTTCGTTTCCTCAGCTTGCGTTCGACAATGCCGAGCCCGCTGCGGTACAGAAGCGGAACCTCAAACCTGAGCGCGGAATCGACATTTTTTCCAATGGGAGAAATAAGTCCCACATCATGGACTGCCCTGATTCCGTCATCCCCGCTGGGCTCCAGACCCTCGAATGACCGATACAGTTCTTCTCTGGCAAACGTCGAAACCTCCTTGCCGCGAAAGGCATCGATGTGCCCGGCGAGGTACGGAAATTCCGAGTTGAGGTACGTGTCGCACCGGTATGCCGACACTGCATCGAATGCCTTTCGGAGCGCCCTTGTGCCGATGAGTTTTCCGCCCTCGCGAGACCCCTCCCTGCGAATGATTTCCCGCTGTCTTTGGACGGCAACGTTACCCAGATGAATGATCTCCCTGGGGAAACTCATTCCAAGACCATCAACCAGCCGTTTCAGAATCCATTCGTGCGTCGGAGGGCCGAATCCATCCTTCCTGATAATTCCCATTCTGTCCTCGAATATCGAATAGAATGTCTTCAGCACGAAATCATCGGAACCGTTGATAATCCTTCCCACATCGACCTGTTCTCCGACAATCGCTTCACAGTGTTTTTGCACGCGCTCGTCGGAAACAGCACGCGCTACGAGCAGCTTGATAAGCCATGGTCCGCGCCACCTCATC
>Ga0209342_10008903_pt1 | contig 10063 bp, 11 predicted proteins | sample RifCSP16_2_FD_184023 | JGI IMG/M metagenome (GOLD analysis project Ga0209342, IMG submission 184023) | Soil microbial communities from Rifle, Colorado - Rifle CSP2_sed 16_2 (SPAdes) (version 2) | ecosystem: Environmental > Terrestrial > Deep subsurface > Rock core/Sediment | place: Rifle... | reverse complement strand
CCAGTACCTCCCGGGCGAGAGGGCCCCGCGCGGGAAGGTGACGACCACGCGTGTCCCTGCAGCCACGTCGTTCCTGGCAAACCGGATGAAACTGGTGCCTTCCATGGTCTCCGTCCCCATGGTCTCCAGCGCGTCACCCTCCAGGGTTGTCCCCGACTCCTCCGCCAGCACATTGAGGCGCGCGATCGGTTGATCCACCCGGAGGTCCAGGGCGCGCCGCGCGCGGGGGAGCAGGTAGCTCACCACCACCTGTTTCTCCCCCGGGGGGACCGGCGCCGCGACCGCGATCGAGTCGCCGCGGCGATACACCGCCTCGGCGCTCACGTCGCTCTCGCCCACCTCCAGCTGAATGGCGCCGATGGGCAACGCACCCTGCCACACGGGCCGCCCCGTATCCGGTGAGACCCGGGTCCGTTCCCCGCTATTGCGCAGCACCAGCAGCTCCAGGACCTGGCGCGCTCCATCGGCGGCCGGCCGCCGCACGATCACGTGCCGCTGGGCGACCTCCACCACCGGCGTGGTGCTGCTGGTGTCGTAGACGGCCAGCGTCTCGGCGGCACCGCGCGTGACGTCCCGCGGGGCATGCAGCGGTCGGGTGAAGTAGGCGATGCCGGCGTAGGTGACCGACACGACGTACACCAGGCTGGAGTCGCGGACCGCCGCGCGCACCTGATACCGCCCACCGCGGTCGGTCTGCGCCGAATCCACCGGGGCCCCTCCCCGGAGCGACACCTGATGCAGCACGGCCCAGGCGCCGGCCACGGGCGCGGAATCGGCTCCGGTCACGACCACCACGCGTCCGGACACGCGAAAGCCCTGGGCCGGGAGGGGATGCGACGCCAGGCCGGGGGCAACGAGGAGCGCGGCCACTGCCAATGCACGATCCATGTAGCGGTGGGGGATGGATGGGGATGGGAGAGGTAGCAGGGGCTAGGGTGTGAATTTCCCGAAGTCTTCAGGATCCAGATTCTGGAGGTAATTCTTGAGCTGCTCCGCGTCCCACGCTTGGGGGCCGGACTCCTGTCCGGCCGTGTCCACTGAGGTCAGCTCCAGGAGGCTCTCTTGCGTGAAGATCGGCGCCTTGAGACGCAACGCCACCGCGATGCTGTCCGAGGGACGGGCGTCAATCTGCACCACGTGATTCTCGCGGTAGATGTGGAGCTCGGCGTAATAGGTGTTCTCTTTCACCTGGGTGATGAGCACCTGGCGAAGGTCCCCGCCGAGGCCCACGATGATCTGCTTGACGAGGTCGTGGGTGAGCGGCCGGGCGAATTTCACGCCGGCCAGCTCCATGGCGATGGCGCTCGCTTCCGCTGGACCGATCCAGATGGGCAGCACCCGCTCGCCCTCTTTCTCCTGGAGGATCACCACCGGCGTGTTGGTCGTCCGGTCGAGTCCCAGATGCGCCACCCGGACTTCGATCATGGCTCCTTCAGGTGCCCGCCTCCCACGACGACAGGTACTTCTCCTGCTCCGGCGTGAGCGTGTCGATGACGATGCCCATGGCGGCCAGCTTGAGCTGCGCCACCCGCTGATCGATCTCCGCGGGGATCCGGTGTACCGCCTTCGAGAGACTACCCCCCTGCCGGACCAAATGTTCGGCGGCGAGGGCCTGGTTGGCAAACGACAGGTCCATCACGCTCGCCGGATGTCCTTCCGCGGCCGCCAGGTTGATGAGCCGGCCCTCGCCCAGCACGAACAAGCGCTTGCCGTCCAGCACCCACTCCTCCACAAAGGGCCGGGCGACCTTGGGACCCTTCGCCACCTTGGCCAGCCCCTCCAGATCGATTTCCACGTTGAAGTGGCCGGAATTGGCGATGATGGCGCCGTCCTTCATGGCGCGCATGTGCTCCAGGCGAATCACGTGCATGTTACCGGTGAGGGTCACGAACACGTCGCCCACGGCGGCGGCGTCCCGGAGCGGCATGACCCGGTACCCGTCCATCCGGGCTTCCAGCGCGCGCAGCGCGTCCACTTCCGTGACAATGACGTCCGCGCCAGCCCCGCGGGCCCGCATCGCCACGCCGCGCCCGCACCAACCGTACCCGGCCACCACGAACGTGCTTCCCGCCATCAGCACGTTGGTGGCGCGAAGGATCCCGTCGATGGTGGACTGCCCCGTCCCGTAGCGATTGTCGAACAGGTGCTTGGTCAGGGAGTCGTTCACCGCGATCACCGGGAACTGCAAGACGCCGTCCTTCGCCATGGCCCTGAGGCGAATGACGCCGGTGGTGGTCTCTTCGGTGGATCCGATGACCTCGCTCACCAGCTGCCGACGCTGGGACGGGTTCAGCGTCTCCACCCAGGACCGCACCGGCGGCGCCAGGTCATCCAGGCGCTGGAGCGCGATCATATGCAGCGCGCTCACCAGGTCGGCCCCGTCGTCCATGGTCAGGTCCGGCTGGTGCGCCAGCGCCTGCTGGATGTGGCGATAATACGACTCGTTGGTTTCACCCTTGATGGCGTACACCTTCACGCCGTGGTCGCGCGCCAGATAGGCCGCCGCGTCATCCTGGGTGGAGAGCGGGTTCGAGGCGCACAGCGCCACGTCCGCTCCCCCCGCTCGCAGGGCGATCACCAGATTGGCGGTCTCCGTGGTGACGTGGAGGCAGGCGGCAAGGCGCCGGCCCTTGAGGGGCTGCTCCTTGGCGAAACGCTCGCGAATCTGACGCAGGACCGGCATGAAGCGCTCGGCCCATTCCGTGCGGCGCCGGCCTTCATCGGCCAGGTTGAGATCACGAACGTCGTGCGAAGGATCGGTCTTGACTGCCGTCATGTTAGGGAATCTCGGTTGGAATCCAGAGAAAGGCTCAGGCGACGCGGCGAACGACGTCCTTGAGCTCCGCGAGCCTGGAGGGGTGCTCCCAGGTGAACAGCTCCACCGGGCGGCCGTGCACGTCCCGCGTCTCCGGCGCTCGGCCGAAGTGCCCGTAGGCGGCGGTGGCCCGGTAGATGGGGTTGCGGAGCGCCAGGGACTGGATGATGCCGCCGGGCGTGAGATCGAAGACTTTGCGGATGGCGCCCTCGATGCGGTGGTCCGGCATGGTGCCGGTGCCGAAGGTCTCGACCATGATCGAGACGGGCTCCTTGACGCCGATGGCATACGCCAGCTGGACCTCGCACCGGCGCGCGAGGCCCGCGGCGACCACGTGCTTGGCCACCCAGCGCGCGGCGTAGGCCGCGGAGCGGTCCACCTTGGACGGGTCCTTGCCACTGAACGCGCCACCGCCATGCCGGGCGGCGCCGCCGTAGGTGTCCACGATGATCTTCCGGCCGGTGAGCCCGGCGTCTCCCTGCGGCCCCCCGACCACGAATCGGCCGGTGGGATTGATGAGCAGCCGCACCGCAGCCGACTCCAGGCCGGCGCTTCGCAGCACCGGGTCGATCACCACCTCGCGCACGCCCTCCGTCAGCTCCTTCTGGCCCACGGTGGGCGCGTGCTGGGTGGACACGACCACCGTCCGGACGGCGGCGGGCCGGCCGTCCGCGTATTCCACGGTGACCTGACTCTTGCCGTCCGGCCGGAGCCACCCCACTTCCCCGCTCTTCCGGGCCGCCGCCAGCCGCTGCGTCAGGCGGTGCGCCAGCATGATGGGCATGGGCATCAGCTCAGGCGTCTCGTCCGTCGCGTAGCCGAACATCATGCCCTGGTCGCCGGCGCCGCCGGTGTCCACACCCTGCGCGATATCGGGGGACTGCGGGTCGATGGCCGTCATCACGGCGCAGGTGCGCGCGTCGAACCCGTGCGAGGCGTCCGTGTAGCCGATCGCCTCGACGGTGCCGCGCACCACCTCCGGCACGTTGACGTAGGCGGCGGTGGTGATCTCCCCGGCCACCATCACCAGCCCCGTGGTCACCAGCGTTTCGCAGGCGACGCGCGCCGCCGCGTCCTGGGCGAGGATCGCGTCGAGTATCGCGTCCGAAATCTGGTCGGCGATCTTGTCCGGATGACCTTCGGTGACGGACTCGGACGACAGGATGTAGTTGTGCGAGATACAAGCCTCCCAATCAGCGTTTCAAGCTAGTCTCGTGACGGGTCCGCGGCAACCGCCCCGCGTCGAGCAAACGCAGGTCCACCTGCTCCGCCACGGCCTCCTGAAGCAGCGCCAGAACCTCCCCCGTGGTCCGCGCCTCGAGGGCGGCCTCCGCGGCCCGCCTCGCCCGGCCGACGTCGAACTGACGAACCAGCCACCGGACCAGGGGCAGCCGCGGCGGCGAGGTGCTCAGCACGCGGTAGCCCAGGCCCAGGAGCAGCACCGCCGGCACCGGCTCCGACGCCATTTCCCCGCACACCGAGACCTCCTTGCCGGCGTGATGCCCGGCGTCCGCCGTCGCTTTGAGAAGCCGCACGACGGCCGGATGGAGCGGCGTGAACCGGTCCGCCAGCCGCGCGTTACCACGGTCCACCACCAGCGTGTACTGCGTGAGGTCGTTGCTGCCGACGCTGAGGAAGTCGCTCACCTCGGCGATCCGGTCGATCATCACCACCGCCGCGGGCGTCTCAACCATGACGCCGAGCGGCAGGTCCGGCGCGGCCTCCCGGCCCTCGCGCTTGAGCTCGTCAATGGCCTGGACGATCATCTCCCGCGTGCGCAACACCTCTTCCACCTGCGTCACCATCGGAATCATCAACTGGAGGTTGGCCCGGGCCCGCGCGCGCACCAGCGCCCGAATCTGCGTCCGGAAGATGTCGGGGTGATCCAGACAGACGCGCAGGCCCCGCCAGCCCAGGAAGGGATTCGCTTCCGGCTCCGCCGCGCCCGGCAGGGGGAACTTGTCCCCCCCGAGATCGTAACTTCGCACGATCACCGGGTGCGCCGGGAACCGCTCGCCCACCCGGGCGTAGTACCCGACCTGTTCGTCCTCCCCGGGCAGCTCGGAACGGCCCAGGATCATGAACTCGGTGCGGAGCAGCCCCACGCCTTCCGCGCCGTGCTGCGCGGCCGCGTCCAGCTCTTCAGGCAGGTCCACGTTGCCCCGAAGCGTGAGCCGCACGCCGTCCAGCGTCACCGCCGGCTGCCCCACGGCGCGTTCCAGTTCGCGGTCCATCGCCACGCGGCGCCGGTCGAGCGCCTGGGCCTCGGCGATCTCTTTGGGCGTCGGGTCCAGCAGCACCGAGCCGCGCGTACCGTCCAGGATGACCGTGGTGCCCGGACGCACGCGGTCGAGGCCGCCCACCAGGCCCATGACGCAAGGGATACCCAGGCTGTGCGCCAGAATGGCGGCGTGCGACGTGCGGGTCCCCTGCTCCGCCACGAACCCGGCGACCTGCGGCCGGTCGAATTGCACGGTGAGTCCCGGCGTCAGCTCGCGCGTGAACACGATCGCCGGCTGCCGACCCAGCCCCTCGGGCGTCCAGTCCATGGGGAGGCCCATGAGATGTTGCAGCAGGCGGACATGCACCCCGGACAGGTCCGCCACGCGATCGCGCAGCCGGGTGTTGGACGACCAGAGCGCCCGCATCTCCAGCGCCTTGAACTCGTACGCCCGCTCCGCGGCAAGCTGGTTGTCGCGGATGAGACCCTCCACCGCGCCCAGAAACTCTTCGTCCTCGAGCATCAGGATCTGCGCGTCGAAGATCTTGGCCTCTTCCGCCCCCGCGCGGCGCTCGGCGCGCTCCCGGATGCGCTCCAGGTACGATCGGACGGCCTGCACGGCGCCGCGCAGTCGCTCGACCTCCCGGCTCACCGCCTTGCGCGCCACCACGCGATGCGGGACCTCGGGCATGGCCAGCTGGACCAGCACGGCCGGGCCGATCACCACCCCCGGCGAGACCCCGATGCCGACCAGCAGCCGGTCGCTCCCGCTCATTCGTGAAATCCCGCCGCCACCAGGTTGACGAGCGCGTCCACCGCGGCCTGGGCGTCATCCCCCTCGGCCCGGATGGTGAGCTCGCTTCCCGGCTCCGCGGCCAGCGTCATCACGCCCATGATGCTCTTCCCGTTGACCACCATGTCATCGCGACTCACGGTCACCTCCGCCGTGAACCGCCCGGCGACCTTGACGAAGGCGGCGGCCGGCCGGGCGTGCAGCCCGAGCTCGTTGACGATCCTCACCTTCCGCTCGATTACCGCCACAGCCACGCCGCCAGGATCGCCGTGCCCAGGAACAGCAGCCCGAGGCGCACGCCGGACAGCGTGGGCGCCAGCACCCGGGCCAGCAGGAGTCCCACCAATCCGACAACGCCCGCGCCCAGGCGCTCGCTGCCCCCGAAATCCGCCAGCAGCCAGGACGCGACCAGTGGAAGCGCCACCCCGATGGCGAACGGCGCGGCGGCGGCGCTGAATCGCAGGCCGCCGTGCATCACGCGACCGGCCAGCTGGCCGGCCACGCCGATGCCCGCGCGCCAGCCCGCGGCCAGGCCCCACGACCGCAGTCCCAGGTGCAGGACGTTGTAGAGGATCAGCAGCGACACCACACCGGCCGGCACCGACACCAGCACGGCGACGATGAGCCCAACGGCCACGGACATCGGCAACCACCCCGCCCAGACGAGCTGATCGCCGACCGAGCCCAGCGGCCCGATCAGGGCGCGCCGCAGGCGATCCGCCTGGGCCTCCGGCACGCCGTCGTATTCCACGCGCGCCAGGGCGCCCGCCGCCATGCCCGTGAGATACGGATGCGCGTTGAAGAAGCCGGCCACGCGCTTGAGCGCGGCGGCGTATCGGCCATTGGTCCTCCCGCCCGGCAGGTCACGGAGCAAGGGCTCCATGGCGTAGGCCACCCCGATACCCACCATCCGGTCGTAATTCCAGGACGCCTGAACGATCAGCGTCCGTGCCCAGGTCGCGAGCATGCCGCGCTTCATCGCGCCATCACCCAGGCGGCACCAATGACCAGCCCCGCCGCCAGCCAGGCGCGGCCCCCGCCCCGCCCGACCAGCCGCAGCGCCCCGGCGGCCGCCACCGCGAACGCCGCGCCGACCGCCACCGTCCCGACCAGTACGGCGCCGCGCAGGTCGAGCGGCAGCCATCGCCTCACCACTTCAGCCAGCGCCAGCCCGAACACCGTCACCAGCAGCGCGCGAATCGCGTCGCGCAGCATCCCCCGCAGGTGGACCCGGCGCAGGCAGGCCGGGTCCCCGGCGTCCAGTCCCACCCGGTTGCGCCGGGCGTCGGCCGAGTTGCCCCGCCGGACGATTTGCACGGTCCGTTCGCCCAGGTATCCGACCACCAACGCCACGGCAACGGCCGGACCCAAACCCAGCACGCCCGGCACACCGGCCGCCGTGGCCGCTCCCGCCACCGCCGCGGGACCGTAGTCCGGGTAGCGCGCCCCGCCCACCGGGAGTAGCTCCAGCGCGAACAACTCCAGCGTCACGCCGACCATGGCCCCGGCGGCCGGGTCGCCGGCCAGCACGCCCGCCAGCGTCCCGGCCACCAGCGGGCGCCCCACCATCACCTGGCCCGCGGACACCAGGTCGAGCCCGGCGATCGTCCCCCAGAGGAGCAGCCACCAGAACCCGTCGGTCATGCCAGCTCCTTGAGCGGCACGGCGCGTGCGGTGGGGACGTCCTGCGCCGTGATCTCGACCCCGCGCGCCACCAGCGATGCGAGGGCGCCCGCCTCGTTGTCGGTCATGAAGACGTAGGGCAGCCGCTGCCGCCGTCCCGGGGCCTGGTGGATGCCGCCGAGGTTCACCCGCTTGATCTGCGGGGCCAGCTCACACAGGCGGACCGCCGCCGCGATCTCGCCCAGCACCACGATGGTGCGGCTCGACGACGCCTCCCACTGCGGCACCCGCTGGGCGGCCTGCTCCACTGAGAGGAATTCGATGGCCATGTCCGGCGGCACGCCTACCCGGTGAATGTCGCGTTCCCATTGGTTGGTGCTGACCTCGTCATCCACCAGAACCAGCTGCTTGGCGCCCAGCGCATGCCCCCATCCCACGACCACCTGGCCGTGAATCAGGCGATCGTCCACCCGTACCAGCGACAGGGTCACTCGACCACCCGGACCGCGCGCCCGCCCACGTCTCCGGCCCGCTGCGCCGCCGCCGCAGGCGTGAGCTCGCGGTGATACACGAAGTCCACCAGCATGGCGAGATTCACGCCCGCCACCACCGCCACGTCGCGGTGGCCGCGCAGGTAGGCCAGGGCCGCCTGGAGGCAGCTTCCGCCCGGCAAATCCACAAACACCACCGCCGGCCGGGTCCCGATCGCCTGCGTGAGTCGGTCGGCCAGCCGGGCGCGGCTGCACCCTTCATTGGTCACCGGCAGGAGGGCGTCGCGCTGCCCCGTGATCTCCCCCACCGCCGCCACCATGGCCTCCGCCAGCTGGGCGTGCGACACCACGATCCCCTGTAATCCGTTACTCATAGTCCGCTACTCATAGTCCTCGGAGAGGTACTCGCGCACCTCGCGCCGTTCTGCCAGGCGCTTGAGCAGCCGGGTGTTGAACGCCTGGGCCGAGTCCACTCCGCTGTAGCGCAACAGATGGTTCATCGCGACCACTTCGGATATGACCGTGATGTTCTTGCCCGGATTGAGCGGGACCGAGACCAGCGGCAGGTCCACGCCCAGGATCTTGGTGGTCTTACCGTCCAGGCCCGTCCGTTCCACCTCCGCGGCCTGTTCCCACTCGGTGAGCTCCACCACGACTTCAATCCGCTTCTGGTGGCGGACCGCGTGAATCCCGAACAACGCCGACACGTCCACCAGCCCCACCCCCCGGATTTCCATGTATCGGTACGAGAGCTCGTGCGCCCGGCCAATGAGCACGTCCGCGCCGCGCTGGGTGATGTGCACCACGTCGTCGGCGACCAGCCGGTGACCACGCTCCACCAGGTCGAGCACGCACTCGCTCTTGCCGATGCCGGACCGGCCGATGAACAGCAGCCCCACCCCGTACACGTCGGCGAGCGACCCGTGGACGGTGGCGGTCGGAGCGAAGACCTCGGTCAGGTAGGGCGTGATCCGCCGGTAGAATTCGGCCGTCTTGAGCTTGCTCCGCAGCACCGGGATCTTCCGGGCCTTGGCCATGGTGAGCAGCTCGCGCGGCACCTGCTGCGACTTGGTGACGAATACGCAGGGCAACTCGTAGCTCAGGAAGGCCTCCAGCGACTTCCGGCGCTCCGCGGGTTGCAACGACTTGAGGTACGCAATCTCGGTTTCCCCCAGGGCGTGAAGCCGCCGCGCCGCGAACCGGCCGGTGAACCCCGCCAGCACCAGACCCGGGCTCGAGATCTCTGGCACCGCAATGGTGCGGTCGAGACCGATCTCCCCGGTGAGACTCTCGAGCTGCAGCGACTCACCTTTCTGGGCCAGCAGCTCGCGGACCCGGAGTGTCGGCGACGGGCTCGTCACTTGGCGGCCGGGCGGCGGACGTAGCGGGAGTTGGTCTTTTCGAGCTGCCGGCGCAGCTTCTCCGCCGCGCGATCGAGGGCGGTGCGGAAGTCGGTGGCTTCGGCGGTGGCGATCCGGGTGACGCCCCGCGGCAAATGCAGCTTGATCTCGACCACTTTCTGCTGGTGATCGACGTCAAAGACCACGCGCGCGCGCTGTGGGCGGTGGGCCGCCTTCATGATCCGTGCCATCACCAGCCGGGCCTGCTCGCGCAGCGGATCGGGAATCTCGCAATGACGGGCCGTCACGGTGACCTGCATGGTTACGACCCCCTCCGCTCCGGAGGAGCGGCGTTGAGCATCATGAGCAGTTGCGCTTCGGTGTCCGCGGCAGCCCGGTCCCAGGAAAAGGTCTCCGCGAACCGCCGGGCCGCCGCGCCGAAGCGCGCCACCTGGTCCGGGTGCCGGGCCAGCCGCTGGAACGCGTCGGCCAGGGCCCCAACGTCTCCATGAGGAACCAGGAGTCCGGTTTCTTCGTGGCGCACCGACTCCCGGAGTCCGGGACGGTCGGCGGCGAGCGCGGGCGTGCCGCACGCCGCGGCCTCGATGTTGGATATCCCCCATCCTTCTTTCGCCGACGGTAACACCACCGCCCAGGCCTGCCGCAGCAGCGTCCGTTTGGTGGATTCGGGGACGAAGCCCAAGAACGTCACGGCCTCTGCCAGCCCCAACCGGCGCACCAGGCCGGTGAGCCGGTCCCGATCATCGCCGTCACCCGCCA
>Ga0209342_10008902_pt1 | contig 10063 bp, 9 predicted proteins | sample RifCSP16_2_FD_184023 | JGI IMG/M metagenome (GOLD analysis project Ga0209342, IMG submission 184023) | Soil microbial communities from Rifle, Colorado - Rifle CSP2_sed 16_2 (SPAdes) (version 2) | ecosystem: Environmental > Terrestrial > Deep subsurface > Rock core/Sediment | place: Rifle... | reverse complement strand
CCTGGCGGAGGCCTCCGCGATCTGCAACAACGTGCCGAAGATCACGATCTTCACCATTGGCCTGCTGGGGGCCCCGGTCCAGCTCTTGCAGGACATCGCGAACGCGTGCGGCGGCACGTTCTATCCTGACGTCGACCCCTCCACCCTCCCTCAGATCTACAGCGGAATTCACGACCGCATCTCCAACATGACCGCCATAGACCCATACAACAACTACACTGTCCCGATGATCCAGGAGGTCCTTCCCTCCTACATCAGCGTGGTCCCCGGCTCGTACGCGCTCCCGGGACCCAACATCGAGACGGATCCGTACCCGGACTGCCTCCCCCAGCCCCAGTGCTGGCAGGGCGCTGGACGCACCCTCCCCTGGAACGTCACCGCGATGTTCCTCGGAGACACCTGGAGCGTGAGCTTCCAGATCACCTGCACCCAAGCGGGGACGTGGCCGGTGGAGCTCGTCCCCCAGAGTCGTGCCGCTTACGTGGACTGGAATTCCAGCCTCATCACCGTGCCCTTCCCCTCGGTGGACATCACCTGCGTCAGCGCCCCGGTGCCCCCGGTCCTTCCCGTGACGAATGTGACGACCACGTGGAACCCGGCCTCGAACCAGGTCACCGTCTCCTGGGACCCGCCGCCAATCGTTCCGAGTCAGTACTTGGTCTACCGGGCCTCCTCTCCCCGGGGCTTCGCCAGCTTCGCTTCGGCGGCCGCCATTGCGTCCGTCCCCAGTGCGACGACGTCCTATACCGAGTCGCTCGGCGGGGCGGGCGAGTTCTACTACATCGTCCGATCGTCGGATGCCGCCCGGACCAGCCTCAGCGAGACCTCGAACACCGCGGGGGTCTTCTTCGGCACCCTGAACGCGGGTCGCACGGCCCTGTCCACCCCCCTGGAGTACTTCCCCTGGGTCGACTACTCCGGGGCGACGCCCCCGAACACGGTCGGTGAGTACGTAACGGCCTTCCAGGCGTCCTGGATCCAGTACCTGGCGCCCAATGGCAGCTGGGTGCAGGCCGTAGCCGCCTCGACGGAACCCCTCCTGCCCGCCCGGGCCTACGTCGCGATGGTCACGGGCGTCCCGAGGGCGTTCGCGTTCACCGGCCTTCCCGGTGCCATGATCCGCTACGATGAGTTTATCGGCTCGGGCTACGACCCGGCAAACAGCGCCCTCGGCCTGGCGGCGACGACGACCGGCGATTCCGTGATCCTGACGTTCCCCGCCCCCTCGTTGGGCTTCTCGGACACCTACCAGGTGTGGTACTCAACGAACTCTCGCGCGGGCTTCTTCGACGGGAGCGCGCAGCTCGTTGGGGGCATGGAAATCGGCGCGGTCACGGATCCCATGACGGTCGTCCATGCGAACGCGCTCCTCCTCGGCCAGGAGGTGTGCTACCTCGTGGTACCCAACTCGACCTTCGGCCTCGGGGAGTCGACCTACAGCGTCTGCCTCTGGAGCGAGACCTTCCAGAATACGCACACCTTCGCCCTCCCACTCCATCTCTCCACCGTTCGGACGTTGGACTGGTATTGCTCGTCCGTCGCCGGCACCCTCGGCATGCTCTGGCTGACTCCCTCGGGGACCTGGGTGCCGCACTTCACCGCCATGCCGTCGGGGACGTACGACGCGAACGTCCTCGTGGGGAGCGGCTACCAGATTCAAGTGCGGAGCAGCGGCCCGGTCCGGTACGTCTTCATCGGCTGGTGAGCCGCCCGCGCGACGGGGTCTTGAAGCTTTGGCCCGGACCCCCCGGAAAGGAGAAGAACCGGCTCGGTGGTGGACGCGGGAATGGCCGACCTCCGCCGTGTGCGCCAGGACACGGAGACGCTCGTCCGCGCCCTCGACCTCGAGGCCTTTGAGCACTTCGCCGGGCTCAAGCCGGAGCTCCAGACGGCCGCAATCTATGCGCGGTTCCCAACCCTGCTCTCCCCGGGGACCCTGAAGGACATCCAGGCGCGGCGCACGGCCGCGAAGGACGCGACGGAGGCCAAGCGCCTGCGGTTCCTCCAGCAGCGTCTGACGGCGGACTTCCTGGAAAACGCGGTGCGGGATCTCACGGACCGGGAGGCGACGGAGGAGGCGAAGCGGGAGGTCGTCGTGGACCATCACATCCTCCCCTTCCGGCTCTCGGCGGTGAAGATGAACAACGAGGACGACCGGGTCCTCCGCGGGGCGATCTTCTCGGCGCGGAACAAGGTGATCGACGGGATGAACGCCGCGCGGCGGAAGCGATGGCAGATGCTCCACGCGCTCGCGAAGGACCTGGGGTTCCGCGATTACCTGACCTGCTTCGCCGAGCTGAAGGCGCTGGACCTGGACCGGCTCGGGACCATGGCAGACACGCTGCTCGCACGGACCGAGAAGGCGTACGCAGAACGGCTCGGGGAGGTGCTCGCGCCCCTGAAGGTCCCCCTGCGCCAGGCGGAGAAGCACGACATCGCCTATGCGTTCCGGGGGAAGGCCTGGGACCCGGAGTTCAAGAAGGAGCGGGCCGTGGCGACGCTCAAGGCGACCCTCCTCGATCTCGGGATGGACCTGGACGCCCAGACGAACATCACCCTCGATGTGGAGGAGCGCCCGAACAAGGCCCCGCGCGCCTTCTGCGTCCCCGCCGAGGTCCCCGGCCGCGTGATCCTCGTCATGATGCCTCAGGGCGGGCACGACGACTACGCGACGATCCTGCACGAGGCGGGTCATGCGGAGCATTATGCGCACGCCTCCGCACGCCTCCCGTTCGAGTTCAAGTACCTGGGGGACCACAGCGTCACGGAGGCCATGGCCTTCGTCCTGGAGTACATCACGCTCTCCCCGGTCTGGCTCGAGGAGAAGATCGGGCTGCGCGAGGTCGATGACTACCTGCGTTTCGCCTACACCTACAAGGCCTACTTCCTGCGGCGGTACGCGGCGAAGCTCCGCTACGAGACGCAGCTCCACTCGAAGGGGCTTGACGGGATGAACGCCGCCTACAAGAAGGAGCTCGAGGCCGCCCTCCGGTTCAAGCATCCCCGCGAGCACTATCTGGTCGACGTCGACGACGGGCTCTATGCGGCCCAGTACCTCCGCGCCTGGATCCTGGAAGCGCAGCTGTCGCAGGCCTTGCGGGAGATGTTCGGGGAGACGTGGTTCCGCGAGAAGGAGGCCGGACGCTTCCTTCGCGGGCTCTGGTCGCGGGGCCAGGAGTCCACCGCCGAGGAGCTGGCGGGCCAGTTGGGCTACCCGGGGCTGGACGTCGGCCCCCTGGTGTCGCAGCTGGAGGAGCGCCTGGCCCCCCGATAGAGGTCCAAGGTCCCTCGCGCGAGGCCGGCTCCTGGAGGCCCTCCCCGGGCCGGTGGGTTTCAGCGGCGAGAACGGGGGTTCGCGCAAGCCACAGGAAAACCATTAAATGGGTCGGCCGGGATGGAAGGGCGTTGGCCCTGCGCCGGAAGGACTCCCCCGAAGAGCCCTCATTCCTCTGTCCCAGCTGCAGCGCGATCCTCCTCGTAGGGGCGAAGGAGTGCCCCGAGTGTGGCGAGGTCCTCACCGCCGGAGACCTCGGGGAACGTCCCTCCGGGGGCGCCGCCGGGGTCGGCACCCTCCTGTTCTGGGCGGGGCTGGGCCTGATGGCCCTCGGCGGCCCGGGGCTGGCCCTCGGCTCCTGGCTCCACGACGTCCTCCGGATCCCCATCGGCGGCAACCAGTACGACGTCTTTGGGCCGCTGAACCGGTTCACCGCCGCGGTCGGCCTCGTGGTCCTCGTGGTGGGGATCGTCCTCGTCCTTCTCTCGATCCGCCTCGCCAAACCTGTCCTGGACGACGACTACGACGTCGGAACGCCCAAGGGCGCGTGAGTCCCCCCCGGGCGGCACCTTTAAGTGCGGAACCCCCGTTCCAGCCCTTCCAAGGGGATAGCCATGGGGACGTTCTCGCAGGGGCCTCGGCAACCGCCGAGCCCGGTGGAGGAAGGGAAGGTGTACGACGCGAAGATCGAGGACATCGGGCGCGAAGGGGACGGCGTCGCCCGCATCGAAAACTTCGTCGTCTTTGTGCCGGGGACGAAGGTCGGGGACCAGGTGCGGGTCAAGATCACCCGGGTCATGCGACGCATGGCCTTCGGCGAGGTCGTCAAGGAATAGGTTCGAGGGGCGCCCCATAACCTATTTCAGGGTTCCGGGCGTGCATACAGACGCATGCGGGTCCTGTTTCTCGGTGCCACACTCTCGTTTCTCCTCCTCGCTGCCGCGGGCGCCTGGGCGTCGGACGTCGACCACGACCTGGTGCCGGACGATCTCGAGGACCGGACGGAACGGGTCCTCGCGGCCCGCGGGTTCCCCGCCGAGGACCCGACGGCGTTCTACACGCGCTCCGAGGCGCGCGACGGCGCGGACGCGTTCGAGGTGGACTGGTCGGATGGCGCCACGGTCCTCAGTTACCTTCCCGATCCCGCGGAACCGCCGGCCCTCCGCGTGACCCTGCAGCTGCTCTCGCTCTCCGAGTTCGAGGACCGCGACGGGAATGGGCTGCCGGGTGTGGGCGAGGCCCGGACCGTGGTCGCGCTCCAGGATGTCGCCTATCGCCCGGGCGGCCTGGAGGAGGTCACGCTCGCGGACGGCGCCCGAGCCCTGAGCTTCACGGTCCTGCGGCCCCCCCTTGCCGTGCGTCTCGACGTCGGCACGCGGTTCCGCTCGGCGGACTCGGGGACGGCCCTGTCCCCGGTCGAGGTCGGCATCCGGTTCCTCGTGGACCAGTTCAGTCTCGCAAGCCGGGGCTCCGGCCTGGCGCTCCAGTTCCGGGTCTCTTCGGAGCCCCAGGGGATCCTCGGCCTGCCCCCCGGCGGGGCGGAGAACACGCGGCTCGTGACGGCGGCACGCCAAGGGATCTATCTCGCCTGGGACGAGAGGATCACCGCGGACGGGAACGCCACCGTGGTCGTTTCCGAGGCCCCCGCCGAGGGTCCCGGACCCTGGGTCTTCACCGTCGTCTATCCCTGGGTGCCCACCTTCGAGCATGCCCTGCGCCTCGGCGTCCTGAGCACCTCTCACGCGGCGCGGAGCGCCCCCCCGCCCGCCGACGTCTCGGTCCCCGTCTTCTTCGCCAGCTTCGCCGTGACCGGCGTGGTCGTCGCCGCCACGGTCTGGGCGCGCCGCCGGTAGCTTTAGGCCGGGGCCTTGGGATGCCCGGGCATGGTCCTTGAGAGCGCCGCTGCCGCCGCCGTGACCCTGTTCGCCGCCACCCTCCTGGTGATTGCGCTCCTCGCCTACCGCCGCAGCCGCCAGGGAGGCCTTCTGTTCGTCGCGGCCGCGTTCGCGCTATTCGTCACGAAGGGCGTCCTCTTGGCATCGAGCGTCTTCCTCGGGGCACCCCCCCTGGAGGCCTACGCGGGGATCGGGGCGCTCGCGGACGTCGTCATCCTCGGCCTGCTCTACGGGATGACGCTGCGGCGGTGACGATGGAGGCCCTCGAGCACGCGACGCGTCGCCGAGTCTACGAGCTCGTGCGCGCGCAGCCCGGGGTGCACCTGCGGGAGATCGCGCGCCTCCTCGGCCTCTCGATCACCCTGGTGGACTACCATCTCCGGTTCCTCGCGAAGCACGAGCTTGTGGGGTTCACCGCGGACGGGGAGTACAAGCGGTGCTACCCGCGCTATGCCCCCGGGGACGCCGAGGCGAAGCCGGCGCTCGACGAGGCGGACAAGCGCGTCCTGGCCCTCCTGCGCCAGCGCGTACCCCGGGCCCTCCTCCTGCGCCTCCTGGAGGTGGAGGAGGCGCCCCACGGCGCCCTCCTCCCGTTCTCCGGGGTGTCGCCCTCGACCCTGTCCCACCACCTGAAGAAGATGGTCGCGTCGGGCGTGGTCCTGCCCACCGCGGCGGGCTACCGCGTCGCGGACCCCCGCCGGGTCGCGCGGCTCTCGGTGCTCTATGAGATTGCCTCGGCGGACCAGGTGGAGACGTTCCTCCGGGTGTGGGGCGAGTTCCGGATGTGAGGTCCGTGCTCCGGTCCGAACCGGGGTGCCTCCAAGGCCGGAACGAAGAGACCAAGTAGGTCTCAATACATATGTATTCAGATGCCCAGACAGGTCCAGCTCAGCGACGAGGCCTACCGCACCCTGGCCTCCCTGAAGGCCCGGGGTGAGTCGTTCAGTGAGGTCGTCCAGCGCCTCGCAGCTTCGGGGAAGGACCTTCGGGCGCTTCAGGGACTCGGACCGCGGCTGCAGGGCTGGGATGACGAGAAGTTCCACCGCCATGCAGCCGAAACCGATCGGCAGATGCTGGAACGTCTGATGCCGGGACGTCCACGGCGAAGGAGAGTGCCGTGACCGTCGTCATCGACTCCGCCTTCCTCGCTGACGTGCGAAGCGGGGCTCCCAAGGCCATCCGGCTCCTCGATCAGCTCATCGCGGATCGCGAGACGGCGATCGTCCCGAGTGTGGTCGCCGCCGAGTACCTGACCGGCTCCCGGGATCCCGACGCCGACCTGGCCGCCCTCGAGGCGGCCGCTGTGCTTCTGGACTATCGCCTCGATGACGCCCGAGCGGCGTCGGACATCGCGCGCCGGGCACTCCCCCAGGGGAGGTTCCCCGGCTGGATGGACGTGATGATCGGCGGATTCGCCAAGGCCAGGGGGGACCTCCGCATCGTCACGCGGAACGCGCGCCACTTCTCCGACAATCCGACCCTCGGCTACTGAAGCGCCTGCGGGAGCCCGGGGGGCGGCGGCTAGGGCCGAATCGTCGAACGAAGCGACGCGAACCCGGCGCTCACCGCCGTGCGGGATCTCATCTCTTTCAGCCTTTCCAAGTATGCCGCGGCGTCGAACCGCCAGGTGAGGGTCCCGGGGTCGAAGAGCTTCCAGTCGAAGCGGCAGAAGGAGGGTTCCGCCAGGAGGCGCGTGGCCTCCAGGTCGACGAGGCTCACGTCAGGCGGGTCCGCGGCGGACTGATAGTCCCGCGCCAGGCGCAGGACGGCGGGGAGGCGGTCCACGGGCGTCGTGCACGCGAGGCGCGCCTTGCCCCCCCAACCGACCTCCGGCGTGACCGTGCTCATCACGGAGTTCTCGGAGACCCGCCGCGCGAGCTCCACGAGCCGATCCGTGGACCCCGTCTGGACGAGGAAACTGAGCAGCGCGCAATTGCGAAACAGCCGCGGCGGCACGAACACCACGGGCTGGAGGAAGAACTCGTGGAACCGCCGCAGGAGTCCCTGCCACTCCTGCTGCAGCACACGCAAGGTCGCCCCCCGCTTCCGCAGCGCCTTCGAGGGGACTCCCTTGCGAAACCGCTGGAGTTCCGAGGCGCCCTTCGCCTGCAGGTGGAGCCACACGTGCTTGGAGGAGAACCGGCCCCAGACGTGCTCCAGGACGAGGGGGACGAGAAGGGGCATCTCCGCGTAGCGGGGCGCCACCTCCGTCTCGAAGGGTTCCCGCAGGTGCTTCCGCAGCAGCTCTTCGAAGGGCGCGTTGTCCACGCCGGCCCCGGCCTTCACCCACCCTTCGGCGTGGACCACCTGCTCGAAGGGGGAATAGAGGAAGTGGACGTTGCGCGCCGGCAGGAGGTCGACCTTCGTCACGAGGTCCAGGTCCACGGCGGCCCGCCAGTACTCCTCGAACGCCTTGAGGGCGGCCCCGGGAACCCAGTAGTCCTGGCTGACGCACGCTTGGCCGTCGAGGCCCAGCTCGACGAGGAAGGAGTGGGAGAAGGGCACGGCGCTCAGCACCTGGGGGCTGCGAAGCCCGTGGACGCGGACGGCGACCTCCTGGAGGCCGAGGCGTTCCATCCGGGGGTACGGGAAGTACACAAGGCCCGCCGTCTCCTCGAGGGCGGCGAACCAGCGGTAGAGGGTCGCGACGCCGACGGGACGTCCGCCGACGCGGAAGGCCTTCGCGATCTGCGGCGGGGTGAGCCACGCCTGGGTGCGCGTGAGGAAGGTGAGGAGGCGGAGCACGCGGGGATCGTAGAGGAGCGTGGGGGACGCGGGATGCTTCTCGGCGGGTGGCAAGGACGCTTCGCCCGCGGTACCATCGCGCGGTGCTTCTTATAAAGCCACTATCACGACCCCGGGGGGAGGTGAGAGTGGCGGTAGTTGAGCGGGATGTTCGTTGGGGGGTTCAAGGTGCTCACATGGAACCTGCGGGAAGGAAGCGGAACATGGCGCTGATGGCGGCGGCGGTCCTGGCGGCGATGACGTTGTCGTCGCTCCTGGCCCCGCCGGCGGCGGCGCCGGTGACGACGTGGGCGAAAGTCTTCGGCGGCTATGCGGGTGCGACAGGGATCGAGGTGCTGCCGACCGCTGATGGGGGGTACGCGGTCCTGGGAGAGATCAACACCCCGCCTGGAGGCTTTGACGTCTGGCTCCTCAAGCTGGACGCCACGGGTGCTATCGAATGGCAGTACCTCTACGGAGGGACGGGACGCGAACGACCCTACCACGTCCGCCAGACATCCGACGGGGGCTACGTCGTCGTCGCCGCGACGAACAGCTTCGGCCCCGCCGGGGGCATGAACGCGTGGGTCCTGAAGCTGGACGCCGCCGGCGGGATCCAGTGGCAGACGGCCTACGGGGGCGCGGGGAGCGACATCGCCTCGGACATCCAGCAGACCTCCGATGGAGGGTACATCCTCGTGGGGCAGTCGAACTCCCACAATCCCGGGAAGGAGTACTTCGCCAGCATCGACGCGTGGATCGTGAAGCTGGACTCCGCGGGCAACGTCCTGTGGCAGAAGGCCTACGGGGAGACCAGTCCATCGAGCGCCCAACATGAGTGCGCGAACTCCGTCCAGCAGACCTCCGACGGCGGGTACATCGTCGCGGGGACCATGAACCGCTGGCAGACCGGCGGCTTCGTGCCCAGCACGTGGCTGTTCAAGCTCACCAGCGCCGGCAGCCTGAGCTGGCAGAACACCTACGGCACGGGTAGCGGCGGTCGGCTGTGCGGGGAGATCATGTCGAACCGTCGAGTCGTCCTGGTCACCGCGGACGGAGGGTACCTCGTGGACCCAGTCTACTTCTACGGGCCCGAGGCGAACGACGGCTACGCGATGAAGGTCGACTCGACGGGGAAGGTCCTCTGGCGGAAGGCGTACGGATCGGCGGCGGGCGAGTATTTCCGGTCCGCCGAGGCGATGCCGGACGGGGGGTTCGTCCTCACCGGGGACGGGTTCGGCGGCCCATGGGTTGTCCGCATCGACTCCGCGGGGAACCTCGCGTGGCAGAAGAGGTACGGGATGTCGACGGGTGACGCCCACGGGATGGCGGCCCGCGCGGTGTCGGACGGCGGGATCGTCCTCACCGGTTACTGGTCGGGCCAAGGCCTCATCGTGATGAAGCTCGATGGCGACGGCAACCCCGGCGTGTGCACCGACCCGACCATCGGAGTCAGCACGGACGCGGTTCAACGAACCTCGTCCGTCCGGGCCTCCGGGAGCAAGGCGAAGGCCGCGACCCCGTCGACGACCGCCACGAACACGGCGGCCACCCCATTGCCCTCGAATGCGCAGGAGAGCCAGCTGTGCTCCGGCTGAGGGAAGATCCCTCTTGGAGATCACGAGGACGATAGCCTGAAAGGAGGAAGAGAAGAATGCGCGGAAACAAGGGTCCAAGGCTGCGTGTGAGCGCGTTTGTGGCTGCAGTGATCCTCGTGGGCACTCTGCTCGCGGTGACGCCTCCCACCTTGGCGGACTCGGGAGATGGGTGGGTGTCCGGGGAGGGCACGTGCTTCGCGGTGACGAACAGCACCTACCTGAACGTCACGCTGTGCAGCACGGAGGTCGTGAACGTCACGCTGGAATCTATCCCCGAGGTCGTCAGCTTCACCATCGAGGACGTCGACGGGGCCACGACGACGGACGTCACCCTGAGCGGGTTCGAGGCGAACACGACGTACTACCGCCACCAGGACGGACACCTCGTCGAGAACTTCACGACGGAGGACGGGAACTACTCCTACACGCAGGACCTCTCGGCTCCCCGCCACGTGTTTATCGCCGAGGGGACGAGCACGAAGTACGTCCGGGACGCCGCGAACGGCGGGGACTGTTACCTTATCGGGACGTGGGACGGGCCCACGAAGACATGCACGCTCACGGGACCAGCC
>Ga0209342_10008900_pt1 | contig 10064 bp, 14 predicted proteins | sample RifCSP16_2_FD_184023 | JGI IMG/M metagenome (GOLD analysis project Ga0209342, IMG submission 184023) | Soil microbial communities from Rifle, Colorado - Rifle CSP2_sed 16_2 (SPAdes) (version 2) | ecosystem: Environmental > Terrestrial > Deep subsurface > Rock core/Sediment | place: Rifle... | reverse complement strand
GGGGGGGGGGGGGGAATGCCGCGCAGCCCCTGCGGCTGCGCTCAGTTCCGCGAGTCGGGGCTTGAGCAGAGCCGCTGATGGCTTCAGGGGGGGGGGAACAAGCATGAGACACCTCATCGCCTTTTTCGTTCTCAGCGCCGTGCTGGGCTTCTACGCCGGGTTCACGCTCGCCTCACGGGCGCAGTCGCGAGAAATCGTCTGCGACCATCCGGTGTTCGAGCCGCGCACCGATGTCTACGCCGCCATGTCGGCCACCTGCACCGACGGCGTCGGCGGGCCGGCCGTCACCGTCACCATCCTCGACTGAGGGAGAGCGTCATGACCGAAACTCCCGGCGCCGGGAGTTTTTTTCTCTTAGGGGGGAAGGGGACACGACACCATGAAACAGCCGCCGTATGCACGCGAACTCGTGATGACGTACCGGCCCTCGCCGGTACGTCATCCATCGACGCCCCTCAACTCGCCTCAAGTGGCGGCCAGTGTGCTGACGAAACTCCTCAGCACCGAACCAGTGGAGGTCGCCATCGCCCTCTACGTGGACGCGCAGCACCAGTTGCTCGCGTGGCACGAAGTGAGCCGTGGAACGCTGACGGGGACGTTTGTCGAACCACGGGAAGTGTTCGCGCCTGCCCTTGCGTGTCGGGCTGCCGGAGTCATCGTCGCGCACAATCACCCGAGCGGGGACACCACGCCGTCACCAGACGACCGCGCTGTCACTCGTCGCCTCACGGCCGCTGGCGAGTTGCTCGGCGTGGAACTGCTCGACCATTTCATCGTCGGCCATGATGATCGCTATTACAGTTTCCGCCAGAGTCCGGAAGGTCTACGATGAATTGCACGTCGCTCGACCACTGCTACCCGGCCACCCAGCCGGGGACGCCCTGCTACTGCCGACAGCGCACCTGGGCCGGCCCAGCCACGGGTCGGGCCCGGCGCCTTGCGGTTGGGGCCACGGTCCAGGCCCTCGGCGGGGGGAGCGCCGGACGATCATCGAGCGGGACGGGGACGACTACCGCCTCGATCAGCCGGTCGGCCGGCGCGTGTGGTTCGAGCGCGCCGAGCTCGCCGGCCTCGTGCTCACGTTGATCTTCGGCCCGTCGTTGGCGCATGCCCAATCGCCCGCGCTGGCGAGAGCCGCCGTCGTCGCCGCGACCATCGCGCAAGGGGCCGACACGATGACGACCGTGTCGGCCCTGAACCGCGGAGGCACCGAAGCCAATCCGATCCTGCCTCAGCGCCCCGCCGCCATCCTGGCCACGAAGGCCATTGTCGCCGGCATCAATGGCGTCGTCTCCTGGCGCTATGCCCGCCGGCATCCTCGGCTCGTGAGCATCGCCAATGCCGCCCTTGGGGCCGTCAGCGTGTGGGCGGTCGTCCACAACCGGGGGCAGGCCCGTCACTGAGCGGTGCTTGCAAACCAGACACGTAACCCGACTCGCCCGGCGCTGTCACGATCCTGGACTGCGTCCCGCTGCTGCTCGGCGAACCCGATGGTTCGGGCCAGCCGCTCGGCGTCTCCATCGGCGGGCGGGGCTCGTACAAGTCCGCCGTGTACCGTTCATACGCCCACGCGACCACCCGCCGGCGCGCCTCGTTAAGTCAGCCCCGCCAACACGAGCGCAATCGTCTGCATGGCGGTCACTTCGGCATCCTTCGGCTTTTTCATCATCGCTGTCTCTCCTTCAAAACGGCCAACTGGCCACCATGCGCGTCCGCACCCCATTCCGCACGCTCCACAACTCCAACGACCCGTTGGTCGCGTTCAGTTCGAAGTCGAACCCGTAGCCGGGCGCCGTCGAGAACCGCATCGACAGGGCCGGCCCGACCTCCTGGCGCGGTGCCAACACCGTCAGCCAGCCCCACGCAGACGTGTCCACGGTAGAATCGATCCCGTTATCCTCGGTTGAGGCTCGTCCCGTCACGATCATCCGACCCCACTCGTCCACGAACCCCCGCTCGCGCACCACCGTGTCGTTGGGCCGCCCAGTCGCCCACCCCAGCCGGCCGGCGCGCGATGTCGCCGTCTGCGGGCCAATCGCGCGGGCATGCAACTGCGCCACGCGCCCGTAGTACGGCGAGTCAAGGCCGACATCGTACGCGCCGTTCTCCCCCCACGGCTGCCAGTACAGCACCCCGACCAACTCATTCGGCAGGACTGCGGTCGGGGACTCCACCGTGCCGTTCACTCGCCTGAGCGCAAGATCGGGCGTGTCGTTCAGGTCGGCCAGCAGTAACGAGCGCATCCGGGCTTTCCGGATCGCGTGGCTGTACTCGAAGTCGCTCAGATGCGCCAGAAACGTCTCACCCACCCGCAGGTCGGTCCCCGTCACTGTCCCGTCCGTCGAGGCGGGCGCTGGCTCAGTCGTCGCCGTCACTTGACAGCCCACCGTTACGGCTGCGCCTGGCGCCAGCGTCACCGTCTCCTGCGCTGTGGCGGGCCACGCCAACGCCACCGCCACCGCCACCGTCAAGATCGTTCGCATGGTGTCCTCTCCTCCACTTGGGCCTCGCCCGTCCAGAGCCGCGCATCGTTGCCGTAGACCGTCCAGCCGGCGACGCGCCGCCTCCCAAACAACTCCAAATATGGCCCATCGTACAGCCGCTCGATCATCGTCCGGAGTTCCTCGGGCTTCTCGGAGTGTTCGAGTTCCTGCGGCAGCTTCGCGCTGGTGAACACCGACTCCAGCATGGGCGTCGGCCGATCCGGCAGGCACGATCCGCGCGTGGCCAGGATCACGTGCTCATGCCGCACGCTCACGTAATGCCCCCAGTTGTGCCGCCGCTTGTGCCAGACCATCCCAGTTTTTGGGGTGTTGTGTGCCCCAAACCCCTCCGCGATGTAAGTGCCGCTACTTGTCGTTAGCGTGGCGCACGGCCACTTTCCGATGCGCTCCACGTCCACGATCGCCACGTCGTTCACTTTGTTGTAGATGCTCAGTTTTCGCATTTCGTCGTTCAGCCATCGGTCCATCAGCCGCACCGGACGATAGCGCATCAGAAAACGAAACACGTGCTCGTATCCGCCGAGAATGTGGGTTTCGGCCGCGCTGGCGTAATCGTAGCTATGTCGGCTGATATCGAAGCCTGCGGAGCGCAGGAAGGCTTCGACCTGCTGGAGCATCGCGTTAGGTTTTTGCGCGAACATGAGCCTGAGTTTTCCGGTCCTGATCGTTCCCTCACCGTCGAAGGCCGCCGCTAGGTATCCCGCCTCGTAACTGCGCTCGGGCTCCTGGAGAGGAGCGAGTTTTGGCAGCGTGAGTGGATTGCGCCGGTTATGGTGTGTTCGGAGCTTGGCGATCTCCATCGCCGTCAACCACCGCATTCGGTTGAGTTTTCCGCCGGCAGAGCCAGCCCGAACAAGCCATGGGTGGGTCTCGCTACACATTAACTGTCGGCCGTCGCTCAGCGTCATCCGCACCGCCGGCAGATCGCGCACGCCGTTCGCGATAACCTGAGTCGGTCGATAGTATCGTCGATTTCCTGTTGGTTGTTCGTCGAAACCGAGCAAGGCATCGCCAGGTGTGACTGTTTCGGCTGCCTGCCAGTGGAGGTCGTGCGTGAGGACGCGCGTTCCGACGCCGCAACAGAAGCCCCACGCCGCGATCACCTCGCGCGGGCCGGGCGTCTCGTACAGCATCGGCGCCGTCACCCAGAGAAACAGCACGCTACTCGCCGTCGTGTGGGCCGCCACGGGTAGCCGGCAGAGCTCCTCGATGCTCAGGCCCTGGTAGTGCAGCGCGACTTTCCCCAGACTGCCATCCGCCGTCGCCCCGGCATCGCGGTAGACCCAGGGCGGATCCGCCAGCACCACCCGGTACTGCCCCTCGAGCACAGCCTGCCCCTCGAGCACGAGTCGCCGGCGAGCGGCTCGGAGCTCCATCCGCAAATCACGTTGACTCCAGCCTTCGGTCTGGGCGCGCTCGAGCCACCGTTCCTGCTCGACCGGCTCAAGTGTGGCCACCTCAGCGGCATGCGAGATCGACGGCGCCAGCTCCCGCGCCCGCCCCTGGACGCGACTCCCAATCCAGACCCGATTCTCGATCGTGTGATGATCGAGCTCCAGCGCCCCGTGCGCGACCATCTGGTCGAGCCGCTCGGCCCAGTCCTGCCGTGACTCGGCATACGTGCGCAGATCCGCCAGCCACCACGGCGAGGCTTTGTGCGTGGCACAGGCCAAGGCCCAGGCTGCCCCCCAGTGCGTTGCCGTCGGCTTCCCCCGAATCTCCACGCCTGCCGTCCGGAGCACGATCCCGCCGTCCAGCCGGATCGGCTGGCGGTCGAAGAGCTGGAGGGCACTCCCGGCGCCGGGAGTTTTCATGTTGCCTCCCCGTCCACGTGGGGACTCTCCAGTAACACTACGACCGAGGACGGCCGGCGCCTCGGGAACACCCTCCGTGCCGCCTCAATAGCCCTGGACGCCGCAGTAGAGGGCCTTCCGGCGACGATCGCCCCCCGCCAGGTCTCTGGAGCCGCCTCGGGGAATTCGTAGGTCACAGACGCCTTATATGTCGCCACGCGCTCACTCCTCCCCGCGCTCGATGCCAGCGCAAGCCCGCTCCCTCCCGCCCTAGTCGTCAACAGCAGCCTTCACCACCTTCACCTTCACGTCGTCGGAGCCGGTGATGAGGGTGATCGTGATCCCGTCCCGGTGATACACCGCGCGGCCAAGCTGCTTCATCAGCGTGATGGCGTGCTGCTTCAGGCTCGACTCTTCTTTGCTCAGATCCATCCGCTGGTCCCGGATGTCGGCGTAGGCCGCCGCGAGATCCTCCAGTGGCTTGATCGCGCGATCTTCCATGCCGGGGAGATCCTGCGACTGCGGAGGCTTCGGCGGCTTGGCCCTCGTCACCTTGCTCGGCTTCCGGGCTGGTGTGTCTTTGCGCGCCTGCTTCTTCGCCATTGCCGTCCTCACTTTCCGTGAAGTTGTACCCAATCGCTGAACCGTAGCACCACGAGACCGTCCTTTGCCGGCCGGCCGGGTTCATGCACGACCAGCACCCCAGTCGCCCCATCCCACTTTTCCTCAGCCTCGGCCTGGATGGCCCGCACCCACGCATCGAGTTCGCGCCGCGTGGCCCGGCGGCGGCTCTTGACCTGCACGGCAAAGATCGCGTGCCCCTCGGCAGGCACGATCCCGTCCGCGCTGCCGCGACGGCCGTCCACCGCCAACCGCCGGCCCCCGAGCTGACGCATGATCCGCCGCTCGACTGCCTTCCAGCGCGTGTCACCCATTGCTGGTCACTCCTGTGTCGTCCGTGAACGTCACGATGTCGCGGTCCAGCGTCAAGGCCAAGGTGCCGGTCGGCCCGTTCCGTTGTTTCTCCACAATCAGGCTCGTCGGCCCGCCTTCCCGATGGTGCTTCCGATGGAGAAACAGCACGAGGTCCGCGTCCTGCTCAAGGGCGCCTGAGTTGTGGACGACAATACCATTGGCGATAAAGTTTCGTGTCACCCCAACGCTCCGATCGAACACCTTGCGCCGCCCGACCGGTGTCACCGAGCGGACCCGGTCCCATAACACGTCTGCACAGACGAGCGACTGAAGACGGGGACACGCGGGCAGCGTCGACAGCGCCCGTGCGAGTCGGGTCTGGTCCATCCACTTCCCCTGGTCTCGATAACCAAGACGACTTTGAGAAATCCCGTTCGCTTGGCTCCACGCCACAAGCTCGCGCGCTACCCACGGGGGCAGGCGCGAAAACCCCTGCTGCGGCTCAGCGGCTGGCCAGGACCAGAGACGCCGCGCCCGAGATCCCGTCAGGCGCACGACCTCGCGCAGGCGCACGACCTCTTCGGCGTGTCCCACCACGACCGTGTAGATGGGGATCGTCGCCAAGCGCGACATGTACCCGCCGTCGACGCGCCCTACCAGTCCCAACCGCAACAACATCCACCGATATTGTTCAATCAGGAGCGCACTCGTGGAGCCGAACTTGACCGCTAGGCGACCGCGCGCGCCGGGCACAACACTCCCGTCCGTGTCGAGGAGTCCGCCCACGATCTCGGCCACACTGGCTGTCGACAGATTCTCAATCAATGCCGTCGGCAGATGTTTCTGTGGGGCGGTGAAGCCCCAGAGACCCACCTCTTTCAACCATGCTTTACAAGCGTTCGTCTTTGAAGTGTGTCGGCGATGTGTCACGTCCACTTGCCATACCCGCGCCGACCGATGGCGGTGCGACCGAGGAATTAGGCCAAACAATCGTTGCGTCTCACGAGTGAAGGCGTCCATCACTTCCGGGTCGCCGGTGGCAAACGCCGGAGACCCGGCACCTGCCATCGATCCGTTGCCTAACATCCATCCTACCCATCGCGCGTGAGGCAGATCCCGACCGCCGCCAGGAGGGGCGGGTATCGTGCGTGCCACCGCAACCGCATCCTCGGACGTCAAGGCCCCGAGAGGTTTCCAGCCGTCCGCCGTCAACACGGGATGATCCGGCGTCCCCACTAGTCGACGACCACTCGACACAGTGAGACAGACTGTGTCGGCTTCGCCGCGGGGCAGAAACCGTGAAGGAACCGAGGAGATGGTGCCGGTCACGTTTAGGGTCGCAACAGAGGTGTCTCGGGTGTGCCGCTCCGGCCCACGATCCGTCACAAGATACGTGTCCTCATAGCTGAGGCACTCGCGAAGGTCCGACAGCTTCGGCCTCGTGTCGCCTCGCTGTTCGCTGACGCGGCTCAGTTGGGAGAGCAGCAGCACACTGACGCCGCACTCGTCTGCCAGCAGCTTCAGCCGTCGCGACACGTCCGTGAGTTCTTCGTTGCGTGTCACGCCGCGGCGGTCTAGCGCACCCGTCATGAGCTGCACGTAGTCGACAATCACGAGGTCGAGCCCGTGCTCGGCTTTCAATCGCCGGCACGTCCAGCGTATGTCCCACACCGTCTGTTCCGCCCGATCGTCGATCGACAATGGGAGCGCGTCGAGAACTTCGAGCGCCCCGGCGATCTTGGAGTAGTCGGCCTCATAGAGTTGCCCGCTCAAGATGGCGGTCAGGGGCACCCGACTGAGGCTCGACACGAGCCGATGTTCGAGTTGCCGGCGCCGCATCTCCAGGGAGAAGATAGCCACGCGCTTCCCTGTCCGCGCCGCGGCCACCGCGCAATTCGTTGCGAGGGCCGTCTTGCCAATGCTCGGCCTGGCCGCAATGATCGCCATGTCCCCGATCTGCCAGCCTTGGGTCAGTTCATCGAGATTCGCAAAGCCGGTTGTGATCCCGAACAGCGTGCCGCTCGTCGCCTGCCGTGCCTCGAGATCCGCCATGAGCCCCGTGATGCCCTGCCCGACCGCAGCCATCCGCCCGTGGCTCGAGCCAGCTTGCAGCCCGATGACGATCCGGTCGGCCTCGGTGAGCAGGTCAGCCACCGGCCGCTCACCCGCATACGCCATGTCGACCAACTGGGTTGCCGCCTCGATGAGCCGCCGTGCCGTCGCCGTCTCTCGCACGATGTCGGCGTAGTGCCGGATGTTGGTCGACCGCGGCATGCCGTCGACGAGCGCCGCCAGATACGCCTTGCCGCCACACTCCTCCAGGCGCCCCTGGGTCGCCAGCGCGTTCGCCAGCGTCAGGAAATCCACCGCCGTGCGACTCTCGACAAGGCTCAGCATAATGGCAAAGATCGTCTGGTGCGCTGCGCGGTAGAACGCGGCTGGCTCAAGCCGGCCTGCTCGCTCAAGGAGCGCCGCATCGACCAGGAGCGCCCCCAAGACGGCCCGCTCGGCCTCGAGGTTGTGCGGCAGGACACGGGCAACATCGCCTACATCCTCCCGCTGCGCGCGTCGACGAGGCGCCGGCTGGTGTGCTCGTGGTCGCTGTGGCATGGCGGCTGATGCCGGCAATCGAACACGGGCGCTGCCGCGCTCGACGCGAACGTGTTGATGGACGAGATGAACAGGCCGAACGGGTGGCGATTTTTCAGAAAGAACGGATCTTCCGACTTCAGGTAGGTTTGCGCGCGCCGCGTCACTTCCTCGTCACCGAGTTTCATGAGGAGCCGCTTGCTGTTGACCCGGTCCCGCGCGTAATTCCAGACGTACCGCTTCTGTTCGCCGGGTGCGTACCGCGCGCACCAGGCGAGGTCATAGGCCGCCTCGAAGGCTTTCAGCCGCTCGCCGATGCTGAGATTGCCGCCAAGGATGGCGTCAATCTCGTCCGCTAGCGCGTCGAGCTTCTCTAGGATCTCGCGCTGCGCCGCCATCAGCTTGACGAGCTTGGCCAGCTCCGGACCTGTCGTCGCCATTACACTCACCTCCTGTCTTTTAATCGGCTCCGTTGATTGGTGGCAAACCCGCTGCGCGACGCCGTGCGTTCCAGCTCTCGGACAATTCGATGGCCCTGATCGCTTCCGCCGCGTCCCCTTCGTTGAAATTGCGGACACGAAGCACGAGCACCGAGCGATTCTTCATCACCGCATAGTCGCGCGCCGAATCGCCACACGCGTCGTGTTCTAGCCCGTCGACCTCCACGGCTATCCCCAGGCGGTGGTTCCAGAAGTCGAACAACCTCACACCTGACTGAGCCTGACGAGTCCACTTAAGACCAGTGGCCTTTAACTTGTCGAACATCCAAGCCTCGGCTTTTGACTCCCTGGATTGCCTAATGTTTTGACGCTGTCTCATCCTCATGTGTGCGTGGACTTCAGCGTTTGTCGGCCAATATCTCTGGGTCATCAGCAGGTGTCGACGCCCCCGAAAGGAACGTCCCTCCCATCCCAGGAGGGGCGTTCCTTGGGTCAGCAGTATGTCGCTCGCCCTTTCGTAGGCCGCAGCGGTCGTGACGACGACGCTGCGGATGGACACGGTGGCTTTCGCCCGTGGGTCGCACCCACGCCCCGCACCCCCGATCCATTACCCTCGGGTGCTCGCTCTGCGGTCTAGAGTCTAGTTGCGAGCTTACGTTTCACGAAGGCCCTGCCTAGCGGTCGCGCCACAGGGGTCCGTGGAGCCGGGGAGTGCGCCCCGGCTCCAAATCCTCCCCGCCTGCGGTCCCTACCCAACAGGACCAAAGAGCGGGCAACTCGGGCCTGGACCCGAATTGACGGAATCGTTGCCGTCGGGCTTGATTGGAAGAGGGAAGGTCCGGTAGGATTAAGTCCGACCGAATGTTCCGTCGTCCACTCCGACGGCACGGTTGAAACGGCCGGCGACTCCAGGGTTGCCGGCCGTTGCTGTTGTACTCGCATGATCGCACGCTGTCAAGTCAACAGATCTTGCTGTTGAGGCACAGGCCGTTCGCGATGTCCGTGACCGCCCGCTCGATTTTTGCCAGTTCTTTCGGCGTGGCTGGCCCGTACAGCTCTCGCATGACCTCGTTGTAGCTCGACGTTTGCGCGTGCGCTGCCGTCGGGCGAAGCCACTCGGTCGCCACATTCGCCCAAAGACCCAACGCGATAGCAAGCAAGAGTGCTTTCGTGAACCGATCTGTCATGGTGTTTCTCCCTCACCCACCCTCGGGCGCGTTCCCAGTCTCCGTCAAGCCCAGAAGCGATCCGCCACGCACGCTCGCCAATTCGCTCGGAGTCAGCGGAGGTGAGATCGGCGCGATCACGAACTTGCTGTAGACGAACTGGTGCAGTTCCGCCCGGATGCCCCGCGCCAGACACTCGTCCTCGTTCGTCCCGCCCAAGACCGCAGCCTGATACACGATGGCGTCCAGGAGCATGTCGGCCTGTAGCACAGCTAGCGTGAGGATCCGCCGCCGGTCGCCCTCGACCAGCGTGTTCAGCGCCGCCACCTCGGCCACGAAGTCTCGGAGTTGCGCCAGCGCATGGGTAATCATGTTCTCTCCTCCTCGATTTCGAGGAACCGTTCCAACAGCAGGAGCACGGCAACCAGGACGCTGCCGCGCCAGACATCGCCGTGCAGAATCGCGAGACCGACGCCGGCCACCCCCAAGGCGACCGCCACCCAGCCGAGGACGCGCACGAGCCGCACCAGCATCGACCGTATTCCTCCCGGCGCCGGGAGTGCGGGCGTCATGGCTGAGCCAGCCCCGCCAACACGGCCCGCAGGTCCTCCACCTGCTGTACGCGCTCCGCCTCCACCGCCGCCTCCGCCGCCTCCG
>Ga0209342_10008899_pt1 | contig 10064 bp, 9 predicted proteins | sample RifCSP16_2_FD_184023 | JGI IMG/M metagenome (GOLD analysis project Ga0209342, IMG submission 184023) | Soil microbial communities from Rifle, Colorado - Rifle CSP2_sed 16_2 (SPAdes) (version 2) | ecosystem: Environmental > Terrestrial > Deep subsurface > Rock core/Sediment | place: Rifle... | reverse complement strand
CAGTATGCGAAGAAAGACTGGGATGCGGCCGGGACCCCGAGCGAGAACACTTATGCCCTACAGCTCCAGGTGCAGTTCTAAAACAGAAGACAGATGACAGATATTCAGACGTCAGACTGTGATGCATAATTACATCCCCCGGCGGAGAGATCGCCGGGGGATTTTTTCTGTGCAGGTGGGCAGAAGAGCCCATGCTGCCACCGAGGCCACAGAGAAATGCCCGGAAAAAACCGCAACACCCTGGGTTTTATTTTTCGATAAGATACTTTGTGCTCTCGTGGTTTAAAAAACGAGAGAAGAATCAAAAAAGCTGTAAAAAGAAGGCACAGACTTTAACGATCTAAGATTGCGGCATTTCACCCCGTTAGACCCCGTCAGATTCGTCTAACGGGGTAAACGCATAGACACCTGCTGTTGATCGACACGGCGGGTTTTGTTCTTGCTTCGATCGTGTTTTTCTGCTATAAATCCTGCTATCGATAGTTGAGCAATTCTCATTCTGCGAAACAGTGTTTGACCGAAAGAGTTCAAAATGAAACGTCACCGTATTGTCATTATCATTATCGGCCTGCTCTCGGTGCTCCTTGTATCTTCCCTGCATGCCGGACAACCTTCAGATCTGCCCGATGATCTGGTCTTCACGACGATTGACGGGAAGATATTCGACTCCGCCGCGTTGAAAGCCCGTCCGCTTGTCCTTATCATAGGAGCGACCTGGTGCCCTGAGTGCCGAAGGGAGGCGCCCGAGGTCCAGAAGGCATACCTCGAGTATGGGGCCCGGGGCGTGATGTTCCTGTGCGTGTTCGGCGGGAGCAAGGATGACGATATCACGGATTTTCTGGCGACCTATAACATCGCATTCTCTGCTGTACGGGACAACGGAATTGCCGAAAGGCTCGGGGTGCGGGTCATCCCTCAGACATTATTCTATGCCAAAGGCGGAAGGTTCGTTAAAAGAATTATTGGTCCTGCTTCATATAGAGAGCTCGTGACAAACATTGATAAGATCATCGGCAAGTAAGACGGCCGCGCAGTCTGATCTTTGGGCGGAAGAAAGCCGTCTCCATGCGGACGGATATAAATCAAGGCAATAGCAATACGTCACAATATCGCGTAAGAGCAACAGAGGCCCTTTCAGGGCTCATCTCAGCCGCCGGTCACGCCGGTGGCAACAAAACGGGGGGGACGAAAATGAAAAAACTTGTTATTGTCACGGTTGCACTGCTCATGATCCTGGGACTTGCCGGAGGCGCCTCTGCGGCGAGCGGCCTCAACAGCGGCAGCATGGCTATCAACGTGGGAATGGGCAACAGTGTTTACGGAGATATCGGAGTAACGAGGATCACGGGGAAGTACTTCATGGACCGCGACATAGCTCTGCTTGCCGGTTTCGGGTTCCAGACGAGCTCAGGGGACTATGATTCCAAGTTCTTCAGCTTTCAGGGCGGCGTGCGGAAATATCTCAAGACCGATGATCTCTCAACCTTCGCCGAGGGCAGGATCACCTATGAGAAGGAGAAGATCAACGCTCCGGGCTTTCTCCCGGTAGATGTGGACGTGATCGACTTCTCGGTGGCCTTTGGCGCGGAGTATTTCTTCGGGAAGCAGTTCAGCCTGGAAGGAAGTGTCGGCGTTGGTTTCGGTACGCAGGATGACAACTCCACGAACGAGGATATCACCTACTTCGGCACGCGGACCGTGGGCGTGAGCGCGAATTTCTATTTCTAAGTTGATGCAAATTCCTTTCTCACTTTTCCCCTCTCCCCTGTATAGACTGCGGAGAGGGGGACAAGGTAAAGAAAGGACAAGGCGCTATAATGGATCAGAACCCCGGAGGGGCAACCCTTTCGGGGTTTTTTATTATTGCGCGCGGTTTTGCTTTATGATAAGGTTGCCTGCATAGTCCACGTGACGGGTGCACGACCTGGTGAGGAGGATATGAAAAAAATATTGCTTGCATTCCTGCTGTTGACAGCGCTTATTACAGATGTTTCCGCGTCTGAGAAGCCTTTCGATATGGAAGAATATGCATCCATTGACGCCCTTGCCGCTGCAATCGCTTCTCACTTTCCCGGAGGGCAAGGTGAAGGAAAGGGCATGCCCGCGCCGGCCGCAAAAAAGATAAGGCTGGCAATCATTCCCGTCAGGACAGGCCGGACTGATATGGTCCCCGAGCTTGCTCGAACAATGACTGCTTCCGGCAGGTTTGAAGTCCTTGATGCCGGGAAGGCGACGACCTATCTGAAGGACAAGCAGCAGGCCGGACCATCTCTTGTCAGAGAGATGGCGAAGGAATTCAACCTTGACAGCGTGATAGCAGTCAGAACATATCCTTCCGCGGGCAAGCTGTTGATCGTCGCGAGGATATTCCATTCTGCTGATCCAGGGCCGCCGGACACCTTTGCGGCCCTTCTGGACTCCGGGTCCAGGCCGGTTGCAGGCGCTGAGGCCCTGCCGCTTGCCGTGTCTGCCCGCGAGAAGGGCGTCAATGCGCCCGACCTGCCTCTTGCGGCAAGATATTTTGCCACGGCGGACCTTGACGGCGACGGGAGGACTGAATACGTTTTCTCCGACGGAGAAAGGCTTTATATTTACCGGCTCGATTCTTCAACCTGGAAAGAGGTCTGGGTCCAGTCCCCGGACAGCACGGGAGGGGTGAAACATCTGTATCTCGATGTGGCGGACGTGAACGGCAACGGCAGGCCGGAAATATTCGTGACGTTCACGAAAAAGGGAAAGGTCTCGTCAGCCATATTTGAAGAACAGAACGGAACGTATCGCCGGATAGCGGAGGTGCCGGGTCTTGTGCGCGTCCTCCTGTATCCCGGTAAGGGGCCGGTTCTGATTGTACAGGAAGTCGACGAGAAACGGTTTTACGGCAGGACGACGAAGCAGTACTCCTGGTCAGGCGGCACGTATGTTTCCGTCGCTGACTTTTCCCTCCCGAGGGAGGTCAATCTCTACGGGTTCGTCATTGCTGACTTTGGAGAGGCCCATCCGCTCATTGTGGCGCTCAATGAAAGGAACCGTTTGCGCGTCTATTCCCGCGAGACCCTTATCTGGGAAAGCGAAGAGCGCTATGGCGGGACCGAGACGCTGGCTGTGGAGTCCACGGCAGATATCTATGACGTTGAACAGAAGGTGTCCATCAAATGCAGGTTTTTTGCCGTGGACATTGACGGCGATGGGAAGGAAGAGATCCTCACCCCGAAAAATCTCGCCGCAACATCGTTTTTCACAGCGAAAGAAGCGGAGATTCGCGGCATGGAGTGGACCGGAGCACGACTTGAGCAAACGGTGCGCATAAAAGAGGTGCCGGGGGCTGTTCTGGATTTTCAAATGACACGACAGAACGGCACAGGCGTACAGCTTATCGCCCTGGTGGAGGTAAGGGGCGGGGCGTTCTCAAGACCAGGCTCGCGGCTGATCACGTATTCGATCCGTTAGGCGCTTGCGTCTATAAAAGCGACAAAAGATCGTCGTTATCACGTAGAAGCTCAACATAAGCCCTTTCAGGGCTCATCTTAAGCCGCCGGTTACGACGGCGGCAAAGAAACGGGGGGAACGAATGAAAAAACTTTTTGTTATCGTGATCGCAACAGTGTTGATGGCAGCGGGAGCGGGAAGCGCCGTTGCAGCGGATGGGAAGAGCGGCGCAACCGTTGACGGCACGTTGTCGATAGCGACAGAACCGGTGGGCGGCTTCGGAAATACCGTAGGCTTCGGGGTCGGCGCGAGCATGGATATTACCGACACTATTAAGTTGTCCGACAAAAACGCGAAGATCCATCTTCGCGGCGACCTTACGTACTATGAATGGGATGACACGCAGTTGGGGATCGATATTTCGTATCGGCGTATCATCGCCTTCGGCGGCGGCCGGTACTTCATTCCCATGGGCGGCAGAAGCGGCGTGGCGCCCTATCTTGAAGGCGGCCTTGAGCTGAGCTACGACGAGGCAGAGGTGGCGAGTTTCTTTGGAAAGGCGAGCGCGACGGAGATCAACCTCGGTCTTGCCGGCGGCGCGGGGCTGGAGATCCCCCTTGCCGACAACCTCGTGCTCGGGTTCAACGGCAGACTCCATTTGATTGCCGACTCCTTCCTCACGCTCGGCGCATCGCTGGGTGTGAGATTTTAGCCGTGCAAATTCTCGGTACCCGCACCCGGAAGGCGCGTTGCCTTCCGGGTTTATATTTTTACGCACGGTTTGTCATCCCCGCGTGACAGTGTCCTGCCTGACCTAAAATTACAATTTTAGATTGTCAGAACAAAAAAAATAAGAAGAAAATACTTGCAAACTGCAACTTTGTGTGATAGCATTTTTAAATAGTTTGAAGGGCGGAAACGGCCCTGCTCCGGTTTCTTGCGAGGAGGCGGTTTGGATTGTGACGGTAATTACCAGGATTTTATTAACAGTTTAACCGACCCCATCATGATCATCGAGCCGGGATGGCGTATCGGCATGGTGAACGACGCCCTCCTTGCCATGCAACAGGATACGCGCGAGAATATCATCGGCCAGCCCTGCTACAAGATCCTCCACCACCGAGACACGCACTGTGAGACGCCTCACGGCGAATGTCCTTATGCCGAGGTCTTTGAATCCGGCAAACACATCAAGGTCGTACACAAACATTTTACAAAACAAAACCAGGAAGTTATCGTCGAACTCACCGCTTCTCCGATCAAAGACAAGGCCGGCAAGGTCGTGCGCATGTTCGAAGTGATGCGTGATGTGACCGCGGAGCGGCGGCTTCAGGAAGAGAACAGGCAGTCGCTTGCCTTTCTCGACGGCGTGCTCGACGGGATCGGCGAGGGTGTCGTGGTGATGGACCGGGACTACCGGATCCTCTCCGCCAACAAGGGCTACCTCCGCCAGATGGATTCGAACAAGGACGAGATCATCGGCAGATACTGCTACGAGGTCTCTCATCACTTCAATTCCCACTGTATGGACAACGGCCACGACTGCCCGGTCAAGGTCACCTTTGAAAAAGGCACGCCTTCCATGGCCATGCACACGCACTATGACCACCACGATAAACCCGTGTACGTGGAGTGCCATGCCTACCCTATCAAAGATTCATCCGGCGCGGTGATACGCGCCATCGAGACGCTGAACGACGTGACCGACCGCGTTCAGCTTGAGCAGAAGGTGAAGGAGTCCGAGGGAAAGTACCGGGACCTGTATGACAACGCGCCTGACGGATACATCTCTCTCGACGAGAACGGAGTGATCGTGGAGGTGAACCGGACATTTCTCGACATGCTGGGCTATTCCCGGGGAGAGATCATCCGGAAAATGCAGTTTAAGAACCTGCTTTCGAGCGAGAGCGCTCAGTTCTGCAGCACGATGTTTCCCGAGTTCAAGAGGGGCGGCATGCTGCGAAACCAGGACCTCACGGTGATCAAAAAAGACGGCTCTCAGCTTCCGATAACGATGAATGCCTCGGCCGTATTTGGTATGGACGGCAAGTTCGTGATGAGCCGGTCGGTCATCAGGGACATCACCGAGAAACGGAAGATGGACGAGGAAAAGAGAAAGCTCCAGCAGCAGCTCTTCCAGTCGCAGAAGCTCGAGGCGCTCGGCACGCTGGCCGGCGGCATTGCCCACGATTTTAACAATCTGCTCGCGTCCATCATGGGATACGCGTCGCTCGCAAAGGCCGAACTTTCTTCGGACCACGCGGTCTACCGGCATGTGAACATCATCGAAACCGCGTCGGTCCGGGCGGCGGAGCTCACGCAGCAGCTCCTTGCCTTCGCCAAGGGAGGGAAGTATGATGCGAAGCCGAACGATGTGAACGTGATCGTGCGCGAGGTGGAAGCGCTCCTGTCCCGGACGATAGATAAGAACATCACCATTGAACTGAATACGGCCGAGGGCCTCTCTCAGGCGGTCTGCGACGCGGGCCAGGTGCAGCAGGCGGTCCTGAATATTTGCATCAACGCCCGCGACGCCATGTCGCAGGGGGGCAAACTTACCATCGAGACCGAGAACATCTCCCTCGGAAAAGAGGATGTGAAGACGCTTGTGGACATTACCCCCGGGAACTTTGTTCGTATAACCATATCGGATACCGGCGTGGGCATGGACCGGGAGACGAGAGAGCACATCTTCGATCCCTTTTTCACCACGAAGGACAAGGGAACGGGACTGGGATTGTCTTTGGCGTATGGGATCGTGAAAAAACACGGAGGATTCATCCAGACCTACAGCGAACCGGGCAGGGGGTCCACCTTCAAAGTGAACCTGCCTGCCGGGCGGGCGGGGAAGGAGTACCCTCAGGAGGAATTGGATCGGGTCCTCAGGAAAGGGTCCGAGCTTGTCCTTGTGGTGGATGACGAGCCGATGATCAAGACGCTCGCCCGTGACATCCTTCAGCGGTATGGATACACGGTCCTTGAGGCCGAGGGCGGGGAAGAGGCGATCAATCTGTACAGCGGGCAGTGGAGAAAAATCTCGCTCGTGCTTCTTGACATGGTCATGCCGAACATGGACGGCAGGGAGGTCTTCCGCAGGATCCGGGAAATAAACCCCCGCGCGAAGGTCATTGTATCCAGCGGATACAGCCATGACCGCGACGCGGACGACCTGCTCGAGCAGGGCGCCGCCGGCTTCGTGCAAAAACCCTATCGCATGACCGATCTTTTGAAAATGCTCGAGAAGGTTCTGGATAAGCACTAACAGGGTCAAGGGGCAAGGAAAACCTTCAGAAGCAAAACCCCGACCCGTGACCCCCTTTTTATGGATTCTGCAGTTTCGCGGCCTTCACCACGTGCTTCAGGAGCACGCGGGTGGTGACCGTGCCGACGCCTCCGGGCACCGGTGTTATTGAGCCGGCCGTTTCCTTCGCCTTTTCCGTGTCCACATCTCCGTACAACTTGTCGCCTTCCACATTAATGCCGACGTCCATGACCGCCGCGCCCTCTTTGATGTAGTCAGGCGTGATCATTCTCGCCTTGCCGATGGCGGCTACGAGGATGTCCGCGCGTTTGCAGACCCCGGGAAGGTCCTGCGTTTTCGAGTGGCAGACGGTCACGGTCGCGTTCTCTCCCAGGAGGAGCATGGCCATGGGTTTGCCCACGACCATGGACCTGCCGACGACCACCGCGTCCTTGCCCCTCATCGGGATCTCGTAAAAACGGAGCATTTCCATCACGGCCTGTGGCGTTGCCGGCGGGAACCCGGTCATGTCGCCGGCCATGATCTTGCCCGCGTTCACGGGATTGAAGCAGTCGATGTCCTTCTCGGGCGCGAGCACGTACTTTACCACCTCTTCCTTGATCTGCTTGGGGAGCGGCCGCATCACGATGATCCCGTGGATGTTCCTGTCCGCGTTCCTCTGCTTCAAGGTCTTGACGAAGTCGTCCTGGCTCGTGGCGCCGGGCAATTGCTCGATGTCGCAGAGAATGCCGTTCTTCTCGGCCATTTTCCGGGCGCTGTTCGCGTACGCCAGGGAGTCCGCGGCTTCTCCGGCGATCATGATCTTGAGCGCGGGGTTAATGCCTTTTGCCTTCAGTTCCTGTACTTCTTTCTGTATGTCCAGGTCCATCTTCTGCGCGACTTCTTTGCCGGTGAGTAGTTTGGCTGACATATGTGCTCCTTCGGAAATTTAATGTAATGTAAGGTTCAACTGTCGGCATAGGGCATGGCGCATAGAGCAAGACGTGATAAATCTTTGCCCTATGCCCCATGCTCTCTGCCCTTTGCCGGACTTATCCCATCTTCTTATACGTTGTTTCCATCACGGCCTTCTCGAGCGTTGCCACCTGTTTCATGGCGTCCTGCATGCGGGTCCAGGTGCTTTTATTGTAGGATTCATCCTTGATGCTGTTGACGTTGATCTTTACGTTGAGCGCCGCGCTCTGGCAGCAGGCCTGGGCAAGAAGCACGGCCACGCCCGCGTCGCTCACCGCGGCGACATTGCCGATGTCCGCCGCCCGCTCTGCGAGCTTCGCGACCTCCAGCGCTTTTATCCCGATCTCGAGCGGGACCTGGCAGGCCTTTTTCAGCGCTTCCTGCATCTTCGCGGTGCGGGCGGCCTTTTCCGCGTCCGTGTTCTTCGGCATCTTGTACACGTCGGAGAGCGCGCCATAGACCTCGGTGTCCTTCTGGATCAGGGCCTGCATCTCCTCGCGGAGCGTTTCGGACTCCTTGAGCAATGCTTCGATCCGCGGCTGGACGTCCTTGTATTTTTCCTTGCCGATCGTGAGGTTTGACACCATGCTCACGAGCGCCGCGCCGAGCGCGCCGGTGAGAGCGGCAACGCTTCCGCCGCCGGGTTCCGGAGATTTACTCGCCAGCTTGTCCAAAAAGTGCCGCAACGGCTGATCAATATACATGAATGTTCCTCCTTCGTGACGTTAACGCTGTTGTCAATGATAAAGGGAATACGCCCGCGCAGGATTGAGAGAATAGTGGAAATGGGGCTGTTTTGTCAACAAAAAAATGTCCCCCTGTCAAGCCAAAATAGAAATGTCCTATTGTTTTGCCTGCGAGGGGCGGTTTCCGGAACGCCGCGTGCCGCTCCGCAGCGAAATGCTTTGCAGTTTCAGTTTGAGAATATATAAAACGCAAGATGCAAAACTTTTCCTTGACTATAATTGTCCGGCTTTGGTATTATTACAGGCACTCAGGGAGGCATTCTTCAGAATGGATATTTCACATGGCCTGTCGATTTCCGCTCTGCTGTTCTCGCTTTTCATGGGCATGGCATCGTTTGTATCGCCCTGTATTTTGCCGCTCATCCCTTCCTATGTATCGTACATCACCGGGATAAGCTTCGACGAGCTCGTGAGTCCCGGGTCGCGCAGGAAAAATCTCAGGACAACCCTGTTCCATTCCCTGGTCTTTGTCGCCGGTTTTTCACTCATATTCGTCCTCCTGGGCGTTACGGTCAGCTTTGCGGGACAGCTCCTGGTGAGGCATCTGAAGGTGATCAGGATCGCGGGCGGCGCGCTTCTCATCATCCTGGGATTTTTCGTCATGGATGTGGTCAAGGTGAGCTTCCTTCAGCAGGATACGCGGGTACAGTTGAAGACCAAACCCGCGGGGTATTTCGGCACGCTGCTCGTGGGCATCATATTCGGGGCCGGCTGGACGCCCTGCACCGGTCCGTTCCTGGGCGGTGTGCTCTCCCTGGCAGCGCAGACAGCGACCATGGGAAGCGGCGTGGCGCTCCTCGTGCTTTACTCGCTCGGCCTCGGCATCCCCTTTATTCTCTCCGCAATGGCCATCAGCGCGTTCCTGTCCTCGTTCAGTAAGCTGAAGGAGCATTTCAAGGCCATCAAAGTGACGAGCGGCGTGATCCTGATGGCAATGGGCCTGCTCCTGGTCACGAATAAAATGACCATGCTGACGTCATATACACTGATTCTATGGGAGAAGATAAAAAACCTATGGTAGCGGACAATCTGGATATTTTAAAAGACAAGGACGCGCCGCTCTATACGATGGGCGTGGCCGCGCGGCTTGTGGGTACCACCGCCCAGACCCTGCGGCTCTATGAGAAGCACGGACTGATACTGCCGACCCGTGAGCGCCGGAACAGGCTGTACACGGAGAACGATATCAAATGGCTCCGGTGCATACGGGAGCTGATCCATACCAAGAAGATCAGCATCGAGGGGATCAAAAAGCTCCTCGACTACGCGCCGTGCTGGGAGATCAAGGATTGTCCTGATGAGCGCCGCACGGCCTGCACCGCGTTCGCCGACAAGGGCAAACCGTGCTGGGAGCTTACGCGCTGCAAAGAAGGAAATTGCGAGACCTGCGTGGTCTACCTGCGGAACGGCAAGAAGGCGGCGAAGAAGTAACGGCCAGAGGACAGAAGTCAGAAGACAGAGAACAGACTAAAAATTTTTTATTGCTGTCTTCAGATCTTTGTCTGTCTTCTGTCATCTGTGATCTGCCTTCTGCCTCACGGATGCTCCTCCACCCACACTTCCCCTTCAGGCGTTGTTTCGCGTTTCCAGATGGGCGTTATCCGCTTCAATTCATCAATGCAGAACCGGCAGGCCCTGAACGCCTCGTCGCGGTGGCCCGCGGCAACGGCGATCAG
>Ga0209342_10008898_pt1 | contig 10065 bp, 10 predicted proteins | sample RifCSP16_2_FD_184023 | JGI IMG/M metagenome (GOLD analysis project Ga0209342, IMG submission 184023) | Soil microbial communities from Rifle, Colorado - Rifle CSP2_sed 16_2 (SPAdes) (version 2) | ecosystem: Environmental > Terrestrial > Deep subsurface > Rock core/Sediment | place: Rifle... | reverse complement strand
TTTAAGTGGAGATTTCAAATGGAAATGGTACTATACCTGACGGGAACAGCAATTTTAGGGTGGCTATTAAACCAAATCTTCTGCGTAGCGGGTTAACATGGTTATATGCTTATTGGCAACAGCATTTTTGGTATGGCTGTTAAATCAACTATATTTCATGGCGAGATCGAAATGGATAACATTGCGGGAATCGGTAACCGTTATATTCCGAACCCTAGTCTGCTGAATTTGATGGACGGTATTGACGGAACAATATCAGCAATAATTCAAGTCCTTAAAGAACGGCTAATACCCAATAACATCCCAAATCCTAGCGAAGCTGCCCTGATAAAAAGATAAAAAGGGGAAAATACTCCGATAAGCGGGTCTTTCCTGGTGGCCAACATAATAAAAGGTAGTGATATTACACAGAAAGATATGGCCATAATGATTAAAGACCTCCACTTTGGACTCTGCGTCTTTATCTATAGAAGAAATATGGACCACCGATATATATGATATCTTTAGAATCAGGAATAGTTTTATAATTTTAACTACAGAGTACACGGCGAAATCTCTTTGATGGTTCAATCGTCCTCGATTGATAAATCCCCCCCCTAATATCCCCCTTTGTAAAAGGGTGACTGATGGAGATTGGTTCGGGCTATAACCCTGAACCTGCGTAAGGGCAGGTTTCAAACCTGCCCCTACAGAAACTTGCCATTAATGTTGCAGAGGTTGCAGAAAGGTTATTCCTCTGTGTGCTCTGTGGCTGTCTTGAAATTCCTAAATATGAACTTATAACCACCCCTCTTTCCCCTCCTTCGCAAGGAGGAAATCGGAAGGATGTTATTTCTCACCTCCCCTTAGTCCCCTCCTTCGCAAGGAGGGGATGAAGGGGAGGTCTTCCATAGACTATTTACCATACCATATTGGTTATGGACATGAAAACCGATTAAAAAAAAATCACTATACTATTAAGTTAGACCTATTTCTCCACTATCGCTCGTTCAATAGTTACTGGAACAGTCGGAACGTCGCGTTGTCCTGCCTTTGATGCGGTAGGGACGCTCTCAATGGCATCCACCGCATTCATGCCTTCAACGACCTTACCGAATACGCAATAACCCCAGCCATTGGCGGTTTTCCCTTTATGATCAAGAAAGGAGTTGTCTACGGTATTGATGAAGAATTGTGCGGTGGCAGAGTGGGGATCCATCGTGCGTGCCATGGCCACAGTACCGCGTTTGTTCTGTAGTCCGTTGTCGGCCTCGTTAGCAATCGGTGCGTGTGTAGATTTTTGCTGCATGTCTTCTGTAAAACCTCCACCCTGAATCATAAATCCCTTGATTACCCGGTGAAAGATTGTGCCGTCATAAAATCCGTCACGCACATAGCCGAGAAAATTTTCCACCGACTTAGGAGCTGCCTTCGAATCAAGCTCCAGAGTAATGACGCCTTTGCTGGTTTCCAAAAGTACGCGCGGTTTGGACGATGTGGCCCACGTTGATTGTGCAACACAAAACAAGGCGATAAAAAGTATACCAAGAATCTTTTTCAAAACACTTCTCCTTTCGTAAAGATGTAACTAATAAGCACGTTAAAAATAGGTAACAGTTCACCCCCTCACTTTGAACTCAGTAGAGGAACCCACCCCTGTCCCCTCCCAAGAGGGGAATACAAAAAGTCCCCTCTTGGGAGGGGATTTAGGGGTGGGTGAACTATTACAAAAATAGTAATAGTTTTGTCGTGTTATGTAAGGGCTGAAGATTTTCATCCCCTACCATTAATCATGGCATTTAAACTATAATCACTCAAAACCTTTGATAGCCATCCCTTTATACATGTATCCAAATATTTTTGGGGCTTTTTCCAGGTAAAATTGGTCTATCGTTAAAATCTTCAGATTACAAAATTCCACGAGTTCTTTGATATTTCGGTTTAAATTACAGCCACAAGAAAGCGCCTTATTGATTGGGTTCAATCGATGCTGCCATTTCTGGATTCGATAATCAGGGCTAAGACCATGTTCAGCAAAACAGAATCGTCCATTCGGTTTTAGAACCCTGACAATTTCTGACAAGGCTCGATGGATATCTTTAATACTGCACAGAGTAAACGTACTGACAACAGTGTCAAAAGTATGGTCAGAAAAAGGCAAAGACTCTGCGTTTAACGTATGGTAGTCTACTTTAATAGCGGAAGATTTCAACCTTTTTTCAGCCATAGAAAGCATGTTGTTGTTTACATCAACGCCTGTAATTCTACGAACATGCTCAGGATAATAGGGTAAGTTCATTCCTGTACCAAAGCCAATTTCTATAATCTCTCCCTTTACCTCTGATAGGGTGTCCTTGCGGCAATCAACAAGGATAGAACTGGACATGACATATTCCAGTATATGCGGGAAGATATATTTTGCGTAAATTCCCATATTCCCTTCAAGATGAAAGTTAGTGATAATTCAACAAAGGTAAATTAGCCTAAATTTATGTGCTTTTTGTAAAGGGGAAAACCCTTGCAAAGACGGCCTTGAGGTATCGGCCTTCGGGGAATACGGTAGAAAAGGGGTGATCCGACGACGCTCCGGTGATCTTGAAGATTTGGAGTACGACTCCAGCTTCTGCGGCAGAACGGGTCAGGATGGAAAGAAAGTCTCTCTCAGAAACCAGACCTGAGCAGGAACACGTCAACAAAATGCCGCCGGGCCTAACGACCTGCATGCCGAGCCGATTAATATCCCCATAGGTGCGATGTGCCCGTTTGATTTCTTCAGTACAACCGGCGAGTTTGGCTGGGTCAAGGATCACGACGTCTGCCTGCGTACCTCTGCTCGTCATCATGCGCAGGTGGTCAAACACATTGACGTGCTGAAACGTTACTTGTACAGAATTTAAATGAGCGTTTTCTTGTGCCGTTTCCAATGCGTCTTCATCCAGATCGATTCCTGTGGCTGACCGCGCACCAGCCAGCATTGCAGAAATGGCAAATCCGCCAGTGTAGCAAAAACAATCGAGCACTTCCTTGTTATGGCAATACTCCGATAAGGTCAATCGGTTTTCACGCTGGTCGAGAAAAAATCCAGTCTTGTGGCCTGTTTTGAGGTTCACCTTCATCTTTAAAAAATTTTCTTTAATTTCCAGGGAATCGGGACCGGGATAATTTTTTGCTATCTTCGAAAAATCTACTCCTTCCTTAGCGGCGGTTCGCTCGTCCGGGCGCACAACGATTCGGCTTCCAGGATACATGGATTGCAAAGACGACGCAATCCAGCCCATCGTTTCTACATATCCGGCTGAATATGGTTCAACAACGAATACGTCGGCGAACTTATCGATAATTAATCCCGATAATCCATCTGCTTCCCCGTGAACGAGTCGGTAACAGTTCGAAGTCTTGTGAATTTGCAGGATTTCTTCACGAAGTACTTTTGCCTGTTCAAATTTTTTGAAGAAGAATTCCCGGTCTAGTAATTCAGAAATATTTTCGGTTAACAGACGGATGCCGATATTGCTTTTATAATTGTAGATACCTCTGCCAATAAACTCGCCTTCTTTTGAGATTATCTCTACCAAGGTACCCGGTTTTAATTTTTTTTGGGGATGACGGATCATCCGGTTGAATATCCAGGGATGGAGGGAGTTTCGCCTTGCTTTTAGTGAGATAACAGGTAGTTCCATAGTTCAATTATTATTACTTAGTATCTTCCCAAAAATATTTTGACACTTTTAGCAAAAATTTACGAATTACGATTTGGGATTTAAAATAATTTTCTTTTCGTGTTTTTTCGTGTATTTCGTGGGTGAGTAGTTATTGTAAAGTTTTCTTACTTCGACATTCATTATTCCTTGTTCGATATTCGATATTGGAATCCTCATAATAAAGTAATAGCGCTATCCCAACCTGATAAAAAAATAGCAAAAACAAGTTAGCGCTTGTACCCCTTTATCCCCCATCCTGATGGGGACAAGGGGAGGCTCTGCAACCGCAACTTTGAATTTACTTAACGTTTTAATCAGGAAATGTCCTTTCGTTCAATTCTCCAAAAATAACCTTCAGGATATCTTTTATCTGAATGAGACCTGAAACATCTCCCTGAGCATCTCTTACTATGGCGATGTGTAATCCCTTTTGCCGGAATTCTGCAAGTATCTTACTAATTTTTTTGTCCTCCGGGACAAAATAAGGTTCCATCATGAGGTCTTCGAGGACGAAGAGTGGATTATTTAGCAGCATATTGATAATTGCTTTTGAATGAATGATCCCAATGACGTTATCAATACTATGCCTGTATACTGGGTATCGTGTATGACCTTCTTCGGTGACAATTCTCACTATGTCATCGCTACTCATGCCCGCATTTATAGCAACAATCTTGCTTCTTGGCACCATGATCTCTTTAGCAAACTTATCATTAAGCTCAAATACCCTGTGCAATAACTTGTGTTCACCGTCTGCCAATACACCTGTTTCTCCACTTTCTTTTATGATATGTTTTACCTCTTCACGGGTGAAGATTGTTTTTTTATACTCGATCTTTACGCCAAATAAATTAAATGCCAGATAGGTGATATACGTAATCAAGGTAACAATGGGGGAAAGTATCCATTGTATCCACTCGTACGGTTTAACGATCAACAGCGAGAGACGTTCTGGAAATTGTGTCGCTAATACTTTCGGGAACGTATCGCCGAACATAAGTAAAACAAGGGCAACGATAATTGGCGCCAGCACCACACCCCACTCACGCAAATAATATATTGCGATCGTCGTTCCTATTGTTGATACTATGGTGTTGACGATGTTATTTCCTGTAAGAATGGTACTGAGAAGCCTATCTGGTTCACTAATTACGTTAAAAATGGAGATGGCTTTTTTGCTTTTCTGCTTGATCAGGAAATCCAATCGTGTCCTATTAAGAGAAAAGAAAGCCGTCTCAGAGAGTGCAAAAAAGGCAGAAACAATGAGGAGTACAAAAAATAGTACCAACATGAAAACTATTGTTGTAGGTGAGAAGTGCAATGAATCCATAAGATCCCCCTTTTTTATTCCTTCTCTTTTTCAAGGATAAGATTCATGATCTCGTCGGGGGAGATGGACTTAATGATTTTTTGTTTAAAAGGTTCATCTATGAATAAACGGGCTATTCGGCTTAAAAGCCCAAGGTATGCGCTATTTGTTCGCTCTTTGGTAGCGATTAAAAAGACTAAATGGACGGGTTTGCCGTCAAGGGAATTGAATTCAATTCCTTGCCCGGAAATCCCCAAACATGCAATAATATCGGTTACACCGGAAGTTTGGGCATGCGGGATTCCAATCCCACCACCGATCCCCGTACTCTTAATCTTTTCTCGTTCTATTACCTTTTTTAGGAGGTCTGCTTCATCAGTTACCCTGTTCGAAGTCCTGGCGACATTGACCAATTTTCCCAGAATGTCGTATTTATCCCTGCCATTCAGGTTAATAATGATACGTTCTTTGGTCAAGACATCTGAGAGTTTCACGCCTATCCCCCTTCACTGTACAACTTCACTATATTCTGGAATGCCAAAACCCAGATGCCGCCATCGTGTTGTGAAATAGTACTACGAATATTTTCCAAAGATTAAAGATGCAAGGTATAAGCATCAGGTTACAATGCCGGATGTATATATTCTAATTTGTGATTAATAAAAATCAATTCTTTTAAGTTTTAAAATAAAATCTTATAAAAACTCTGGCCACAAGGCAGGGGGCTCAGATTTAAAATTTCTGTTACGGTGACTCCTAAATCAGCAAATGACTGACGAATGCCTAATGACATGGAGGAATTTAATCCTTTTCCATAGACCAATAACGGCACATACTCCCTGGAGTGATCTGTGCCGGGAGTGGTTGGGTCACAACCATGATCCGCCGTAATAAACAAGATATCCCCTTTGCCAAGAGTTTCTGTGATTTCAGGAATACTATTGTCAAAGGTTTTTAAGGCATCTGCATATCCTTTAACGTCGTTTCTATGACCGTACTTCATGTCAAAATCAACAAGGTTCGTGATGAGGATGCCCTTAAAATTTCTTTTTAAACATTTTATTGTTTGTGTAATTCCATCTTGATTATCATGTGTGTGTATCTCTTCTGATAATCCCTTGTGCGCAAATATATCACCAATCTTACCGACACCTATTACTTCCAGTCCATTTTGAAGCGCATGATCTAAAACTGTGGATGATGGCGGCGCTAAAGAAAAATCCTTACGCCTGTCTGTCCTGATGAACTGACCGTTTTTTAAAACAAATGGGCGTGCAATAACCCGGCCTACGGCGTGTTCTCCTGTCAGTATCTCCCGGGCAGTTTCGCACATTTTGTATAACGCCGGAATTGGTATAATATCCTCACAGGCTGCAATCTGAAAGACACTGTCGGCGGAGGTGTATACTATCGGAAATCCCGTCTTGATATGTTCTTTTCCTAATTCCTGAATGATTTCAGTGCCAGACGCCGGTTTATTGCCCAGAATGGGCCTTCCGATTTTATTTATAAATGTGTCTGTGATTATTTTTGGAAATCCATTTGGATAAGTAGGAAAGGGTTTTTCCGTTACAATTCCCATCATTTCCCAGTGGCCGGAAGTCGTGTCCTTTCCCGCAGAGACTTCTGACATCTTGCCATAAAAACCCGAAGGTGCAACTGAAGGAGAGACACCCTTGATAGGTATAATTCTTCCAAGCCCCAGTCTTTCCAAATTGGGTAACTGTAATCCCCCCAAAACATCAGCAATATTTCCCAGTGTATTGCTGCCTTCGTCACCATATAAATGCGCATCGGGCATGGCGCCAACGCCGACACCGTCCAGTACAATAATTATGACTCTTTGTATAGCTTGATTCCATATCTTTTTTTGCTCGGTCACGTCTTCGGCTATGTGGATTGTACCTGCACATTTTCCCTTCTCATCAGAACGCTCAATCGATTTCATGGAATTCACAAGGATTACGTTTTCAATACTCACTGCGAAGTAACTGGCCAGTAAGGTCAGAAGAAGGTTATTGTATTTGTCACGTTCAAAAGTATGAAAATATTCTGGTATGGTACTAAATACGGCAGACAGCCCGATCAGTTTCCGATTGTGAATAAGGGGGGTGTTCATAAAAGAAGAATAACGCACGTCCAGTACCGGACGAGATACGATATCTTTCAATCGTGTAGACAACGGAAGGGTGGAGTCCTTAATTTTAGAAAAAGGAATGCCTATGGAAAAAACGGGGGTAAGATTTTCATTATTATTATTGAGCATAAGGACGGATGCATCAGCCTCTGTAAATATCTTAAAATGTTTGGTAACCGTCCGTATAATTGATTTATAGTCTAAGGGTTTGCTGGTGGGCAGTAAAAAGACGTCCGAGAGGGTCTTAAGCCGTTGGTGCAACTTCTTTTCATCTGAAATAGAGGACATATATCCTGAATCCTGTTAGGATTGACGTATTCGGGTTGGTATCATGCCATTTGCCACTACGGAGACGATACAACTCTTTAAATACTTACTCAAAATTATTATATTTAAAATAACGCTTGTTCTTCAAACAAAAAATACTGTGTATATATCCGGCAGTATTCTCATGAGTGATTAAAAACTTTATCTCAGGTGTGTTTTATTGGTCTGAGGCTTCGCCTCGCTAGTTATGAATACGTTTAATAACAGACCCCAGTTTGGATAGCCGTTCTTCAAGCCGCTCATAGCCTCGATCTAAATGATAAACACGATCGATAATCGTTGTTCCTTTTGCCACCAAGCCGGCAAGGGCGAGTCCTGCGCCGGCGCGCAGATCGGAAATCATCACATTGGCGCCGGACAGACAGGGCGTTCCTCGTATGATCGCACTTGATACTTCCACGCGGATATCCGCCCCCATCCTTACTAATTCCGGCACATGCATAAATCTGTCAGTAAATATCTTTTCGGTAATAATACTTTTTCCCTCTACCGTACATAATAAGGCCATAAATTGGGCCTGCATATCGGTAGGCATGCCGGGATAGGGTAATGTGGTTATGTCGACAGTATGGTATAGATTATTTCCTTTGACTCGGATGCTGTTACCGATGGTATTTATTTCTACGCCGATTTCTTTTAATTTATCGATTACAGCGGTAAGATGATCTGCTCGTACATTTTCTAGGGTAATGCTGCCCTTTGTAATGGCACCTGCAATCATAAATGTTCCTGCCTCAATCCGATCGGGAATAATTTCATAATCGACTCCGTGTAATTCCTGAACGCCCTCAATCGTTAGTCTGCTTTCACTAATTCCGGTAATTTTTGCGCCTGCCTTGTTTAAAAAGTTTGCAAGGTCTTGTACTTCAGGTTCTCGTGCTGCATCCTCAATGATTGTTGTGCCTTCCGCCAATACCGCCGCTGACATGACATTACAAGTTCCCAGCACGGTCGAACCGTATTTTCCTTTCAGAGAAATATCTGTGCCTTTTAATCTATCCGCCGTAGCGTTTATATAACCTTCTGTCGTTTCAATTTGGGCGCCTAATGCCCTAAGGCCGTTTATATGCAAATCGACAGGCCGCTGGCCGATAACGCACCCTCCTGGATACGATACCTTTGCCTTGTGTCTTTTGGTTAATAAAGGACCTAGTACGCATATAGAAGCCCTCATCTTTCTGACGAGTTCGTAAGGCGCCGTGTATGTGTCGTTATTTTCTCCGTCTCTAAACATTATTTCAAGGGCGCCATCTTCGTCTCTTTTTATTTGTCCACCAAGATTCTCCAGTATTTTCGATTGCGTCTGGATATCGACAATGTTGGGTATTCCCTTTATCCGGGATGGGCCGTCTAACAACAAACAGGCTGCCATAATAGGCAAGGCAGCGTTTTTCGCTCCGTTAATTCGGACACTCCCCTCTAAACGACGTCCTCCCTCAATGACGATTTTATCCACGACCTTCCTCCATTTGTGCAATGACGATACGGTGTATATGTCGATAATCTTTTAAGAAATCTGCCTTTTTAAAACATCCCCTATTTTCGAACAACCTCGCTACTTTACGTGCCTGTTTTTCACCGATCTCAAAAATAACATACCCGCCCGGTTTGAGCCAGGTATTTGCATGTGTGATAATTCGCTTGAACATTTGTAATCCATCCTGGCCGCTGACAAGCGCTCCGTACGGTTCAAAGTCCCTTACCTCTTTCTGTAAATCATGGAATTCGTCGCTGGATATATAGGGAGGATTGGATACAATAAAGCTTATCTTTGATTCAATTCCGTATCCTTCAAGTGGTTTAAAGATATCTCCATAGAGAAATGTTATTTTATCCAGTACCTTATGTCTTTGGGCATTGATTTTGGCAACTGCCAAGGTATCGGGGGATATGTCTATTGCAAATATCCTGGCCTTATCTATCTTTTTTGCCAGGGTTATTGCAATATTACCACTTCCAACCCCGATATCAACAATGACAATTTCATTTTTATGAGTTAGCATTTGTGCCCTTTTTATAACGGCCTCTACCAGCAGTTCTGTTTCAGGACGAGGGATCAATACCCGTTCGTCTACATAAAAGTCCAACGACATAAATTCTGCATGATTTGTGATGTATTGCAAGGGAACCCGTTGTGAGCGTTTCCGGATGGCTTCTTTGTAATGCATGACCACAGTGTCTTCTACGGGTTTATCAGGGTGTATATAGAGATCGATACGTTTGTAATCCAGCAAATGTGACAAAATTACTTCTGCATCCAGAGACGGGGAATCGATGTTGTGTTCCTGTAGTAGATTCTTTGCCCAGTGGACGAGGCTGGATATGGTATATTTGTCTGGGAATGTATTTTTCAAACGCTGGCAGCAAGTTGTTTTAGCTGTTCTTCTTTATAATAGTTCAATAAGGCGTCAATGATATCGTCCAGGTAACCCAGCATGACCTGATCAAGATTGTATACTGAAAAGTTTATCCGGTGGTCTGTAACCCGATTTTGCGAGTAGTTGTAAGTGCGGATTTTTTCACTGCGGTCTCCCGTTCCAATCTGATCCCGGCGTATCTGGTCTCGTTCGCTCCGTTTCTGTCCTTCGAATAATTCGTACAATCGGCTTCTT
>Ga0209342_10008897_pt1 | contig 10065 bp, 8 predicted proteins | sample RifCSP16_2_FD_184023 | JGI IMG/M metagenome (GOLD analysis project Ga0209342, IMG submission 184023) | Soil microbial communities from Rifle, Colorado - Rifle CSP2_sed 16_2 (SPAdes) (version 2) | ecosystem: Environmental > Terrestrial > Deep subsurface > Rock core/Sediment | place: Rifle... | reverse complement strand
GCGCCAGTGCTCCAGGGTGAACCCCTGCCAGACGAAGTTGAAGCGGCCCTCCAGGTCGTTGAAGCTGAACAGCACCATCACGAATATCGGCAGGAACAGGTAGACCAGGGCCAGCGCCGCGTAGGCGAGCACGAGGTTGCTGGCGACGAAGCGCCCCACGCGAACGGGCAGGCTCAGCCCGGGGGCCCGCAGCGACTCGGTGCGCGCTGCCATATCTAGCCCGTGAGCTCCTCGGTGCCCAGGAGCCGCGCGTAGACGAGCACGGCCGCCAGGATCATGGCCAGGAGTATGAACGAAAGGGCGGCCGCCCACGGGTAGTCGCTGACCTCGAGGAAGCGGGACTGGATCACGTTACCGATCATGCGTGTCTTCGGGCTGCCGAGTATCTCGGCGTTGATGAAGTCGCCGGTCGCCGGGATGAAGGTGAGCAAGCTGCCGGCGAACACTCCCGGCAGCGACAGCGGGAAGACGACGCGCAGGAAGGCCCGCAGCGGGCCGCCGTAGAGGTCCTGCGCCGCCTCGACCAGCCGCCTATCGATGCGGTCGAGGCTGACGTAGATCGGCAGCACCATGAACGGCAGGAAGTTGTATGTGATCGCCGTGACGACGGCTGTTGGCGTGGCCAGCAGCCGCCCGTTCTGCGAGATTCCCAGCGCATCCAGCACATCCATCGCGCCGATGGCGCTGAGCGCGCTCAGGACGTCGCCCTGGTCGCTGAGGATCGTCTGCCAGGCCAGCGTGCGGATGAGGTAGGTGGTGAAAAAGGGCATGATCACCAGGAAGAGGAGCGCGTTCTTGTAGCGGCCGGCGCGAAAGGCGATGGCGTAAGCCAGGGGGTAGCCAATGATGAACGCGAGGACAGTGGCGGTAGCCGCGTAGCGGAACGATCTCACGAACTGTTCCTGGAAGCGGTCAAGCGAGTCGGTGTAGTTTCTCCACTCCCAGACGAAGCGGAAGCCGGTCTCCAGCGTCCCCGCCTGTAGCGATGTCCGCGCCAGCGTGAACATTGGGAAGAGGAAGAATACGGTCAGCCAGGCGATGCCCGGCGCGAGCAGCAGGTAGGGGATGAGCGGTCTCAGCCGCCCAAGCATAGAAGGGACTACCCGGTGAGGGCCAGGAAGAGCTCGTTGAACTGGCGCTCTTCCTCCTCTTCGAGCGGTTTGAAGACGTTTGCCTGGGCCAGCGTCGCCGCGTCCGGGAAGATGAGCGGGTTATCGACGAGCGATTCATCGATCTCGGCGATGGCTTCCTTGGTCCCTTCAACCGGTGGAATGTACTGGATGTAGGCCTCGATCTGGGCCTGGTGAGCGGGGTCGTATACGTAGTTCATGAAGGCCTCGGCCTCTTCTTTGTGCTCGGCGCCGATGGGGATCATCATGTTGTCCGACCATAGCATCATCCCTTCGTCGGGTGTAAGGAACACCAGGTCGGGGTTGTCAAGCTGCAGTTGCACGACGTCGCCGGACCAGGCGAAGGCCGCCCAGACATCGCCGCGGGCCAGGTCGTCCGCGTACGAGTTGTCGGTGAACGCCCGGATGTGGCCGTTGTCGACGAACGGCTGGATCTTGTCGACGGCGGCCTGGGCGTCGGCGACCGTCGCCGTCGCCGGGTCCTTGCCCAGGCCCAGCATCACCAGACCGATCGTGTCGCGCATTTCGGTGAGCATCGTGACGTGGCCGGAGAAGGCGGGGTCGAAGATATCGTTCACGCTCTTGAGCTCGCGCTTAGTGAGCTTGGGGTTGTAGCCGATGCCGGTGAGACCGGACTGCCAGACCAGGCTGTACTTGCGGCCGGTGTCGAAGGCGACGTTCTTGAGGTCCGCCCGCATGTTCTCCCAGTTGGGGATGTTTGCCTTGTTCAGCTCCTGGACGTATCCCAGCCTGATCATGCGGCCCGCCATCCAGTCGGTGAAGACGACGATATCGCGGCCGATGCCCTGGCCGCGGCTCAGCGGCTCCCTGATCTTGGCGAAGAACTCGTCGTTGTCGCCAATGTCCTGCGTGTAGCTTACGCTCACGCCCATCTCGTCCTGGAAGTCGGCGATGGTGTCGGCGTCGATGTAGTAGGGCCAGTTGGAGATGCTGAGGGCCTCGAGAGGCGCCTGGGTTGGCGTCTGTCCCGGCGAAGGCGTTTGGCCGGGGGTCCCGTCGTCGTCGCAGCCCACCGCGGCGGCGGCCGCGAGCCCCGCCGCGCCCAGGGCCGTGCCGCGGATCAGCCTGCGCCTGGTGATCCTGCGGGTCCACCAGCGCTTCCAGTTGGGGTCAACGGTCCTCATGCTTGGCCTCCCTCGGGATTGCGTGCGTTAATCCGGCTGCGGCGAGAATGTAAACCCGAACTGTGGTTCCTGTCAATCGCTTCAATAACAAGCGAGGCGTCTGCATTTACCCGGCAACCTCGGCGACCGCCCGTTCCAGGATGCCTAACCCCTCGTCGAGATCATCATCGCTGATGACCAGTGGCATCAGCGTGCGGATGACGTTCGCGCCGGCGCCGGCCTTGAGCACGATGAGCCCGCTCTCATAGCAGCGGCGGATGATGGCTGCCGTCTCGTCAGCGGCGGGCTCCTTCGTCGAACGGTCCTTCACCAGCTCCATCGCCACCATGGCGCCGATTCCCCGCACGTCGCCGATGATTCGATGCTGCTCCTGCATATTCCGGAAGCGCTCCAGTACACGCGCGCCGATCTTCTGCGCGCGCTCCGGCAGCCGGTCGCGCTCGATGATGTCGATGGCGGCGAGCGCGGCCGCGCAGGCCAGGGGATGGCCGCCGTAGGTCCCGCCCAGGCTGCCCAGCGGCGGCGAGTCCATGATCTCCGCCCGGCCGGTGACGGCGCTCAGCGGCGTCCCGCCAGCCAGGGACTTGGCGGTGACGATGATGTCCGGCTCGACCCCGAAGTGGTCGATGGCGAACATCTTTCCCGTCCGCCCGAAGCCGGTCTGCACCTCGTCGGCGATGAACACGATCCCCTGCTCTTCGCAGATGCGCTTCACGCCCTGGAAGTACTCCGGCGGCGGCGCCACGAACCCTCCCTCGCCCAGCACCGGTTCGGCGATGAGGGCGGCAACGCTGTCAGCCGGCGCCTGCGTCCGGAAGAACTCGTGCAGGTGCTCCGGGGAATGAACGTCGCAGCAGGGGTACTCGCGGCCCGCCGAGCAGCGGTAGGTATACGGGAAGGGGATGTGGTAGACGTCAGGGAAGAAAGGGCCCATGCCGTCCTTGTACGGGTGCACCTGGCCGGTTAGGCTCAGCGCCAGCATCGTCCGGCCGTGGAACGCCCGCTCGAAGGCGATCACCGCCGGCCGCTTGGTATAGGCCCGTGCGATCTTGACGGCGTTCTCCACGCCCTCCGAGCCGCTGTTGAACAGCACCGTCTTCTTGGGGAAGCTGCCGGGCGTGATCTCGTTCAGCTTCTGGGCCAACCGTACATAGGGCTCGTAGAGGGTAACCATGAAACAGAGGTGGAGGTAGCGCTCGGCCTGGTCTTTCACCGCCTGGACGACCTCGTCCGCGCGGTGGCCGGCGTTGAGGGCGCCGATACCCCCGGCGAAGTCGATGAAGGTGTTGCCGTCGACGTCGGTGAGCAGCGCGCCCGCCGCCTGCGCCACCGCGACAGGTGTGACGTGCGCGACGGCGCGCGGCGTATGCTCTTCGGCCAGCCGCATGAGATCGCGGCTTTTGGGGCCGGGGACTTCAGTTACCAGCTTTACGGACGAAATGGAGGCTTCCCTTCGCCTACTGGACGATCTTGGCCATGACGTGCTTGATCGTAGTGTAGTCTTCCAGTGCGTAGACCGACATGTCCTTGCCGTAGCCGGACTGCTTGAAGCCGCCGTGCGGCATCTCGCTCACCATGGGCAGGTGGTCGTTGATCCAGACCGTGCCGAAGCGCAGCCGGCGCGCCGCGTTCAGCGCCCGGTTCACGTTCGAGGTCCAGACCGAGGCGGACAGGCCGTAGTCTACGTCGTTGGCCCAGCGGATCGCCTCGTCGTCGTCCTTGAACGGCGTGACCGTTACCACCGGGCCGAACACCTCGCGCTGGACTATCTCGTCCTGCTGCTGGGCGTTGGCGATGACCGTGGGCTTGAAGAAGAAGCCTGGCCTCTGCCCGTTCCCTCCGCCCGTCAGGACCTGCACGTGTCCCGTGGATTGCGCCCTCTGCACGAAGCCGCTCACGCGGTCGAGCTGCTCTGCGGACACCAGCGGCCCCATCTCCGTCTCCTCGGCGTTGATGTCGCCGACCTTGAGCGACTCCACGGCTGGCACGAGCGCCGCGAGCAGGTTGTCGTAGATCTTGTCCCGGGCGTAGAGGCGGCAGGCGGCGGTGCAGTCCTGGCCGCTGTTGGCGAAGCCGGCCATCTTCACACCCTCGACCACCAGATCGAGGTCCGCGTCGTCGAAGATGACGACGGGCGCCTTGCCGCCGAGCTCCAGGTGCACGCGCTTCAGGGTCGCGGCGGCCGCGCGGGCCACCTCCTTGCCCGTCGCCACGTCTCCCGTGAGCGATACCATGTTGACCCTGGGGTGGCGCACCAGCCCCGCGCCCGCCGGCTCGCCGTGACCGGTGATCACGTTCAGCACGCCCGGCGGGAAGATGTCGGCCGCGAGCTCAGCCAGCTTGAGCGAAGTGAGCGGCGTCTGCTCCGACGGCTTCAGGACGACCGTATTGCCGGCGCCGAGGGCCGGGCCGATCTTCCAGATCCCCATCATCAGCGGGTAATTCCAGGGCGCTATGGAGGCGACCACGCCCACCGGCTCGCGGCGGATCATGCTCGTGTAGCCGGCCAGATACTCGCCGGCGGCGCGGCCCTCCGGGCAGCGCGCGGCGGCGGCGAAGAAGCGCAGGTTATCGACGCAGAAGGGCAGCTCCGAACGCGCCAGGGCGATCGGCTTGCCCACGTTCCTCGCCTCGAGCTGCGCCAGCTCCTCGGCGTGCTCTTCGATGCGGCCGGCCAGCTTGAGCAGCATCTGCGCGCGGTCGGCCGGTGTGGAGTCGAACCAGGCGTCGAAGGCGGCGGCGGCGGCCTCCACCGCGCGGTCCACGTCCTTCGCGGAGCCCAGCGGCACTTCGGCTATGGTCTCTTCCGTCGCGGGGCTGATTATCGGTTCGGTCTCGCCTTCCAGGGCGTCCACCCACTCGCCGTTGACGAACATGCGGTAGCGTTCCATGGCGACCTCCTCCGGCCTGATTCTGCCTGTCGCGGGGCTCCTGCCGAGCGGTATCCCGGTTGAGCGCAATCATTATAGCAATCCGGTCGCTCAGGCTGGTCACTCAGGGCCGATGAACCAGCCGCGGCGGGGTAGTGAGACCCTTCGCGGCGGCGGCCGTTGGCCGGTGAGCCATGCTGCCGCCGATTGTGTTATTGTTCAGCCGCTGGTGGAGCATGATCACAGTCGCGCTGAGGAACCTCCTCTCGGAGAAGATACGCTTCGGCGTTACCGTACTGGGTGTCGCCTTCTCGGTGTTCTTGATCTCGCTGTTCCTCGCCCTCTTCCGCGGCTTTACGGGAACCGTGGACGACTACATCGAGTCGGTCCCGGCCGACGTCTGGGTGGTGCAGCGGGGGACGCGCGATCTCATGGGCGTGTCGATGCTGCCCGATGGCCTTGTGCAGGAGATTCGCGACCGCGGTAGCTCCGTGATTAAGAACGCGAGCGGGCTTCTCATGCGGCCAACAGATATCGTGATCGACGGCGAGCCGTTGAGGATTCACGGCGTCGGCTATGACATAGAGACGGGGCTCGGGGGACCCGCAAACGTGAGCGGAAAGAGCCCGCCCGGCCCAGGCGAAGTCGTCATCGATAAGGTGCTCTCCGACGTCAGCGGGCTCGGCATCGGGGACTCGGTTGGCATCAGTGAGAAGACGTTCCGAGTCGTGGGAATCTCGCACGGCGGCAACTTCGTGTTCACGCAGCTGCTGTTCATGCGAATGGAGGACGCGCGAGAGGTGCTCGGCGTGGAGGGTGTCACCAACTTCGTTGTGATAGATCTGAAGAACCCCTCGCGAGCCGACAGCGTCAAGAAGACGATTGAGGAGAATGCCCCGTTCGCCGAAGTGATCTCCCGCGACCAATTCATCGACAACACGCGGGAGCAGCTCACGAGCACGCTGGTGCCGCTGCTCGTGGTCATCGTAATCGTTGGGCTGATAGTGGGCACGGCCGTGGTGGGGCTTACGATATACACGCTTACCGTCGAGCGCATGCGGGAGTACGGGATCATGAAAGCGGTGGGTTTCACGAACTGGGACCTGTTCCGCGTCGTGATTCAGCAGGCCCTGATCGCCGGGGCGCTCGGCTACGGCGTGGGGATTCTGTTCGTGCTTGGGGCCAGCCGGCTCCTGGGCGTTGTGCTGCCCCAGTTCGCCACTACCCTGACCGTCACCGATCTCGTGGGGGTCGCCGCGGCCACTCTCGCCATGTCGGTGACCGCATCCTACATCCCGGTCCGGCGTCTGGCCCGCTTGGACCCGGTGATCGTATTCAACCCGTGAACCATGGACGAAGACAACGCTGTCCTCCGCGTCGACTCGCTCACTAAGGTCTACGGCGAGGGCGATACAGCCGTCCGCGCGCTGGATTCCGTCGGCCTCCGTGTGGACTGCGGCGAGGTGGTGGTCGTCATGGGGCCGTCCGGCGCCGGCAAGACGACAATGCTCAGCATCATCGGCGGTCTCCTCACGCCGACGAGCGGCTCCGTCTTCATCGACGGCACGGACGTGGGCCGCCTGGCGGAGGGCGGCCGGGCGCGAATACGGCGCGAGAAGGTGGGCTTCGTGTTCCAGAGCTTCAACCTGCTCGAGGCGCTGACAGCGCGGCAGAACGTAGAGCTGGTCCTCTGGAAGGCCGGACTGGAGGGCGCTCAGGCGCGCCGCCGCTCCGTGGAGCTCCTGGGAATGCTCGGCTTGAAGGGCCGCGAGAACCACCGGCCGCGCCAGCTCAGTGGCGGCGAAAAGCAGCGCGTGGCGATCGCGCGGGCGCTCGCTAACAATCCATCGCTGATCCTTGCCGACGAACCCACCGCCAGCCTCGACTCCAAGCGCGGACGCGAGATCGTGGGACTGCTGCGCATGGTCGCCAAGGACCTGGGCAAGGGCGTCCTCATCGTCAGTCACGACCTCCGCGCGCGCGAGGTGGCGGACCGGATACTCTGGCTGGAGGACGGCCAGATCCGCGACATCTCCGACGAGCCGGGCGCGCGCGGCGTCATGTAGGCCGCCTCGCCGGCCTGTTGGGCGGACAAACAATCGTGTCTTGTGTTAAATTGCAGGCGCGTCGCCCCAGCGCGCCGAGCGGAGCCGCCGATGTCTGAAGCGCCAGCCCGATACGAGCAGATCCTCTACGAACGTCAGGGCCGCGTGGGCCTGATCACGCTGAACCGGCCGGAGAAGCTGAACGCCTGGACGCCGACCATGGAGAACGAGTTCATGGAGGCGGTCAGCGGGGCGTCGTCAGATCCGCAGGTGGGTGCGCTGGTCGTGACCGGCGCCGGTCGCGGCTTCTGCGCCGGAGCGGACATCAGCGGCTGGAACCAGGACCTGTCCGGACGGGCGCCGCGCCCGGCGTCGCCCCTGGATGCCCGCGATGGCAGTCCGGAGGTGCCGGTCACGCTGCGCAAGGCCAAGCCGGTCATCGCCGCGATCAACGGCCCCTCGGTCGGCGTGGGGCTGACGATGACCCTGGCCTGCGATATCCGTATCGCCTCCGACCGCGCGAGGTTCTCGGCCCGCTTCGTTAAGGTCGGCCTCACGCCGGAGTGCGGCAGCACGCGCTACCTCCCCGCCGTAACGGGGCTGCCCAACGCTCTGTTCCTGGCGCTCACCGGTCGCATCATCGATGCCGAAGAGGCGCTGCGCCGGGGGCTCGTCGACCGGGTCGTGCCGCACGAACAGCTGCTGGACGAAGCGATGTCGCTGGCCGCGGAGATCGCCGCCAATCCGGCCGACGCGGTCTGGGCGGCCAAGCGTCTCCTCCACGAGAACGCCGCGCGCGAGGACATGCGGCAGGTGGTATCGCAGGAGACCCTGATGATCCGCGAGATGCGCCGTCTGCCCGCCCACGCCGAGGCCGTTCGCGCCTTCATGGAGAAGCGGGAGCCCCGCTTCCACGATTGATGGCTTGATGGCGGCGCGCTGGGGAATGACTTACCCCCTCGAGGGGGTGCCGCTGTCCGAGCACGCGCAGGTCCTGCAGCAGGCCGAAGAGCTGGGTTACACGGACGCCTGGAGCGCCGAGGTCAACGCCAACGACGCCTTCACCCCCCTGGCCGCCTTTGCCGCCTGGACCCGCACGACCCGCCTCGGCTGCGCGATCGCCAACATCTACACGCGTACGCCCACGCTGCTGGCGCAGTCCGCCGCCGGTGTCGCCGACCTGGCGCCCGGGCGCTTCTGCCTGGGGCTGGGCGTCAGCTCCCCGGCCATCGTCGAGGCTTGGAACGGCGTTCGGCTCGAACGTCCGCTGCGCCGGATGCGCGATACGATCGCCTTCCTGAAACAGGCGTTCAGCGGCGACAAGACGGCTATGGCCGTCGGACCCTACAACGTCCGGAGCTTCCGGCTCGGCCGCGCGCCCTCGCCCGTGCCGCCCATATTCGTTGCCGCCCTGCGCGAGCGGATGCTTGAGCTCGCCGGCGAGGCGGCCGACGGCGTGATCACCAACTACATCTCGCCGGAGGACGCGCCGAGGATCGCTCAGGTCGCGCGGGAGGCGGCAGGGAAGGCCGGCCGCGACCCGGAAGCCGTCGATGTCGCCTGCCGCATCTTCGTGATCGCCACGGAGGATGCGAACGTTGCCCACATGGTCGGGCGGTTCGTCGTGTCTGCGTACCTGACGACGCCCTTCTACTACGCCTTCCACGAGTGGCTGGGCCGCGGCGATCTCCTGTCGCCGATGATGAAGGCCTGGCAGGCGGGCGAGCGGCAGGAAGCGCTGGCGCTCGTGCCGGACAGCGTGGTCGACGACATATTCGTGTTCGGGAGCGCCGGCGACTGCCGGGACAAGATCAAGGCCTACCGTGACAACGGGATCACGACGCCCATCATCAACATCATCCCCACCGCGAGAGACCCCGGCGGCGCGGCCGAGCAGAGCCTGGCCTGGCTCAAGCAGCTAGCGCCGCGATAGACAGCCGAGAGGAGGTAGCGTGCCCGACTTTACGATTACACCCCAGACGAGAGAGATGCGCCAGCGAGTGGGCGCCTTCATGGACGAACACATCTTCCCCAACGAGCACGTCCTGGAGAAGGGCGGAGCGGACGCCGAGGGACTGATGAGGGACCTGCAGTCGCGGGCCAAGTCCATGGGCATGTGGGCGCCTCACCTTCCGGCGGAGGCCGGCGGCATGGGCATCGGCTTCATGACCTACGTCTACGTCAACGAGATACTCGGACGTAGCCCCTTCGCCCCCCGCGCCTTCGGTGCGCAGGCGCCCGACTCCGGCAACGCGGAGATCCTCTGGCAGTTCGGCACGGATGAGCAGAAGCAGCGCTGGCTCAAGCCCCTGGTGGACGGCGACATCCGCTCTTGCTTCTCGATGACCGAACCGGAGGTCGCCGGCGCCGATCCTACCCTGCTCCAGACCCGCGCTGAGCGCGACGGCGACGAGTGGGTGATCAACGGCCACAAGTGGTTCACCAGCGGCGCCATCGGCGCGAGCTTTGCCATCGTCATGTGCGTCTCCGATCCGGAATCGGCGCCGCACCGCCGCATGAGCCAGATCATCGTCCCCACAGACACACCCGGCTTCGAGATCGTGCGGTCGGTGCCCGTCATGGGCGAGACGCTGGGGAATCACTGCGAGATCTACTACCGCGACGCGCGCGTTCCGATCACGAACACGCTGGGCCAGCCGGGGGACGGCTTCATGATCGCGCAGAAGCGGCTGGGCCCCGGACGGATCCACCACTGCATGCGCTGGCTCGGGCAGATGCAGCGCGCTTTCGAGCTGATGTGCAAGCGCGCCCTGGAGCGGGTCGCCTTCGGGAGCACGCTGGCCCAGAAGCAGACGGTGCAGAACTGGATTGCCGACTCGGTGGCGGAGATCCAGTCCGCCCGCCACCGAGTCGG
>Ga0209342_10008895_pt1 | contig 10065 bp, 10 predicted proteins | sample RifCSP16_2_FD_184023 | JGI IMG/M metagenome (GOLD analysis project Ga0209342, IMG submission 184023) | Soil microbial communities from Rifle, Colorado - Rifle CSP2_sed 16_2 (SPAdes) (version 2) | ecosystem: Environmental > Terrestrial > Deep subsurface > Rock core/Sediment | place: Rifle... | reverse complement strand
CATCGGTATGGTGGCGCCACTGATGGTGCTGGCTTACTTCTGGGACCGTCTGCAGCTCGCCAATCACGCGATCGTGCGCGGCCGACGGTTCACGATCCGCCTTGGCCCGGTGGCGCACAACCTGCATTCCACGAACTTGCTCGCCGGCGTGATGTTCCTGTCGATGGGCACGTTGATCATCGTCCTGGCGTTCACCGGTCAGGCCGGCGCGGCTTCCGACGCGCAGGTGCGGTTCAGCGCCGAGCTAACGCGCATCGCAGACCGCATGGTGTCGCTGGTGGGCGGCGTACCGGACTTCGTGTTCGCATTGGTGTTGTTCGGCGGCACGGTCCTTCTCTTCGTCAAGGCGTTCCCCGCCGCGGGCCGGCCAATCGGACAGATCGCGGTACGGATCAAGTCGACCACGACCATCGTGTTAAAGGCGGTGCGGCCGCGACGGCCGGCGCCGGTTCCGCCGCCGCGGTCCGGCTCCAGCGGCGAGAATGCGCCGGCGCCCACAGCAATCGAGGAGGTGCATCATGGCTAGCGGTTCGCGGACGGGAAGCGCGACCAAGCGGCAACACAAGGGGAGGAATTACCCCTCACGGTTCGCGTTCTTCGCGATCGTCGGCGGCGCTTTCATTGGCATCGCGGCCATCCTCGTGGTGTTCTCCCGCGGCTCGACGCACGAGGCCTCCGACGCATCTCCGATGACGGGCGCGGCGCCCGATTTCACGCTGCCGTCGCTCAGCGGAGAAATGGTGACCCTGTCGTCGTTCAAGGGCGAGCGCAACCTGCTGCTCTATTTCAACGAGGGGTACGGGTGCGCGCCGTGCTGGCAGCAGGCGCAGCACATCCAGGAGCGCACCGCAGACCTCGAGGCCGCGGATACTGACCTTCTGGTCATCATGGTGGATCCTCCCAGCCTCATCGAGAGCGAAGTGAGCCGGTGGGGGCTGACGATGCCCGTGCTCACCGACACCGACAGGAGCGTGTCATCGGAGTACAACATGCTCGGCTTCGGCATGCACTCCGACAAGCCGAACCACACGTTCGTGTTTGTGGATAAGTCCGGCGAGATCCTCTGGTGGGAGGACTACCCGAGCATGCGCGCGCCCACCGACAGCATCATCAAGAAGGTGCAGGCGCTGAGCGCCGGCAGCTAGCCGGAACAGGAGAAGCCGGGCATGTGCTGGAACCCGGAAGACACCAGGCCAAGCGATGACCCGCGGCTGTTCGCGTCGGACGTCGAGTTCCCGCCCGCCAGCGAGGAGCCTGTCCTCGAAGACCTCGCCATCCCGCGCCGGCGCTGGCGATCGCGCATTCTTCGCGTCACATCCGGAGCGCTCACCGTGGCTGCAGTGTTCGCTGCCGGCTTCGTCGTGCATGCGACCGTCAATTGGCCGGACCTCCACCGGGGGCCCCAGATCCTCGACGTGCAGAAGGTGCAGCAGGAGGTCGTGCCGCACGAAGGCGTCACGGTTGAAGCGCGCTGGGGCGACCTGCTGCCGCAGCTCGTGTCCGCCGGCGTCATCGACGTCGAGAAGTTCAAGTCGGCGGCGGCGCAATCGGGACAGCCTCTGACGGACGACGAAGTGCGGCTCCTGACGCAAGGCGGTGACGACGCCATCCACATCGACATGCACAACGCCAAGTTCGTCCTGAACGCCCTGTGGGCTGTGGGTCTCGCCACCGACAGTGTGGTGCTGACCGATGGTCCTCTTACGCGCTCGGTGGGCGGCGGCATCAACCTGGCGAGTACGGGTGGCTGGACGCTCGGCAAGCAGGCCGGGCCGGCTTACATCGGCAAGCTCGAGCTGATCCCGCTGACGGAAGAGAAGCGGCGAGTGGTCAATGCCGTTGCGAGCGGTGTCTACCGCCCGTGCTGCAACAATCCGACGTCATTTCCTGACTGCAACCACGGCATGGCGGCGCTCGGACTGGCCGAGATCATGGCCTCCCAAGGCGCGTCCGCGGATGAGATCTTCCGCGGGCTGAAGGCCTTCAACGCCTACTGGTTTCCGGATCAGTACCTGACGCTCGCCGTGTACTACAAGCAGCGCGGGACGGCCTGGGAGAAGGTGTCCCCGCAGGAGGTCCTTGACAAGCAGCATTCGAGCAGCAGTGGCTGGAAGCAGATCGATGCCGCGGTCAGGCAGGAGTCGCCCTGGTTGCCGAAGAGCGGCGGCGGAGGCTGCAGCGCCTAGGAACTGATTCGTCCGTCCCGTTGGACGTAGAGCAAGGAGATTGGCATGACGATCGCAATAACACCCGCAGCCGCATCCCAGTTGAAGGAGCACTTTGGCCGCCTCAACAGGCCGGACGCGTTCGTGCGCCTGTTCATCGACCACCGCTGCCATTGCGGCAAGGCGCACTTCACGATGTCCGTCCAAGATCAGGCCGAACCCGACGACTTGCGCCTCGACGTCGAGGGCGTGCCGTTCGTACTCGATCCTGTGATGGCCGAGGAGTCACATCGCGCGGAGATCGACCTCGTCAGCAACGACTGGCAGCAGGGGTTTACGATCCGCAACCGCGAACACAACTGCCGCATGCATATGTAGGGGGCGTCCGACGCCTGCGCGAGTGCAGGTTGGCCGGTTCCCGGGCTATCGCTCCGTCCGGCCCTGGGAGAAAGCTCTACCCCGGGGTTCATCGCGTCAGAGCCGGAGGCGCTACTCCGGAACCCGGGGTCGAGGTGACACGAAGTGCTGGTGGGAACCGCCCGGATCCTCAGAGGAGGGAAGGACGCGCGGGTCGCCGGGGTGACGCCCCGCCCAAACGGAGGAAGCGCTCATGGACGTCGATGCCATCCGGCGGAAATACCGCCGCAACGCCGTCTTCTACAACCTCGTCGATCGGCCGCTTCGGCGCGTGCGACGGCGAGCGGTCGCGGCGCTGCAACTGCACTCGGGCGACACGGCGCTCGACTTCGGTTGCGGCACCGGCCTCAGCTTCGACCTCCTCGAGCCTTGTGTGGGGCCCGGAGGACGCGTCATCGGCGTCGATGTCAGCCCCGACATGCTGCGCCGCGCCCGTGCGCGGATCGCTGATCGCGGCTGGGCGAATGTGACGCTCATCGAATCGAGCGTGGACGCCGTCGAGCTAGAACCCGAGTCCGTCGATGGCGTCATCTGTTTCTACACGCACGACATCATGAACTCGCCCGTCGCGCTCGAGAAGGCGCTGGCGGCGTTGCGCCCGGGTGGCCGGGTCGTCGCGGCGGGCGTGAAACGCGCGGAGGGCGTACGCGGACTCGTCTTCAACCCGATTACGAGAGCGTACTCGAGCACAGCCGTGACGAGTCTCGCGAACTTCGATCGCCCGTGGGTACATCTAGAGCGGCTGCTCGGCCGCCTGGAAGTCGAGGATCAGCTCTGGGGCACCGCGTACATCGCCAGCGCGACCAAGCACGATGCGGCGCCACCCATTGCATGAGTGTTGAGGGAGAAGAGCCGCAGTTCTCGGCCGTTCGGTCGGGCGTGCACGCGACCTCGGTGTTCTGTCGCGAGGGCGACGCTGTGGGGCGTGCGTCGTCTCGCTTCGCGCTTAGCCACGGAGGCCGGTCCGCACGAGATCCTCGTGACGGCAGCGGTGCGAGACGGGCCCAGACGATCCGCGGGACGTCGAGTGCGCTCCCGTCGGGAAACTGCGCGTCAAGGGCGTGCCGGCGGAGGTGGAACCGTTTGATGCGCGCGTCACCGGCGGCGCCATGCTCAACAAGGAGACGGACCCCGTGTGCGGCCTGGAGCTGGCGCGCGCCCGGACGTGAGCGCGGGGCTCACCTTCTTGAACAGGGAGCTGGCTTTCCGCTCGGGGTCCTGCCTCCCGACCTTCGTGTCGGCGCCGGACGAGTACCTGCCCGAGCGGGCGACGACCTGAACGGACGTCGTGCAACCGTCAACGCCTTCGCGCGGCGGAGGGCTCGGGCGTAGATTCGAGACGGGGTTCGGTGCGTCGCGTTGCGGGTGGCTTCGGTCCCGCGTCGGGCGCTCCGAGCCGCCACCAGACACCCACGAGTGCGACTATGAGCATCACGGCCGAAACCGCCTGCGGAACGTTCATCCACTGCCCCAGCACTTCCTTGCTGTCCCAGCGGAGGTACGTGATGCCGAACCTCATCGTCGAGTAGAGGATCAGGTAGCTGAAAAACGTCAAACCTGCGCTCCGGTAGCGGGCGAGCAACACGAACAGCAACCCGAAGATCACCATGTCGCCCAAGAACTCGTAGGCTACGACCGGTTGAGTAGGGCCGTAGCCGAAGCTCATGCTGTTGGCGTTGGTCCACTCCACCGCCCATGGCAGGTTGCTGGACCGCGAGACATGCTCGCCGTTGATGATGTCGCCGATCCGGCCGATCCCCTGCCCCAGGATCAGCCCGAACGCGCCGGCATCGAGCCCTCGCCACAGCGGCAGCTTCTTGTACCAACCGCCGTACACAACGCCGCCGATCAGTCCGCCGATGATGCCGCCCCAGACCGAGATGCCGCCTTCGTTGATGCGCAACGCGCCGAGCGGCCAATCGACGCGGTCGAAATTCTCGGCGAGGAAGAGAGTGCGTGCGCCGATCATACCCGTGATCACGCCCACGAGCGCTATGCCGTAGACGTCGTCCTCAGTGAACCCGAATCGGCGCGCGATCCTCGCGGACACCCAGAGGCCGGCCACGATACCGGCGACGACGAAGATTCCGTGCCAGGTGAGCGTAAACCCGCCGAAATGGCCGAGATTCGGGTCGATACCGATGCGGATGGTGAGCGGGCTGATGGGGTGCCTCCTGTCAGACTATTGGCCCGTCGATACGCGGCACGCTGCGTCACACGCATCGCCGCGCCGTCAGGGCTTGCGCGCTTCGATCAAGCGGACGATGCCGAACCAGTGCCGGGACGTCTCGCACGGCGCGATCCCCGCAGCGCGCACGTTCTCCTCGGTGCGGCGATTGATGTTGGCCCCTTCCAGACGCACGATGATTGGATTCAGCCAGTCCATCAGCTTGCCGACCAAGGGGTTGTCACTGCGCACGTGATCGAGCAGCAACAGACGGCCGCCTGGCTTCAGCACGCGCCATGCTTCCCGGAGGCCCTTGACCGGGTCCGGCACGGAACAGAACACGCATGTCGCGACGACCGCGTCGAACGCGCCGTCGTTGAATCCGAGTTCCTGCGCGTCCATCGTCCGGAGATCCACCGATCGACCCAGCTTCTCGGCCCGTTTCGACGCTCGGCTGAGCATCTTCTCGGAGATGTCGATGGCCGTCATCTCCGCCAGGGGCGGATAGTGCTTCATGTTGATGCCCGTGCCGACGCCGATCTCGAGGATGCGCCCATTCTCGGGTGCCATCGCCCAGAGCTCGCGGCGGAGGCGCTTGAACAACAACCCCATGCCGAGCGATTGTTCGAGGTCATAGAATCGCGCAACCCTGTTGTACCGGTCGTGCACGGTGCGGGTTGCCTGGTCACTGTGGGTCAAGGTTGTCATGGATTCGTCCCTTTCTATGCCGCAACGGCGCCTGTCCAATCGACGCTTCCACGGATAGTCACCTCCGCTCGTTCACGTTCTTGCCGTGTCCAGCAAACGCCTGACAATCGGCGTCACAGTCGGCATCAGGATGATCATCGAGAGCAAGAACACCCACGCCGCACCGCCGAAGCGGGCGACGTTGCTGTAGTCGTTCGAGGAGAAGGTCGCCACCAGGAACAGCCCTGCTGCGGCAGCGGCAATGCTCGTGTAGATGATCGCGCTCAGGGGCCCGACCGGCGCCTCGTTGTTTGCAGTATTCATCGCCACATCCTCCTTATGTGCCTCCGCCGCCCGTCGGCGTGAGCGCTGGCACAGCGACGGTCTGGCGTTTCGTCCGCTGCGGCTGGCCGCCGCGCCTGATCGGTGGTGTGTAGTCACGCATCGCCATCGAGTTCAACGTGACGGAGAGCGAGCTGATTGCCATCAGGAAAGCCGCGAGTTCCGGGCTCACGACCTGCGCTACGAATGGATACAGGACGCCGGCGCCGATCGGGATGGAGAGTGTGTTATACCCGAACGCCCAGCCGAGGTTCTGGCGCACGCGCCGCATCGTGAAGCGGGCGATCTGGACCGCCGCCACCACGTCAAGAAGATCATCCTTGACGAGGATGACATGGCCCGTTTCCTTTGCCACGTCTGTGCCAGCACCCATCGCGATGCCTACGTCCGCCTGGGCGAGAGCCGGCGCATCGTTCACGCCGTCCCCCACCATCGCAACGCGGAGCCCGCTTTGCTGGAGCTGCTTCACCTCCGACGCCTTATCCTGCGGCAGCACCTCGGCCAGCACCTCCTCGATCCCGACCTGGCGCGCGATCGCCTCCGCCGTGCGCCGGTTGTCTCCGGTGATCATCACGACGCGCAGTCCGAGGCGGTGCAGCTCGGCCACGGCGCGCGCCGATGTCTCTTTGAGTGTGTCCGCCACCGCCACGATCCCCATCGCCCGACCATCGGCGGCCACGAACATCGCCGTCTTTCCGTCACTCTCAAGCTGTTCAGCCTGCGCCAGGAGATGCGCAATGGCGATGCCGCGCGCACTCATGAGCCGACGAGTTCCGAGGAGGAGCTGCGCGCCTCCGTACCGCGCTTCGACGCCCTGACCCGGGATTGACTGGAACGACTCCGCCGTATCGAGAGTCAGGCCGCGCTCTGCGGCTCCGCGCACGATCGCCTCGCCGAGCGGATGCTCGGAGTCCTTCTCGACGATCGCCGCCAGGCGCAGGACGTCATCTGCGTTGCGATCCGGCGCCCAGACGTCGGTGACGCTCGCCTTCCCGGCCGTCAACGTGCCCGTCTTGTCGAGGATGACGACCTGCAGCCTGCTCGTCGCTTCGATCGCGTCGGCGCCCTTGAAGAGGATCCCGTGCTCGGCGCCGATCCCGGAGCCGCTCATGATGGCTGCCGGCGTGGCCAGGCCCACCGCGCAGGGGCAGGAGATGATCAGCACGGTCACCGACAGGAGCAAGGCGAAGCCGAAGACGCCCAGCTCGGTCAGCCGATAGGGGCTCATGATCAGCCGGCTGTCTGGGTCGAACCAGAGGTCGAACCCCACGAAGAACCAGAAGAGGAAGACCGCGAGGCTGAGCAGGTGGACGCCGAGGATGAAGTTACCGGCGACCGCATCGGCCACCTTCTGGATCGGCGCGCGCCTCACTTGTGCGTCCTCGACCAGCTTGATGATCTGGGCCAGCGCCGTCTCCTTGCCTACCTGGGTCGCGTTGAAGCGGAAGGCTCCGGTCTTGTTCATCGTGCCGCCGATCACCGTGTCACCGGGCTGCTTCTCGACCGGCAGGCTCTCGCCAGTGACCATGGACTCGTCCACGGCCGAATAGCCATCGATGACGACCCCGTCGACGAAGACCGCTTCGCCAGGGCGCACGACGCAGGTGTCGCCCACCTCTACCTCATCCGCCGGGATCTGCACTTCGGTCCCGTCACGGAGGACGCGCGCTACCTTCGGCTGCAACTTCATCAAACGGCGGATCGCCTCGGATGTCCGTCCACGCGTCAGCGCCTCCAGGTAGCGGCCGAGGACGATGAACCACGTGAGCAGCGCCGCGGACTCGTAGAAAGTGGCATCCCTGCCTCCGAACCCGGCATCCGGCCAGAACGTGTTCACCACCGCGATGAAGTAGGCCGCGCCGATCCCCGTCGCATACAACAGACTCATATCGGTGACGCCGCGCCGAAGCCCGTTCCACGAGTTGACGAAGAACTGCCGAGCAGGCCCGAGGATCACGGGCGTGGTGAGCGCGAACAGGAAGTACTTGCTTCCGAGCCACTCTGGCAGGAACGTGTCGAGCAGCCAGTAGCCGCGGAACGTGCCGATCATGATCAACGCAGCCAGCGGCGTCGCCACCAGGAGGTTGATCAACTGGGCGCGGATTTCCTTCTGGCGTGCCTCGCGTTCGCGGTCGAGCGACGACTCCCCATCCGCCCTTTCTGTGACCTGATACCCGAGGCCGCGAATGACTTTCTTGATCTCCGCCGCGCTGACCACGCCACCAGCGAAATCGACACTCACGGCGTCGGTTCCGTCGTCGACGCGCACCTCGATGACGCCCGCCAAGGGGCGTAACGCTGTCTCGAGGCTGTCCTTGACAGAGACTCCCGGGACCAGCAGGTCAACACGATCCCATGTGACGTGGTATCCCAACCGCTGGACGACGTCCGCGAGCTGCGGCAATCCCACGCGCGAGCTGTCATACTCGACGGAGGCACGCGCTGCCGCGAGGTTGACGCGCGCGGCCGTGACGCCGGGAGTGTTCTTTAGCGCCTTCTCGACCTTCGCGACGCATGACGCGCAACTCATGCCGCCTACCGGCAGTGTTGTCTCGGAAATCGGGTTCATCGCAGCAACCTCCGTCCGTGAGGCCGGCAACACGCCGCGCCTCGGGTCTTCGTCGTTCCAGTGACAGTCTTTCCGGTGTCGATGATCAGCCTGCCGCCGTCACCGATGGTCAACGGGAACACGTCGAGCGAGCGTAACGCGGGGCCGAACAGCTTCACGCCGTCAAGCGTGGTCGCCGCGCCGGCGCCACCGCCAGCGAAGGCTGCGCCGTGTGCCGCCCGGACGCTCGTGATCAACAGCTCCCGGCGCGAGAGGCGTGTTCGGCGCGCACCCGCTGGTATGACGGCCTCCCGGCTTGACCGGGCGGCCGTCGTTGAGCCGGATGGCTCGGACATCGCATCCTGAGGCAATTGGCACCCCCGGCCGCACCATCGCGATCACAGTCATTTTCAACCAGCGGGCATGGCCTGTCAGCGGGGCAGAGTTGGCAAATGGTGAGGGGCAATGCCCCTCATGGAGATGAGGCCGCCTCGGGTTGCTCGTGCAGCAGCCCCTTGCCCGGAGCGTACTGGACGAGCTCAGAGAGATGCTCCAGGTGCAGTTTGTCTGTGATGCGGTCGCCGTGTGTGTCGACGGTCTTCCCGCTGAGGAAGGAGCCGCTCGGGATCGCCAGGTTGGTGTACCCCTCCGCCGACAGCCCGGGGATCTCCGCGTCTTGTTCGCTCAGACTGCCGCTTGCGGCCCTGGGCTGGCCGGCATGTTGGCCTAATCCTTGAGGATGTGCGCGGCCGCCGGCCGTGACGAACAGATCGCCTCGCTGAATCGATACTGGCGCGCGACCGATACGTCGTGTCGCCAGCGCCAAGGCAACGGGGCTGGCCTCACAGACCGAACGGCGTGGGGCAAAACCCTTCACGAGAACCTAACGGTGCCCCGCAGACGCGGACGAACCGGACCGCAATGATGTACAGAGGGTCCCCTGCCGCTCCGGGCCTCAAGGGCTGGCCCAGGGCGGTGCTGCGCCACATTGGACGGAGCAGGGAGCGAAGAGAGACCGATGAGGAGCATCAGCGCCATCGGCGCCACGGCCAAAGACCATTCGATGGTCGACATGTCTCGTCTGAGTCTGCCGAACGTGCTGGCGCCGCTGGTCGCGGGCATCGCGGGTGCGCTTGCACTGTTGGCGCTCTATGTGGGCCTGGTCTCCTGGGCGCAGGGCCTAACGCACGCCCGTGAGCTGCTCTGGGACGACCGCTACTTCGCCGGCGCCATCGCCATCGGATTCGGCACACAGACCGCCATCTACACGTACATTCGGATCGTCGCTGCGCGCGCCTCGCTCGCCGGGGCGACAGGCGTTACGGCGGCAGGCACAGGTACCTCGACCGCGGCGATGGTTGCCTGCTGCGCTCATCACGTGGCCGATGCTTTGCCGCTGCTCGGACTGTCGGCAGCCGCCGTGTTCCTGAACGACTACCGGCTTCCCGTCATGGGCGTGGGCCTCGCGATGAACGCGCTGGGCGTGGCGATCCTCGCGCGGATGGCGCTGCGCCAGCGCGCCGCCGCCGAGCGCGCGTGCCTTATGGGAAGGAGCGCCGTCTCGTGAAGTCCCGACGCATCGCCCTCATGGGTCTGCTCATCATGCTGCTCGCCGTCGCTGCGGCGTGCACCGGAAAGACGGCAGGGGCTCCGTCTGATTCCGATACCGCGGCTGCATCCGCGACGCAGAAAGACAACGGGGCCGGCTCGGTGACGCTCGAGGTCACCTGGGCGATGCC
>Ga0209342_10008894_pt1 | contig 10066 bp, 11 predicted proteins | sample RifCSP16_2_FD_184023 | JGI IMG/M metagenome (GOLD analysis project Ga0209342, IMG submission 184023) | Soil microbial communities from Rifle, Colorado - Rifle CSP2_sed 16_2 (SPAdes) (version 2) | ecosystem: Environmental > Terrestrial > Deep subsurface > Rock core/Sediment | place: Rifle... | reverse complement strand
CGCAGAAGGTTAGTCGCCTCCAGCGCACCGAGCCTCTGATCGTGCAGGGTCTCGCCGAGCACGTTGGCCTCGAACATCACCTGACCCAGGGGCTCGTCGATGTTGGCGCCCCGGGCGCGAATCGAGTAGTCACCCTCACGCAGAGCCGCCAGGAGGTAGATCCCCTGTTCGACCAGGAATCTTGCGAACTCCGGATAGTCGCTTGGGGCTTGGCCGCAGATGCCGATTTTTCGACCTGCCGCGTGAGCGGCGCGGATGGCCTGAGCGAATGTTTTGGAGCAGCTCGCGTCCAATTCCGAAGATCTCGTCCGCATAGCTGTAGACGAGGCGACCCGCCTCGGTGAGCGCCAAGTGACGTCCCGACCGGACGAAGAGCTTCTGGTCGATCGCCTCCTCTAGACGAACGGCCACGGCATCACTGATCGCTGCGCTCGCGACGTTCTCTGTCGGCGCGGGCTCGCGGGGTGCCCCGACCGATCGCCCCGTGGTCTACGTCGTGCCGGTCGAGGGGGTGATCGACCTCGGCCTCGCGCCCTTCATCACGCGCGTGCTCGACGAAGCTCAGGGCGAAAGCGCCGCGGCGGTCATCCTGGGAATCAATACGTTTGGCGGGCGCGTTGACGCCGCCGTGCTGATCCGTGACGCGCTACTTCGCACGCCGGTCCGTACGATAGCATTCGTGAACAAGCGCGCCATTTCGGCGGGGGCGCTCATCGGCCTCGCGGCCACCACGATCGCGATTGCCGAGGGCGGCACCATTGGCGCGGCCACGCCCGTCACCATCGGTGCACCAGGCGGTCCCGCTCAGCCGGTGGAAGAAAAGACGGTGTCGTACATGCGCAAGGAATTCCGCGCCACCGCCGAAGCTCGAAAACGGCCGCCGCTCCTTGCCGAAGCGATGGTCGACGCCGACGTCGAGGTTCCCGGACTCAGCGAGAAAGGCAAGCTCCTGACGCTGACGACCGACGAGGCGCTGGAGCACAAGGTCGCGGATCTCCGCGCCGACACCCTGACGGCCCTTCTGGACGCGGTCGATCTTGGCGACGCGGAGATCCGCCGCCTGCCGCAGACGTGGGCCGAAACGCTCGTGCGAATCCTGACGCACCCCGTGCTGTCCTCCCTACTGCTGTCCATCGGCGTACTTGGATTGATCGTCGAGGTCCAGACGCCGGGCGTTGGGCTACCGGGCGGACTCGGACTCGCATGCTCGCGGCCCAGCTCTTCGGAACCACGGGAGTCGCCGTGCTTCTCCTCCTCGCGGCAGATACGGGCCGGTCCTCGCTCCGCGATGTGGCGCTGGTCTTCGCACTCCTCGCCTCGAGCCTCACGATATCCCGCCGGGATGCGGCGGGCGGCGCACCGCGCCCCGGACTCTGGCTCCCGTGGGGCCTCCTGCTCGTCGGGGATGCGGCACTCCTCCTCCGGCCGCCGATCCAAGGCGAAGCCCTGCGGCTCCTGATTCGGCCCGACACGCTTTGGTCAGCCGCCTTGCCCGTGATGGTGGGTGTTGCGCTCGCGTGCGGAGCATGGTCCGCGCGGCGACGCGCCGTGCGCGCCATTCCGGCGATCCCGGCGGGCGACGTGCACGAATGGTTCGACACAGTCTCTGGGTATCTTCGCGATCGGTTCGCGGTCGCGCGCGTGCAGGTCACGACGGCTGCACAGAACCTGGTGTCCCGGTGTCGCGGAATTTTTCCCGTCGAACGACTCCCGGATGGGCCGCTGAGAGTGGTGGAGCGCGTCGAACGATCCCTCGGGAGTTTCTCAATGATCGGCGCACTGCTGGTGTTCTTGCTGGTCCTCTTCCTGTTCCTCCTCGTTCCGGAAGGGCTCGCCTGACACCGCGGCGTGTTCCGCGAGGTGAACTGTCATGGCGACCCGATCACGAGCGCTCGATCCCACTTCAGGCCGCCGTGGCGCCCCGACGGGCTGGCACACGCTCTCTCTCGGTCTGCCGTCGACAGCGAGCTGGGGCATGGACGCCCTTGCTGGTCTTTCAGCGACCGACGTCGTCGAACGGTTGGCACGGTACAATGGCGCGTGTTGCCCGGGAAATGCTGGTGGAGCATGGTGCAAGTCTTCCAGACGCCCTCTCGAAGCGTCTCCCTGGTTGGGGCGGTATGCCTCGTGGTCTCTGCGGCGTGTGGATCCCCCGGCACGCCGCGAGACAGCCAGAGTGTCGACAGCCTGGTTGAAGCTGGCACTCCAGGCGGCGACGCGCAGCCGGGCGCCGGCGAGCGCGACGAGGCGCGCGCAAGCGCGCAGGTCGCGTCCGCGGAGCCGAGTGAGCTCCAGAACCTGACCGATGCTCGAACCCGGGTCGTCTGGACCCAGGACGTCGCCGACGGGACCGACATCGGCAGCGAGGGCGATCAGCTGCTATTGATGGGCTATGACAGCCTCGACGGTCTAGGCGAGCGACCTATCCTCCGCACACGGGCCAACTATGCCAAGCCGCTCATCACCTCTCTGGGTAACCGGGTGGTGTTCTCGGACCGCCAGCAAGGGAGCGCGTTCCTTGTGAACTGGGACGGGTCGGACCTGAGGAAGCTCGGGGAAGGGTTTGCGCTCGCAACGTGGATCGATCCAGACACGAGAATGGAATGGGTCTACATGGGCACTGACGAAGCTACCGATCGTTCCTCCTATGGGAGCGTGACCCGGTACCAGATCGACCGCTTGGACGTGAGCGAAGTCGTGTGGGACAAGCGACGGGTGAGCGGAGATAGCTTCCAGCTGTCAGCCGACGGCCGCCTCGCGGGCGGCCTCTTCCCTTGGCCTGTTGCCGGCGTGGCTGAGCTGCCCAATGGCTCCTTTCGCCGCATGGGGAGAGGATGTTGGACGGCTCTGGCAGGTGGCCGCAGCCCACTGTTCTGGTACTTCGACGGCGCTCACCGAAACCTGACAGTGGTGGATTTGAACCGTGACGAACGGTGGCGGGTCAACATCAACAATGCAGCCGGCATCGAGGGTTACGAGATTTACCATCCCCGATGGACCAACCATCCCCGGTTCCTGACGATGACCGGCCCCTACACCGTCGGCGCCGAGGCGAACAAGATCCGTGGAGGTGGTCAACAGGTCGAGATCTACCTGGGGCGGTTTGCCGCTGATTTCACCGCCGTCGAGAGCTGGGTCAAGGTGACCGACAACCGGCGCGCCGATTTCTATCCAGACGCCTGGATCGATCCGAGCTGGCGGCCGTCAGCCCCCGTCACCATTGACGTCACGCGCGACGTCAAACGTGGGGCAGGAGCCCGGTCAGCGGCGCGGGACCAAAAGCCCGCCGCCCGGCCCGCCCGGAATGACCGACTAGTCGTCGAGGCCCGGGTGCTGGAGAGCGCCCCGATTCCCACCCCGAAGTCGATCGCGCCCTACCGTGGTGCGCTGCTGGTCAACGAGTACGAAGTCGTCCAGGTGCTCGCGGGCACCTACGAAGAAACGAAGATCCTCGTTGCGCGCTGGGTCATTCGAGACGGCCAGGTGCTGAGCACGGCGGCGCGAGAACCGGGCACCGTCCATCGAATGTCGCTCGAAGCGTATGACGCGCACGAGGAGCTGGAAGGCGAGCGGCTAGTCATGGACAGCGACGAGTTTGGCCTGCGCCTCTATTACGATATCGGTAGCTAGTGGTCTTCAGCTCGTACCTTTTCTTCTTCTACTTTCTCCCCGCTGCACTGCTGCTCTACTACGTCGTACCGCGTCGGGGCAAGCATCTTCTCCTCACCCTGGTGAGCTATCTCTTCTACGGGTGGGCGAACCCACTGTTTGTCTTCCTCCTGTTGGGATCGACGACGATTGACTACGTGTGCGGACTGGTGATTGCCAAGGACAGCGTGCGCACCCGGGGAAGTCCGATCCACCAACTTCAGCCGGCGGCGCCGCGCACCCGCTGGCAGCGTTTCGCCTTGACTTCGTCCATCGTCTCTAACCTGTCCTTGTTGGGCTTCTTCAAGTACTTCAATTTTGCCGCGGACAACTTCGACGGCATCGTGACCTGGCTGGGCCTGCCCGAGCTCCAGATCCAGAGGGTGCTCACCGTGGTGCTGCCCTTGGGAATCAGCTTCTACACGTTCCAGTCGATGAGCTACACCATCGATGTCTACCGTGGTCACGCGCGCGCGCTCCGCAACTTCATCGACTTCGCCTGCTACGTTTCGATGTTTCCTCAGCTCGTGGCGGGGCCGATCATCCGATTCTCGGAGGTCGCTGACCAACTCGCCGAGCGGACTCACACCGTCACGAAGTTCGCGCGTGGCGTCGCCTTCGTGAGCGTGGGGCTTGCCAAGAAGATCCTCCTCGCCAATCCGTGTGGCAAGGTCGCGGATGTGGCGTTCGACGCCGGGTCCATAGGCCTTGTGGACGCCTGGTACGGCGTCATCGGCTACGCCTTCCAGATTTATTTCGACTTCAGCGCGTACTCGGACATGGCGATCGGGCTGGGCCTCATGCTGGGATTCGTCTTCTCCAAGAACTTCGATTCTCCCTACCTCGCCGAGTCGATCACCGAGTTCTGGCGGCGCTGGCACATCTCGTTGTCAACCTGGCTCCGGGACTATCTCTACATTCCGCTCGGCGGGAGTCACCGAGGACGGGGGCGGACCTACCTGAACCTGGCCTTGGTGATGCTTCTCGGAGGCCTGTGGCACGGTGCGGCCTGGAACTTCGTCATCTGGGGAGGCCTGCATGGCCTGTTGCTTGCCGGTGAGCGCCTGCGCGGAAAGACCGCCCCGTATCGGTGGCTCCCCAGAGCTGGACGCCGGGCCGTGACGTTTGTCCTCGTGCTCATCACCTGGGTGTTTTTTCGGGCTGACGATCTGCCCGGCGCGCTCCTCTATCTCCGAAGCATGTTCGGGCTCGAGGCCGCACACGAAAGCGCCGGGCTTCTGAGCGGGATTCTGTATCAGCCGTATTATCTGGGCACGGTCCTGCTTGCGGCTCTCGTGACCTGGACTTGCCCACAGACCTGGGACTGGACGCGTACGATCACACCCCTCAAGGCGACCGCGATCATCGGGCTCTGGCTGGCCTCGCTCGCCGTGCTGGCGACTCAGGCATACAACCCGTTCATCTATTTCATCTTCTAGAAGGACATTGGCCCATGCCTCACACCTCGCTGCAAGACATCCGAGAGCAAGTCGCCAGACAGGAAGTGGGCCAGACGAAGGTTTCGCGGTGGACCGCCTGGGTGCTGGTGGCGCAGTTTCTGCTCGTGGTCGGTGGGGTGCCGCTCAGCGAGATCGTTTACGACCGTCGAAATCCCGAGGCGACCGACACCCTCGGCAGGCGGCTGTCGCGCCTGGCGCTCACGGTCCCGCCGCCCGCTCATCCCGAGACCGCCCGACCGCTCATCTCGCGGATCGTCTCGAGGAACCGCGCGCTCATCAGGGAGCTTAAGCGGTTCGAGGAAGAGGTGGAGGACGCGTCGCTTCTTGGACGGCGGCTGCGGCCGCCAACCCAGTACCTGCTGGCCGGTCTCGGCGCGGGCAACGAACAGGCTTACATCGGGCGTGCGCCGTGGCTGTTCTATCGACAGAGCCTGGACTACCTCACGGGACCCGGCTTCCTCGAGCCCGGGCAGCTGGCCAGACGCCGTCGTGCGGCCAACGACCTCGGGCATAGCCCGCAACCGGATCCGCGCCCGGCGATCCTGCGGCTGAAAGCTCAACTGGAGGGGCGGGGAGTCCAACTCGTCCTCATGCCGACTCCCGTCAAGCCGGCCGTTCATCCGGAACACTTCGCCCGTCGTTTCGAAGGCCGGGAGGATCCGCTTCGGCCGGCCTCCTACCCGACCTTTCTTCGAGAGCTCGAGCAGCGCGGCGTACTCGTCTTCGATGCCGCCCCGGCCTTGCTCGAAGCGAAGCGTCGGACCGGAACGTCTCAGTACTTGATGACCGACACGCACTGGCAACCCGAGGCGGTGGAGCGGGTGGCCGCTCGTCTCCGCGATTTCCTGACGCTGCACGTGGATCTTCCGCCGATTGCGCCGGTCGGCTACGTCAATGAACACGTCGAGGTCACGAACCTGGGCGACATCGCTCGCCTGCTGGACTTGCCCGAACGGCAGGCCCGGTATCCAGCGGAGCTCGTCCGGTTGCGACAGATCCGAGCGGCGGATCACGCGCTCTGGCAGCCCAGTCGGTCCGCAGATGTCTTGCTGCTCGGGGACAGCTTCAGCAACATCTACTCGCTGGCGGAGATGGGCTGGGGCGAGTCCGCTGGACTCGCCGCGCAGCTCAGTTTTCTCATGCAACGGCCTGTGGATCGGATTGTGCAGAACGCCGACGGTGCGTTTGCTACGTGGGAGCTTCTGGGACGGGAGCTGGCGAGCGGCAGAGATCGCCTGGCGGGCAAGCGGCTCGTGATCTTCCAGTTTGCGGAGAGCGAGCTGGCGGTCGGAGACTGGAAGCTCGTCGACCTCGGGCTGGGCGAGGCTCGGCCGGGCCGGTTCTTCGTTCCGGGCGCGGGAGATGAGGTCGTGGTCTCCGGGACCATCCGAGAGATCGCCCCGATTCCACGTCCGGGTACGGTCCCCTACGCGGACCACATCACGGCCATGCACCTCGTCGATCTCGCGAGCGAGCAAGCAGACGTGAATCGGGGACAGGCCCTGGTGTACATCTGGGGATTGCGCGATCACGTCTTGCAGGAAGCCGGAGAGTTTCGGGCGGGAGACACGATCTCGCTCCGTCTCCGGCGATGGGCGGAGGTGGCGCATCAGTACGACGGTATCAACCGCACCGAGTTGGAGAACGACGACCTGCAGTTTGAAGAGCCGACGTGGGGCGAGGTGCTTCAGTAATGCATTCAACCTCACATGCCGTTTGGAGCCGTCGCGCTGCGGCTGGTGGGACGCTGCTGGTCTTCTCGTTCTCGTGTAGCGGACGAGGCACCGAGCCGCCACCCGACACAACGACGCTCTTCGAATGGGCGAGCTTGGCTCGGTCCGCGGAGCAGCAGGGGACTATCGTGGTCGGGGGCAGGGAGGGTTGGTTGTTTTTCGGCCCCGAGCTCAGGCACCTCGGTGTGGGCAAGTTCTGGGGCGACCAAGCGGCTGCGGTGAGCAAGGCGAGGCGCCCCGAATGGGCGGACCCGCTGCCTGCATTGCTCGATTTTCACCATCAGCTCCTCGAAGCAGGCGTCGAGCTCGTGATCGTTCCGGTACCGCCGAAAAGCATCATCTACCCCGATAAGCTTCCGTCCACGGTCGAGCGGGACGCTGAGCCTCTGCCACGTCTCGACGTCCATCATCAGGCGTTTTACGAGCTGCTTCACGAGAATGGCGTCAATGTCCTCGACCTCACGTCCCTCTTTCTTGCCAATCGACACCACCCGAATGGCTCTCTTTACTGCCAGCAGGACACCCATTGGTCGGGGACGGCCACGGTCCTCGCTGCAGAGCAGATCGCTACCGGCGTCCGCTCCAAGCCGTGGTTCGAGGCTGTGCCAGGAACAACGCTCCAGAACGAATGGAGAACGGTGGAGATTGCCGGCGACCTGTGGAGGGCTCTAGCCGAGCCCCCGCTCGCCAAGGAGCACCTCTCGTTGCGTTTCGTGGGAACGGATACCGAGGGCGCTCCGATCCCGGTCGCGCCCGAGCCGTCGAGCCCGATCGTACTGCTGGGCGACAGCCACACCCTGGTGTTCCATGACGGCGGCGACATGCACGCGAACGGGGCCGGCCTGGCCGATCAGCTCGCCTTGGAATTGGGATTCGCCGTCGATCTGGTGGGGGTGCGGGGCTCGGGGGCAACTGCCGCGCGCATCAACCTGCTGCGGCGCGCTCAGGCAACACCCGGTTACTGGGCCAGCAAGAAGCTGGTCATCTGGTGCTTCGCCGCCCGAGAGTTCACCGAGAGCGACGGGTGGCGGAACGTCCCGATCGGCCCGTGATACAGAAATCGTTTCAAGGCGTACCTTCCCGGGTTCGTCAGGAGTCTTTAGACGCCCTTCGGCATGGGAGGGTCGAGGATGCAGGTGTCGACCGTGACGACGCCGCTCGAACCTCGCACGGTCCCTGAGCTTCTTCCCAGCCGTCCGCCGCAGTAAAACGGCAGTACAGAGGGGCCATGGCGAGCGTTAATCTGCAAAGATTGCTGAAGGAGTTGAAGGCGTTGACTCCTGCCGAACGTCGGGAACTGCTAGAGGTGGTGGACGCGACGCTGGCCCCAGCACAGACGAAAGAGGATGAATTGGACCAGAGACTGTTGTTGGACGGCGTCATAAGCAGGGTCCCGGAACCGCGAGGCGCGCCTGCACGTTCCCCCGAGCGTCCCTTGGTCGAGGTCAGTGGCAAACCCCTCTCAGAGACCATCGTCGAGGAACGCCGCTAAGTGGCGGCTTACTTCTTTGACAGCAGCGCCATCGTCAAACGGTACGTCAGTGAGGCCGGCTCTGCCTGGGTCAGGAGCATCACCGACCCTCTGACGGCCAATCGGATCTACCTCGCGGCATTACAGCCGTTGAAGTGGTTTCGGCTGTTGTGCGTCGCCAACGCGGCGGCAGTATCTCAGCGGAGAACGCTGCTGTAGTCCTGGGCGACTTCCGTGAGGACTTTGCCCAGGCCTACCGGGTGGTAGACGTCTCGGCCGCTCTTCTCGCTCGCGCGATGAACGTAGCCGAAACCCATGGCTTGCGCGGTTACGATGCCGTGCAGTTGGCTGCCGCCCTCAGGGTCAACGACGAGTGTCGAGCTCTGGAGCTTGCCTTCACCTTGGTATCTGCTGACGCGGAACTCAAGGGCGCTTCGCGGGGAGAGGGACTGACAGTCGAGGATCCGAACTCTCATTGAGCGTTCGAATTTGAGCCTGGACGCCCCGGGTGAACCGCCGCAGCGACGACTACGCCGGCGACCTCGCGGCACCTATGCGCTTCGGGATCGAGGTGGTGCGGACAATCCGCGAGCGTGATCCGGCGGATCTTGGACCATCTCCAGAATCGACAACGCCAGAGCCGGGACCCTCCTGAACCTCCCCGTCTCGGGCGCGCCTGACTCTTGGCGCCATCCAGATCTGTCAATCGAACACGACCGGCGTGCCCAAAATGCCTTCCCTAAAGTGCCTTGACCTGCTCATTCCTCTCGCTCGCCTCTCCCGTGCACACCCTTGACACTCCTCGCCCAGCTTCCTCACCCGAACCCGCCAATTTCCGCCCGATTCCAAGCTTCGACACGAATTCAACTTCCTATGAATACTCTACTCTCCTCCCAGGCGACGAATCTCCCGTCGAATCCGCGTGCGGATTTCGGAGTTCATATCGAGAAGGTGGACGGTGGTTCGGCCAACGTCCGTGAGCCCGATAATGCGTCCGTTCTCGGCATCGCGAAAATGCTCGTTCCACCGGTCGGTGCGGGGATGGAACAGTCGCGTGAGGAGACTGGTGTCCGGATCGAGGCCCGAAAGATTGGGGCCCTTCTTGCTATTGCAGAGGTGACAGGAAAGCGCCAGATTGTCCGCTTCGTCCCGGCCGCCGTGCTGCCTCGCTACGATGTGCTCGATATGAAACGTGAAGTCAGGATAGATTTTCTGGTGAATTCGGCAATACTCACAACGCTCATTCGCGCGCGTGCGAACGAAGCTTTTCTCTCCTCATCCATTACGGACAGGCGCGCGCCCGAGCCTTCAGTCGCATGTAAGCGACGAAGTCCATGTACTCGACGTATTTGTCGTATTCCGCTGTTTCTTCGGGCGAGAGGGAACCCTCGTTCGCCTTGGCGGCAAGCTCGTCCAGACGCGCCTGGAACTCGGGGTTGGGTTTCGGGAGCTCCGCGAAATGCTTCGCCAGCTCCGGCGTAAAACCACGCGTCAGGTGTTCCACGAACCGTTCCAGCGTGTCGGCGGTGTCACTCATGCTACCAGCCTATTGCGCTGCAGGGGCTACCGTCAATGAACTGCCGGGGAAACGATTCTGCCCCTTCCTGGACCCATCCGATAACCTTGATTCATGCTTTGCTCGATTTTCACCATCAGCTCCTCGAAGCAGGCGTCGAGCTCGTGATCGTTCCGGTACCGCCGAAAAGCATCATCTACCCCGATAAGCTTCCGTCCACGGTCGAGCGGGACGCTGA
>Ga0209342_10008893_pt1 | contig 10067 bp, 7 predicted proteins | sample RifCSP16_2_FD_184023 | JGI IMG/M metagenome (GOLD analysis project Ga0209342, IMG submission 184023) | Soil microbial communities from Rifle, Colorado - Rifle CSP2_sed 16_2 (SPAdes) (version 2) | ecosystem: Environmental > Terrestrial > Deep subsurface > Rock core/Sediment | place: Rifle... | reverse complement strand
GACGTTTGAGGATTTCGATTTCCTGCGCGGTGCGCCATCGGCCGCGGAACCACTGGTAGCCGCGGTCCTTCATCGTCTCGCGCCGGGTTTTCCACTCGCCCTCCACCTTGGTGTAACCCAGCGCGGCGCGGGCCGCGGGGTGGTCGGGATCCATTTGCAGGATTCGATCCAGGTGGACCTTGCGCTGGGCCGAAAGAAAATTCTCGCGGCACCATTCGGCCAGCTTCCAGTGGCCCTCGATCGTGTCGGGCGATTCGGCGCGGCGCTTCTCGTATTCGGATTCCTTGGGGCTCAAGACCTCGCGGCGCGCGACCTGATCGGCGGCCAGCGTGATCCGGCCGCCGGAGAGCGTTTCGATCCGGTAGGTTTTTCGAGGCGACTCGTCCGGATTGAGCAGGCGCCCCACGACCCGGCCGCCGTCGCGCAGCTCGAACGATTCGCCTCGCGCCGGCGAGACGCATGCAAGCGTCAGCACGATCAGCGCGGCCGCGCGGACGTGTTCGACAAATCGCAACATGGGAGTCATCCAAACCGGGTTAGCCGTCGAGCCTGCTCGACGCTTCCTTGGGAGCGGCCCACGGCGCCGTGCAGGCACGGCGGCGAACATGGGAACAACCGCGGCACCACTCCCTTTCAGTATACCGGCCGAACGGCTTTCCAGCCAAATCCATTCCCCCCGAATGAACGATCGGTTCAATTGTAACGCCTCTAACCAATGAATCGGTCGGGCGGAGTCCGCTGATGAAACGGGCCTCCGGCGGACGAAAGAAGTGACGGGGCTCCCTGTACTCATCTCGCTGGAGCGAGATGTCCCAAACAAGGGTTGTCCTGCTGGGATGTCCAAGTTCCGGGAGACATCTCGCGGAGCGAGATGAGTACGGGGATCGATTCACGAAGGAGGCCGCCATGTGGAAACGTTTCTCCGTGTTGCTCGTGTTTGCCGCGGCCGGCGGCATGTACTACTTTCTGACGCACTATGACGTCAGCCGGCAGAACGGCAACCTAGTGATTCGTCCGCGAACGGGCACGGAGGCCACGCTGGTCGGCGTCAGCACGTCCATGCCCGTCCCGCCGGTGACCGATCCGGGCCGCACGACGCTCCGGCTGGCCACCTTCCAGGTGGGCCCGCTGGACCGCAACAAGCTGGCCAGCCCGTTGGTCGCCGCCCATCTGGCCACGCTTTTGCGTGATTTCGACGTGGTGGCCGTCCAGGGTCTTCACGCGCCGAACCAGGGGCTCATCCGCGACCTGGTTCGCCATGTGAACACGGCCGGCGGCAACTACGATTTCGCCGTCGCGCCCGAGGTCGGCGCCGAGCCGGTCGAGGCGTACAACGCCTTCCTGTTCGACGCGGGCCGAGTGGAAGTGGATCGCTCGAGCGTCCGGTCGGTCGAGGATCCGGCCGGGCGTCTGCGCCACGCGCCGCTGATGGCGCTGTTCCGCGCGCGGGGCGTGGCGGCCGAAGAGGCGTTCACGTTTCTGCTGGTCAACGTCGAACTCGATCCGAAGCAGGTGGACATGGAACTCGACCTGTTGGACGACGTTTATTTCGCCGTCGCCGGAAGCGTGCCCGCCGAGGACGACGTGATTTTGCTGGGCGATTTCGAGAGCGACGACCGGCGTTTCAGCCAATTGGGCCGCGTGCCCAACATGGCGTGCGCCGTCTCGGACACGGTGAGCACGACGCGGGGCACGTCGCTGGTCGACAATATTTTGTTCAACCGCCGCGCGACGACCGAATTCACGGGCCGCGGCGGCGTGGTCGATCTGGTGCGGCGGCTGAACCTCAACATCGAGGAAGCCACGATGATCGCCGAACACATGCCGGTCTGGATCGAGTTGAGCGTGTTCGAGGGCGGCCAGGCGGGGCGCATCGCCACCGACGCGCCGAATCACGAACTCCGATAACGCCCCCGGCGCCAACAGAGCAACGTGACGAGGATGTTTCCCCGCCGGGCTTGTCCCGGTGGAAAACGGTTTGGGAGCTACAAGAAAAACAACCATGATTGCGTGCCCAACCTCGTCCGCCGCTTGAAGCGGCGGACGAGGTTGGGCACGACGGATCGGGAAGGCTCAGGGTAGTTTCCAAACCAGCAAGCCACCGGGGCGAACCCGGTGGGGTTTTCCGGCATGGTGGAGTTTTCTGGCAGCGTCCGCGGGTCAGGCCGTGTCTGACTCGCGCCCGTTTTTTTTATTTCTCTGGACTCTCGACTACTTCTTCGAGCAGCAGCATCCACAGCCGTCCTTCGGCTTCGCCTTGATGGCGGCCTGGGCGGCGGCCAGTCGGGCGATGGGTACGCGGTACGGCGAGCAGCTCACGTAGTTCAGGCCGCTGGCGAAGCAGAATTCGACCGAGGCCGGGTCGCCGCCCTGTTCGCCGCAGATGCCGATCTTCAGATTGCCTCGCGTGGCGCGGCCTTTTTCGACCGCCATGCGGATCAACTGGCCGATGCCCTCCTGGTCGATCGTTTGGAACGGATCGGCGGCGAGGATCTTCTGGCTGATGTACTCGTTGAGGAAACCGCCGATGTCGTCGCGGCTGAAGCCGAAGCCCATCTGGGTCAGGTCATTCGTGCCGAACGAGAAAAATTCGGCCGTCTTGGCCATTTTGTCGGCCAGCAGGCACGCGCGGGGAATCTCGATCATCGTGCCGTAGGGCACTTCGACGCCGGCGGCCACTTCGGCCTTCACGCGGTCGTAGATCTTCTTGGTCACGTCGAGCTCGTTCACCGCGCAGGTGACGGGCACCATGATTTCGGGCTTGGGATTCTTGCCGGCCGCCTTGAGTTCCTTGGCCGCCTCGAAAATGGCCCGAATCTGCATCTCGGTCAACGACGGATAGGTGATGCCAAGCCGCACGCCGCGGTGGCCCATCATGGGATTGACTTCGTGGAGCGACTCGACCCGTTTCTGAATCTCCTCGACCGTGGTGTTCAGGGCCTTGGCCATTTCCTTCTGGCCTTCGGCCGTGCCGGGGGCGAACTCGTGCAGCGGCGGGTCCAGCAACCGGACGGTGACCGGCAGTCCGTCCATCGCTTCGAGCGTGGCCTTGATGTCCTTCTTGACGAAGGGGGCCAGGCCGTCGATGGCCGTCTGGCGTTCGGCGTCGGTACTCGACAGGATCATCTTGCGGAGTTGGAACAGGGCCTTTTCGCTGCCTTCGCCGTAGAACATGTGCTCGGTGCGGAACAGGCCGATGCCCTCGGCGCCGAAGCCCCGGGCGACGGTGGCGTCGGCGGGCGTGTCGGCGTTCGTGCGGACGCCCATCGTGCGATACTTGTCGACGATCGTCATGAACTGCTGGAACCGCGGGTTCTCGGTGGCGTCGATCATGTTCAACCGGCCTTCGTAGACCAAGCCGCGCGTGCCGTTCAGGGTGAGATAGTCGCCTTCCTTGAACGCGTGCTTGCCGACGCGCATCGTTCCGGCGTGGACGTCGATTTTGATCTCGCCGGCGCCGACGATGCAGCACTTGCCCCAGCCGCGGGCCACCAGGGCCGCGTGGCTGGTCATGCCGCCGCGGGCCGTCAAAATGCCCTCGGCCGCGCGCATGCCTTCGACGTCCTCGGGATTGGTTTCCTCGCGGACGAGAATGACGGTTTTCTTCGCGGCGGCCCATTCGACCGCTTTCTGCGACGTGAAGGCGATCTGGCCGCACGCGCCGCCGGGGCCGGCGGGCAGACCCTTGGCGACCGGCTCGGCCTTCTTCTCGGCCGCCGGATCGACCAGCGGATGGAGCAGCTCGTCCAACTGCGACGCCCCGACCCGGGTGACGGCCGTTTCCTCGTCGATCAGCTTCTCGGCCAGCATGTCCATCGCCATGTTCAACGCGGCCGTGCCGGTGCGTTTGCCGTTGCGGCACTGGAGCATGTAGAGCCGCTTGTCCTGGATCGTGAATTCGATGTCCTGCATGTCGTGGTAGTGCTGTTCGAGCTTCACGCGGATGCCGTCCAGCTCCTTGTACAGCGCGGGCCAGTCGGTCTCGAGCGACGGCAGGTGGCGGTTCTGGTCGTTCTTGGTCTGCTCGTTGAGCGGATTGGGCGTGCGGATGCCGGCCACGACGTCTTCGCCCTGGGCGTTGACGAGCCATTCGCCGTAGAACTTGTTTTCGCCCGTGGCCGGGTTGCGGCTGAAGGCGACGCCGGTGGCCGACTGGTCGCCCATGTTGCCGAAGACCATGCTCTGGACGTTCACGGCGGTGCCCCATTCATCGGGGATGCCTTCGATCCGGCGATAGGAGATGGCCCGACGACCGTTCCAGCTTTTGAACACCGCGCCGATCGCGCCGTCGAGTTGCTCCATGGCGTCGTCGGGGAACGCGCGGCCGAGCACCTGCTTGATCTTCTTTTTGTATTCGTCGCAGAGGTACTTGAGGTCTTCGACCGTGAGATCCGTGTCCTCGGTGATGCCCTTGGCCTTTTTACGCTCGTGCATGATCTTTTCGAGCTGCACGCGGATGCCCTGGCCCTCGGCCGGCTCGATGCCTTCGGCCTTTTCCATCACCACGTCGGAGTACATCGTGATCAGCCGGCGATAGGCGTCATAGACGAACCGCTCGTTGCCCGACTTCTTGACCAGGCCCGGGATCGTGGCGGTGCAGAGGCCGACGTTCAGGACGGTCTCCATCATGCCGGGCATGGAGCTCCGCGCGCCGCTGCGGCTGGAGACCAAAAGTGGATTGGCCGGGTCGCCGTATTTCATGCCCATGGCGGCTTCGGTCTTCTTGAGGGCATCGGCGATTTCCGCCTTGAGCGAGGCGGGGAACTTGCCGCCCAGCTTGAAGTACTCGGTGCAGCACTCGGTCGAGATGGTGAAGCCGGAGGGGACGGGCAGGCCCATCAGGCACATTTCGGCCAGATTGGCGCCCTTGCCGCCGAGCAGATTTTTTCGCGAGGCGTCGCCTTCGGTTCCCTTGGGGCCAAAAAAGTAGACGAACTTTGCCATGTCTAGTTCCTTTATAATGTTTCAACAAGGTGGGGCTAATTGTCGGTTCATCGCCGGCCGCCGGGACGCCGCAGGGCGGGTCATGGTGAGAAAGCCCCTTTTCTTTGGTTTGGGGCTTACCAGGACCGGCAAGGAGAGCGAGACGAAACGGCCCAATCTACCAGGGCGGAAGGGGGGCGTCAAGGAAGGCACTATTTTGGGTGGAATGCCACATTGAATCGCAAATATTCACACCCCCTTGACAAGTGTACGTATGTACATGTATACTATTGCCGGGGATGCCTACTATGCGTGCGAGCAAGGGTCTGGCAAAATACACCTTTTGTGTAACTGCAATGTACACGCAGGGGGTGTTTGATGCGTATCGACTTTTATCTCATTGAAACGCCGAACAACATTTCTTTTTCCGACTTGCTCCGGGACGCTCGGCCGGACAACGAGCATCGTGTTCAGAACGTAAACGACCGGACGGTGAGGTTACAGCAAATACATCGCAGAGAGGACGGGTTATGGGAATGCGAAATGATTCGCATCCGCATGGATGAAGTTCCCATTGTTGCGGGGCTGGATGGACATCTTGCGGTGGTTGATCTGGAAGATGACGAGGGCATTGGCGAGGAGTCTTGCTTCCTTTATGACGAACGCACGGGCGTCATGGTTATTCAACGTAACAGATTTGGTGTTAGCGCGTCCGTGGTCGCACGTTTTTTTGAGCAAGTCGGTGCCCTACCAGAGCCCGTCGTTCCAACGGTCATTCTCGAACGAGATGCGATTGCTATGTTGTCGCGTATGCAAGATGTGCGGCGATTTACTGTGCGATTTGCGGGAGTTCGTAACCCTAAATTGCTTACTCAGCACAAACCATCAACCGCATCGGCCATACAGTTGATCGGCGACTTCAAAGTCCCGTCGATTGAGATAAAAATATCTATGGGGCGTCAGCGCGGCGCATTTCCCCTTAGAGACGTTCTTCGTCAGGCGAAGCAGTTTATGCAGCGCGATGATGTGGAGAAGCTGCGCGCATATGGCAAATGGGACGATGGCAATCCCAGGGAAATTGACATCTTTAGCTACGCTATGGTGGAGGAGGAGACGGTAGCGCCTGACGCGAATCGAAACCTCCCATACACCGATCGTATAGCGGCACTCCGAGCGGCCTTCAATAGAAGGAAGGATGAACTTCAGGATCTGTATCCGACTCAGGGGTCTTGAGATGCTCTGCTTGGAACGATGGTATCCGCTGTCTCTGGCGCTGATGGCTGGGATTGTCTACTTTACTGTTCCCTTGGCGCGGACCTACAGAATGCCAGGAAGCGCTGGTGATTTGATGAGTGCGGTCATCAACCTATGCGCTATTTCCATTGGTTTTCTCGCAACAACCAAGTCCATTCTGATTGCCATTGATGACAAACCGCTGATTGCGGACCTCAAGAAGACAGGGTACTACCAAAGAGTTGTCCGCTATTTGCGTGCTGCGATTACTTGGTCCTTCTTGCTAGCCTGTGCCAGCGCTGTTGGATTGCTGCTGGACATAGGTCATACCACTGACTGGACCGCTTGCCACGCAGCGGGCATGGCCCTCTGGTTTGCCCTCGCTGTTGGCACCGGGGCCTCATGCTACAGGGTGGTGCATATCTTCTACACGCTCTTGGATACGCTCTAACCCCGGTGATCAAGTTGAGCATTGGATTCGCCCCCCTTCATTTGGGGTTTTGCGCGGCGCCGAGGCACCGAGATTTCGCCAATAATGGTATTGCATCAAGAAGCGGTTTTTGAGAATGTTCCGCCCTGAAATTGCGCAACCGAACCGCTAGGCATCGCGTAACTGCATGAACGATCCACAAATCAGATCTGCCTTGATTGCAGATCTACGGGCTGCGGACCCGGATATTGCCGTCTTTGAAGAGATGCCACTATGTCGTGGCGATGGACGCGCTGACATTGCAGTGGTTAACGGTGCCATCTGCGGCTACGAAATCAAAGGAAGTGGAGATTCACCTAGGCGACTACCAAAACAGGTTGCCGACTATGATCTTATCTTTGACTACTGCACCATCGTAACGACCATCAATCACCTGAAACGAGTCCGGGAAATCGTTCCTCCACACTGGGGCATAGCCGTGGCGAGTGAGGTTTACACGGGGATTATCATCAAGCACAAAAGACAAGCTAAACGAAATCGGAAGAGAAACCCATCTGCAATTATGCGACTCCTGTGGAAGCGAGAAGCAACAAAAATGCTAAAGAACTGCGGAATTCCGACGCCGTCCGGTACGCTAATAGCAGACATTTGGGATGCCATCATCGCGAACGTACCGCCGAAGGTAATCGCGAACGAAGTTCGTCTTGCGCTCAAAGCGAGGGGTGGTTCCGCATGTCCTGTACCGTGAACTCTATGTGGTGATTGATGCACCATTGCAGCCATTGGGTTGCGTTTCCCGGCCCCAAGATCTCGGCGGCGGTATCTGCGATTGCCAGGTCACCGTCACTGAAGTCTGGCCCATCGTACTCGGTTCGATTCATCAAGCTCCTGCAAACCTGATGCATTTGCGACGACCTTCCCGCCTTGACTTTCCCGCCAATGGACACAAGCCAATACGGGCTTTTGGCGTAGCGAAGATTCACACTTGGTGAGCCAAAGTCGGCTGGCGCAGCAGGATCCCTTATCGTATAGTCCGCGTACGATGGCCTTCGCGGCAGATGCCGATCAATTACTGCATTAAGCCAACTGGTCCAGTCATTGCGTGGAACTTGATGCCACCGTCCCTGGGTAAGGGACGTGAGAGTCCTGGGAAAAACTCCAGATGCTGCTATTAAGGTCTTCCACTGATTCAACCCGGAAATCGCCGGCAAATCAGCGGCCAAGTCCATAGCAGTCCCCTTGTAGTCGATCATCAAGTGTACCGCTCTACGCAACAGTCCGATCGAGGACAACAATGCATCTATGCTCGGCACATCCTTTGATTCCTTTCGTGTCACGCGAAGCAGATAGCCCCTTCCATCCTTCCTGATGATTCTTTGAACGGCACTCCTTGATTCCCTGTCGAAGTCTGGTCGCACAACGGGGACAGCCTGAAGTTGTGCGTCTCTAGCCGCATCGAATACATTGCTGATGATCTCTGGGTCACCTGCCTTGCCGTGCAGCCAAATCGTGTCGAGAAAGAGAGGACTGTCCGTCCCCCACGTACTCGCCAGGCAGTCGCATATTTCTACCACATGCGCCGCCACGTCCAGCTTCTTGTGCTTATGAAACTCAAACAGCGGAGTAATCTTGGTCTTGGTACGAGTTTTGAGACCGGCAACGGCCAATCGCTCCCCTGCCTTAGTTTTTAGGATTGGGACATAGTGCTTGTGATCGAACACAGTAACCCCCTTGAGATTGGATTCTTAGAAGAGCATCGCTACCACAGAAACCATTCTATGACGTGCGGCACACGGTCGCAACTACCACCTGACGGGGGCCCGTCTACCGATTTCCCCCGGGCAGATGCTCCTCTTCGAGCTTCGTGATCTGGGCGATGCGCCGGGCGTGGCGGCCGCCCTCGAAGGGGGTGGTTAGCCAGAGTTCGACCATGCGGTCCACCAGGCGTTCGCCCAGGAGGTCGGAGGAGAGGCACAGGACGTTCAGGTCGTTGTGCCGGCGGCTCATTTCGGCCGTGAGGTCGTCGTGGCAGGGGGCGGCGCGGACGCCGCGGAATTTGTTGGCCGCGATGCACATGCCCAGGCCGGAGCCGCAGACCAGAATGCCCCGGTCGACCTCGCCGCGGCTCACCTTGCCGGCCACGGTGGCGGCGATGTCGGGATAGTCGACCGGTTCGCACGTGGCCGTGCCCGCGTCGAAGACTTCATGGCCCAGCCGGCCGAGCAGTTCGATCACCTTCGCTCGAATCGTGCAGCCCCGATGGTCGCTTCCTACGGCAATTCGCATTGGATCACCCCTTTTTTCGGTAGTCGGTAGTCGGTAGTCGGTAGTCAGTAGTCAGTAGTCGGTAGAGAAGTTGGAGGGGCGTCCATCTCCGTCGTGGACGCGAATGATGATGGTACGAATGACCTGGAAGCAGCGGACGCGACGGAGCGCGTCCCTCCAGTCTTTGTTGGTGCGTCACGACGCACCCTACGTCTTGCCGGGTCACGACCCGGCAATCAACAAACCGAACGCAGCGCCGGGTCACGACCCGGCCTACTCAGAGCATCAGCTCGCCCAATCGGGCTTCCAGTTCGCCGCGTATTTGGGTGGCGCATTGTTCGTAACGTTCGTGGGAGCCGCCGATCGGGTCCAGCACATCGGAGCCGTCGCGGCACAAGAGCCGGGTTCGGTCGGCGGCGTCCGGCCACTGGCCGACGATCACCTGCCGGTGCGACTCGGTCATGGTGTAAATCACGTCGGCGTGGCGGACCAAGGGCTCGGTCAACGGATGGGTCTCGTGGCCCGACAGGTTCAACCCGGCCCGGCTCATGACCTCGCAGGCCTCGGAGCTGGCTCGTCCGCCCATGCCGGCGGCCACGCCGGCCGAACGGACCACGACGCCGCGATCCTCTAGCTCGTCCGCCGTACAGCCCAACCGCTTGGCCAGCAAATCCCGGGCCAGGGTCTCGGCCATCGGACTGCGGCACGTGTTGCCCGTGCAAACGAAGAGGATCATCGTGGCCGAGAGCCGTTTGAGGGTGGCCTCGGGCACGACGCCGCTGCGGAGCACCTCGAAGTTTTTTTCCCGTACGCGGACGACCGAGGAGGGCTGGCCGAAGCGGCTCGGCCCGTCGTCGAGCACCAGCGCGACGTCCTCGCCGATCGACGCGAGGGCCTCTTGGGCGTTCTTGGCCTCGGGCTCGCCGCGACGGTTAGCGCTGGTCAACACCAATGGACCGGCCACCATCTGAAGAATGTCCAACACGACCTGGTGGCCGGGCACGCGAAGGCCCACCGTCTGATGGGGCGAGACGGCCTTGCGGACGCTTTTGGGCAGCCGCGTGATAAGACTCTCGGGATGCGAGTTGTCGACCACCAGCGTCACCGGGCCGGGCCAACATCGTCGGGCCAGCCGCCGAAACAGCGGGCTGATGTCGGGTGCGTAGTCCAACGCCTCCTCGCTGCTGCGAATGGCGATCGACAGCGGGTGGCCGCC
>Ga0209342_10008892_pt1 | contig 10068 bp, 11 predicted proteins | sample RifCSP16_2_FD_184023 | JGI IMG/M metagenome (GOLD analysis project Ga0209342, IMG submission 184023) | Soil microbial communities from Rifle, Colorado - Rifle CSP2_sed 16_2 (SPAdes) (version 2) | ecosystem: Environmental > Terrestrial > Deep subsurface > Rock core/Sediment | place: Rifle... | reverse complement strand
CTCAACCGGCGAATCGCATCGGCGAGGGCGCCCGGGTTGCCCGGCGGAACCAGCACGATCTCTTCATCAGGGCGGAAGAACTGGCGTTTGAGAGGCGAATCGGCGGCAATGACCGGCCTTGCGCTGGCAAGCGCCGATATGATCTTGAGTTCAATCAGCCGCGCCAATTTGGCGTCGTCACGGAACGCGCCGAGGCACACATCAGCGTCCCTATAGGCCTCGGGCAGTTCCTCTATCGGTATCGTGTCACGGAAGAAAACGTTGTTCAGCCTCAACGACTTCGCCAGTTCAACCATGCTCTCGTAGGTCGGCCCGCGCCCAACCAAATCAAAGACGATGCTGCCATCATCCATCAACAGTTTCGCCGCCCGCAAAACTACATCTATTCCGTGTGTGAGAAGATAACTGCTATTGAGATGCACCACAAATTCACTGCCAGGCGGCTTGAGCGGCAATGGGCTAAGAATGCGCTCATCTATTGCAGGAGGCGACCAGCTTTGCTTATCACACAATGTCGGGAATACCTTGGCGAAGTACGGGCAGTCAGCAGGCATGTACCACAGAACATAGTCGGCCAACCGAAACGCCACTTCGTCTATTAGTCGAAAATAGAGACCTCGCACTGAGAATGGGTGGTAGGCGTTTTGCACAAGCACCCAATCCTCGTAAAAAGAGATAGCCGGATCGAACACAAGCGTCGCACCAATAAGGCGCGACAGCATCCACGCAAACGGCACGATCGTCTGGTTAAACTCGGCCACGATAATGGCATCGTAACGACGATGGCTGGCCCAGAATATTCTAAGCAGGCCTGCAATCTTACGGATAGTTTTCAGTTGTGGAGAGACACGACATTCGACGACAGAATGGCCGGCGCGGGTCAGAGCGAGTATTTGGGTGCGGCTACGCGGATAGTTGGCGCGGTAACCGCCGAAATAGCAAATCTGCATGACATCAGGCAGCGGGCTTAACCGCAGTAAAAACCATTCCCCAACCATACCGAGCAGCAATTGCTTTTCGGATGGCGTAAGGTAGTAGTTGCCCGAGAGGCAACTTGCGGAAGGGAAACGCGTGGATCATTGACGGTGGCCCCCACGGTTGGAACTTCACCTCTTTGAATTTTGCTTTTTCGAACATAGCAGCTGCCTCTTTTGGAGTGTAAACTTTCGTCAGGAAATTGCCGCCAAAGGACTCGCCATCCGTGTAGCGACTAACCAGCCTTTGCGTGTTGCCCCGGTATTCCCAAAGTTTGCCCATCAAAACACCTCGAACAAACCAGAAGTTCCACCAATAACTGATGGAATTCTTATTATACATGTAACCAAACACCTTGCCAGAGGGCTTGAGCACCCGCCAGATTTCCGCAATCGCTCGCTCTGTATCGGGCATATGCATCAGGCAACCCCAAGCCAACACAAAATCAAAGGTGTGGTCAGGGTATCGCAGGTCCTGGGCATCCATCACTTGAAAGTCGCCCTGTAGACTCCGACACTCGAAATGCCTCCTTGTTATATCTATCGCGCGCGGCGTAACGTCAATAGCATTCACGAATGCGCCCGCACTGGCCAACTCTACTGCTCCCCAACCAAAACCGCAGGCAATGTCCAGTGCCTGTTTGCCAGCCAGCTGATCGTATCGTATAAAGCGGCTGGCAATTTTCTCCCCCGGCAATTGTGCGTCGTCAAAGTGCTTGCGCACTTTGCGCATGTATTTGTCAAAGAAGTCTTTGTCCAGTTTCTCATCAGGAAGGTCACCAACATCCCGATAACCTTTCTGCTGTGATAGACCGTAGGTATAAGGGTTCTTGTTCCACCAATCTCTCACTTGCTCCTGCAAATCCTTCATGAGTTGCTCCTAGCAAAGATCGCTGTAGTCGTATTTCGCATGAGATAACGTATTATCAACACCGATGGTTACTTCTCTGAAGTTCGGGGCGCCGGGTTGAGTGATAGCAACCCTAGAGGCAACAAGAGGGGGAATAGCGGAAAGTAGTAGCGCGCCGCCGTGCCAATGCCAAACATCCATAGAACGAGGATAACGACGGGAGCGGCAAAGAACGTGTGGCGCATGAATGGCGGCGCGCGCCGTAGATTGGGCGCCGTCAACAACCACAGCACATTGAATGTGGCAAATAGCTTGAAATACGCTGCTGGCCAGGTCAGGTTCTGCCAGATCAAAGGCCATGCCCACGGATTGTATTTCGGCCCGATCACCAATCGAATGCCTAAGTAAACGCTCATTGCCAACGCCGCCGCGACGAGCAGTTTCGTAATTTCCATTCGAGGATGTTTCATCGCAGGGGTTACTGCTAGCCAAGCAAACAGAACCAAGACGCCCGTTTCGCGAAACAACATCGAGAGCGGCACGGTTGCCAGGAGCCAGATGCTTCTTTCCTCCCTAAGCAACATCAACCCGAGCACAAAGAAGGCGCAGGCTGGTGCGTCCGTGTTGAGTAAATCCACTTCCAGATACATAAATGGCATTGTGGCAATGACGATGAGATTGCCAATGAATGCGGTTCGCCAATCGAACCAACTGCACAGGTATCGCTGCAAGGCAAGGCACGAGCCCCACAACCACACCCAACGGAAAGCCGTATAACTTTGGGGAATGTTTGTGCCGAGTAGACGATGGATCAGTTCCGGCACATAGTAAGAAAAGAACCGATACTGTACCGGAGCAAAGTCGTTGAGAGTGACAACGCGTTGGTGCGTCTGCATAGCCAGTTGATAACCAGCGTCCGTATCACCATTGTGAAACAGCAGGTAGTGAAGCGTATGAACGACTATGAACGTCAAGCAACCATACCAGAGAGCAAACAACCTAGGGCGAACGCATCTTCGGTCTGAACAGGTGCTTTCTGCCGGAGAATAGCGGAAACGGCGTTTTGATTTCTGGACTCGACGTTGCAATCGCACGATACGATCTTGTGCAATACCTGCTTTTCAGGCACTTCGCTTTCTGTACGAACACAAGATGCGTTCGCCCTAGCAAACAACCACCACTTTGGCTGGCCGCTTGAATCGATGGGGCCTACTCTCTTGATCAGTCCCGCAATGGGCTTAGTCAAGTTGAACCTCCGTTCCGTTCAAAACAAACTCAACTGCTGCGGTTCATCATCCGCCGGTTTGGGCGCTGCCGGTTGCACCGCTTCCACCTTCGCAATCAACTCCGGCAGTCTTTTGAAATCCTGCTCGATCAAGGAGCGATACTGCGGCTGGTGCAGGGCCGCCGCCGGGTGGAACATGGCCAACACGAGCCTCCCGCCGATGGTGCGCGCCTGCCCGTGAATGTTCGAGATCTTCGCGCCGGGGAAGAACTTCTCCATCGAGTAGCGCCCGAGCGTCACGATCACCTTCGGGTTGATCAACGCGATCTGCCGCTCGAGGTAGTCGTTGCAGGCCTTCAACTCGTCGGATTCGGGATCGCGATTTTGCGGCGGGCGGCACTTCACTACGTTGGCAATGAAGACGTCGCTCCGCTTCATGCCAATCGACGCCAGCAGTTCTTCAAGAAATTTGCCTGCCGCGCCGACGAATGGCCGCCCCTGCTCGTTTTCGTGAAAGCCTGGTCCCTCGCCGATGAACATGATCTTGGCATTCGACGGGCCTTCGCCGGGTACTGCTTTCTTGCGCGTGGCATGCAGTTTGCACTTCTCGCAGGACGACACCTCTTTGGCAATCTGTTGCAGGCTATCGGTTGACTCGCTCATCGTTCATCTCCTCGTCAACGGGTTTACCGGATTGAACGGATAAGCTGTAATACGTTGATCCGTTCAATCCTGTGACGGTTTTACTCAAACAATCCGGCGTTCGCGCTCACCCACTCCCACAACCGCCTCACCCCATCCTGCGGCGACTTTTTCGGCTTCCAGCCCAGCTCGGCCTCGGCCTTGCGTATGTCGCTAATATACACTTTCTGATCCCCCGGACGCCAGTCGCCGTTCCTCACCTCTACCTTCCGCCCGGCCAGCGACTCCAGCAGCGGTTTTACCTCCGCCCAGATCGAGAGCGTGAAGTCCGGCCCGCCGCCGATGTTATAAACCTGACCCGCAATCTTCTCTGGGTGATTGAGCGCAATTTCGTAAGCGTCAAGCAGATCGTCGATCCACAGCATGTCGCGCACCTGCTTGCCGTCGCCGTAAATCGAAAACTGCCTGCCCTTCGCCGTCGCAATCACAAAATGCGCCAGCCAACCTTGATCTTCGACGCCGAACTGCCGCAGCCCATAGATGCACGATTGGCGGAACACGACCGTAGGCAAATCGTAGATGCGCGCGTAGTCGCGCACGTACTGATCGCCCGCGCCCTTCGAGCAGCCGTAGGGCGAATGGAAGTCGAGCGGCTGAGTCTCCGGCAGGCCCAGCGGCAGATCGGCGTAACGATATCGCGTCGCATCCTCGGTCACCTGCACATCCTCCATGCCGCCGTACACTTTGTTCGTCGACGCGTACACGACTACTGGCCGACTCCCCGCCGCCCGCGCCGCCTCCAGGGCATTGAACGTGCCGAGGGCATTGATCTCAAAATCCTCGCGCGGGTTCACCATCGAAGTCGTCACCGCCACCTGCGCCGCAAGATGATAGATAGCATTCTGCCCTTTGGCCGACTCGGCAATCGCAGCCGCGTCGCGCACGTCGCCGCGCACGAAGTTCAACTTGCCCTGTACTTTCAACCATTCCAAATTCGCCGCCGTGCCCTTGCGCGAGAGATTATCGAAAACAGTCACTTCATGGCCGCCGCGCATCAGCCGCGCCGCCCAGTTGCAGCCAATAAACCCGGCCCCGCCGGTAATCAGAACTTTCACGTTTCTTCACTCCTTCATCATTCATCGTTCCGCGTTCATCATTACCCTTATCGGCTGCACCGTCATCAGTACCGCATCCTCGCCGTTGTCGCGATAGTAATGCTTGCGCCGCCCCACTTCCTCGAACCCATACTTGCGATAAAGCGCCTGGGCGGCCTTGTTAGACTCGCGCACTTCCAGCGTCGCCATCACCGCACCCAGCGACAGCGCGTGTTTGAGCGCCACAACCAGCAGCTCCTCACCCGCCCCGCGCCTGCGCCACCTGGGGTGCACCGCAATCGTGCTGATGTGAGCCTCATCCACAATGTGCCAGTAGCCCATGAACCCGATCACACGCCGCTGCGGCGGGCGGCCCAGCCACTGCTGCCAGCCCGTCCGCTCGCCGTCCACCGCCACAAAAAAGTGCGCGTTGGTGTTCTCGGTCAGTTCCTTTTTATACGATATCTCCGACCACGGCAGTGGGAATGACAAACGGTCGATCGCCAACACCTGCGGAATGTCCGCAAGCGTCATTGGCTCGATGGTGGTCATGCTTCACCGGACGTCGGCTGATGCGCGTACACTGGCATCAGTGTCGCAGCCGAGTCAATCTCGCCTCGACGCCATCGTTCCCAGCCGATTTCGACCAGACGACTCGCCCGCCTCACATTCTGATCAGATGAAGCGACCCGGACTCGGTTCCTCTGCAGCACGTCCATCCCGGCCGGATCGATCTCCCCCACCACCACCGACCTCACTGTCGCCAGCTTTGCCACATCATCCCACGTCCCCACGACTCCGTCGTCAGCCGCCTCCCACTTCCGATTCCTTATCTCATACTTCGCCCACACTACACGACCGCGCCCGGCTTGTATCACAGCAATCGCTTCACCTTCATCGAGAGGCAACGCCCTCACCGCAATATCCAACGTGCGCACGCCAATCAATGGCAGATCGTTCCGCGCCAGCGCCAGCCCTTTGGCAAACCCCAACCCGATCCGCACGCCCGTAAAAGAACCGGGGCCGATGGCAACCGCCACCGCCGTCAAATCCTTCGTCGTCAGCGCCGCGCGTGCCAGCATTTGCTCCACCGCCGGGGCAAGTTCAGTCGTATGGTTATTTTCCGATTGCCACGTAACCTCGGCCAGGAGGGTGCGCTCACCGGCCAGCGCGAGACTAATGGAGCGAGTGGCAGTGTCAATGGCGAGTATCACGACGCAGGAGCTTTCAACCCTCAACCTTCAATTTTTCAGCCAACTCTACGTATCGCGCACCTCGCCCCTCCACGCGCACCCTCCGCGTCCGCTCGCCTTCCCACTGTAGATCGATCCACAACCGTTCGGGCGGCAGGCAGGCCATCGCCCGTTCCGGCCATTCAATCATAATAGCGCTGTTCGTGTCACTCAGAATATCGGTCAGGGCAATGGATTCGGCGTCGGCGGCATCGCGCAGACGGTACGCATCCACATGATAGAGGCGTCCATCGTCGGCGCGGCTGTATTCGTTCACGAACACGAACGTCGGGCTGTTCACCACCTCGGCGGCTCCCCACCCGTGACCGATCCCCGCGGCCAGAGTCGTCTTCCCCGCACCCAGTTCGCCCGACAGGCAGATCACGTCCCCAGGCCGGATCAGTGCTCCGAGACGAACGCCGAATTGCTGTGTGTGTTCGGGGCCGTCGGTCACAAAATCGACGCTTCGCGTGTGCGCTTCCGGATGAGGCACGTTGGCGATTATAACATTGGACAAAATTCCACTGAGAGACTATTATCTGGTCTATGCGCGTACTCATTATTTCCGACATCCACGCCAATTTCGTCGCTCTCGAATCCGTGCTGGCCGATGCCGGCAACAGTTTTGACGCCGTGTGGTGCATGGGCGACCTGGTGGGCTACGGCCCCAACCCCAACGAGTGTGTGGAGTGTGTTCGCACGCTGCCCAACCTCACCTGCCTGACCGGCAACCACGACAAAGCCGCCATCAACGAGATTGACATCACCGCGTTCAACCTCGATGCCCGGCTGGCGATCAACTGGACACAGCAGACCATCACGCCCGAGACGCGCAAATATCTCGTCAGCCGCCCCGAACGGGTGCTACACGGCAACTACACATTGGTTCATGCCAGCCCCCGCCAGCCGGTGTGGGAATACATCCTCGACCGTCACACGGCACGGCAGAACTTCGCCCACTTCAACACGCCCTACTGCCTCGTGGGCCACACGCACATCCCGATCATGTTTCTGGAAAGCGACGGCGACGTGGTGGAGTGCCGCCCCAATTACGACGAGATACTGGCCTTCGAGTCGGAGCGCCTCATCATCAATCCCGGCAGTGTGGGCCAGCCGCGCGACGGCAACCTCGACGCAGCCTACGCCATCCTGGACACCGACAACGACCACTGGGAATATCGCCGCGCGCCTTACGACGTCGCCGAAACCCAGCGGCGCATGGCCGAGGCCAACCTCCCCACGAGGTTGATCGCCCGGCTTCAAAAAGGGTGGTAGAGATCCGTCCTCTGTGACAACCCCGAGGGGCGCACGGTTGTGCGCCCCTTTTGTCATCTTCTTATCAACCTTTCGTCAAGCCGAATAGTTGCTTCTGCCTTATACTAACAACAGACCAAGAGAAGCGGCGACCACCTCACGCCAGCCTCTCGATCACGCATGTTCACAATGAGAGGAGCCTGAAATGAAACCCAAGATTTTCTACCTTGCCTTGATTGTTGCCCTCGCCCTCACCGCGTGCGGAGGGGCGGCCACGCCCGCGCCCTCGATGGTCGAAGCGCCTGCATTTGCTGCCGCTACGGCAGCGCCAGCGGCAGGAGAAGGCGGCGCAGGCTTGGCGGCGAACGCGCCTGCCGGTGGCGAGCGCCTCGTGATCAAGAATGCCAACCTGTCCGTAGTCGTGGATAACCCCGAAGCCACAGTGGACGCCGTCACGCAGATGGTCGAGAGCATGGACGGGTTCGTCGTCTCCGTCAATACCTACAAGACCACCTACGGTCCGGAGGCCACCTCGGCCACGCAGGCCAACATGACCATCCGCGTGCCGGGCGAAAAGCTGAACGAAGCTTTGAAGCAGATCAAGGCCATGGCCGTGGAAGTGCGGAGCGAGAACATCTCCGGGCAGGATGTGACTGCCGAATACACCGACCTCAAGAGCCGGTTGAAGAACCTCGAAGCCGCCGAGAAGCAGCTGCAATCAATCATGGAAGAGGCGACCAAAACCGAAGATGTGCTGGCCGTGTACAACCAACTGGTCTACACCCGCGAGCAGATTGAAGTGATCAAAGGTCAGATGAAGTATTACGAAGAGGCGTCGGCCATGTCGGCTGTCACGCTCGACATCATCCCCAACGTCGCCACCCAACCGATCCAGATCGGCGGCTGGCACCCCGAGGGCACCGCCAAAGAGTCCATCGAAGCGTTGGTGCGTCTCCTGCAAGGGTTGACCGATTTCCTCATCCGCTTCACCATCGTCTGCGGGCCGTTCCTCATCGCCATCGGCGTCCCGGCGTTCGTCATCGGGCGGATCGTCGTGCGCCGGATGAGAAAGACTGGCGGAAAGACAGAGCAGGCCGGAACGGAGAAGAAGTAAACCTTCTGCCCCGCCCTGGCCCTCCCCCGTCGCCGATGCGACAGGGGAGGGTTTTTGTTTCCCGGCCTCGGGGAACCCTCCCCTACCCTCGAGCGTCTTTCGATTACAACACCGCAATTCCGTTTGCTATCAATCGAAGGAGAATGCCATGAAACGCAGCCTTTTTGCCATCATCATCGCCGCCATCGTTCTGGTCGGATGTGCACAGTTGAAGGTCAACGATGGCGAGGCCGCCCCGCGCGAACTCGACTTCGCCGACGCCTCCAGCGGGGTCGCCGCCCCCAGCATCGCCGTGGAAATGCCCGCCGCCGATTCGGGCGTGGCCTATGCGCCCGAAGCGCAGATGGCACAGGACACTGTAGCCAACGGCTTTGCCAGTGGTGACCGTCTCGTCATCATGAATGCCAGCCTGTCCATTGTCGTCGATGACCCGGCTTCCACCGTGGATGCCATCACTCAGTTGACGAAAAGCATGGGCGGGTTTGTCGTCTCATTGAATACCTATGAGACGTACTACGGCCCCGAGTCCAAGCCTGCGCAACAGGCCAGCCTGACGATCCGCGTGCCGAGCGAAAAACTTGATGAGGCCATGCGCCAGATCAAGGGAATGGCGGTGGAGGTGAAGAGCGAAAACATGTCGGGGCAGGACGTGACTGCCGAATACACCGACCTCAAGAGCCGGTTGAAAAACCTCGAAGCCGCCGAGAAGCAGCTGCAATCGATTATGGAAGAGGCGACCAAAACCGAAGATGTGCTAGCCGTGTACAACCAACTGGTCTACACCCGCGAGCAGATTGAAGTGATCAAAGGCCAGATGAAGTATTACGAAGAGTCGGCGACGTTCTCAGCCATTACACTCGACATCATCCCAAACATCGTCACCCAGCCGATTGAAGTCGGCGGCTGGCACCCCGAAGGCGCGGCCAAACAGGCCATTGAGGATACGGTGCGCTTCTTGCAGAATATGACCGACAGCCTGATCTACTTCAGCATCGCCCGCCTGCCCTTCCTCGTCATCGTCGGCGTGCCCGCCTTCCTCATTGGTCGCGTGGTCTGGAAACGGATGAAGAAGAATGCGCCGAAACCTGCAACGGTGGGGGCTGACTAACTGCAAAGGCGCGAAAGCCCAAATGTAGAGACGTTCCGGCGGAACGTCTCTGCCCTTTTTTATGGAGACAACGTGAACCTACGAATCCTTATCACCCTCGTTATCAGCATCGTGCTCGTTTCCTGCGCCCTGACGGCCCCGCTGCCCACGCCGACCCCGGATTACTCCGATCTGGTCGTCACAATGGAGCGGACGCCGTGTTTCGGAACGTGCCCGGCCTACAAACTTACCGTCTACGGCGACGGCAGGGTCGTTTATGAAGGCAATATGTTCGTGGCAGTCGAGGGACAGCAAACAACGACTATCAGCCAGGATGCAGTGCAGGAACTCGTGGCCGCATTGGAGAATACAGAGTTTTTTTCGCTGGAAGACGATTACAGCGCTCCAGCTACCGACCTGCCGTCCACAATCACAACAGTCACACTCGACGGGCAAAGCAAAACCATTAACCATTACGGCGTGTGTGGCTATTCCGATATTGATACCGCGCCAAAAGAACTCTGCGATCTTGAAAACAAGATCGACGAAATCACGAACTCCGCGCAGTGGGTGGGAAAGTAGGCCCCCACCCCGGC
>Ga0209342_10008891_pt1 | contig 10069 bp, 8 predicted proteins | sample RifCSP16_2_FD_184023 | JGI IMG/M metagenome (GOLD analysis project Ga0209342, IMG submission 184023) | Soil microbial communities from Rifle, Colorado - Rifle CSP2_sed 16_2 (SPAdes) (version 2) | ecosystem: Environmental > Terrestrial > Deep subsurface > Rock core/Sediment | place: Rifle... | reverse complement strand
TCGCCCAGTTCCGGCTCCTGGGGGACAAGTGGGGCATCGCCTTCTCGCAGAGCAATCTGGGGATCGTGGCGTGGAACCAGGGCGACCACGAACGGGCGGAACTGCTCTTCAGGGAGAGTCTGCTCCTCCGCCGGGCACTCGGGGACAAGCGCGGCATCACCACGAGCCTGGTCGGGCTGGCGGCGGTCGCCGCGGCGCGAGGCCAAGCCGAGCGATCCGCGCTGTTGTTTGGCGCGGCAGAAGCGCTGCGTGAGGCGATCCGCGTCCCCGTCCCCCCGTTCATCCGTGACGAATACGACCGCCGCGTGGCGGCTCTGCGTGCCACCATGAAAGAGCAAGCGTTTACTGAGGCGTGGGCCGAGGGCCGCGCGATGGGTATGGACCAGGCCATCGACTCAGCGCTCGGCGAACCCTGAAGGCGTAGACTACCACAGGGGCATGCCTGACCGGCCCAGCGGGACCGTCACCGCCGCGAGGGTCCGCTCAGGGTCTGAGCATTTCTGTTGGGGGATCGGCGACGCCGCGCGCAATGGTCGCCAGGTAGGCTCGGGCGGAGTGCACGGCTCGGGCACGGTGGCTGATCGTGTCCTTGATCTTTGCGCCCAGTTCGGCCATCGTTCGACCGTACTCGGGAACGAGGAAGATCGGATCATAGCCGAAGCCGTGGCCACCGGCCGGGCGGTCGGCGATGCGGCCCTCCACCACCCCTTCAAACGTGCGCACGCTCAGGTCGGGGAAGGCGATCGCCAGCACTGCCCGGAACCGCGCCGTGCGGCGCTCGGGCGGGACGTCCCGTAGACGCGCCAGCACGGCGATGTTGCGGTCCGCGTCGGTGGCCTGGTCGCCCAGCCAGCGGCTGGAATCCACGCCCGGCGCGCCTACCAGTACGTCCACCTCTAACCCCGAATCATCGGCCAGAGCGACATGCCCCGTGGCGCGGGCGACCGCCAGCGCCTTGCTGACCGCGTTGGCGGCGTAGGTGGCACCCTCCTCGGGCAGGGGACCGATCTCGGGGAAATCCAGCAGCGACTTCAACTGAATCGGCAGGTCCGCCAGTAGAGCGGCGAACTCGCGCACCTTGCCGGGATTGTGGGTGGCCAGAACGATCGTGAGTGGCGCAGTCAAGCGTCAGCGCGGGATGGCCGCCAGGACTTCGGCCAGCGCGGTCTTCTGCTCGGCGATCAGCGTCTTGATCCCCTTCTCCGCCAGCGCCAGCAGCGTGAGCATCTCCTGCCGCGTGAAGGGCAGCCCCTCGGCCGTGCCCTGGATCTCGACCAGGCGGCCGGACTCGGTCATCACCAGGTTCATGTCCACGCGGGCGCGGACGTCTTCCTTGTAGTCTAGGTCGAGGACGAGTTCGTCATCGACGATGCCGACACTCGTCGCCGCGATGAACTCCCGCAGCGGCCACCATCCCAGGGCGCCTGTACGGCGCAGGAGGTGCAGCGCATCCACCAGGGCGACGAACGCGCCGGTGATTGCCGCCGTGCGCGTGCCGCCGTCGGCCTGAATGACGTCGCAGTCGATCAGGATGCTGCGCTCGCCAAGTTTCTGCAGGTCCACGGCGGCGCGCAGCGAGCGGCCGATCAAGCGCTGAATCTCCTGCGTGCGTCCGGCGGGCCGGCCGGTCTCCCGCGAGGTGCGCTCCGGGGTGGCGCGGGGGAGCATCCCATACTCCGCCGTGATCCACCCCTGCCCTCCGCCACGCAACCACGGCGGGAGCCGCTCCTCGACGGTGGCCGTGCAGACTACGCGGGTGGCGCCCAGCGTGATCAGCACCGAGCCCTCCGCGTGCGGAATGAATTGCCGCGTGATCGTCACCGGCCGCAGTCCGTCGGGGCGGCGGCCGTCCTGGCGGGGCATGCGCGCTCCCCCTAGACCTCGTACGTATGCAGTTCCTTGGCGATGAGGATCTGCCCGCCGAACTCCTTCGCCGCCGCGGCCTTCGCCTCCTCGGCGTAGTCGCCGGCCGGGGTGAAGAAGTGCGTGAGGAGGAGCCGGCGCGCGTCGGCCTGCACCGCAATCTGAGCGGCCTGGCGGGCGGAGAGGTGGCCGACCTCAACGGCGCGGCCCTCCTCCCCCGGCGGGAGGGTGTTCTCACAGAGGAACAGGTCGGCACCGTCGGCCAGGGCGCCCACGACGGGCGAGGGCCCGGTGTCGGCGGAGTAGGTGAGGACGCGCCCCTCCGCCTCCACCCGCACGGCAAAGCAGGGGACGGTGTGCGCGGTGGCGCCGAAGCGGAGCACCAGGGGCCCGATGCGGGCGGCGGTGCCGCCGACGATCGGCAGGAAGTCGAAGCGCTCGCGGAAGGCCACCCGCGACTCCTCCCCCATCCACGCCGGCAGAGTGTTCATCGCGTCGGGCGGTCCGAAGAAGCGCAGCGGCGGAGCCACCTTGGGAAGCCGGCCAAACTCCAGCGCCTGCTTCAGCACAAACAGGTCGAGGACGTGGTCGGGATGCAGGTGGGTAATCACCAGCGCGGAGAGATCAAAGACGGAGGCCACACGCTGCAGATTGGCCAGCACGCCGGTGCCGCAATCGATCAGCAGGCGCTGCCCGGCCGCCTCGACGAGATATCCCGGGCAGGCGCCCTCCGCGGGAGGGTACGGGCTCCACCGGCCGAGGACGGTCAGGCGCACGCCGGCTGCCTACAGGCCCGCGGGGACGGGATAGATGGCCAGGAAGCGCGTGATGCCCCGGGCGACGGCCGTGGCGATCCGCTCGCGGAAGGCGTCCTCGCGCAGGCGCGCCTCCTCCTGCGGGTGCGAGATGAACGCCACTTCCACCAGCACCGTAGGGACGGCGTTCTCGCGCAGCACCAGGAAGTTCGCGGTTTTGATGCCCCGGCTGGGCAGGCCCAGGGCGCGGGTAATCTCATCCTGGATCATCTGCGCCAGCGAGAGGCTCACGGGCGACAAGTAATACGTCTCCGATCCGTTGACCGTCGTCTGGGCGTTGGCGTTGGCGTGGATGCTGACAAAGACGGTGCCGCCCCGCTCCCGGCCGATGCGCGGTCGGTCGGCCAGTTCGATGAAGACATCCGTCTCGCGGGTCATGATCACGCGGATGCCGTCTTCCACCAACAGGCGGCGCACCCGCAGCGCGACGTCCAGCGTGACGTGCTTCTCCATCAGCCCGGTGGGTCCGATGGCCCCCGGGTCTTTTCCGCCGTGCCCGGGGTCGAGCGCGACGGAGTGCCCCCGCAGCGGCGCATCGGTGACCGAGATGATCAGCACGCTGCCGCCGGCCTCGGCGCCGATCGTGTACGCCACCTTGCGTTTCAGGGTGACGACGACGCGCGCAATGTCGGGGTCGGCCTGGAACTGCGCGGCGCGCACGTTCTCCACGACCGCGCTGTTTACCGGGATCTCCTGTTTGACGGGGATGAAGACCGCGTCCAACAGGTCCACGACCAGGCGGTCAGGCTCGACGAACTCGCGGACCGCGTACTGCATCGTGACCGTGCCCTCGACGATGACGCGGGTCACGCCGCTCCCTTGCTCCACACGCACCTGCATGATCTTCAGGCCTTCCCCGGAGGCGCTCGGAGCGGTGGGGCTCGGCGCCGGCACCGGAGGGGCTCCCGTTCCGGGATCGCCGGCAGGCGAAGGCGCGGGCGTCGGCGGCACGCCGGGGGCACGCACCGCCTGGCCGCGCGGCCGGACCTCGATAGCCAGGTCGAACGACGTCGTGCTGTCCGCGACACGCACGTCCACCGGCTGCGTGAGGTCCAGGACAACGCGGGTGATCGGCGGCTTGGCCTGGAACTGCGCGATGCGGATGCGCGCCACGCCCGCGTCGTTGACCGGCGTGTCCTGATCGGGCAGGCGGAAGACGGCGTTGCGCAGGTCGATGACCATGCGGTCGGGGTTGGTGAGCTGCCGGGTCTCCGCCTGTAGCGGACCGGTGGCGCGGGCGATCAGCCGCAGCATCCCGCCGGGGCGCTGCACGGTCACGCCGCTGAGAACCGAACTGACGCGGAGCGCGTTCTCCTCCTCGTCAAACTTGACCCACGCCCCCAGCAGGCCGAAGATCGCCTGAGCCGGAATAAACGGGATGTCCCGCAGGACCACCGGGGCGATCGGCAGCAGCCGCTGGTCGGTCCCCATGAGGGCGTAGGGATCGTTGATGCGCAGCCGGAGTACTGCGCGTGTGCGGTTGCTGATGACGACGGCCTTTTCGTCCGGCAGCCAGACCGCCGACGATCCGAAGGGTTCAAAGATGCCCGGCACCGGCACCATGAGCACGCCGTTGTGCACGATGGGTGACGCGGCGAGGGAGACGTCCTGGCCGTTGACGATGAGGCGGACGGGAGATGATTGTCCGGTGGCGCTACGACTCGGTGATGCGAGGAGCATCACCGCCAGGAGCAGCGCTCCTGTATGCTTCATTCAGCACCTAATTTTGTCCCTGCCTCTCCCGACAGGGAACATAGGTTCGAGTCCCGGACAGATGAATCCTGCCGGGATTTGGATCGATTCATGAGTGTGCCTCCGTTGATGCACCTGGACGCCAACATCGCCGCCGATGACCTGCCGGCCATCCCCCGCCTGGCCCGCGCCGCGGAGGCGATGGGCATCGCGGGCCTCTGGTTCAATGAGATCGCGCATGATCCGTTCCTCGGCTCGGCGCTGGCGGCCGAGCACACCACCCGGGCGGCCATCGGGACGGCGATCGCCCTGGCCTTCGTACGCAGCCCCACGTCACTGGCCTATCTCGCCTGGGACCTGGCCCGCCTTTCCGGCGGCCGCTTCGTCCTGGGTCTGGGGACGCAGGTTCGGGCGCACGTGGAGCGCCGCTTCGGCATGCCCTGGGAGCGCCCTGCGGCCCGCCTGCGCGACGTCGTCGGCGCCGTGCGCGCCGTCTGGCGCTCCTGGCGCGAGCGGACGCCGCTGCGCTATCAGGGCCCCTTCTATTCCCTTTCCCTGATGACCCCGTTCTTTACCCCACCGCGATTCGACGGGACGATTCCGATCTACCTGGCAGCGGTCAACCCGGCGATGTGCCGGCTGGCCGGCGAGGTCGCCGACGGCCTGCACGTGCACCCCCTCCACTCCGCGGCCTACCTGCGTGACGTGATCATCCCCGCGGTGGAACGCGGGCTGCGGCGGAGCGGACGGATGCGAGACGCGTTCACCATCGCGTCCAGCGTGATCATGGTCACCGGGGACGGCGATGCGCGAGCGCGTGACGCGGCGGAGGCGCGGCAGACGATCGCGTTCTACGCCTCCACCCCCTCCTACCGGGGCGTGCTAGCCCACCACGGCTGGGAGGAGGTGGGCGAACGCCTCAGCCGGTTGGCGGCGGCGCAGCGTTGGGCGGAGATGCCCGCGCTGATCTCGGGCGAGATGCTGGACACCTTCACCGTGATCGCGCCGGCAACCGCGATGGCCGCGCGCCTCCGCGAGCGCTACGCTGGCCTGCCGGACCGCGTCAGCCCCTACCGGCGCTTTGACCCCGACGATCCCCTCTGGCTCGCCCTGGCTCGAGGTCTGGGCTGAGCCTTTGGCGCAGGGGGCCCGGCCGGCGCGGGCACACCGAGCAGTTCCCGGAAGCGCTGTGCGTTGCGGATCGCGTGGGCATTGAAGTCGTTGTTGAAGTAAATGTAGGCGGTGCGCCGGGCCGCGAGCGCGGCGATCTGCCGCGCCCAGGCCACCAGTTCCGCCTCCTGATAGTTCCCCCGATACCGCTGATCGCCCGACCCGTGGAAGCGGACGTACACGCAGTCGCCGGTCACCTGGAAGTCGGTGGGCCGTTCGGGGTCGCTGACGATGCACAGCCCCACCCCATAGTCGCGCATCAGCGCGTACACTTCTTCGGTGAACCAGGACGCGTGGCGGAATTCCGTCACGAACAGCGGCCGCGGCGGCAGCGATCGGAAGAACACACGCAGGCGCGTGAAGTTCTCACCGGTCAGGTGGAAGGACTCCGGGAGTTGCACGAGGATCGGGCCGAGGCGATCCCGCAGGAGGCCAACCGTCTCCAGAAGCTGCCGGAGAGGAGCGGACACACCCTTGAGCCGCTTGATGTGCGAAAGGAACCGGCTGGCCTTCACGGCGTAGACAAAGCTCTCTGGGGCCTGCTCGCGCCAGCGGACGACGGTCTTCTCGTCAGGCAGGCGGTAGAAGGTGTTGTTGATCTCGACCGTATCGAAGTGCCGGGCGTAGAACTCGAACCAGCGGCGTTCGGGGAGGTCGTCCGGGTAGAAGCGTCCCTTCCAGTGCGGGTAGACCCAGCCCGAGGTCCCGATGTAGTACCGCGCGTTCACTCCACCCGCACGACCTTGAGCAGGTTGGTGGTCCCCGACTGGCCCATGGGATAGCCGGCCGTCACCACGATGTCATCTCCGGGCCGGGCCAGACCGGTGCGCCGCGCGGCATCTTGCGCCGCGGCGATGACCTCGTCGAAGTCGCGCACCTCCGGCATGACCACGGGATGCACGCCCCAGACCAGACGCAGGCGGCGCAGCGTCGCCTCACTCATGGTCAGCGCGAGGATGGGGCGGTGCGGGCGAAACCGCGCGACGCGCAGCGCGGTGCTGCCCGTGGTCGTGGCGGCCACGATGACCGCCGCACCGAGAGTCTCCGCGGCCTGCACGGATGCTAGAGCAATCGCCTCCGCCGTGCTCCGCTCCACCGTCCGCGCCCGCTCGCGCAGGATGAGATCGTACGGCAGCGCCGCCTCGGCACGCTCGGCGATGCGGGCCATCGCCGTGATCGCCTCCACGGGAAAACGGCCGATGGCGGTCTCCCCAGAAAGCATCAGCGCGTCCGTCCCATCGAACACGGCATTGGCCACGTCCGCCGCCTCGGCCCGCGTGGGGCGCGGATTCTGCACCATGCTCTCCAGCATCTGGGTCGCCGTGATCACCGGTACGCCCCGCCGGTTACAGGTGGCGATCAATGCCTTTTGGATGATCGGGACCTCCTCGGGGGAAGTCTCCACCGCCAGATCCCCGCGGGCCACCATGATCGCGTCCGCCGCCGCCACGATTTCGTCGATAGACTCCAGCGCCCGGCGCCGTTCGATCTTGGCCACCAGGCGGACCGCGCCGCCGCGCTGCTCCACGAACTCCCGCACACCGCGGATCTCATCCGGCCCTTCCACGAAGGAGAGCGCCACGTAATCTGCGCCCTGCGCTAAGCCGAACTCCAGATGACGGAAGTCCTCCGCGGTGACAGCGGGTACGCTCAACTGCACCCCGGGCAGGTTGATCCCGGCGTGCTGCCGCAGCCGGCCGCCGTTCAGGACGGTGCAGATGACCTCCTCGCCCACGATCTCCTGTACCTGCAGGGCGATCTCTCCGTCCTGGAGGAAGGCGCGGTTGCCGGGACGGACGTCGCGGGACAGCGCCGGGTAGCGATAGGGGACGACCGGTTCACCGGCGCGGGCAGCGGGAGACGGGCCACCGTCGGGGACCAGCCGCACGGTGTCGCCCACGCGCAGGTCGACGGCACCGCCGGGCAGCGGCCCGGTGCGCAGTTTGGGTCCGGGAAGGTCGAACAGCACGGCGACCTGCCGCCCACTCTCCCCAGCCAGGTCCCGCAGCAGCGCAAGCGTCCGGGCGTGCTCTTCGTGCGTGCCGTAGGAAAGGTTGAACCGGGCGGCGTCCATTCCGGCGTCGAGCAGGCCGCGGAGCACGTCGCGTCCTGTGGTCGCCGGCCCCAGGGTGCAGACAATTTTGGTCTGGCGGATACTCACTCGTCCATTCTATGCTATTGCCACCAGTATTCGGAGGAGGCGGTGCGGTGATCCTGAGGGTGGTGGTGTTCGGCGCCGGCGCGGCGCTGATGGGCCTGGAGATCGTCGGCAGTCGCGTGCTGGCCCCCTACTTCGGATCCTCGGTTTACGTCTGGGGTAGCCTGATCAGCATCTTCCTGGCGGCGCTCAGCGTCGGCTACTACGTCGGCGGGCAGGTCGCGGACCGCTGGCCCCGCGCCGCGGTGCTGGCCACCGCGCTCTTCGTTGCCGGCGGGCTGATCATGCTGCTACCGCTGGCCTCCCGGCCGATCCTGGAGGCCTTCGCCGCCTGGGACCTCGGCCCGCGGATGAACCCGCTGCTGACCTCGATCTTCCTCTTCGCCCCGCCGAGCATCCTGTTAGGAATGGCGTCGCCGTTCGCCGTCAAACTCGCCGCTACCGACCTCTCCACCGTGGGCAACGTCGCCGGAGCGCTCTACGCCATCTCCACCGCCGGCAGCATCGCCGGGACGCTGCTCACCGCCTTCTTCCTCATCCCCACGTTCGGGGTGCGGATGATCCTCTACATTCTGGGCGGCTCGCTCGTCGCCTTCTCCGCGCTGCTGGTGGCCGGCGTGCGCGTCCCCCGCGCGGTGCGCCAGGTCGTCACGAGCCTGGCCATCGTCGCGCTGCTGGCGGGGCCGGCCTGGACCGCTGCCCCCGCGCCCCCGCCGTCCGGCGAGCCGAAGATCGTCTTCGAGAAAGACACCGTCTACCACCGCATTCGCGTGGAGGACTACGCCAACGTCCGCTACCTCCGTTTCGATCGGTCGTCGCAGGGCGGCATGTACCTGAACAATCCGTTCGAGAGTCCCTTCAGGTACACCGACTACGCGCACGTGGCCTGGATTTTCAACCCCGAGATCAGACGCGTGTTAGTGATCGGGCTGGGGGCGGGGTCGATTCCCAAGCGATTTTGGCGCGACTATCCTGGCGTGGCGGTGGATTCTGTCGAACTCGACCCGGTGGTGGTCGACGTGGCCAAGCGGTTCTTCGAGGTGAAGGAGAACGCCCGGCTGCGGATCGCCGCGCAGGACGGCCGGATCTTCCTGCGCCGGAGCGACGCCAAGTATGACCTTATCGTGATGGACGCCTACTTCGCCGAGGGCATCCCCTTCCATCTGGCCACGAAAGAGTTCTTTGAACTAGCGCGCGCCCACCTGACCCCTAACGGCCTCATCGCCGCCAACATCGTCGGCGCGCTGGAGGGAAGCGAGAGCAAACTCTTCCGCGCGCTCTATAAGACGTACGGCCAGGTGTTTCCCGGACTCTATCCCTTCCCCGTCGCCTATATGCCACAGCGTGACGGCGACGGCGTGCGCACGATCATTCTGGTGGCGACGCCGCGGTCCGGCATGACGCGGGCCCAGATCATCGAGGCCGGGCTGAAGCTCAAGCGCGGCAAGAAGGTGACGTTTCCCTTGTACGATACATTTGTCACGGACCACTACGACCGGCCCATCCCCACCTCCGACGTTCCGATCCTCACCGACGACTACGCCCCGGTGGATATCCTGCCGGTCTACGGCTGGGAACCGGAACGCCGCTGACCTGTGTCTGAGTTCGTCGCCGAACTGCAGCATGGGGTGCCAATCGCCCGCTACGTCGTCATCGGCACGCGGTGATCATCGCCGCGCTGCCGGATCCGCCGCCGCAACTGCAAATCATGAAGGTGAACGACTGGACGGTGCGCGTGGCATAGGAGAGATCCGCACACCCCGCGAATCTGCTGAGGCGAACCCATCATGCTGCCAATCGCGGTACAGACGCAGGGCCTCTCCCGGCGTTTTGACCTTCACGTTGCCCTCCGTGACCTGTCGCTGACCCTCCCTCCAGCGTCGGCCCTGCTGGTCGTGGGACCAAACGGCGCGGGGAAGACCACCCTGCTCCGCCTGCTGGCGACATCGCTGCGGCCGTCTGCCGGCCGGGCGCTCGTCTTTGGACATGATCTGGTGCGCGACGCCGACGCCGTGCGGCAGTTCACCGCGTACATCGGCACCACCCACGGGATGTACGAAGGCCTCACGGCCAGTGAGAACCTGGCGTTTGCCTCCGCCATGAGCGGCCGGCCTGATCAGTCCGCTGCCGTCCTCGAACGGGTCGGCCTCTCCGAGGTCGCGCACAAATCGGTGCGCACCTTCAGCCACGGGATGAAGCGGCGGCTCGCGCTGGCCCGCGGCTGGATGCTCGCCCCCCGCCTGCTGCTCCTGGACGATCCGTTCAGCGGTCTCGACGCCGAGGGCACGCTGCTCGTGGACGCGCTCGTGAGAGAGGTGAAATCGGCCGGCGGGTCCGCCGTGCTGGCCACGCACGAGTGGGAACGCGGGCT
>Ga0209342_10008889_pt1 | contig 10070 bp, 3 predicted proteins | sample RifCSP16_2_FD_184023 | JGI IMG/M metagenome (GOLD analysis project Ga0209342, IMG submission 184023) | Soil microbial communities from Rifle, Colorado - Rifle CSP2_sed 16_2 (SPAdes) (version 2) | ecosystem: Environmental > Terrestrial > Deep subsurface > Rock core/Sediment | place: Rifle... | reverse complement strand
TAAGTGGTGTATATCTTGTTTGTTTTTGGGTTTATCATCAACTCAAAAGGCTGCTCGACTGGAATCGAATCAATTACTTCGTTTGTTGCGCCATCAATAACTGATAGCGAGTTTGAGATTTGATTGCTAACGTATATGATATTAGTGTCAGGATTTACTACAATTCTTCTTGGGGTATTTCCTACAGATATAGTATCAATTACCTTATTTTTAGAACCATCAATAACATCTACTGTACCTGCAAGTTGATTTGTCACATATACCATATTTGTATTAGGATTGGCTACAACACCACGAGGGCTTTTTCCAGCATCTATTGTAGTTACAAGATTATTTTTAGAGCCATCAATTACATGCACTTTGTTGGTAGATTCACTTGTAACATAGACCATGTTTGTTGCCTCGTTTACAGCTATACCACAAGGCTTTTGAACATCAAATGTTGAAATAATTTCATTTGTAGAACCGTCTACTAATGAAACAAGATTAGTCTTGTCACTTGTTACATAAACTTTATTGGTTTTAGAATTAACTGCAATGTCATAAGGATCAACAAGATCAATGTTTTTGATAATTTCACCAGTAGTAGTATTGATTATTGCAAGAGTATCATTGTACTCTAGTGCTACGTACAACATTTTGGTATCAGTATTAATTCCAATTCCGTACGGAGTTCTACCAACCTCAATTACTGAAAGTGGTTTGTTTGTAGTACCATCAATAACTGTAACGGTAGTTGATTTGAAATTTGTGACATAAACTTTGGCAGCATCTGGATCAACTGCAATAACTCCCCATCCGTCACTTTGTTCTATTTTGTCAACTAGAACAGAGCCAGAAGCAGTAGCATTTGGCATATCTGTAAAAGTGAAATTAATTAAAGATCCGCCTATTGTAATTAGTGAAAACAACATCAATTTTTTAAAACTTACTTTATTCAATTCTTGTATCATTTAGAGTATCTACCAATGTCTTATGAACAAAGTTGTCTCTTTTTTAATATTTTAGAGTTAAAATATACTTTTTTGATTTATTTTATCTAATGTGGTTGAATTAATCCCATATCCCTTAGGTATTTGACGCTCTTGGTAAATTCATCATCTGTTATTTTATCGTCTAACCACCAAGCTGCTGTTTGTTTAAACCATGAGGGCAATCCAATTTGGAGATCATCCTCATAAACCCTGTTTAGATCCGATTCAAAATCATAAGGTATTATTGAAAATAATTCTTCTTTATGGTTTGAGTCTTTGTATTTAATTAAATCAAACCAATTTGGGCCAGGATCATCAACTGGTCCATCTGCAAACATTATATCCCTTGATTTGAGATCAGATAATTCCTCTTCACTCACTAGATACCCAAGTGCATTACCATAATCTGCTTCATTTATTTTTCCTTCTGACCACCATTGTGTAATGAATTTATTTAATTGAATTAACTGAGGAGAAATAACACCTTTTTGTGTCTCAGATGCTAGAACCCCAATAGCAGACTCGTATGGTGGCATTACAGAGTAAGAGTACGCTGCATTATCAACTCGCAATTTTTTAACTACAGTACTACATTCTGATGAATAGGACTCTCTACATTTATCATATGTATTATCATACCTGTGAACTAGCGTCTCAATAACTTCTGAATTATAGTTTAACGAATACAAAACAAAATGAGATAATTCATGAGATAATGTCCACGCTGGATCTGAATAATAAAAGTTAGAGCAATCACAGACTAGGATAACGTGGTTAAGATTTTTATCAAGACCGCTATGAGCGTATAGTCCTCCTAGTTTTACAGAGTTTAATTTTTCTTCGCCCAAGTCATTATCAAGCATTATAATTAGTAAATCAAGGTCTTTTGGAATGTTATAATTATATGATAATTTTCCAAGAGTTGTACAAATCGAATCATAATTTGAATTTGGAAAATGATATGACTCTAGATATTTTTGCGTAATTTCAGTATATTTTGATACACTCTGAAAATCATAATTACTACACACTGGATTATGGGTAACAAAGACTAGCTGCCATTTTGTATCATCGGATAGATGTGTGGCATTGGCTTTTTGAGAATTTAGAGGAACTATCAAAATCATTGCGACAAAAAATACAAATGTAATGCTTAGTAGTTTAGATACCATTTATGCTGCCACCTGTATTATGTTGTTTGTAATCATCCATTCAATTGCTGTGATAAACTCATCCTCACTAATCATTCCATCTGCCCACCATCCTGCAGTGCTTTTAATCCAAGGCTGTACTTCTGAAATAGAATTATCAGTTCCTTCTGGTAATGATACTTTGATTATTCCTTCATTTACTAGATATTCCAGTCCTGAAATAAAATTGTCATTATCTATCTTATCATCTGACCACCATTTTGCGTTACTTTTCACCCAGACAGGAATTACTTGGTCGTCAGTCACATCTTCTAGGAATGTCTCGACTGGTTCTGATGCAGTCTCTTGAACAATTCCTGAAGATATTACCTCAATTGCATTAGGGATTTTATTTATTGTTGACCATTTTTTTAGGTTCCATGATTCTAGTATAAGGTCAGATTTTGCCATAGGCTTTGCAAAAGTTAGATCATATTTTAACACAAAATTTGCAGCGTCCTTTTGTAAAAGTTCAAAGTTTGCCTCTGAGAATAGTCCGTTTGGATCATGTACAGTTACTTGTGGCGATTTTAAAGGATCATAAGAGATGGAAGCATCACTGTCTTGTCTTTTTTGTCCATCTCGAACGTTTGTGAACAGTTTAATGTGTTCAATCTTTCCAATTCCTCCCCCTTCGGTAAAGTCAATTCGTATAACAGCCTTTTCTCCAACCTTGAATGTCTTTGTTTGCTCAAAAGTTTTAGCGTCGTTATCGCTTAGTATTCCGCCAAATCCTTCCTCGCCTCCAGAAATTATTGCAAACGAAGATTGGCCAAATGATGGGGGACTATTACCTCCTCCTCCACCGCCTACTAATGTTTTTACAATACCAATTGCATTTACTACAAAGCCTGACTTTCCTATAGCTCCTGATCCTCCACCACCACTACCAAGATCAAAACCCAATACATAATTACCTTGTTTGGTAGGCAATGGCATACCAGTTCCATCATTATATACCGGAATACCACCGCCAGTGTCAAAAGTTGGGTTGCTATCAACAGTCTTTGCATCAGTATCGTGAGAAGCTGGATCAACTGATCCTTTGGCCGTAATCTGGCCATAAGCAAGTCCTGGTCCTTGGTAGTACATTTGTAATAATAATGCATCATTAGGAACAAAATCAGCATAAGACATTGTTACATCAATGTTTTCACCAGTCACTACCTGTCCACCGTTAGCAAATGTTATACTGACTGCGTGATCTACTGGAGTAAAGCCTTCACTTCCTCCAAGTTGGTCTGAATTTAGTATCAGATCCTCTATTATTATGTCCCCATTTCCATCAAAAGCGTCAGCTGCAACTACAGAACCATCAACGTAACCTTGGATTGGGATATTAGCTAGTCTTGTATCACCTAAACTAACATCATCAGTTAAATCTGCATCATTATAGACTGTTTCTGCTACATCAAATACATCGAGTGTTAAACCAGAATCTTCATGCTTTTCCTCAGATGTAAATGGTACGAGTGGAAATCCTATATCAAAATCAAAAGCAGCTGCATCCACTACAGAACCATCAGGGAAACCGAATGTCGAGAAGGCATTTGCGAGTCTTATATCACTAGTTACAACGACAGAACCATCGGAGAAACCTTGAGTTGCGGCATTTGCAAGTCTTATATCACCTGCACTAACATCTAAACTAGCATCAGCATCGTCGTAGACGGTTTCTCCTGTATCAAATAGACCATTTAGTGTAAGAACATCTTCATGCATTTCATTACCTGTGAATGATACGAGTGGAAATCCTATATCAAAATCAAAAGCAGCTGCATCCACTACAGAACCATCGGAGAAACCTTGAGTTACGGCATTTGCAAGTCTTATATCACCTGCACTAACATCTAAACTAGCATCAGCATCGTCGTAGACGGTTTCGCCTACATCAAATGCAGTTGGATTTGCACCAGAATCTTCGTGCATTTCATTAACTGTGAATCCCACAAGTGAAAATGCAGCAATCTCATCAGGATCACCTACACTAACTGTGCCATCACCATTAGCATCTCTGTATATTACTTCACGTGGATCAAATGCGCCCGGTATTGGACCAACAATATCCTCATGCATTTCATCTGATGCGAATGGGACAAGTGATGATCCTCCTTCAAGATCAGCATCAAACTCAAGATTTATGGTAGCCCGAGCTAATCCAAGGGTGCCAGGGTCATAGGAAACAGAATCTCCTGCATTGACAGTGAATGTGAAGATTCCTGTATTATCACCAGTTTCCTCCAAATTCACATCAACACCGTTTATTTGTATAGTTATGATTTCCTTTTTTGTCAGATCAATGTTTGCGTTGTGATCTGTGACTGTTAAAGTTCCACTCTCAAATGAAAACAAATCAGGTATATTGATACTTGGTTCTATACCATCGGTAACCAAAATATCTCTGAAATTTATTTCGTATGATCCAGGAGGTCTGTCATTTAACACCAACTTTCCTGCAAAAGGCTGCACAAAAGAATCTGTGTCAATAGAATCAGCAGGAACATCAGTTGATACGGTGAGTCTTACATAATAAGTTGTACGATCTGTGAGAGACGCAGTGTTTATACTATTTGGAGTAAAACTATCACAAAATAATTCATTAGATTTTGTTATATCTATACTATCAAACAGTATGCTATCATCAATATCAAGCACATTTCCAGTAATTGATGCTCCACCACTTAATGTTGGGTCTGTGCAAAAAATTTCAATGCTTGCCTGAAATGCATTTATGGAATCTATAGTTACATCAGTAACAATAGCTGGAGGTACGCCTGCAAATGCTTGTGGAAAAATAAATGTCACTGAAAAAAATAATAAAACTAAAACTGAAAGGTACTTTGTATGTTGAAATAATTCGCCTTTCATTTCGTACTTATTTGTAGTTTCATACTCATTATCGGATCTTCTAGACCTAGTGTAGGAGGAGCATTGATATTATTTCTGTATGGTTGCTTACCCGGAGTAATGAGATCCACGTCGGTATCAGGATCGATTGTTATTTTTGTTGGAGGATCAGGGGGTGTAAATGCTCCTAGTTTGTCAAGATGTATCTCTATGAAATATGTGGTGCCTTTAGTAAATGGAGGATTTTTAGGCGTAAATTGAGCGTGCCAGTGTGGTGGACTCTTTCCTGGTTCATATGTTAGAGTTCCTGATTCCAGTACTCCTGGTAATCCTGACTTGTATACCTTGTAAGTTACTATTGTATCGCCTGCAACAATTGGAAGACCTGCCCCATCAAATAACGAGACTTTAACATTCACCGGAGATCCTAGCTTTACCGTCATGAAAGATTCATTGTTCCAAGGAGATACTCCTTGGTGTATTGCAGATAAAACTCTTGCTTGAGCATTGACAGTATCATCTGCATCATTTGGATGAGGAGTCTCAACACAATGTTGCGGATCTAGTAGACAGAGTCCATCAAATTGACCGCCTGGACTTCCTCTAAAGTTATAATTTAGAGCAGTCCACTCGTTATAGTTCTTAAAGTGAGTAGTTGATAAGGCTAAACCAGATTCGCAGCCAGAAAATCCAAAGGCGTTAATGTCCCTAGCTTGGTTAGCAGAAGGACTTGTTTGAATCGTACCATCGCCATTCCAGTCAATATCACCACCAGGAATTGCAGGGGCAGTAGCAGTTGCTCGTGATTGTTGTACTAAATATGTCTGAGGTAATCCAGCCCCAGGAGTTCCCCAAATAATATATGGTTGAAAGGCTCCTGCGTGAACAAGATTACCGCTAAACGCAGGAGGTAGTGTATTTAAGTTATTCTCAGCAATATTTCCACCAGCTCCACCGCTCTCTCTTAGACCGGCAAGAGGACCAAGACCACCGTCTGAATAGTCTAATCGCCAATTTGCACCCAACAAATTAGGTAGCTGTCTTGAATAAGTCATTATACTATCATGGTTTGGTTTGCAGTTTATGCCATTATCAGCATTTCCCGCAACAGCAGGACCGCCATGGTTCAAATTCAAATTGTGACCTAGCTCATGCATAAATGTACCAGCAATTTCATCTCTAGTTCCTTCTGAACCAGGGTGATCTGCTTCTGGAACGGCTGGGTCTTGACCAAATCCTTGACCTAAAGATACGATAAAGTCATTACTCTTTAGCTCTGCAACTCCTGAAGCACCACCTACACTATGAGCAAAAATAACGTAGTGAAATGCCTGTGCTTTTGCAGCCTTTTGAGCTGCGGTTTCGGTTGGAATAGCACAGTTAGCATTTGCGGTACATCCAAAGTTTGCTGCCTTATATGTATTAAATTCTGCCCATACCCCTAGTAGAGTATCCTCTACTGGTAGTATTGATTCTCCTTGTTCTACATGAAGAACTATGCCATTAGTTTGTCCACCGACGTTAGTGACTGGGGCGCTGGCAAATTTTGCTATAACATCATCAATTCCATCATTACTTGCACCAGCAACAAATGGATTATGAAATGGCATATAGTCTACTTCAACGTAAATGTCCTTTTTGTCCTTATGAGAACCTGCCAGTGGGTAGAAACCACCGCCAGGCATTGGCACTCCTGCACCTGATGGACCTTCCCAGTCATCACACAACGCGTCTCCGTCATCATCATTACCTGCTGCACATGATATATTGACGATGCCAACACCAGCATCTGGGACTTCTCCATTAGCACCGCCGAAACCTCCAGCAGAAGCATAGTTTACAGAATATATTTGCTCATCAGTATGTAGTGGCTCATTTGAAGATGTTTCATAATCGGGATCGGAAGAACCGTCAAAGATTCCTTTTACATTCAAGTCATTTATTGGAATAGACGATGCTATAGCTACATCAAAGAATGAGCCTTGTGAAAATGATAATGATGTAGGTGTACCAACTGTTGGGGCAGCAAACTCTTCGTCTATTATTGATATTATATTATTGGTTTGAGTCTCAACTCGTGTTATGCCAGCTGGACCAACGTCTGAAAATTCTCCAATTTCTATGCTGGAGATGCCTTCAGGATCGGTTAGTGTGAGAATTCCGTTGTTTAATGCAATACTTTCCCCTATAGCTGTAAATGGATCTCCCACACTTGGGGTAACTAGTACGTCAAATGTCTGAACAGTCATATCAGTAAATGTTAAGATTACATAAGATGGATTTGATGGGAAGCTAATTTTTCCCCCCATGTTCAAACGAAGTACATTATCTCCGAAACCATTATCGTCTATGACTATTCCTGAACTATCTGTAACTGTAAAACCGCTTGTAGTTGTAGGTGAAAGGGGCGTAGTAACAGTAGCACCAGTAGCACCAGAGCCACTAAATGTTACAGTTTTTCCTCCTATACCAGCCAAAGTAAGATCATCAATTAAATCGCCAGATGCTGTAAATGCATCGTTGGTATATGGATATGAAATTAAGTCAAGTAGAACAGATGTTTCATGTTCCTTTATAACAGCATTATTTGTTGATTCAAAGTCAACTTCAGTGTTTGGACCAATTTGTACAGTTTCGGTTACCACAAAGCCACCGTTGTTAAGGAGTCTGACTATTGGGTTGTGTGTATGAAGAGCTGTATCAGTTGTGTCTCTAGATGGACGTGGATATTCTGATGATGCAGAAAATGAATAGGTATCTGGATTATCTAAAGTAAGTGATGAATCAATTTGTTTTCCATCTGAATTGGGGAAGGTATAACCTGCAGGAAAGTCAAAGGTTGGAGAGAAATTTACAACATTATAATCAAAGTTCAATTCAACCTTGTCAGTAGGTAGTGCATGATCTACCGTTCCATCTAGAATGAAAACAAAGTCTTCCCACTCTCCCGTTGCATCACTTGCTGATGGATTCACCACAAGTGTTCTAAATATAGCATCAAGTGCAATTGTGTCTTCAGCGTCAGGGTCAGATATGTTTCCTACAGTATCTTTGAATTCAACTGTCATTGTCTTGGTTCCTCGTTCTGGTGTTACGGTTGCAGGTCTGTCATTTACTGGGCCTGTCCAAGATTCAAACGGTTGCACAGTCAAAATACCGTTCTCAGCTACTCTAAACATATCACATCCAGAGCCTGCATCAGTACAGCTAATGTCTATAACAACAGCACGATTGGCATCAGTCGTAGCAGCTGCACCATTATCAATGGTTACAGATCCGGTTGGCTTTACGGTATCTACTTCAAACAAATCTGCTTGTGAGAAAGCTGTTTGTGCATTTCCAGCAAGATCCTTTGCACCTGTAACACCTACATCTGGTTTGTCCTCTACATTATTATCTAAAACATCCCAGGTTGATGTGTAAGTATCAGTTGATATGCCCCATGAACCAACCTCATTGTCAAGTGTAATTGGAGCTACAGTAACATCTGTATTGGAATATGCAACTACTGGATTTGCAGCGCCAGATGTTATCATGCCTTCACTGTAAACAATTGTGAGAGCAAATGTGCCAATACCTACATTAGCCTCTGCTATTGGGTCTGGGCTTGGTACCACGGATACAACAACAGGGGAAACACCATCAGCTGGGGTAATCGGTCCAGCATTGACTAGTGTATTTCCTGCCACATCATCAACACTACCTGCAAGAAGCTCGACATCTGGAGTGTCACCTGTGCCAAATTCATCCGCAGCAGTCAAGGTAACAATTCCTGCTACAGATTCTGTAGCGCTAACTACGAGAACACCACCTATAGTAAAGTCAGAAGCAGAAACCGTTGTACCATCAAGATTCTCGCTAAATGTGACATCAATTGTTTCAGTGGTTGTCGTAATGGCTGAATCCATGGTTGGTGCTTGACCATCAGTTAATGGAAGATCATTTTGAGTAGATAATGGATTTCCTTCGGTATCTTCAACAGTTTCACCACCATTGTTGATGTCAATTGTACCGATTGCGTCTGTTCCAACTGGAGCACCACCAAAAGTAATAACATGAGTATCAGGAAGAACTTGGTTAACAGCAGTTATAGATCTGGGAGTTAATTCTCCAGTTATTAATAAATCAGAATAATCATTTAGAGCGTCAGTTGCGGTTACAGATTCATCATAACCGATGGTTACGGTGTTTGGTCCTGTAATCTTTTTACTTAGGACATTTGGTGGGGTTGTATCATTGTCATCATAAGTTATGATACAAGTCTTTGTCTCTCCAGCAGCTATTGTTCCTGAACAATCAGCAGAGAGAGATTGAGAGTATCCCAAAAGTGCAGGTTCAACAACGCTGTAGGCACCTGGAACAAGTGTCAGTATGTATCTGTCTGCTTCTGCCACAACTATAACGCCATAAACGAGCGATATTTCTGTTGGTGTTACAAAAGTGATAAGGTATGGTGTACCTGCATCAAAGTCAGTGTCTGCAATAGTTGCTGATTGAAGTATTTGTCCTACATCACCAGTCAATTTGCATGTAAGAGATGAAAGTGGCTCTACATCTAGTGGATTACCTATTGGATTTTCTAGAGTCAAGTTGCATCCGGTAATATAGTTAATAAAATCAATGTTTTCGATGACAAGGTCAGCTGAAATCTGGTCGGTTGGAATTGTAGGGACTGCGGTTCCTCCGTCATCATTGATAACTTGTATGTTTACAATTATAGTTGCAGAGGTTCCTCCAACAGCTGATTGAGATGAAAAGAGTATTGTTGATGATAACAAAATAAAAATGAAAAGAACATATGCAGAAAAAATTTTTTTGTTTTTGTTAAATTTCAAAATTTTCAATCTCCTTTAATTCCTGAAAAAATCAACGATAGTGAAAATAACGAAATAGTTCTATATCTAACCAATGCCCCTTTTCCCATGTCTTATCTTATGATGATAATAAAAAGATAGTATAAAAGAATTATGGAATATCTAACCTATGATTTAAAACTGTGTAAGAAATTGAGAAATTTTTAAAAAAATTGATAAAATATGTTTTTTTTTTTTTGCTGCAA
>Ga0209342_10008888_pt1 | contig 10071 bp, 7 predicted proteins | sample RifCSP16_2_FD_184023 | JGI IMG/M metagenome (GOLD analysis project Ga0209342, IMG submission 184023) | Soil microbial communities from Rifle, Colorado - Rifle CSP2_sed 16_2 (SPAdes) (version 2) | ecosystem: Environmental > Terrestrial > Deep subsurface > Rock core/Sediment | place: Rifle... | reverse complement strand
TTAGTTGGGTTATTGTTGACTATCTGGTCAGCTATCATATGCATCTCCAGTGGGCTTTCAATAACACTGCAGGAAATTCCAACCCGTGTTGGTGGAATACTGATTGCTGCAATAATTCTTCGAATTGGGGTACTTCCTTTGGTTCCACCTGTCAATGAATCAAATTTATCGAAAAATATTTTTTCAATATCCAGACCAATTGCTGCAATCTCAGGATTGATACTTCTTATTCATATGCCTGTTGATTTTTTCCAAACCTCCATGATTCCTTTTACTATCATATTACTTGGAATCTTCAGCATCATTTTTAGTATTCCCTGGCTGTTTTCAAAAAATGAAATCTATGGAAGACCCTATTGGATTCTAAGTTTCGGTTTATTAATCATGATAAACTCCATAAGTGGAAATTTCAATAATGGTAAATCCTTACTTGAAGCGATGGTTCTCCTTGGAGGCATGGCTTCGATGTATTTGGTCCAGAATAAGAAGAATATTTGGATCCCAATTATTGGTCTATGGGGATTATCGTCATTGCCTTATTCTCTCACCTACGGAAACTTTTTAGAAAGCACAACTAATTCAATTTTTGCTTTTTTGCCTGCTATTGCTGGTTATTCAATTCTCATAGCTGGATATATAAGACATTTAACTTCGAGGAGATCCAATTCCGATATATCTCAGCAACCCAAATGGATACAATTTATGTATCAATCTGGTTTGGTTTTGATACTTGCCATAATAATCATCCTCGGTTTATATCGTGGATTCAATAATGAGCAACTTGTTTTTCATTGGATCCAGCTACTACCAATGGGCTTAGCGCTAATTATTTACCTTCTGCATGAAAGGTTTAAAGTACCATTTAAAATGATCAGAACCCAATCACTTTCGATCAAAAATAATCCTCTAACAACTATAATTTGGGGATTATATAACTTGATCAGGCGAATAATAGCGAGTATTAATTTTATCCTCGAGGGTGATGGGGGTATGCTTTGGTCATTGGTTTTTCTATTGCTTTTTATTACCATTCTCACCCAGACAAAATAAAAATATGCAAATTGCTCTTGATGTAATCTTTCTTATCGTAACAATTGGCTCATCCATTTCCTTATTTCTTGGACGTAATTGGAAGCAGGTTCTGATTTCCCTAGGTGTTCAATATTTTGGGGTTTTTTGGTTTGTTCAATTATCCTGGCCGCTTAGTCTGGCTATAATTAAATTAATATCGGGTCTGATCGTATGCGTCATACTTGCGTTCTATTCAGAAGAATATGAGGTCCTGACTGCACAAGACACCTCATGGCCGCAAGGAAATGTTTTCAAAATTTTTAGCGCTGGTCTCATTGTGACATCAACATTAGCCATTTCAAGGCAGGCTTCTTTCTGGATTGGGATATCAAACCCTATTGTTATGTGGATTGGATTGTATTTAATTGGGATGGGCATCCATCAGTTGGGAATAACTGCTCAATCAGAAAGAGTCATCATTGCCTTGTTGACTTTAATTTCTGGTTTCGAAATCATTTATGCAAATGTAGAGACATCATCACTTGTTGCTGCTTTATTAGTGACCATAAATATTGGGTTGGCTATTGTGGGAGTGTACTTACATCTCATGGATCAAAGGGATGGATCACAATGACATCGTCAATCATTTGGATCTTCCTTCCGGCAATCTTCGCCATAATTTTATGGTTTATACCTTCCAGAAAATTAACAATCCTTTTAGGTATCGGTTTATCAGCTATCCTCGCCCTTTTAGCATGGTTGCTACCCATTGATACCCTGTTGAACATTTCGGGATTGTCATTAAAAATATCCAGTGCGACAACTATTTTAGGAAGACAGCTCATTCTGGAGTCGAATAATCAACCGTTAATGATCTTTTTGTACTTATCACTTTTAATTTGGTATATATGTATTCTTGTAACTGATACTTACCATAAACTTGTCCCTTACAGTCTTATTATTGTTGCTTTGTTGATTTCCGCAATTGTTGTTAAACCTTTTCTTTATGCTTCGTTATTAATTCAAGTCTCAATTTTGATCAGTATTCCGCTGCTTAGAAATTCATCTTCTTCAACTGGAAGAGGAATTATTCGATTCCTAGCATTTCAAACATTTTCACTTCCATTTATTCTTCTTTCAGGTTGGCTCCTCACTGGTGTCGCTGTAAGTCCAGAGGACCTTTCATTAACAAATCAGGCATCTATTTTATTGGGATTAGGATTTATTTTTCTATTGAGTATTTTTCCATTCAACAATTGGATACCTCTGCTGGCTGAGGAAGTTCACCCGCTATCATCTGCATTTATTCTTTGGATCTTTCCAACAATTGGTCTATTATTTGGATGTTATTTCCTTGATTCTTACGCCTGGATCCGGGATTCTTCCCAACTATCCAATATTTTGGAATATGCAGGATTGATCATGGTTGTTATGGGTGGTTTATGGGCTGCGTTTCAAAAAAATCTTAAGAGAATGTTCGCTTACGCAATGATCATGGAAACAGGTTATTCTCTTCTCGCAATCAACTTGAGAGGATCATTGGGGATGCAGCCATTCTTTAATTACCTGATACCACGCACTATTACGATCTTTCTATGGACATCTGCTTTATCAATATTAATTAACAAAATTCCTTCTGCAAATTTCACAGATATTAAATCTCTTGCGGTTAAGTACCCTTATTCTTCTGCAACAATAATCTTTTCTCAATTTTCATTTGTTGGTCTGCCCCTGCTTGCAGGATTTCCAAATCAGATATTCTTATGGGAACAGCTCAACCGTATCTCACCTTCAATAACCATCCTGATGTTAATTGCTATTACTGGGTTGGCAATGGGTGCAATTCGTACGTTGGCAGTTCTTCTTTTATCCTACAAGCAAGAATCACTAATACCATCCGAGAGTTCAGTTCAAAAAATATTTTTAATGGTCGGAATTTTATTACTTGTGATTCTTGGTTTGTTCCCCAGCCTGACTGATCCATTGACTACAAAGTTACCTTTGATGTTCTCCCATTTAGGAAGGTAATTTTTCTCCTTTTAATAACCTCATTGCTTGAATAATTATGATTGTGGTTTCATTTATAGCTATAATTTATTGCATGCTATAATTTCTTCGAAATATCGAGACCACCCTGCAAGAATATTTATCGTATTATAGTCCTCCATATTTTTCTACAACAAACAATAAAACGCTCATTTTGGAGATTTTGATGGAACTTGAACAAATCAATAAACAAATTGAATGGTTGGATGAAGAACATCGCAAGGATAAAGCTCAAATCAGCCAATTATTAGAACAAATAGTTGATATTGAGTCCAGGTTCAAATCATTAAGTGACCAACTTAAGAAAATTACAAAAGATAAATCAATCGTATCTTCGTTACCTGACAAAATTAATCTCGTCGACGATAAGCTAGAGAAAACAAGAGATGATTTAATTAAAAAGATTGAGGATCAAAAAAATGAAACAAATGAGGTACAGAATACTCTCGAAAAGAAAATGAATCTTGAGTTAAACGGAATAAATAAATCAATCAACCAGATTCAGAAAATAAGCGATCTCAAAGAAATCAAAGAGCAGATAGCTGGCAGGATCCAGGAAGAAAAAAGACTGAACAAATCCATAAATTTACTCGATGGAAACATTGCAGTAGAAAAAAATAGACACAATGAGCTTGAACTTTCAATCCAAATAATTGAAGATAATTTCAAACAAGAAAATAAAAAGACTATCGAATTGCAGAATGATATCTCTGTGCTTAAGAGGAAATTAGATGATCTGCGAAACAAGGTGGAAATAATACCTGAGAATGTAAGAAGAATTGAAACCCGAATAAATGAATTAACAACAAGTGAATCAGAAAGGCGATATTCCCAAAAAGCTTTTATTGAACAACAGGCTTTACAACAAATAGACCGTGATCAGATACAAAGAGAATTAAGGGATAAGATCGAAAAATTAGGAAAACAATCTCAACAATACGAAAACCAGCTGAAGCAATGGGATCCTTTACAACGAGAAATTCAACAAGCAAAGGAAGTCTATGAAAACCTTGCCCAAAAATTTGAAAGACGAATTAATGAGATTACTGAAATGCAGCGCCTGTCTGAGGATAGATTCAGGCAGGAATGGGCAACTTTTAAATCAGATTATCAAAAGCGGTGGACAAGTTATTCATTATCCCAGGATGAACTTTTCAGAGAATTGAACCAGGATGTAAACAGCATTTCGGAGAAACTTTCACGGATCGAGGACCTGATACAGACCCAGCAAGATATCATTCAGCAGACTATTGAAGCAAACGAGGAATATAACCAAGGAGTCCTGGCTCAAATAAACCAATTATTATCTTCTTATAATCGAATTTCCGGTTCTTCCAAGAAATAGTATGCGAGTTATTGGGACCGCTGGCCATGTGGACCATGGGAAATCAACATTAATCGCTGCACTTACTGGGACCCACCCTGACCGATTAATTGAAGAACAAAAAAGGGAAATGACCATCGAACTTGGTTTCGCATGGCTCACTTTACCTGGTGGAGAAGAAATCGGGATTGTTGATGTACCTGGACATCGTGACTTCATCGGAAATATGCTGGCAGGAGTAGGAGGAATTGATGCGGTAATGCTGCTGATCGCCGCTGATGAAGGTGTTATGCCTCAAACCAGGGAACATCTTGCAATATTGGATCTCCTTCAAATCACTAAAGGAATAATTGTATTATCAAAAATTGACCTTGTTGATGATACAGATTGGTTGGATTTAGTTGAGTTGGACATAAGGAACATAGTTACTGGTACTTCACTTTCTGATGCTCCGATCGTAAGGGTTTCTTCCCGGAAAAAAATTGGGTTAGATAACCTGTTAACCTCCCTTAAAGAAACCTTAATTATGTGCCCAGATCGGGTTGATTATGGCCGCCCAAGGCTGCCCATTGACAGGGTGTTCAGCATAGCTGGGTTTGGAACTGTTGTCACCGGGACGCTAATTGATGGTATTTTTACGACTGGGGAGGAGATCGAGATAATACCTCGTAATAAAAAAGGCAGAATAAGGGGATTACAGACTCATAAGAACAAAGAGGAACAGGCTTTACCAGGCTCCAGAACTGCAATTAACATATCAGGAATTAACACAGATGAGATTGAAAGGGGAAATCTGGTTGTTCATCGAAATCAATACAAGCCCACCCGACTGATTGATGTATCAGTGAAATTGCTTTCAAATATCTCTGCTCCAGTTAAACATGGAACAGAAGTTAAAGTTTTTTTGGGTACTTCCGAAATCATGGCAAAAATCCGTTTGCTTGGAACAGAAAAATTAGACCCGGGAAAACAAGGATGGTTGCAGCTTGAGCTTAATGAACCAACCATTGCTGTGAGAGGTGATCGCTTTATCTTACGCAAACCTTCACCTGGCGAAACAATTGGAGGGGGTGTGGTTGTTGAACCTTTCCCAAAATCGCGTTATAAGCGATTTTCAATTGAAACAATTCGAAACCTGGAAACTTTACTTAAAGGATCTCCGACTGATATTTTATACAATGCCTGTTCAGTTAATGGACCTGGTTTATCAAATGAGATAATCAAAAAAACGGGGTTGGATCAAACTGAAGCCTATTCCGCATTCCAAGATTTATCCAGGACTGGATTACTCATTTCCCTTGATGATGGAAATAAAACAAGTTTGAATGGCGGAATGGTAATCACAAAAGATCACCTTACAAGTATCACTGATCAAATTGAATTAATAATTAACAATTTCCACAGCAAGTACCCATTAAAAACTGGAATTGCAAGAGAAGAACTTAAAAGTAGACTTAAATTAGATACTCCTGTTTTTAATTTAATTATAGGTAAGCTTATTGCTGATAAGAAGGTTTTAGATCAGGGATCAATAGTAAAAAGACCAGATTTTAAAATTCAATTTTCTGATGAAATGATGGCAAAAAAAGATAGGTTATTTCAAATCATGTCCAGAGATCCTTATTCGCCACCATCGGTCAAGGAATGCATAACCATATTAGGTGAAGATATATTCATGGCACTTATAGAGATGGGTGAACTGATAAAGGTTTCCTCAGACGTTGTTTTCAATTTCAATGCTTATGAATCACTTGTCACAAAGACGAAATCATTTATTTCAGAAAATGGGCGGATCAGCGTTGCTGAAGCAAGAGATTTATTTAAGACAAGTAGGAAATATATTCTTGCTCTTTTTGAATACCTGGATTCGGAAGGTGTCACGATGAGGCAGGATGATTATCGCAGGTTGAGGAAATAACAATGTGTGGTCGATTTTTGCTCGCGGTGGATCCTGCAGAAATGCAGGAGGCATTTCCTGGATTTGATTTTCCAGTTGGGATCAAGCCCCGTTTTAATATCGCACCATCACAACCTGTGATGGTGCTTCCAAACGATTCTTCAAACAAATCTGATTTTTATATGTGGGGATTAATTCCTTCGTGGAGTAAAGACCTATCCTTTGGAAGCAGAATGATCAATGCAAGAGCTGAGACGTTGTCTGAAAAGCCTTCTTTTAGGGGACCTTTTAAATACCATCGATGCCTGATTCCCAGTAATGGATTTTATGAATGGAAGAAACAGCCCGGTTCAAAAATGAAACAACCATATTTAATTCATCTAAATAATAAGGCGGTTTTTGCATTTGCCGGGCTTTGGGATGAAGTGCATACAAGTGATGGATCTTTGCTAAAAACTTGCACAATTATTACCACAAATCCAAATTCACTTATCGCGTCGATTCACGATCGTATGCCGGTTATCCTTCCCAGAGAAAGTTATAACTATTGGCTGGATCCTCTTCCTAAATCACCTGGTGATCTTCAAAAATTCTTAATTTCTTTCCCATCTGATGAGATGATCACCACCCCTGTAGGCTCATACCTAAATAATCCAATAAATGACAGTCCAGCATGTATTGAACCGATATCATTTCCATAGGATCTGGTCTTGAAGGTATCTGATCGATTTCCAGCATTAAGATCCAGGGATTTCTCAATTTTTTGGGTTGGTCAGTTTTTATCTTTGATCGGAACATGGATGCAGAGTACGACTCTGCCCTACCTTGCTTATCGATTAAGTGGAAAACCATTTGATCTTGGTTTAATAGGTTTTGCAGCAACCCTCCCCACGTTGATCATCGCATTACCCGCGGGTGTTTTGGTCGAACGATTTGATAAAAGAAAAACTGTCATTTTGATGCAATGTATCATGGCAATTCAGGCTTCGCTTCTTGCCATCTTGGCTCTGACAAATAGAATTCAGATCTGGCATATCATTGTTTTATCGCTGGTGCTCGGATCAGCAAGTGCATTTGAGATTACAGCCCGCCAATCCATGCTTGTTGAATTGGTTGGAAGGGAATCTCTTCCAAATGCAATTGCACTTCAGACTGCCATCTTCAATGGCGCACGGGTTTTAGGACCTTCATTAACTGCTGTTGTCCTGGTGTTGATTCAAAATCAAGGCGAAGGATGGTCTTTTTTGATCAATGCAATCAGTTATGTATTCATCATCATCGGCTTATTTTTTGTTAGAACCCCTTTTAAAACCTCCGGTTTTGCCAAGCAAAAACATAAGAGTATCATATCTGAATTTAAAGAAGGACAAAAATTTATACTTGGTAATGCAACTATTGCATTGGTAATACTAATGGCCGCAATTGTCGGTTTTTTTGGGTTTCCTTTCAACCAACAAATACCCGCACTTGCAAGGGATGTATTACATCAAATTACTGACACGGAAACAATCATCAAAGCTCGAAACAGTGCTTTATATATTGCTCAAGGCGCAGGCGCACTGGCTGCTTCCATTTATATTTCTGCATTTAGTGGAATAAAACGAAAAGGTCTTCTGCTTGCAGTTGGTCAGATTATTTTTTCCCTGGCACTGATAGTCGTTTCAGCCACAACCTCATTTTCAATAGTCATGACAATGATGGTCATAATGGGTTGGGCTATGGTTACACAACTTGCTTTGATGAATACCCTCGTCCAGATCAACACTCCCGACCACATACGCGGGAGAGTGTTCAGCACGTTTCTATGGGCATTACAGGGAGTTGCACCATTCGGTAGTCTCTTTATTGGTTGGATCGCGCAAACAAAAAGCATTTCTTTTGCAGCATTCATATCCGGAATTGCTTGCGTTACAGCCATTTCTGCGATCCATATATTAAAACCACAAATTGTACGAAATTCCTACTGAAACCATACACACCCATAGCTTGACTGCCTCCAACCAACATGTTATTATGCCGGAGGTGAAAAAATGGCTAAAAAAATAAGTGATCGGATTAAAGACGATCCAGAAATTCATGAAGAGGATCCTGACTTAAAAAATAAACGTTTCAAACAAAATACAGGATTCATTTCCTCAATCTTTGCGTTCCTAGCTGGACTCGGGTTGAGCGAATTGTCTATACGCATATTAGTTAACTCGTTATCCATAGCACTGATCATCACGGTGGTCTGGCTGATGAACTCTTACTACATACCAGATCTGAGTGGAAAAAGCCTTGCTTCCGTTGAAACATCAGTTCCAACAGAACTTCCAAACCTTCCAAAGGTTTCTGATTTAGCGTTTGTGTCGGTTGATAATGGAATTACAAGGAATACTACCCTGCACACAAATATTCCTTCAAGACCACGACTTGACATCGTTAAATATATTGTTCAAAGTGGTGATTCAGTATTTGGGATTGCAGAGAGATTTGGATTAAATCCGTCTACAATATTATGGGGAAACTATTACGTATTAAGGGATTCTCCACACAGCCTTAGACCAGGACAGGAATTGGTCATACTCCCAACCGATGGAACATATCATGAATGGCAAGCTGGAGAAGGTTTGAATAGCGTGGCGAAATATTACGGTGTTGAACCCGAAACAATCATTAATTATCCAGTAAATAATTTGGATATGGATACAATAGGAGATTTCTCCAACCCAAATATTCCAGTGGGAACCTGGTTGATCATACCGGGAGGTACAAGGGAATTCGTTTCCTGGAGTGTCCCGGTTGGTATTACTAGAGATAATCCAGCAATTGCTCAAATTCTAGGTGTTGGAGCGTGTGGAGCGGTTTCTGGAGGCGCAGTTGGATTTGGAACCTTCATCTGGCCTGCTGATGCCAGGTATTTGTCTGGAAACGATTACTCGCCGGAAACCAACCACAGAGGTATAGATATCGCTGGAAGCAACGGAAGTCCGGCCTATGCAACCGACTCTGGAGTAATCGTGTACGCAGGATGGAATGATTATGGTTATGGGAATATGATCATGATCGATCATGGAAATGGGTGGCAATCGCTGTATGCGCATTTATTCGAGATCGATGTATTCTGCTCCCAGAGTGTCGGGCAAGGTGATTTAATAGGGTTAATTGGAAGCACCGGGAACTCAACTGGGTCGCATCTCCATTTCGAATTGATGCATACAGAATATGGAAAAGTTAACCCATGGAATTTCCTGCAGTAGCATATTGGCTTGTCAAACTCTTTCACCTGGACTATAATCCCGGGCACCCAGGGCGCGTAGCTCAGCTGGTTAGAGCGCACGGTTCACATCCGTGAGGTTCGGAGGTTCGAGCCCTCTCGCGCCCACAAAAAAAGAGGAACCTAAAGGTTCCTCTTTTTTTGTGGGTTTTTATGGAAGAATTATCTCCAATTTCTTGGGAAGGATCTTATAATCAAATTCCTTTAATTCCGTCGAGAAAATCTCTCCATCTGTATGGGCTGGCGTGGGTTTATCCACTCTGATCTTCACCCATGTTGCATTCATTTCTTCAATGCCTTCCATCTCAACAAAACTACCTTTATCGGGTTTCATAGTTTTGGGCAACAATTTAAAGATCTGACCCCTGGTTTTTCTGTATCCATGCACAAAAGTCAATTTTCCATCAAAAGGGTCTGCATGAGGAGCCATAAAAAAAACCCCGCCAGTTCTGGGTGCATTCCCTACGGATACCAAAAGAATGGGGCCTTGGTATTTTCCATCGTCCCATTCAATGGTTGCATTCCATTGAGGATTAT
>Ga0209342_10008887_pt1 | contig 10071 bp, 6 predicted proteins | sample RifCSP16_2_FD_184023 | JGI IMG/M metagenome (GOLD analysis project Ga0209342, IMG submission 184023) | Soil microbial communities from Rifle, Colorado - Rifle CSP2_sed 16_2 (SPAdes) (version 2) | ecosystem: Environmental > Terrestrial > Deep subsurface > Rock core/Sediment | place: Rifle... | reverse complement strand
CCTCATCGCCGTCAGCTCCCTCTTCAACGGCGTCGGGCGGATGTTCTGGGGCGGGGTCGCCGACAAGATCGGCCGCATCCAGGCCTTCCGGCTCATCCTCGGCACCCAGGTCGTGGTGTTCGTCGCCCTGATGTACGTCTCGAGCCCGCTGATCTTCAGCGTCCTGGTCTGCTACCTCCTCCTCTGCTACGGCGGCGGCTTCGGCTCCATGCCCGGCTACGTGGCGGACGTGTTCGGTCCCAAGATGATGGCGACCGTCTACGGCACCATCCTCACCGCCTGGGGCTTCGCCGGCGTCGCCGGCCCGCAGATCGTCGCCTACTTCAAGGACCACTACGCGGAGTCGGCGGCCAAGTACACCTTCACCGTGGGAGCAGTCCTCCTCGCCGCGGGTCTGCTGATCGCCTTCATCCTGAACAACAAGAAGTTCGCGTCGGAGGGGCAGGAAGAGGCCCAGTCTTCGGCTCGCGCCGCCTAGGGCGCCCGACCTCGGGGATTGCGAGGGGACGAGCCATCCAGGCCGACGTCCGAAGACAACGGGGTGGTGAGGCGAGCCGGTCTGCCTCACCACCCCTCTTCTCGAGGGCGCGGCCCCGTCCACCTTCGACGCCGCACCTCTCGTAGCCGCATGCGACCCATCTTGACCAGGGATGAGCGGGCAGTTTCCGGATCGAGCGCCGAGATCCGGGAGGGAAACGTGGACAATCCAGGAAGACCTGTGTGCGTGGAGGAGGCGGCCGGGGTGACCGCCGTCATCCTCGCGGGCGGCGGCTCCACCAGGATGAAGAGCAACAAGGCCCTGCTGCCGTACCGCGGGGAGCTGTTCATCCAGCACATCCACCGGCAGCTCGCCGCCACGTTTCAAGACGTCATCCTGGTCACCAATACCCCGGAGCTGTACCGGTTTCTCCCCTGCCGGTCGGTGCCCGACATCTATCCCGGCAGGGGATCGCTGGCCGGCATCCACGCGGGGCTGAGCCAGAGCGAGACCCCGTACATCTTCGCCGTCGCCTGCGACATGCCCTACCTGAGCGGAGCGCTGATCCGGCGCCTCCTGACGGCGATCGACGGACAGGACGTGGTCATGCCCGAGAGCGACGCGGGGCTGGAGCCGCTCCACGCCATCTACGGCAAGGGCTGCCTCCCCGCCATGGAGGCCGCCCTCTCCAGGGGACCGGGGAGGATCATCGCCTGCCTCGACTGGAACAAGGCTACGGTGGTGAAGAAGGCCGAGGTCGCCCAGATTGACCCCGAGTTCAGGTCGTTCCGCAACATCAACACGCCCGAGGAGTACTTCCGTCTCAGGGAGGAGCTGCGGGAGAAGCAGGACGCGAAAGAGAGGTAAGGATCGGCCCCCTTGATGGTGGCGATCGGCGGAATGTCCTCGTCCATGGTCTCCAGGTGGTCCACGATCTCCCGGTTCAGCTCACGGCCGACGATCTTCGCCGTCGTACCGCCGCAGACGCTGGTTCGGACGTCCGCGCATTGGCGGCGACGCAGGGATCCAGTCCGCCCGGAGGCCGGGGCAGCGAGATCCGATCCACGGACCGAGTGTTCGAGGCCTTCCTAGAAATCCCAGAAGGCGTCGAGCTCCTCGGGAGTGAAGTCCCACACCGCGCCGTGGGGCGGGAGCGGCTCGTACTCGAAGAACTCGGGCAGGCGGTCGTGGGCCCTGGTGAAGCCGGCCCTCGTGTTGAAGTCGTGCTCGGTCTTGAGGACGTACTTGCCCAGCGACACCACGTCCTCGATCTCGAGGCAGATGCCGAAACGCGCATCGATCATGTCGACGACGGCCGGCAGGCACTCGGGGAGATCCAGGGCGGGGAAGGCGATGAACAGGCAGAGACCGGTGGAGTCCACCGCGGCGGTCGCGATCTGGAGGTTTCGGGAGAGCTCGACCTGCCCCTCCTTCTCGAGCGGGTCGACGCAGCCGCCGACCCTGAGGATGTTCATGGCGACCGAGTAACCCGCTGTGTGGTCGGCGCCCATCGTGCTGGTGCAATAGGTGACGCCGATTCCCTTTACCGAGCGCGGATCGTACGCGGGGATGCCCTGGCCCTTCACCACCGGCACCCGGGTGAGACCGTAGGCCTTCCCCGCGAGCGCCGCGCCGCCACCGAGGACGCGGCCCAGCGGCGTCCCCTCCCGGACGTCCACGTCGAGGATCTCGATCGCCCTCTTGCCGTCGCCGAACGACAGGACGCCGGCCTCCATGGCCACCGCGAACGTCACCGCCGTCTCGATGGAGTCGCAGCCGATGTCATCCATCAGGCCGTCCAGCCTGGCGATCGCGTTGAGGTCCTCGATGCAGCAGTTGGCGCCGAAGCCCCAGATCGTGGGGTACTCGAAGCCGGAGGTGATGTAGTTCCCCTCCTCGTCGGTGAACGTCTTCGAGCACTGGACGATGCAGCCGGAATGGCAACCGCGCCTCGTCTTCCGCCCGCGCGCGATCATCGTCTCCCGCAGCCTCTCGCCGGAGATGCTCTCGTGCGCCTCGAACTGGCCGTACTTGAAGTTGCGGGTCGGCAGACCGCCGGCCTCGTTCATGACGTTGACGAGGACCCCCGTGCCGTACGTGGGCAGCACCTGGCCGGAGACCGGATGAGCGCTGAGGGCGCTCGCGAACACGTCCGCGGCCGCCTTGAACTTCTCGGGGTCGGCCAGCTCGACCGGCGGCGCTCCCTCGGCGTCGACGGCGATGAACTTGATCCGCTTCGAGCCCATCACGGCGCCGAGGCCGCCGCGGCCGTGGCTGCGGAGCTTGCCGTCCGGATCCTTGACCGAGATGTTGGCGAGATTCATCCTCAGCTCGCCGGCTGGGCCGATCGCGATCACGCCCACCTTCTTGGCGAGCCGCTTCTCGAGGGCCTTGACGACGGCGAAGTTGCCGAGGCCGATGAGCTCCCGCTCCTCCTTGATCGAGACCCCGTCCCTGCCGAGGTGAAGGCCGTACCACGTGTCCCCCTCCGGCATCCCTTCGAGGATCAGCGCCTTGATGCCCATGCGCGCGAACGCCTGGGCGGAGGTGCCGCCCGCGTTCGACTCCTTGATGGTCCCGGTCAGCGGGCTCTTGGCGCCGGCGGAGAGCCGGCCCGAGTTGGCGGCGGTGGTTCCGGACAGGAGTCCCGGCGCGAAGACCAGCTTGTTCCGCGGCCCGAGCGGATCGCAGGTGGGCGGGACCTCCGCCGCGACGATCGTGGACGTCAGACCCCGTCCCCCGTGTCCGATCCATGCGGCAGGCACAGGCTCGACGACGGTGCTGAGGTCCGTCATGTTCACGCGCAGGATCTTGTCGTGCATTCGATCTTCCCCGCCTTGCTGGCCTCCCGTCCCTGCCGATCTGGCCGCTGGCCGCTGGCCGCTGGCCGAGGCACCGAGCGGCACCTGCCCGCGAAGCAACACACGAGCCAAGGATCGAGGCCGGTCCACGCTGGACTCCGGCCCGGTGGTCACGGTCGCCCGCCGCGATCGTCCAGGCACCTGATCGCAGTCAATCGAGTAACCTGTCGTCCGCCTGCCGGGGCGCGGGCTCGGGCGGCCCCAGGGCGCGGCGGCCCACAGCCGGGAACCCGAGGTCTACCACGAGCACGAGGTGCAGGGCCTTCGCCTCCAGGCCTGGCCGACCACCCCTCCGCGCAAGCCCTGCGCTCCCAGGCGCTGGGGACGCTCGTTTCCCCGGCACGCGTATTGCTATGTGAGCGGCGGCCGAGCGAAAGCAGGCGACTCTCGATCGGACGCGACGAGGCGCGAACCGAAGGAGACTCCGGCGGATCGGGTGGAGGCTCAGCCCGCCGGTGCAGCCGCTCCCGCGCCTTCCGGGCTGAGGGCCGGCATGATATGGAGCGCCGGCTCGCCGAGCCATACGGCCGGCCGGATATTGAAGCAGATCAATTGTGACGTAGGGTGCAGAGGCGTGCTGTTGAACCGAGAGCCAACACGTCTGTCTTCCAGATGGCCAAAGGAGAGGCGGAAACAGTATGAAAAAGATGTGTCAGACGAAGGTGCATCTGCCGGCAGCGCTCTGCCGTGAGCTGGACGAGTTCATCGCGAAGCTTCCCACCAAGGAAGGCCACCTCGTCACCGTTCTTCACAAGGCCCAGCACCTCTTCGGCTACCTGCCCAAGGAAGTGCAGCAGTACGTGGCCGAGAAGATGAGCGTCCCCGTCTCCAAGGTCTACGGCGTCGTCAGCTTCTACACCTTCTTCACCATGGTGCCGAAGGGCAAGCATCCCATCGCCATCTGCCTGGGCACCGCCTGCTTCGTGAACGGCGCCGAGAAGGTGGTCGACGCCTTCAAGCAGGCCCTGGGCGTCGGCGTCGGCGAGGTCACCCCCGACGGCAAGTTCTCCATCGACCTGCTCCGCTGCGTCGGCGCCTGCGCGCTGGCCCCCACCCTGACGGTCGGCGAGAAGATCTACGCCAAGGTCACGCCGGATCAGGTCAAGGAAATCATCGCCCAGTTCTAGCCTCCGAAGGAACGGAAGGAGCCACTCATGGAAAAAATCAAATCGATCGCCGACCTGAAGAAGTTCCAGGAGAGCTACAAGGCCAAGACCGCCGCCCGCAAGCAGAAGGTGGTCGTCAACGTCTCCCTCGCCACCTGCGGCATCGCCTCCGGAGGCAAGGCCGTGATGGCCGCCATGCAGGACGAGCTCGCCAAGCAGGAGATCACCAACGTCGAGTTCATCACCTCCGGCTGCATGACCTACTGCTTCGCCGAGCCCACCGTCGAGGTGAGCCTCCCCGGCAAGGACCCGGTGGTCTTCGGCAAGCTGGACGAGGCCTCCGCCCGCGAGCTCGTCCACAAGTACATCAAGGGCGGCGAGCCGGTCGGCACCATCATCCCCGTCAACTACACCCGGGCCGTCCTCTAGGACAGGGAGGAATACGAGAATGAGTTCGGCAATGAAGCAGCTCAGAATCGCCACCCGGAACTGTGGCTTCATCGACCCCGAGAACATCGAGGACTACCTCGGCATCCGCGGCTACGAGGCCCTCGCCAACGCCCTCACCCAGGGCAACCCGCTGGCCGTGGTCGACGAGATGAAGAAGTCCGGAATCCGCGGCCGCGGCGGCGGCGGCTTCCCCACCGGCCAGAAGTGGGAGTTCGCGGCCAAGAACAAGGCCAGCCAGAAGTACGTCGTCTGCAACGCCGACGAAGGCGACCCGGGCGCGTTCATGGACCGCGCCGTCCTCGAGGGCGACCCCCACTCCATCGTCGAGGCCATGGCCGTCTGCGGCTACGCCATCGGCGCCTCCAGGGGCGTGGTCTACATCCGCGCCGAGTACCCCCTCGCCATCCAGCGCCTGAAGAAGGCCATCGACGACGCCAGGAGCTACGGCCTCCTCGGCGAGAAGATCCTCGGCACCGACTTCAGCTTCGACATCGAGCTGAAGCTGGGCGCCGGCGCCTTCGTCTGCGGCGAGGAGACCGCCCTCATCCGCTCCATGGAGGGCAACCGGGGCGAGCCGTACACCAAGCCCCCCTTCCCCGCCAACGCCGGCTACTGGAAGAAGCCCACCATCGTCAACAACGTCGAGACCTTCGCCAACATCCCCGCCATCCTGGTGAAGGGCTCCGCCTGGTTCGCCTCCATCGGCACCGAGAAGTCCAAGGGCACCAAGGTCTTCGCCCTCGCCGGCAAGATCACCAACTGCGGCCTCATCGAGGTCCCCATGGGCATCACGCTCCGTGAGGTGATCTTCGACATCGGCGGCGGCTGCCCCGGCGGCAAGAAGTTCAAGGCCGTCCAGACCGGCGGCCCCTCCGGCGGCGCCCTGTCCTACAAGGACCTCGACATCCAGATCGACTACGACAACCTCATCGCCAGGGGCTCGATGATGGGCTCCGGCGGCATGATCGTGGTGGACGAGGACGACTGCATGCCCGCGGTCGCCAAGTTCTTCCTCGACTTCACCATGGACGAGACCTGCGGCAAGTGCACCCCCTGCCGCATCGGCTCCAAGCGACTCTACGAGACCCTCGAGAAGATCTGCTCCGGCAAGGGCTACGAGTCCGACTTCGAGAAGCTCAAGATCCTCGCAGTCAACATCAAGGACACGGCGCTCTGCGGCCTCGGCCAGACCATGCCGAACCCCGTCCTCTCCACCATGAACACCTTCCACGACGAGTACATCGCCCACGTCAAGGACAAGAAGTGTCCTGCCGGCGTGTGCAAGGACCTGCTCGAGTACTCGATCCTCGCCGATAAGTGCATCGGCTGCATGCTGTGCGCCCGCGTCTGCCCGCCCAACGCCATCACGGGCAAGAAGAAGGAAGCGCACGTCATCGACAAGGCGAAGTGCATCAAGTGCGGCGCCTGCATCGAGAAGTGCAAGTTCGACGCGATCCTCGTGAGCTGAGCTCGGACATCCACCCGGAGGCCGGAGCGTGAGTACACGCCGGCCAACATTTTCAAGACGGTATGGGGAGCGAGAATGGTTAAGCTAAAGGTCGACGGGAAGGCGGTCGAGGTCCCGCCCGGAGCCCAGATCATCGACGCGGCGAACGCAGCCGGCGTCCGCATTCCAACCTTGTGCTACCTCGAGCTGCACAAGGAGATGTCCGGAGGGAACGCCTCCTGCCGGATCTGCTGCGTCGAGGTGGCGGGCAGGAGGAACCTCGCCCCGGCTTGCGCCACCCCGGTAACGGAGGGGATGGACATCAAGACCGACACGCCGAGGGTGCACCAGGCCAGGAAGATCATGGTGGAGCTCCTCCTGTCGGATCACAAGCAGGATTGCCTCACCTGCCTGAAGGCCGGCAACTGCACCCTCCAGAACCTGTGCTTCGAGTACGACGTGAAGGAGTCCCGCTACGGCGGGCTCGTGAACGAGTTCCCGGTCGACGATTCGAACGAGTTCTACGTCCGGGACATGAACAAGTGCGTGAAGTGCCGCAGGTGCACCGACGCCTGCCAGTTCCGCCAGTGCACCGACGCGATCGACTTCGCGGACAGAGGCTTCTCCGACCACGTCGCCGTCGCCTTCGAGGAGCCCTGCAAGGACTCGATCTGCGTCTCCTGCGGCACCTGCGTGTCGGTGTGCCCCACGGGCGCCCTCCGGCCGAAGCCGAAGAACAAGTACCGGACCTGGGAGGTCTCGAAGACCAGGACGACCTGCTCCTACTGCGGCGTCGGCTGCGAGATGGACCTCCTGGTCAAGGACTCCAAGGTGGTCGGCGTCGAGCCGGCCAACGGCCCCGCGAACGGCGGTCTCCTCTGCGTGAAGGGGAAGTTCGCCTACGACTTCGTCAACCACCCCGATCGCCTGAAGACGCCCCTGATCAGGAAGGACGGCAAGCTCGTCGAGGCGAGCTGGGACGAGGCCTACGCCCTGATCGCGGACAAGGTCAAGGCGGTCAAGGCCGCGCACGGAGCTGACGCCCTGGCCGGCCTGGCGTCCGCGCGCGTCACCAACGAGGAGAACTACCTGTTCCAGAAGATGGTGCGGGTGGCCTTCGGCACCAACCAGGTCGACCACTGCGCCCGCCTCTGCCACGCCTCCACCGTCGCCGGCCTGGCCACCACGCTCGGCAGCGGCGCCATGACCAACAGCATCGAGGAGGTCGTCGACGCCGACGTGATCTTCATCACCGGCTCCAACACGACCGAGACCCACCCGGTCATCGGCTCCCGGATCCGCCAGGCGAAGCGGAAGGGGGCGAAGATCATCGTCGCCGAGCCGAGGAAGATCGACCTCGCCAAGGACGCCGAGGTCTTCCTCCAGATCACCCCGGGGACGAACGTCGCCCTCTTCAACGGCATGATGAACGTCATCATCGCCGAGGGGCTGCAGAACAAGGAGTTCATCGCCGAGCGGACCGAGAACTACGACGAGCTGGTGAAGGTCGTCGCCGGGTACACCCCGGAGCGGGTCGCGGAGATCTGCGGGATCGACGCCGAGCAGCTCAGGAAGGCCGCGCGCATGTACGCCACGGCCGGCAAGGCTGCGATCTTCTACTCCATGGGCGTGACCCAGCACACCTCCGGCACCAACGGGGTCATGGGCACCTCCAACCTCGCCCTCCTGTGCGGCCAGATCGGCAAGGAGTCCTCCGGAGTAAACCCCCTCCGCGGCCAGAACAACGTGCAGGGCGCATGCGACGTGGGGTGCCTGCCTGGTGACCTCCCCGGCTACCAGAAGGTGGCGAACCCCGACGTCATCGCCAAGTTCGAGAAGGCCTGGGGCGTCAAGCTCTCCAGCAAGCCCGGCCTGACGGTCACCGAGATCGTCGGCAAGGCGGGCAAGGGCGAGATCAAGGTCCTCTACATCATGGGCGAGAACCCCATGATCTCCGATCCGGATCTCAACCACGTGAAGGAGGCCCTGGAGAACACGGAGTTCCTCGTGGTCCAGGACATCTTCCTCACCGAGACCGCCGAGCTGGCCGACGTCGTGCTGCCAGCCGCGTCATTCGCCGAGAAGGACGGGACGTTCACCAACACCGAGCGGAGGGTGCAGCGGGTCAGGCAGGCCATCGCCCCCCCCGGCCTGGCGAAGGCGGACTGGGTGATCCTGACGGAGCTGATGGACCGGCTCGGCTACGCCAAGGCCTACGCCAACGCCGCCGAGATCATGGACGAGATCGCGCTCTTGACGCCCCAGTACGGCGGCATCTCGTACGCCCGGCTGGAGAAGGGCGGGCTCCAGTGGCCCTGCCCGACCGCCGATCACCCCGGGACGAAGTTCCTCCACAAGGGCGCCTTCTCCCGCGGCAAGGGGCTCTTCAAGCCGGCGGAGTACACGCCCGCGGCCGAGCTGCCGGATCGCGAGTATCCCTTCATCCTGACGACCGGCCGGATCCTGTACCATTATCACACGAAGACGATGACCGGTAAGGTGGACGGATTGAACAATCTGTTCCCCTGCTCGTTCATCGAGATCAACCCGGCGGCGGCCGCCAAGCTGAAGATCACGGACGGTGAGAAGGTCAAGATCACCTCCCGCCGGGGGGAGATCGTGGCCCAGGCGAAGGTCACCGACAAGGTGGAGGAGGACGTGGTGTTCATGCCGTTCCACTTCGCCGACGGCGCGGCGAACGTCCTCACCAACAAGGCCCTCGACCCGGTGGCCAAGATCCCGGAGTTCAAGGTCTGCGCGGTCCGCATCGAGACGACGGCGTGTAGCGCCTGACCCAGAAGGCGGGCGGAGGACCCCCCCCCGCCACTCCTGTCGTGCAATCCTTAAATTGAAGGACGAATCGAGGGAATGACAATGACGACTGCTCAGAAGCTCCCCAACCGCTGGCTCATCGCCATCATGGGGACGATGCTCCAGGTCGGCCTCGGCACCGTGTACGCCTGGAGCTACTTCCAGAAGCCGATGATGACGGCCAACAACTGGACCAACTCCCAGGCGGCCTGGGTGTTCAGCCTGGCGATCTTCTTCCTCAGCGTCGGCGCCACCTGGGGCGGGATCAACCTGCCCAAGTTCGGCCCGCGCAAGCTCGCCATGATCGGCGGCCTCCTGTACAGCGGCGGGTTCTTCATCGGCGCCTACGCCCTGTCGATCCACAGCCTCCCCCTCCTCTACGTCGGCTACGGCGTCATCGGCGGCCTGGGCCTCGGGCTCGGCTACGTCACCCCGGTGGCCACCGCCGCCAAGTGGTTCCCGGACAGGAAGGGGCTCGTCACCGGCATGGTGCTCATGGGCTTCGGTCTCGGCGCCCTGATGATGTCCAAGGTCCTCGCCCCCTACTTCATGAGGACGACCAACAACAACCTGGTCCTCGTCTTCCTCTACAGCGGCGCCATCATGCTGGTCATCACCGAGGTCTCCGGGGCCTTCATTGTCAACCCGCCGGCCGGCTACGTCCCCGCCGGCTACACCCCGCCGGTCGTCTCCAAGGCCGCCCAGGGCGCGCAGGACGCGCTGACCCCCATGCGGTGCATCCTCTCCGGCAAGTTCGCCATGATGTGGACCATCTTCTTCTTCAACATCACCGCCGGCATCATGTTCATCAGCTTCCAGTCGCCGCTCCTCCAGGACCTCATCAAGAAGGGGATGGACTCGGCCACCGACTTCTCCGATCCAAAGGTGATCGCCGCCCTCGCCGCCTCCGGCGCCACC
>Ga0209342_10008886_pt1 | contig 10072 bp, 2 predicted proteins | sample RifCSP16_2_FD_184023 | JGI IMG/M metagenome (GOLD analysis project Ga0209342, IMG submission 184023) | Soil microbial communities from Rifle, Colorado - Rifle CSP2_sed 16_2 (SPAdes) (version 2) | ecosystem: Environmental > Terrestrial > Deep subsurface > Rock core/Sediment | place: Rifle... | reverse complement strand
TGGGGGTGTGGGTGAAGAGCGCGACCACCGTGGCTGACACGTATGACCGGACCGAGTCCACGGGCAGCATCCCGTTTGCGACAGCGCCATAACTCAACTAATGCCCGCCTCGCACAGGACGCAGAACACGAATGTGCTCCTTAATCGTGGCCTCCCGACACCCTGTCTTCCACTGCTGTACTGAGCACGACGAGGACAATAGGATGAGCGGTTCCAGAAACGTAGGAATCCCGGGCGGGGTCATTCGGCAGGCAAGTCCCAGCTTGGCCATGACTGTGGACTGGAAAACGGACCGCCTCGACTTTGTCTATGCGTCGCTCATTGCCCTATTGACGCTTCTATCTCGCATACCCTACCGGGCGCGCATATTGTACGACTGGGATTCTGTACAGTTCGCGCTGGCTCTCAGGGAATACGATGTCGTCAAGCACCAGCCGCACCCGCCGGGCTATATCCTTTACGTCGCCCTGGGGCGGCTGGTCAATGCTTGGCTTGACGATCCCACGACGTCGTACGCGGTGCTGTCCATGACGTTCAGCGCCCTAGCGACGTTTATTACGTATTATCTCGCGCGCCAGCTTTACGACCGAACCACTGCGCTGATGGCGGCTGTCCTGCTCTCTTCGAGCCCGATGTTTTGGTTCTTGGGATCGGTGGCGACCTCATACGTCGCGGAGGCTTTCTTTGCTGCTGCGATCGCCTACCTTTCGTACCGAGCGCTGAACGGGAGCGAGTGGGGCTCGTGGCTCGGTGCGGCGACTCTGGGCTTAGCAGGCGGCCTGCGCGGCCTCATGGAAATCAAGCTTCCCTCGGGCCGCTCTCTTTATATGGTCTTGCTCCATCAGAAGTTGCTGGAGCACGGAGGCTACACCTTTATAGTTGGGGGGCAATTGCAATCAGTCGTCCGCAGATCACAGCCCTAGCAGGGTGATGAAAAACTCCTGTGAGCCGCAGGCTGCTCAAAAAGGTCCAGATGCAAGGCGGCGAGGAATCGAGGAGTGAGGCGTACTCAAATGTACGTTGCAACGACGAGCGAGCCCATTCTTCGTTCGAGCGCGGGCTTCGCTCGCGCAAATCGGGGGAGGTTCGGAAGGGGGGCGTGCCCCCCTCCGAGGAAAGCCTTCGCCGCAGATGGGCCTTTTTCAGCAGCCTGTTAGTCGATGAGAGAGGAACCTCGCAGGCATGAGCGACATCCGTCGATCCGTCGGTTTGCTCACTGAGATTGAGAGCCATCGTCTGCTTGCGGAGGCGAACACCCATTTCGCGTATCCCAAAGATCAGTGTGTTCACCAACTCTTCGGGCTTCAGGCGGAACGGACGCCCGACGCCATCGCGGTGTGGGGGCAGGGCGAATGCGTCACGTACCGTGAGCTGAATGACCGCGCGGGGAGGCTGGCCTCGCACCTGCGATCGCGGGGCGTGGGGCCGGAAGTCTTGGTGGGCCTCTGCGCGGACCGATCTCCCGAGCTGATCGTGGGCATGCTCGGGATTCTCAAAGCGGGAGGGGCGTACGTCCCGCTCGACCCGGCCTATCCCGCGGCGCGCTTGGCGTTCATGCTCCGGGATGCCAAGGTGCCGGTCTTGCTGACCCAGCGGCGGCTGGCCGGGCGGCTTCCAGGAGAGCGTGCCGAGACCATTTACCTGGACTCGCCTTGCTGGAAAGATACCACCCTGGTGCAACTGGATCCCCCCTCCGTCCACGTGACGCCCAACACCCTGGCCTACGTCATCTACACCTCGGGATCCACTGGGATGCCGAAAGGGGTGCAGATTGAGCACCTGGGGTTGCTGAATCTGATCTTCTGGCACCGGCGCGCGTTCAGCGTGACGCCGATGGATCGAGCGACGCAACTGGCGAGCCCCGGGTTCGACGCTGCCGTGTGGGAGATTTGGCCTTACCTGACTGCCGGGGCGAGTCTGCACATTCCCGATGGCGAGACCCGGGCCTCGCCTGAGTGCCTTCGCGATTGGCTCGTGGCGCAGGCCATTACCATCTGTTTCCTGCCGACGCCGCTCGCAGAGCCCTTGCTTTCATTGACTTGGCCGACGAATCTCGCGTTGCGAATGCTGCTGACGGGAGGGGATCAGCTCCGCGTGTACCCGCCCCGGTCTCTCCCGTTTGCCCTGGCCAACAACTACGGCCCAACGGAGAACAGTGTCGTCACCACCTCTGGCATCGTTCCGCCTAAAGAGCACGCGACGGCCCTCCCTCCCATTGGCCGACCTATTGCGAACACGCAGGTCTATGTCCTGGACGATCATCAGCGGCCCGTTGGCGCGGGAAATCCTGGCGAACTGCATATTGGTGGTGACGGCCTGGCTCGCGGATACTTGAACCGGCCCGATCTCACAGCAGAGCGGTTTATTCCAAATCCGTTCAGTGATCACGCGGGGGCGCGCCTGTACAGGACCGGTGATCTGGTCCGATACCTCCCGGATGGGAATCTGGAGTTTCTTGGCAGGATCGACCAGCAGGTGAAGATTCGCGGCCATCGCGTCGAGCTGGGCGAAATCGAAATCGTGCTGGGTCAGCACCCTGGAGTGAAGGAGGCGGTGGTCATTGCGCGCGAAGACGCAACTGGTGAGAGGCGGCTGGCGGCGTACTTCGTCGCACGTCAGGACACAACGCCCTCCGCCATCGAGCTGCGCGGTTTTCTCAAAGAGAAGCTTCCCGATTACATGGTGCCGATCGCTTTTATGCCTCTCGCGGCATTCCCGTTGACACCCAACGGGAAGGTGGATCGACAGGCCTTGCCCGTCCCCGAGCAGCGGGAGACCAGGGACTCATTCGTGGCCCCCAGGACGTCAACGGAAGCGGAGCTGGCGGGAATCTGGACTGAAGTCCTCGGCCTCCCCACAGTCGGGGTCCACGATAACTTTTTTGATCTCGGTGGACATTCCCTCGCGACAACACTGATCCTGTCCCGCGTGCGAAATGTTTACGGCGTTGAAGTGCCGTTTCGTGATTTCTTTGAAACCCCGACTATCGCTGACTTGGCGCGGATGATCGAGGGCGGCAATGCCTCGGGGCCGCGTCCCGATTCTGTTATCCCGTGCGCTCCTCGTGACACCGCCTTGCGGCTCTCGTTCTCGCAAGAACGGGTATGGTTCATCCAACAACTTCACCCGTCAAGCAAGGCATACAACTTCCAGGCGACTCTCCGGCTTCGAGGCACCTTCGACGTTACGTTACTTGAACGGAGCCTGAGTGAAATCATACACCGCCACGAGATCTACCGGACGACGTTCCCGGCAGTTGACGGCCGTCCGGTTCAAGTGGTGCACGACGCCACACCCGTTCGGTTGTCCGTTGTAGACCTGCAGGGGTTCTCTGATCACGAACGCGAGGAGGAGGCAAAACGTCTGGCCGCCGAGGAATTTGGGAAGCCTTTCGACCTGACGCAACTGCCCCTCATACGATGGACCTTGCTCCGCTTGAGTCCACAGGATCATCTGCTGCTGCACGTTGAGCATCACCTCGTCCATGATGGATGGTCCTTTAACGTGTTCCTTCGGGAGGTGCAAGAGCTGTATCGAGCGTTCACCGCCGGGAAGCCTTCGCAGCTTCCCGAGCTGCCGATTCAGTTTTCTGACTTTGCTCATTGGCAGCGTGCTTGGATGCAGGGCGAAGTCGCTCAGGCGCAGCTTGACTATTGGAGAAAAAAATTGGGCGGATGTCCTCCCGTCTTGGAGCTACCAATCGATAAGGCGCGACCGCCGGCGCAGCGATACCGGGGTGGCCAGCGGCGGATTGACCTCTCGGGACACCTCTGTGAGTCCCTCCGGACGTTGAGCCGGCAGGAGGGCGTCACACTGTTCATGACCCTCTTGGCAACCTTCCAGGTGTTACTTCATCGGTATACCGGGCAGGAAGATTTTTGTATCGGCACTGGGATTGCCAACCGCCGGTGGCCTGAGACCGAGGGGTTGATCGGCATGATCGTCAACACCGTGGCCCTGCGTGCCGATCTGTCCGGGAATCCCGCGTTCCGGGAGCTGCTTGAGAGGGTGCGGGTGACGACGCTGGAGGCGTATGCTCACCAAGATCTTCCCTTCGAGCGAATCGTGGAGATGCTGCGACCGGAGCGAAGCCTGAGTTATTCACCACTCTTTCAGGTGATGTTCAGCTTCCATGACGCGCCCATGCCGGATCTGGAACTTCCAGGCCTTACGGTGGATCTGGTTGAGGGCGTGAATAATGGATCGGCGAAATTCGACTTGAATGTGGCGATCATCCCGCGGGCCGAGCAACGGCTCGGGACAGGTTCCCAAGGGGACGCGCGAGGGATCACGGTGGTCTGGGAGTATAGCACTGACCTCTTCGAAGAGGCGACTATCACTCGAATGCTCGGGCACTATCAGAGACTGCTCGAGGGGATCGTTCAGGATCCGGGACAGTGGATTTCGCGCTTGCCGCTCTTGACCGAGGCTGAACGTCATCAGCTTCTCATCGAATGGAACGGCACGACAACCGACTACCCGCGGTCAGAATGCATTCACGAGCTCTTCGAAGCCCAGACTGAGAAGACTCCTGACGCGACCGCCGTACAACTTGAAAACGATCGGCTGAGTTACGGTGAACTGAACCGACGGGCCAACAAGGTTGCGCATTATCTCAGGACACTAGGCGTTGGACCGGAGACCCTCGTAGGGATTTGCGTTGAGCGCTCGTTGAACATGGTGATCGGGGTCCTGGGGATTCTCAAAGCTGGCGCCGCGTACGTGCCATTGGACCTGGGGTATCCGAGAGGGCGGCTCTCCGTCATGTTGGCGGATGCGCAGGTGCCGGTGTTGCTCACTCATGAGCGGGTGCTCAAGCGGCTCCCCGACTATCCGGGCACGGTCGTCTGCCTGGACTCGGATTGGGACGAGATCGCGCTGGAGAGCTCCGAGAATGTGATCACGGGGACGACGGCCGAGTCCCTCGCCTACGTGATGTACACCTCCGGATCGACCGGTTTGCCAAAAGGAGTGTGCGTTCCTCATCGCGGCGTCGTTCGACTTGTCAAAAATACGAATTACGTCCGTCTTTCCGGCGACGAGGTCTTCCTACAGTTTGCTCCGATATCATTCGACGCCTCGACATTTGAAATCTGGGGCTGCCTGCTGAACGGGGGACGGTTGGTCATCTTTCCTCCTCATACGCCCTCCTTGGAAGAGCTGGGACGGGCGCTTCAACGGCATGGCATCACGACGCTTTGGTTGACCGCGGGCATGTTCCACCAGATGGTGGAAGGGCACCTGGACAGCCTCAAGTCGATCCGCCAGTTGTTGGCAGGGGGCGATGTACTCTCGGTCCCTCACGCGCGGACAGCCCTGCAAGAGCTGCGGGAGTGCCAGTTGATCAACGGATACGGTCCGACTGAGGGCACAACCTTCACCTGCTGCTATTCGATGCGCGACCCGAGTCAGGTAAGCCTCACCGTGCCGATCGGTCGTCCCATCGCAAACACCACCGTCTATATACTGGATCAGTATCTGCAACCGGCGCCCATCGGGGTTCCCGGCGTGTTGTGCATCGGCGGAGATGGTCTGGCACGCGGCTATCTGAACCGGCCCCAGCTCACGGCTGAGCGGTTTATCCCGAACCCCTTCAACCCTGAGCCCGGCGCCCTCCTGTACAGGACCGGGGATTGGGCTCGTTACCGCGCGGACGGTGTGATTGAGTTCCTCGGTCGTAAGGACCAGCAGGTGAAGATCCGCGGCTTTCGGATAGAGCTAGGCGAGATTGAAGCAACCCTGGGGCGGCACCCGTCTGTCCGTGAAGCCGTCGTGTTGGCCAGGAGCGACGAGCCCGGTGAAAAGCGACTTGTGGCCTATGTGGTCCCGATGGAACTGCCGGGACCGCCGATCAGCGAGTTGAGGAGCTTTCTGAGAGAGCGGCTGCCAGACTACATGCTTCCTTTGGCGTTCGTCACCCTGGAGGCTTTGCCGTTGACCCCAAACGGCAAGGTAGACCGAAACTCACTGCCAGCGCCAGCGCGAGTTCGCGCGCTTGAGCAGAACGCCTTTGTGGCCCCGCGGACACCGGTCGAAGAAGTGCTGGCAGGGCTCTGGGCCGAACTCCTGGGGATTGAGCGGGTCGGCATCCACGACAACTTTTTCGAGTTGGGAGGTCACTCTCTCGTCGCGACACAGCTCATTTCTCGGATCCGCAACAGCTTGCGTGTGGAGCTGCCGTTGCGCGCGCTCTTTGAGCAGCCGACTGTCGCCGGGTTGGCTACCATGATCACCGCGAGTCTGTCTCATAGAGCCGATGAGAACATAGAACGCTTGCTCGTTGAACTTCAGGGGCTTTCTGATGAGGAAGTGAGAAAACTCTTGTCGAAGGACGCGGACGGAAGATCAGACGCATGACGGATTTCACCAGTCATATCGAGAAACTTTCGCCAGAGAAGCGGGCGCTTCTCGAACGCCGACTCTTGAAACAGACTGTCCCTGTCGCCGCAGGTCAGGTGATTCCACGACGAGACCTTGTCTCGCCATGCCCCCTTTCCTTCGGGCAGCAACGGTTGTGGTTTCTCCAGCAATTGGAGCCGAACAGCCCCGCGTACAACATTTCGGCTGCGATCCGCCTTAGTGGCCCTCTCGACATCGCGGCACTGGAACGGAGCCTCGACACAATCGTGCAGCGCCACGAAGTGCTGCGGACCGCGTTTTCGGCTGTGGAGGGGCAACCGGTCCAGATCATCGGAGGAGCCGAGCCTTTGCCCCTGTTGACGGTGGATCTAAGCGATCGGTCCGGGACCGGACAGGAAATCGAAGTCCGTCGGTTGATGATGGGAGAAGGTCGGCGACCGTTCGATTTGACTCAAGGCCCCTTAATTCGCACGACGTTGCTGAGACTAGCCGAGGAAGAGCACGTGCTGCTGCTGACCATGCACCACATCATCTCAGATGGGTGGTCATTGGGCGTGTTCATTCGAGAGCTGGGGGCGCTATATAAGGCTTGTCTGGCAGGCTCTCCCCCGCCACTTCCTGAGCTTCCCATCCAGTATGCCGACTACGCTGTTTGGCAGCGGCAGCGGTTTCTAGAAGCTACCCTCGGGGATCAACTTGAGTATTGGAAACGGCAGCTCGGAGGCGCGCTTCCGGTGTTGGACTTGCCAACTGACCGTCCCCGACCTCCCGTCCAGACGTTCAGGGGCGCGACACGATCGTTAGTGCTCCCCAAGAGCTTGTCGGAGAAGCTGGTCTCCTTGAGCCGTGAAGAAGGTGTCACCCCGTTCATGACACTGTTGGCAGCGTTTCAGACCCTCCTTTACCGGTATACCGGGATGGACGACATCATTGTTGGCTCCCCCATCGCGGGCCGCACGCGCATCGAGACGGAAGAGCTGATCGGATTATTTGTCAACACGCTCGTGGTGCGCGGCGACCTGTCTGGCAATCCCACTTTCCGCGAGCTCCTGAAACGAGTCCGAGAAACAGCAGTTGAAGCGTATGCCAACCAAGATGTGCCGTTCGAGAAGCTGGTCGAAATGATCCGACCTGAACGGAGTCTCAGCAGGACTCCGCTGTTCCAGGTCATGTGTGTTCTTCAGGCCCCCTCGATCGACAATCTTGAACTCGGGAGCCTCACGATAAGCCCTCCTGAACTGGACTCGGAAACAGCGAAGTTCGACCTCACGCTTTCGATGGTGGAGAGACCGGAGGGATTGAACGCCCTGTTTAATTACAACACCGACCTCTTCGATTCGCCAACCATCACGAGGATGTCAGAACATTTTCGGACGCTGCTGGACGCTGCCGTGACCGACCCGGGAGAGCGCCTCTCGGGGCTCCGCATGTTGACAGATGAGGAGCGTCATCAGTTGCTCGTGGAGTGGAACGACACCCGTGCCGATTATCCGGAGACATGTCTCCACCATCTGTTCGAAGCCCAAGCGGAGCGAACGCCGGATGCTGTTGCGCTTGTTGTCGGAAAGGAGAAGGTATCCTATCGGGAACTGAATCGCCGGGCAAACCAGATGGCGCATTATCTACGCTCTCTCGGGGTGGGGCCGGAGGTGCTGGTCGGGATCTGCCTGGAACGATCGGTGGAGATGGTCGTCGGACTCCTTGGGGTGTTGAAAGCGGGCGGCGCGTATGTGTCGTTGGACCCATCCTATCCGCGGGAGCGTCTGGCGTTCATGATCGAGGATGCTCGCGTGGCGGTGTTGTTGACCCAGCAGCGGCTCACCGAACAGCTTCCCGCGCGTGGCGAGGAGTTGTTCTGTGTGGACACAGAATGGGGACGTATCAGCCAATCAAGCGACGGCAACCCGGACAGCGGTGTGACGAGCGAGAACCTGGTTTACGTGATCTACACCTCAGGATCAACGGGAAAGCCGAAGGGCGCGATGAATACGCACAGAGGGATTTGCAACCGGTTACTCTGGATGCAAGAGACCTTCGGACTCACCGAGGCAGACCGGGTACTTCAAAAGACGCCATTCAGCTTTGATGTATCGGTCTGGGAGCTTTTCTGGCCGCTGTTGAACGGGGCGCGCCTGGTCATGGCCCGACCTGGGGGGCATCGAGATGTTGCCCACCTGGTAGACCTGATCGCCGAACAGGGAATCACCACGGTCCATTTCGTCCCGTCCATGCTGCAGATGTTTTTGGAAGACAAGGAGGTTGGGCGGTGCACGAGCGTAAAACGGGTGATTTGTAGCGGAGAGGCGTTGCCCTATGCCCTGCAGAAGCGCTTCTTTTCGCGGTTGGAGGCTGAGCTACACAATCTCTACGGGCCGACTGAAGCGGCGGTCGACGTCACGCACTGGGCGTGTCAGCGGAGGAGCGATCGTCAGATTGTGCCGATCGGACGCCCGGTTGCCAATACGCAGATCTACCTGTTGGATGGCAAGCTGGAGCCGGTGCCGATCGGAGTGCCCGGAGAGCTGCACATTGGAGGAGTACAGGTTGGGCGAGGGTACCTGAACCGGTCTGAACTGACAGTCGAGAGGTTTATTCCAGATCCATTCCGGAATGAGCGGGGGGCTCGGCTGTACAAGACGGGGGATCTCGCGCGCTACCTGCCTGACGGGAACATCGAGTACCTGGGGCGTCTCGATCACCAGGTGAAGATTCGTGGTAACCGCGTCGAGCTGGGGGAGATCGAAACCGTTCTGGGACAGTACCCCGCTGTCCGCGAGACCATCGTGGTGGCCCGGGAAGACGTGCCGGGCGAGAAGCATCTCGTGGCCTACGTAGTCTCGGGCAATGTGCCGGGACCAACGGCTGGTGAATTGAGGAGCTTTTTGAATGGAAAACTGCCGGAATACATGCTGCCTTCGGCTTTCGTTATGCTCGAGGCCTTGCCGTTGACCCCCAGCGGCAAGGTTGACCGTGGTGCCCTTCCGGCTCCGGTTGAGCGGCGTGCATCGCGGGACGGCTATGTCGCGCCGAAAGGACCTCTGGAATTTCTTTTGGCGCAGATCTGGGAAGAGCTTTTGGGCGTGCAGGGGATCGGCGTTCGGGATGACTTTTTTGAGTTGGGAGGACACTCGCTGCTTGCTGTTCGCTTGATGAACCAGATCGAACGAATCTGCGGCAGGAAACTTCCCCTCGCATCCCTGTTTGCCGGCGCCACCATCGAGCATTTGGCGCAAGTACTGCTGGAGCGCCAGGCGGCAGATTTCCACTCTCCGCTGGTGAAGATTCACGGCAACGGTTCTAGACGGCCTTTATTCTTTTTGCATGGGGATTTTGGCGGTGCAGTATACTGCCTGAACCTGGCGCGTTGCCTCGGGGAGGATCAGCCATTGTATGCCCTGGCCCCCCACGGGCTTGACGATTCGGACGGTCCTGCAACGATCGAGGCAATGGCGACTTCTCACCTCGAGAGAGTGCGTAGCGTCCAGCCGGAAGGGCCGTACCTAGTGGGCGGCTATTGCAACGGCGGCGTAGTCGCCTTTGAGATGGCTCGGCAGCTTCAGGCACAAGGCCAGAGGGTAGACCTCTTGGTGGTCATTGCAGCTTCGGCGTGGAACGCCCACTTCAGGGTGCTCGACCGGCTGATCACCACTGTCGGATCTCTTCTCGGATTTCACCAGTCAACTTGGTTTCAAACTGTGCGTCACCAGCTCCT